>JAABUP010005046.1_pt1 | contig 20716 bp, 28 predicted proteins | sample 5559201 | NCBI WGS metagenome assembly JAABUP01 (sample SAMN10711887, study PRJNA513373) | rock metagenome | isolation source: Antarctica rocks | place: Antarctica
TCGACTGCAATCGCCACAACTCCCGACAAAAATGGTTAGTGTTTGAACCTTTCGCCGGCTTTCTGCTTTCGGCTTTCACCCTTTCGCCATTCGGCTGGGCCAGGTACCCCTTTCTGCCCGAACACTGTAAATTTCCCTGCAAATTTGGATCTCAGTTAGACGTTCCCAAGGATGCCTTGATTTGCAGAGCCTGGTCAAATGCCTGTGTCATAGGAACTCTGATACAGTGTGCAACCGTGCCAGGTTCTGTTAGGCTGCCGTTAGACTGGATTCACAACTGCAGCTTCTGGCACATTAACGCTGGCAATCAACACCATGGCAAAAAGATACAACAGCTCAGAATTGTAACAGTTGCATGCTGCCTGTGCAGTTGATTCAGATGAGTGCTGAAATGATCAGTGGGCTATCCATGCATGTGTTGCACTGGCTGGCGTTACGGTTTTGCAGTGTTGGACACGGCAACGCATAGCATATGTAAATGAGCGAAGATACGATCGTTGCAAGCATCAGATGTCAAGTATGCTGCAAAAACAGCGGAAGCGGCGAAACGCGGCTCTGTGTGTGGTACGCGCGGAGCTTTTACGATCACTGCTCAGAAGAACCCGTTTCTGCAGTACTGTGGCCACCTGCGGCAAAGCGTTTAATCCGAATTGTTGAAGCCTCTTAGTGTGCCAGTTCCAAATACACGTTCGAAAATCAATGCATCTTGTTTAGCCGCAAGGAGGCTAGCCGTGTAGGTCAAACTCGTCGCTCCTATGCACTCGCGCGGTTAGGGTGGACGTGGTAGGGGTGGACGCGGTCTCGCTCACCCTGGAAGGGCAACTCAGGGTGGATCAAGCTCTTTTGCTGCTTCGCGTGACGCTGTGCAGCCCCAGGCAAGTGCCGAGGCGCAAATTGCAGTGATCGAACACTCCAAGCTTGGCCCTTAAGGCTTCAAAAAGGCGCTCGCGGTGCCAGCGGTCGCTTGCAGTCATAGCTTGTTTATGTTGCAGGCTAACCAGACGGTAGATAGTTACACCGCTTTGAGGACACTCACAGATGGGAGTCGCTCCTACAGTTTCAGAACGCCCTTGCAGATGCGGCGTTTTATCGTTGCAGGACTTACACATTGCAGAACTTATCCAAGCGACGTCGCGTTTGTTTTGCGATGCCTCGGCAGCTCAGACACGGCTGGCCTGCAGCGCCTGGGGGAAATATGCCGGTTTCCTCACACAGTCAATGTATGTGGTTGAGTACCTATTGGCTGTCTAGCTAAGCTGCCTGGCTAGGTTGGACTATTGGTCCTGTCATTGCTAATCGATTATTATTTTGCAACATAGGCAGGAGTCAACAAGGAGGCATGCTCCTTTCAACGAGTGACATGTGCTCTGTTACATCTGGTCACACTGCCTGCTTTGATGAACTTTCTACTGACGCAATGCTACAACCCAATCATAGCAACCTTGGCAGACAACCTGGATATGGCATCTGTCTGTCAATGTGCCAAAGCATTGGCTGACCAGGGCAGCGTTGCAGATCCCAATTACAGACCATATCATCAGGTCAGTGGTGTCAATACTGTCTAATGCAAACAAATCCTAGCACACGACATGTTTGTACGTACACAAATTGAGTGTCATACATGGCCTCGATTTTGGCTTTCCACGTGACTTTGAAGGTCTGCCTTACAAAATGCCTTACAAAATGCCTCAAGCTTGTGACCACCAGCAATCAATTGAGCAGTTGAGCCAAGCATGCAGAGACAGGCGGCTTACCTGTTTCACAGTTACAGTACCTCTGCCTGGGAAATGACGCACAGCTGAGGTGGCCTTTGCAGGAGCAGGATGAAGGTATGTGGCAGCCTGAGACATGGGTGCAAATGTTGCAGCCCATTGTCAACTTTCTGAATCAGGTTGTGCAGCGGTTGGGCTGCAACACTGAGGATCAGCTGCAACAGATGCAACAAAGCGTTGCAAGCTTGCAACAAACTGCTCAGGCTTTCAAGGAACATGGCGCTTGTGCTGGAGACTACGTCTGGCTGAGCAGTCTGCAAGGGCATACCAAGTGGTGCAGGGGTTGCGCCCTCCCACTGTGGCTGTCTTCCAGGCTACCAGGTGAGCAACCAGTTGCAGCACCTGATTGCTTGCGTGCTGTATTGAACATGACCACTCGACGCTGAGCCTCATGTGTTCAACTGCTTGTAGAAACAATTGCTCTTGTGTTTCTCTTTAAGTGCCTAGCAGACCACAACCATGCGTTATGAACATGTGGCAAGCGCAGAATTCTGTCTACGATCACGCCCTGTGTGCAGGTGCGCCATCCAAAGCCTCCATATCAGCAGCTCAGTGCGCCATCCAAGCCTGTTGGCAGTGTATTGGGAGCGCTGGATGTGCCTAAGCCTGACAGAGGGCCCAGCTGCAAGGCCATGATAGGCTACTGTCAGGCTCTGACTGTGTGGATGGCGGCTTCTAATACCATCCTTCAGCGGCTGGTAGACCTCAACAAGCAGGCCTCTGTAGCTAGGATTCCAGAGCAGCAGCTGTCAGTAGAGGCAAGCTCCACAGACTAAAGTCATGTTGCACATTCTTGCTTGTTGTGCTTCAAAACCCATTGTTGCTGGTACTTCTGGAAGGTACAGGCACATGGGCTGTGTGCATAGTGTTGCCTGTGCATGCCCATCCTGAAGTACATAAGCTGCATATTCCAAATGAAGTTCAAGGGATTACATCAGCTGCAAACGTACAGGGCTGATGACAGCTGATGCGCACAGTGTTGATTGCATGCCACCATGTCCATTTGCTGACACTTTGGTAGGCCTGCATACAAGCATGAGACTGTATCCTTTGTAGGTGAAGAACCTCTGGTCCAATGCCAATTGGGCATATAAAGATGCCGCCAGACATGCTGCAGAGGCACAGAAGCTGGCACTGCAGGACCAGGCCTCACAGACTGTGGTATGGCTATGCGTGCATCAGCACTGACTTCTGTGTCTGTTGCAGCCCTGCCACTGTTGATGCTTTGACACTAAGTTGCAGTAGCAGACCCAGGGAAAGACAGTATCAGCCGCAGGCGCATTTGTTGCGGTATTTGTGTCAAAAAGTCTGTCTGCACCGTAACCGCTGAGGCTGCAGCACAGCTGTTGCCGCTGCCTGTCAATCCCAACGGTATAAGCACGCCAATTGCCAATTTGTCTCTGCCTGTTGCAGGTGCAAGGCATGGTGGCTGTGATACGGCTGCAGCAGCAGCGAGTGCCAGACTTGAACAGCATTCAGTCAAGAAATACAAATCAGCTGCTAGGTGTGTTGCACATGCGTTGCCTTTGCTCACACTAGGCATAACGCGCAAGTCCATAAGCCTGGGGCAATGCATGCCTGACTTCAAATCCGGTTTTGTTGAAGAATTCTGCTGGTCATGAGTCATGCAAACCCGAGTTGTTATCGGAAAAACACTGTATTAACACTGTACGAATCACATTTTCCAAGTCAGTGTGCAGGTTCACTTGCAATCAGCAAACAGGCTGCAAAGAAAGAGCAGCTTAGCCTGGTAACAGAAGCAGAGGCAACTTGCAAAGCAGCTCAGGCCCAGCTGAGATGGGCTCTCTGGGTCAGGTCAGACAGCAGCAGCAGGTGGCGCCGCGGCTGAGGCCACAGCAGGACTGAGAGCTGAGCTGAAGGTTCTGTCAGACAACTTTGCTGGGCTGCGCAAGCTTGTTGAAAACCAAGAGGTCAGTCAGCATTGTATAGCATACGTGGAACCAGGACATACATAAGAATCCAGCAGTGTCGATGTGCACATGTCTGCTTCCATGTTGCTGGATCCTCAACAGTCACTCCTGTGCATTCACTACAGCTAGCAAGGTAGGATCAGCAAAAGCTACAAGGCCAGCGTATATCCAATACTACTTGTGAGGAGCTCAGACGGTGACGTGCATTACATTGTGTTGTGTGATGCAGGTCAGTCCTGAAGAGATGAAGAGTATCATGAAGGCACTGATGAAGTCCAATGCTGACTTGGCTGGAGGGGGCTACACAGGCCAAGGTCACTTTTACAAGTGCCCAAACGGACACCCCTATGTCATTGGTGACTGTGGAGGAGCAACACAAGCAGCGACATGTCCAGTATGTGGAGCTAGCATTGGTGGGGCGAAACACCAACTGACCTCTGGCAACACGCAGCACCAGGGGTTGGACAGGTTGGCAAGGCAGGTTGTAGGGTCACGTTACTGATGGCTAGCCTTCCAATTGGAGTAAACAGATGTACACTAGAAGACACTACATCGTCAGAGTTGTCGTTTGTCAGAATAGTCGTTTGTTGCATGAACTTCAGCACTTGACAAGTAAAGTGTACATGCTTAGTTGTATGGTCATACCATGTACACGCTTAGTTGTATGGTCATGTCTGGACGAGGTCTGAGAGGGAGCATATGGTATGTTTTATATGTGAATTACATGGATCTCTTCTTGCTGAAGCAGTTGCGTTATTTTATGTTAGTCCAAGAGCAGCTTGTGGGTTTGAGCATGATGCCTTTCTCATGTACAATTGCTTGCAGACAACCGGGCAGCTTGAATGTGTATGTACAATCCCGAGCAACAGCAAATGTAGTCAACCATAGCGACAAGTGCGTGCATAAGTGTTTGACCGGGACAGCTTTGAGAGAGACAGAAAAATGTCAATGTCAGTCAGCCATGTGCGACGATTCATCTTCGTGACCTAAGCTCATAATAGGCACGTCCGCAATTCTATGTATGCAAACGGATGCCTGTCTCTTCGCTACAGTCGAGCTGGTAGCCTGAGTAGTGTGTATCAATTGCATCGATAGGCCTGACGAACAAGGCAGCTCCCACAATAGAAGACGCGCACCATCCAACGATCGTCCGGTTCCTACAGCTCGTTCTCTGACTACCCTGAAAGGCTGTACATTGTTTGTGTAATTGATCTCCCTTTTTGAGGGGTTATTTGGCCTCGCGTGCACTCGTGTTGAAACTTGGCGTGTTCGGCTGATCTTGTTTTGAGCATGTTTGCAAAACTCGCAAATAACCGAAAACTAGAAGAAGCAACCTCAGCTAAAGATGATGTCGCGCCAAGTAAGATTTGTTATACCGTGCTCGCTCGGTAGCGCTGAGGTCTTCGAAATTCAAGTGACGCCGACTGTGCAGTGTACTTGCTGGATGAGATCGCCCAACTTGCAAATGGAGGTGGTGAGACTGCTCAAGGTCTGGCAGATGCCACCATTAAAAGGCTCGGAAATAGATCTCCAGTTGTGAAGCAGAAGGTATGATGACAGTATTGTAATGCCTGTAAACTGTGCTAGAAAAGACACCGGCAACCCAACCCAACACAGCCCTTCTGTCGTGCAGGCTCTGAGGCTTATCAAGCATGTGTCCAACAAGGGCGCATCAGAATACAGACGTGCAATTTGCAAGCAAGCTAAGGAGATAAGGTAGGCAACATGTCCTCAATTGCATACAGATGACAGTCTCACTGAGAAACCCTTCACTGTGTACAGAGAGTTGACTCATTACAAGGGTGATCCAGATCCTTTCAAAGGAGATGTACTCAACCAGAAAGTGAGAGACGCCGCCAAAGAAACATTGGACGCTATCTTTCAAGCAACCGACACCAATTACGGCTCAAATAGCTCGAAACCTACACTGACGGTAAAGCTCCCAAGCAAGTTTGCTTGCCCAGATCTGAGAATATTCCAGCATAAGCGCTCAGTAGGAGATCTCAAGTCAGCTGAGTGCCTGAGCATTGAGACCCATCAAGAACACGTTTGATGCCATATCTCAAGCGTGCCTGTGTACTGCAGAATCGCATTCAAGGCTTTGGCAGCACAAATGCATCAGAGCCAGCTCAGTCCTCAACCTCAAGTAGAGGCAACCTGGGCAGCTATTCCGGTGGTTTCTCAAGCAGCAGCAATAACAACAGCAGCAGCAACGGGGGAGGAGGAGGCATGGTTGGATTTGGGAATCCACGCTTTGACAGCTCTTCAACCAACAAGTCTTCAGGCAACAGTTCGGGTGTCAACAAGTGGCTTCCTGCTAGTGTTGCTAACAAGCTGGATAGCCTCAGCATGCTGCCCAAAGACAGAGCTGGAGGCTTGCGTTTTGAGGTAACTGATGCCCCATGTCTGTGATGCGAGGGAACTATGCGCCTGCATTGTTGATCTTGGCAAGTTGCTTTGGGATTTTTCTGCGCATCATGCTATCGACGCACTGGAGAGACGCTGCATGCATTGGGGATCTGTCAGAAAGACTGCTTTCAACAAGGCAAGAAGCTACAGCATCACGCACTGCTGCTATCAGTGCACGAATTCCTTTGACCCTTCATATGGGAGACAGCGTCAGTAATCCACAGTCTTGTCATGATGGCTGATTCTAAAGCTGAACTTTTGCATCTGTCTGGTATACAAGCTTTCAGCTCAGGGACATGCATCCTGTCTAGCAGAGCCTGACTCATTGCCACAAAGTGAGTCTGCACCAGGATCTGGCGTGATGATAGGACCGAACATACCTGACCTAAGGGAGGTCACACGCTCATACATGGATGACTCACAGGGCAACCATGGGTACAGCAGTGGGGAAGATAGCCCTCAGCGGCATAGCAGCAGTAGCACATACACCCGCCCCAATCTGCCTCAAGACCCCCAACGATCCCCCTTGACATCAACACCCACCTACAGCCAGTCTTACTCTCAAGCCAGCCCCTCTGGAAGATCAGGAGATGAGGCGCATCTGGTGGATGACATGTGCACCCCTGGAGGCCTGAGAGCCCAGCCCGACAGAGAAGATCTGCGTCTGTTTGTGGAGAATGCAGCCTCCTTGAACGGAACCACTGTCGCAGAGCTGTTACAAGCTAAAATGGTGTGTGCATGCATTCCCAGTGTTGTGACCTGTGGCCATGCTAGGTATCGCAGCAAACGCATGCGTGGTGCAACGCAGAGTTGTGCAACCTTGTCAGACGTAATTGTTCGCTGCATGACATGCGAAACAAATTGTTGTGACGTGCACAATGTACAGGCCTACAGCGAGCTGTCTGCGTTCTGGCATGCTGACTGAAGGCAGACAGCAAATGCTTGTGTCCTGCAGATGGTGCGAGAAGGAAGAGTCTCTCAAGTGTGTGTTCATTGTACTTGTACAGTGAAAGTGTTGTGCAGCTTGTCATGCCAGAACTGATTGCAGACATCCTGCTGAATGGATGCTTTGTCTTTGAAAATGTAGGAGCGTGGGTCCTGGCAAGAAGTACTGCGTGCCCTGTGTGCTGTAGAGGCAGTTATCAGCCAGGGCAGCAGTACAGCATGTGGCGAGATTGCAGTGCACTTCCAGGTGGGTCTCACCTCTTGTGTGTGCAAACCACCCGCACAGCTGCATCATGCCACTCACAGCTGCCATCCCATGTGGATCCCATTTCCATCAACATCACTGTCATGACAATCGATGTTGTTGCTTTTCATGCAGCACAAGCATACAATGTGTGTGAATGGTCATGTGGGCTCGGAGTGAGGCCAAAGCCTATAGGTGACATTTAAAGACAGCATGTGCGAGTCCAGTGCATGTGCAGGCCAATGCAGAAGTGGTGCGTAGTGCAATGAAGTCCCCCCAAGCTTCAGTGCGCCAATGTGCCATGAGGGTCTTCAAACTGCTAGGGGGGGACACCCTACCTGAGCCCAGTCACACCCCTGCTGCAGCTTCAGCAGCAGCTGCAGTGGCTGCACCTGACCTCATGGGGAACCTTTTGGGAGACGAAGACGCACCTGCAGCTGCTCCTCAAGATTACCTTGGTAAGTACAGACGAGTCTGATATATCTATCTGCACTGCAGCACCAGGAGAACCTGTGTCATTCATAGTAGCCAGCTTTTTCATGATGTGTTGGCCATTTACTACGTTGTCCAGTCACAGTTAGAGCTCACGATAAACTGACGGCCTCTTAGTTGCCTTGCTGGTCAGCAAGCAAGCTGGCATTTGACAAGCAAGCTTCAACGGGCGCACAGGCTTGCTCTGACAGACTCATCACTTGCATCAGCTCTCTGACATGGTTGGACCGAGTCTGCAACACATTGATGACAGTGTTACTGACTGCAGGGGATCTGCTTGGAGACAACACTGCAGCTTCCCCTGCTGCTGCAGCTGATACAGGTGGCATGTTTGCTGGCCTAGATGTGGGTTCCAGCACCACCACCTCTCAAGCGGCTGCCCCTTCAGCTTCTTCGCTGTTGTCTGGGCTGGGCGGAGCATCAGCCCCTCCTCAGTCTCCTATGGATGCCCTGGCAGGCTTGCAAGGCCCATCTCATGCACCACCCAACACTGGTGTGTGCCTGCTGCTCATGCCTGTTGCATATCCGCATGTGTGATCCTTTGGCGATGAGCAAGGAAGGTTGCTCTGCTGTTGTCGATTGTAAAACAGAGTCATGCTATGCTCTGTATACTGTGTTCCCCTGCACAATCCCCTGCACTGTGCTGCATTGTGATAGATACCTGCATAAAGGTGGATGAGCAGCATCTGTACAAGGTCGAATCTGGATTTCCAGGCAGTTTGATGGTGTCACACTTAGCTTGATTGAGCACAACACCAGCAGGGAACCCTTTGAAGGCCTGCTCTTATTCGCATAGTGAAAGCATCAAATGCGCTCAAGTCTGCTGTGTGCCTAGTTTTGCCCCCATGCATGAATGCATGCGTAGTCATGTGGCTTGCGACTGCTGCAGTAGCAGGTGCACAGCAAGCAGACATGTTTGGAGGGCTGTCTTTAGAAGCCCCAGCTGCTGGGCCTAGTCAGACAGGCCTGGATGCCCTCATGGGACTTGGCAGTCCCCAGGCACCTGTGCAGTCCCCAACTGCTGGAGCAAGCACTGATCTGTTCGGCGGCCTGTCTGTTGGAGGTCAGCAGCTATGTATTCAGGAGCAGCCCCATATTCAGCATGCACATGTGACAGCTCCTGTCTGTGCATATGTGCACTGTTAATGTATCTGAGGAGCAGTGGTTTTGGGCTCTAACCTCTTTCACACTAGCTGTGTACAAAACCAAACAGTGCACTGTGCTCAGGGAACATGCACTGCGTCCAGCACAAAAGCCAGCAACTTGTCCAAGGCATGTCAACTAATCACAACAAAACACCTCTTTGTCTGAGATCACGCTTACGCAAGCTTCATGCTTTGCAGACAGCAGCAAGCAGGCTTCAGCACACCTGTCGAATGGCCCTTCTGCTACTGCATTAGCTGCTGACCTGGAAGATTTCTTCTCATCAGCTTCCACACCTTCACAGCCACAGCCTCAAGGGCCTGGGCCACAGCTGTGGCCACCACAAAATCAGCAGCAGCAACAGGGCAGGGCTGGTATGGGAAGCCCTCAGGCAGGCATGGGGTCACAGCCGGGTTTCTCTCAGCCTGGCATAGAAATGCAGCCTGGTGCGCAAATGGGCTACATGCCAGGTTGGCAACTTCCCGTCTGCATGTATGTATGTATCTGTCTACACGCCTGCAAGGTGATTTTGCTAGAGCTGGCTGCTAGCAGTCAGTCTTGACTCTACCAGCTTCATGTTGTCAGCGGACAATTGGCAAATCGACAGAGGTCTTTTTTTATAAAACTGTGATGCAGCTGGTTGTCTCAACAATGAAACAGTGTCAAAGCTTTAGGTTGCGGTCAGACCTCAGACCGAGTGGGATTGGAGGATGTGCAAGGAGTCTGGGGTGAACAAAGGCAAGGCCAGGGAGCTGATGTGCAAACCAGTCTGGTACAATTCTAACAGCATAACATGAATGTTGCTTGCAGGCTTGGGAGCAATGATGCCTCCTGGAATGATGCCTCAAGGCATGATGCCTCCAGGCATGTCACCATCTATGATGTTTGCCATGCAAGCGCAACTAGGACCAGGTGGAATGCCCTCTGGTCAGATTCCCATGCACCCCAGCAACCCCATGCAGGGTATGCCTGGCATCCCCTCTGCGCAGATGGAGTATCTGCAGCGGCAGATGCAAGCCATGGCAATGCAACGGCCCCCAGGCATGGGGCAACAGCCCTTCCCTGGTCAACAAATGCCTGGTAAGAATTTGTTTGTTGTTTCATAGGTGGGCCCTCGCAATTGACGCTGTCATGCTGCATTTTGCTGATGCTGTTGTTTGCAATGCCCTCAAGGATACAATACCAGTTTGGTGCATCAGCAGCATGATTGCAATTGGGGTGAACACACCTTGTGTCCTGGAAAGATAATGGGGGAAATCCTATGCATGAGTATCCTCTTGCCTAACACGTTTTGTATTACAAGAGACAAACCCAACTGGCAGATTTATGCCCATTGTCTTTGGGTCTCTCAGCAACATCATTGAACGTGGCCCATTTGTCTGCTGGAAAAGAAAATTAACCAACTCAAAGCTCTGTCAAGCTTGCAAAGCAGGACCCTTCTGAATTTGGCACTGATGATATGACTTGGCTAAGCGGTGTTACAACTGCATGTCACCACATGTCATGCATGTCACAACTGCATATTCATGCTGACATGCATCCTTTCAGGTAGCCAAATGCAGTCAGCTGGCAGTTCTGGCCTGTCAGACTTTCTGAGTGCGGCAGGGCCACAGGGCAGCAGCCCCAGTGCACCAGGAGCTAAAACAGATCTGCTAGGGCGAGCGCTCAGCTCTAACAAGCAGGACTCCTTTGACTTCATTGGGGTCGGTCACTTACCGTGATGCAGCATGACACATCAGTCCTGTTCAGCATGAGTTGCTGCAATGTCAGGCTCAGGTCCATGCAAGATCTGAGTGTCATTGGTGTAGTCTGTATGCTGACAACAAAAGTATAGCATTTGCGATGTGCCTGGATTTCACTTAAGAGTCCCCTGGAGCATCCTTGTTGAGCATGACTGCAAAACGTGAGAGTGTGTTTTACCAAATTGAGTGCAGCAGAAGCAATGTCAGGAAAGCTCCAAAGACCTATTGGTTCTGTCTGCGTGCTGTTGATCTGATGGCTGGTTGCATCTATATCCTGTCAGAGTCAGACTTGCAGGTTATCCTGGAATGTGACTCTTGGCTGTTGTGCAGGAACACATGGGTAAACTCAAGAAGTGAAACCGCTTTCAGTGCCAGGTTCAGCTTGTTGCCTCTCTCTGTGTCAACTCAAAGAACTCACAATGCAAACATCTCCAGGCTATGTTGCCTTTGAGCTGTGCAGGAAACAGTTTGTGCTCCATAAGCAGCATGAGGCACGCACATGCAAGCCATAATAAAGTTTGTCTTTGGTCACATGCGCTGTCTGAGACACGATAGGCGAATTTCATGTTATACACATTTTCCTGTCATTGCGGATGCATACTTCAGCATGTTCAGGAACGTTGAATTGACTACTATTGTCAATACACTGCGTGGCCGGACATATGACTTTTCATGAACGCGGTTATCGATTATGTAAATTTAATCTTGCAGCAGCCATATACGATTAGTTGCATCTGTATGCAGACATCATGATGAATGCAGGATGAGTTCGAGTCTACGGCATACACATGTGCATCCTGCTGGTAAATGTCACATCGATGCGGAAGGTCTGAGCCCGAGCTCTGCCCTTGCAGCTGCAATGTGCTGCTGATGTTACCCGCTGCCATATGGCCAGGCCTCAGCCAGGCCTCAGCACGCGAAGCCGATAGTAGGAAAATTGACTCAAATTTGGAAGCTGAAGAAGTACTCACCAGGCGCGATGCAGTTTAGTTTTCAACTCGAGGCCAGGTCAAACCTGCACCGCGCTTTCTCTGCTCTTCAAAACTCTGACCTTGCACCGGCTAAAGCACGGAAAACACGGTGCTGATACACCGGTGAGTTTGTCTCGCAACTGAGTCCGGTAACGGCACAGCAGCACAAGCGCTCGACGTCTCAGGTACGCTACCTCTCGTAAGAGTCTGAGCATGCCCGCAGTGCAGCGCGCACGGCATTTTGGCTTCCGTTTCTGGCGTTGAACCTCGACACCATATTTTTGCGTATGCGGAGTTGCAAGAAGTCGAGCTTTTACTGATATCTAAGGCCGCTGAGACGCTATGCAGGTCGACCTGAGTTGTCCTATCTCGCCTGCAACACTACTGCAGTGCTTGCAGTCATACGCCGCACAGGTACAGCTTATCGTGCGCACACACCTCATGTGAGCCCTTTGCCTGCAATTGAACTTGAAATTTGTGCTTAGGTGTCACTTACGCGCGCGCGCAACGGAATATGCCTACCTACAGGATCGCTGCAGCCCTGCAAACTAAGGCAAGCTCCTTCTCCCAGATATGAACACCTGTTTTGCTTTCTGTGCTAAATCCAACCTGCTCCCGACCCAAGGCTAGCGTTCTCATGTTCGTGTTGCCACATTCGGAGGTAGCTGCCTCCAGGTAGTAGCATACGACCTACATACAAAGCTTGAACTGTTCAGACTGGGAAAAGGCACTTTCTGTGCAGGTGGTCACAGCTTTGTTACTTTTGCTGGTCTTCAGCAGCTGCACATCAGCAGCAAGGGATGCCTACTTGTTTGGTGGTCAAATACGCGAAGCCTCAAGGAGTTTGATTGAGACAAATGTTGCTCCTGTCACCTATTCAATGAGCCCTATAGTCCCAGGCGGGTATGGCATGTTTGGCGCGTATGGCATGCCAGGATCTGGTGCTACATATGGCGGCATGGCTATGGCACCAATGCCTGCTCCTGCTCCTGCCCCTGCCCCAGGACCAGAGCCAATGCCAGTTGATGGAGTGGCTGAATTGCTCATGTCTGCCCCAGGCCTGCCTGAGCCAGCAATCTAGGGTGTGGTGATTACCACAGCGGGCAGATGAGGGCTTGGAGTAGTCCTTGTGTGATTTCTCTTTTGTTTCACTTTCCTGGGTATAGCAGCATGTTGCCATGCCCAATGTACTCAAGATCTCAAGCCAAGCTTGACAGCCCAACATATGACCCATGTTGCCCAACAATCCTGCAGCTGAACAAGTTGTAATGACCGTTTTGTGGCTGTCATAGCCCTGATTTGCTTGCTGTGTGAATGCTCATTGGCTGGCAGTGTTGTGTTGCAACCAAGTACTAGTCACCAATGTGACCTTTCATAGGCAGAAGTAGACTAGGTTTTAGTAGGATTTGTGCATAAGTGTTAGGACCATTACCAGTATCTCTTATTGCTTATATTCCCTTATCCTGCATTCATCACTTTAGGAGTCATATTCTGACAATCTTGTTAAAGTGTATTAGACAATGGAAGTAGACATGAATGAGCGATTGACGTCTTCAATAAACGCTGATGACTGCCATTGAAGCCATAAGTAGTAAGCTGTAACAGCTGACGTTGTGTGTGTGCATCTACATGTGCATTTCAATGAATGACAAGGCACCAATGATAAGACACCACTATGTCATATAACATGACACACATTTCGCTTCGTAAGGAAGCAAATTTGAGTGTCATATGTCGCAATTTGTTTTCATGAAGGCTGTGGAACAGTGACTTCATGCTGCCACTTGGTTATATGTGGAAGATTGCACATCAAGCTTGCTGGCCTGAAGTTTGCAAATGCATAGCACAGGACAGTTTCACTGTATCTATATATGGCCATACAGCCGAACACACACGACCCTGGACCAAAACAAAGGCAACCGCCAGTGCTGTCTTTGCCAAGCACTTACGCTGGCTCTTGTACATGTTATATCACCCTATAGACGACCTGCTAGCTATGCGGCGCATGACAGACTCTAGCTCAGTGAACCTTCTATTTGCATCAGAGAGAGCTGCAGTACGCCGCGAAAGCTGCGTTCTCCAGTCAGCTTCCACCTGCACCAAGCCATGATTATCATAACAGTTTCCCCTTGATGTTGCATGTCATGACTGACATGCTCAGAGAACAGGATCAAAGTACCAGAGTGCAAACACGCATGACAAGGCTGCAATGCTGGAATTACACGCATTCATATGTTTATGTTTACAGGGCACCACACAACACTTACCAAAAGCCAAAACAGACACCTGCAGTGAAAGGGTGGTGAGGACATGCAAAGCACAAAAGTTGCATACCTGCTTATGATGGGCCTCCATGGCAGCCAGATCTCCTTGAAGGTTATGAAGAGCATCTTGGCGGGAGTCCAGCTGCTGCTGCATGCATGCCAGCTTAGCCCCCAAAGCTGCCTGCCTGGAGCTTTCACTGGCATGAGCCTATACAGATTGCATGTCAGTCATGAGCCATCTTGACAGGCACATCTTGTTTCAGCCAGCAAACCCACTCTTGTCATGCTTGTGCACAAGTTCAAAGCAAGCGGCAGCAAGGCCTTGTGATCAGAGTCAGGTTCATGCAAGCAAGTCAACTGATACAACTAGCTGCAGGGCAGCGTCTGTAGCTGCCCAACAGACTGGGCACGTTCTGACAGCAGTGAAGCAGATGCTGGCAGCTGACTCATGCCAGTCACAGTCATCTGCACACGTCATTGGCCTGTGAAAAGCATGCACCATAAATTTGTGATAGCCATGTATGGCATTTGACACAGTTGTAGCTGACCTGGCGCAGGGCAGCTGCAGCTGCCCTCTGGGTGTCCAGTTCGCCCTCCAGCTCAGCACAGCGTGATTCAGCCTTGTCTCGACTTGCCTGAGCCCTGGTGCTTGCAACTTTGGCTTCCTGCAACAAATTGGCTGTCTGACAGGTACGCATGACAGAAGTTCTTAGGCATGCTCAGAGACAAAGGCACACTCAACATCTCTGACACCAGATAGCGACGCGCCCTGTTTTGATGTCATACAAAGTGAATGCACCACGCAATCTTGGCATATGTGGTGCCAGTCATGTTCTGCTGCAGTGCAGTGTTCTACAGGGCAAGCCAACTCACATGCTGCCCTCGGGCAATTGAACAAACAGTGACATGAGTGATGAGGTTGATGAGCCATGGCCACCCAGAAAGTCTAAATGATACACCGTTGCTCTTGCCAAATTTGCAGCATTACAGCATGCACAATTCTTTGACAGTACAGGCTGCACACTGCATCATCTTCTCTCCAGCACTTGAGTGTGCTGGCGTGTGTTTTGGCACAGACAGTCAGTGACTTGATGCATAACAGAGACTTATTACATCTTCCACTCTCTTCAAGGAGACAGCATGATACCCGGAGTTCTTGTGCATCTTCTTTATGCAAGGAGTCCCAATCATGACGTGCTGCTGCCAGCTCCTGTTCGCCCTCCCTCTCAGCCTGTAGGCACACACACAGGCTTGTGACCATTTCAGTGTGGCATGTAGCTGATTGCTCATGGCAGCATGGTGGCACCAAGCACCACAACTCAGACGGCATGCTCACAAACATTCATCTGTAAGTTGTCAAGGCCATGCATGGGTAATTCTTGGATTGTACTCAAACAGGGCTTGCATGCAATGCAAGTACATTACAGGCTTGCACAGGCATGCCCCATTGTATCATTGCAGATGACTGGCATTATAGCGTACAGGTCTCGGAAAAAGGCCAGCCATTGCGCAGCTGTGGGCTGTCAACTCATGTTAGCACAGCTGTCACGTAGTGACAATCATGCTAGAGATGCTGTTTACCTTGTGCAGAGCAGTTTCCAGGTGTCTCAGCCTTGTCAAACTTCTGTCTAGCTGCTGCTGCATCTCCTGCACAAGCAGTCAAGGCTGGCGGCACTGTTCTTGCAAGACGCAACGCAGCATCTTTGAAGGCAGTACACAAGAACAAAAGCGACAAAAGGGATTGCAGAGAGACGCTGACTGCGCCATCAACACCATACAATTGTGTGTGTTTTCTGACAAAGCTGGCCTCTAGTAAACAAACTATGCAACATGAATGTGTGGCAGCAGGCCTGTCCCAACAGCCACTGCAACAACATAGCGTCATCATGACATGATTACACGCTTCTCATAGGGCTACAGAGTCTAACAGCATACCTTGGCATGACCATCAGCTTCAGCCAGCTGGCCTTGCAGCTCCCTGCAGCACCATACGCAGCTGTTGTCGGTGATGCAAGCAAGGCATGTTGCATGATATATTTGGTCTGTGCCTGACAAGACACACCTGTGGTTTGCATAAGCTGAGCACGCAACATGCAAAAGCTGCTCTTGCTGGTGGCAGCGATGCTGTAAGTGCGGCAGTCACTGTCTACATGAAGTTTAGATTGCGTCGCTAGACAAGAGTGCAGTGTGCAGCAGCTTTGCACAAGTCATGCTTCACATCACTGTGTATAAAAATGGGCATGCACCAGGTGACTGGAAGTAGACACACAGAGATGTGCATCATGTGCTGAGCGACCAACAGCACTTGACCCAGCATGCATACAATATACTTGTTACTCTGATATAGTAATATTCTGCTATATTATTCTGTTACTGACTATTCCAGAATAGCGTACCTGGTGTGGCGGTGTGCTTCTGCAGCTTGGGCTTCAGAATGGCTCCATTGCTTCTGCGCCTCTGCCAGCTCCCTCTGCATACAGACATGCATATGTTTACCTTCAGCAAGCACACTTGACTGTGCTGCTTCCCTCTGTCATCAGTCAGGTGAACATCAGAAAGCCAACCTGCTACCTGAGTGACTATCTATTGACCTCGTTTGATACAAAGTAACCAGCCCAGGTGGCCATGACTCTGAGCACCACCGTGAAAGCAGCATTGCATTGTCTCTTTATAATATGTATTGCTTCATGCACAACATGGAACACTCTAGGCCATAATGCTCTTGTCTGATGTACTGTGCACAAATGCAGCATGCAACAGTCACCAGCAATGCCAGGGTGCACCATGACAGCAGGTGCATACCTCGGTTGATTGCAGCTGGGCTTCTGTTTGGGCACAGCGATGCAGGGCTTCTCTAGCTGCCCTGTCTGTCTCAGCAGCCCTGCCCTCCCCCTCCCTCACCCTTTCTGCAAGGCTGCTGAAGTCTGCTTCTGCCTGTTCGCCAACACACACTACATGTCTGGCAATGATGAGATACGCATTGCTGCCGACTTGCTATGGTCTGTCATGCACTCTGTGCTTGAGATGATTCGTCAGTGTCAATGGTCCACGGTTGCTTGCAAGGTGCCAAAAGGGCCTGGCAGACAGACAAAGCTGCAGGGAGACATCAGGAGGTTGTACTATTTAAGGGAAAGAAGAGGCACGTCCACTGCATATACATACACTTCGCATGCGCCTTCATGGTTCATGCGAGGCAAGCAACTGGGAGACATTCTGGGTGAGGGCACCAGGGGAGCAGCACCTGATGGGCGCGGTGTTGAGCCTGGTGAAGGTCATGCTGCAGGTCAGCACCTCTGGCCTCTGCCCTGTCATTTCGCCATTCAGCTTGCTTGCCTACCTCCTCCAACCTGCACTTGCTCTTTGTTTCAGACATGCACATAGATGTTGATAGTGCTCAGGTTCTGGATGCATGCAGGAACTTGGTGAGTCAGCTGTGTAGTGCAGGCTGGCATGCCAGGGCTAAGCTTTCAGCACCCCGGCTTGTGACAGACTCGTAGATTTCTGTGGCAAGCATGAGCACCAGAAATGAAAATGCGAGCTTTTCACAGGTGATAGGGAACGTATAGGGCACTCTGGGCGCAGTGATGTTGGTCATTGCTGGTGAAGTGAACAGGAAGGCTGTTTGCTAGTGTCAAAGCATTGTCGTCTTTGTCCTCAGAGAACATACATTGCAGTCCTGATCATGCATTGGGAATGATCTGGTGATCAGCAATGCAATGCTGGCTGAAGAACCAAACTGTTTTGTGTCCAGCTTGCTGCAGATGACTCACTGTTGCTGCAAGGCAGAGATCTTGGCCTCACAAGCAGCAGAATGCTTTTGAGCCTTGCTCAGCTTCTCCTGACTTGCCTCTACTTCTTCCGCCAAAGCCTACACAAAGCAAGGCACGATCCGGATGGAACAACCGCTTCATTCTTTTTCTCAGATGAAGCTGCCCCTGTACTGGGATGCCCTGCTGTGTGAGAGAACATGAGTGCAACCTGTCACAAAGGGGCATGCTGACATAATTTGAGCTTGGCTACACATGCTGGAGCACATGCAACGGCATAGGGTCAATCAAGCACAAAGTTGTTTGCGACAGACACGAGAATTGTGTCCTGGGGAATGCATGCTCAAAACTCATATATCATGCAGGCGTGACAAGCATGACGCAGAAGCTTGCATGAAGCAACTCATAGCAGACGTGCACCACTGGGACCATTCTCTCAAGACACCTCTGCACGCTTATACAGCCGCACACAAGAATACAACATGCCAACCGAAGCTTTGCAAGGTTGTGAGTGAGCCACATGGGGCTGTCATCAAGCAGTGTACAGCTCTCAGATGGAAAGCGTATCGCCAGCAAAAGCTGTTCATGAGACACACCTTGTGAGCCTTCTCCTTAGAGGCAAGGTCCTCATGCAGCTGGTTGAGGCGGTCCTGCAGAATCCGCCCTGTCCCACACTCACTTGCTGCTCCTCCTCCTGAGTTCCTCACATCACCCTGCATAATCTCTGACATTCTCTTTCTGTGGCAGCATTTTGTATTATGTATGCAGCAGATTTGTAGATGTTGCATTGCTCCACCTGCAGGAACACACACCCACAGCACCCTGCACCTATGCGCTGATGCCGCTGGTCGACAGCAAAATACTTGCAATGTTATTGCACAACAGTTTGTCTTGGTGCAACTTCAGGGTGGTGATGGCACCACTGATGGCATCAAGATGTGCAAATTTGCTTCAGACGGCGGACTGTGCACCTGATACCAATAGTTGGTATAGATGAGAATGATGCATGTGATATTATGTGCCAGACAATCCGAGAGCTGCCCTTTATCTCAGCATCCAGCTGACACTCAGGCATTGTGTAGGTCGCACAATCATATTTCATGCCTTCAATAATTTGCGCCTGGGGTTGCACTCAAGAGCACAACTACAATTTAGTAAGATGGTAGTACAGTATTGTAGACAACAACACATTGTAGTAGACAATACATTGGGCTTGAGGTCACACGCAAGATTCAAGTGCACTACATGGCCAAGAAAGCAAGGCATGAGGCAGCGGCAAAAAGTCGTTTGGCAGCTTGCTTTGCGTGTATTCTTGCATGAAAGAAATGAGCCTCACCCAGGAGACAGCAGCTTTGAGGTCTGCCACACGAGTCCTGAGCCTGAGAGCCTCACTGTGGCTGATCTGCAGGGCTGCTGTTGCATCTGAGAGGCGTGCCTTCAGCGCTCTCACAGCATCCTGTACCACATGCATAACTCTCAGCTTGCTAAGTGGGTGCTGTGATGATTCTGTTTAGTGCTGCAAGCTGCTCATGCTGTAGCACTGCTTGTAACATGCCAGGTCACTGGGCAATTTCAAGTTTCGTTTCCAAAAGCAGTAACTTCTAGACACTGATCACAGATGGATTTGAGTGAGGTTGCGCAAGCCTGCAAATCCCTGTCAGTGTGGAACACAGAGTAGTAGGGCAAGCCATGCGCACTGCAGAACCATCTCAACAGCCATGGAGCTAGAGCCTTCTTTTCTTACCCACTGCTCTTGAAAGCTGAAACAAGATGCACCTGGTTGCAAATATTATGCTGCTCCTGAAAACATGTCTCTTTGTGATGGTAGGCTACAGTGCATGAGCAGCATCCCAAAAATCAGGTGCTGATAGCATTAAGCATGCATGCTGGCAAGCACAGCTGGCCCACTTTCACAAAGAAGGTGTTTACATGAGCCATGTCATCACAGCTCTTTGATGCCTGAATGTGATTTTCATGTCAAATTGTGCTTGGGCTCTTCTATTCATTTTCTCTTCCCAAGTGAAATTGGAGCATTGAAATTGTCAAGATGGCTCAGACCCAATGCATCAGCACTTCAATATGCAACTTGACACTGTGCACTTGTTTGCTGATGTGCATTTCCATTGTCAAATCTAGGTTGAAGGAAGCTGACCTTGTATTTGCGCGCAGAGGCATCTCGAGACTCAAGCTTCTCCTGTGTCTTCTGCAGCTTCTGCAACAGCTGCGGCAGCTGCACAGCAGCAGCCGTCTCCCCAGGGTTGGTCCCTGCTGTTTGGGGTGGGGCCGGCCAAGACTGCCTGCCATCACCTGGTGTCATGTTCTGGTCCCACATTAGAGCAGGCTGACCACCATACATCTGCTGTGCTTGCTGCTGCTGTTGATGTTGCGGCTGCTGCTGGTAGTGCTGCTGCTGCTGCTGGTAGGGATGCTGCTGGTATTGCGGAGGTACCTGAGGGGTAGGGGCAAACCAGACCCGAGGTGGGCTGCTTTTCTCATGTGCTTGAGACTTGAGTTCAGCCATCTCGTTGGTGAGCTCCTGCAAAGTCATGCAAACACGCATTGAAGTGACACAACAGAGGCTGCCCAAAGATTGACTGAAGGGCCCTCAAGGTGCATGCAGTACATGGTGTGTAAAGCATGTATATGTAGTCATACAGAACTCTGATGACAGATGGTGTATCAGGTACGGCTGAGCTCCTGAATGTTGGTGAAAGCCATGCTGCTCAACATTACCATCCCATTACAGCAAGGAACACTGACAAATTATGCATTAGTATCTTGCACATGCAGAAAGGGACCAGTGCATGCTGATTCAAAACACCTCTTGCTTGCTCTGCATTTTGCCAATCTCCCGATCTCTGCTTGCCAGCAGAGTGCGCAACTCCTCAGCCTCGCTCTGCCATCGCCACCTGTCTTGTTCAGCACGAGCTGCTCGCACTTCAGAACCGCTTGAGTGCTCTGCTAGCCGGCCTTGTGCTTGAGATAGAGCATTTTCCAGACTGGCTACCTGCAATGAAACCTGAGGCGTCCCAGGTG
>JAABUP010005047.1_pt1 | contig 20709 bp, 30 predicted proteins | sample 5559201 | NCBI WGS metagenome assembly JAABUP01 (sample SAMN10711887, study PRJNA513373) | rock metagenome | isolation source: Antarctica rocks | place: Antarctica
AATTTATACAATGCAAAATTGTGACCTTCACAGGTAATAACGAGACGCCGGATTACAAGCATACTGATCAATGATTACACAGGTCATACTGAATAGGGTATGTCGTCATCAAAAGGGAAAGCTTCACTTGTCCTCATGAATTCGTACACGAACTTGAAGAATTTAATAACAGATATGTCTTTCACTCTAGAGATCTGTTAACGTTGTACATGTAGATTTCATGAATTGCAATTGATTGATTCGTGCCAGAGTAAACGGCAGCAAACACACGTATGTATTCCTGTGCATTCGTGTAGTAATTTAGCAGCTTTTGTACATACCCAAAAAGGAAAGCTTCGTCATGTAACGGAGGCTACAGAATCCCTGTGTTCTAACATCATCTTCAGACCAGGCCTAGGTACTAGTACAAAAGCCAGGCTGGCACATGTATATTGAATGCCATTGAAGGTAAAGCACAGGGTCAAATCTTGTTTTGAATGAATGCACATCAGCCAAAATTACGTTCGCAATGACACACAAAACCTTCCTACGCCTCAGACTCAAAGACTGGCATGCCCTTTGCCATTTTCTCCCACATGCCAACACTGGTTTTCTCATTGTCAGCTCTTGGGGCCAGCCGTGCTCCTTCTGAGAAGTTGAACCCTATTTCTGCTTCATCAGCAGCAAAGCGCTTGAAGATATGGTCACAGAATACATCAGTCTCCTCACCAGTGTCATGGCCACCTCCATGGGTGGACTTGACAGATGGTGGGCTGATCTCCACCACACGGATTTTGCTGTTGGCATAGTGAAATCTGCTGCCCATGGTAAAGTGATGAACAAAGGCTTTGGTGCCTCCATAGACTGGTGCAGTGCCACATGGCACATAGCCCAAACCAGATGACAAATTGATGAATGCTGCCTCCTTCTGCTTCAGGAAGTGAAGAGTGAGCAGCTGCATCAGGTGCACTGGGGCTTCAGTGTTGATTGCTATTTCGCTCTGCCTGACTGACCAATCAGTCTCCTTGGACAGAGGGCCTGAGCGCATGATGCCAGCATTGTTCACCAGCACATTGACCTTGGGGAACTCCTTGACTACCCACTGGCTGAGCGTTTCCCGTTCCTCTGCCTTGGAAGCGTCGTTGACGTAGATGTGCAGATCTGGGTGCTTGTCTTGCGTTTCTTTCAGAGCAGGTTCCTGTCGGCCAGTTACGATAACAGTACTGCCTGCCTTGAGAAACTTTTCTGCCAGGCCTTGGCCAATACCGGAACTTCCGCCCGTGATCAGCACAGCAGCAGACTTCAGGTCAAAAGGGCCGTAATTTGGCAGAATCTGTGGAGCCATTGCAGGCGGTGCAAATCAGTAGCAAGCAGCAAATGTGAACAGCGCGCGAGGCCGAAACTTTTGCTGGCGCAAAGCAATCTGCAGGGGCTTCTTCGTTGAATCGGGCAAAACCTGGAAGCACCGCCAATGTCATCAGCAGCACAGCCAGGCCGCTTTACGTTCAATTTGTTTGTTGTTTGTTGTTTGTTGTTTGTTGTTTGTGGTACATGCCTCTAAGAACTTGGTAAAGTAGTCAAGGATGAGAGATCCTCTCAAGACGAACAAAACCTTGATCTTTTCTATGAACGAACAAGCTTCTTACGACAGACGAGCGAGGTGCAGCTTCGAAGCGTGATCAGATTCGAACTTCTCTCTCTCTCTCTCGCTCTCTTGAGTGTAACACCTGCAATCGCATGTATCATCTGCTGAAGCATCACAGTTTCTCCTTCTTTTGCTTGCTGCTGATCCTGTGATAGCATTTTCCAACTCCGTCTGAGTCCTTGAGGTGGAAGTGCTGCAACCGAGTCCAGTTGACGTTGCAGCGTCGGAGTGCGTTTTCCGTCTGCACAGCCGCAAGGCACCCAAAAAGCAAGTGAGAGGTGTTGATGGCCGTGTATGCCAGGCGGAAGCTAGTACTTGCACAAAGCGTCTCGGAGCAGCCAGAAGATGTGACAAGCCCACTCTCCATATTCCACCATCACTGCCATTTCGTAGGACGCACAATTTCCCATTTGCAGCAAGCACACCACAGTACAGACTCCCAGCTACGCAAGCGCAAGGGCTGTCAAGGGTCGTCCAAGCTCCACCCTTTTGCCACCATATCCTTCTGTGCAAGCTCCAGCCACATCAAGCCTGGTAAGCAAGCTATTGCAATGCAGATGCTGCATATGCAACTTGACAGGTCCTCAACTCTGCGTGTGATGCAGAGCATCATAAAAGTAGAAGTCGGACAGTGCCACTTTACATGCTTGCATCAGCTGATGAGAAAAAGGTCACAACTGCGACTGATGTGGCAAAAGCTACCGAAGTGCCAGCCTGGCGAATAGTGCTGGGCAATGTAGCTGCTGGTGCAACTGCTGGATGTGCTGTTGAGGCAGGTCAGCTCCATGCCTGGCGGCCTTGCTGTGCTGCTCTAGATACAGAAAGTTGAGTTGTGCACAGCTCTGTGCAACTCTCTTGGCACCATTATGACTGTCTCAGGAGCAAGCACAAAGTGCTTTGCATGCCTCAGCAGCCTTTGTCATTGCTTCTGGCATCTATGTGATATTGAGGTTCTCTGTGCAGCTTTATATCCCATTGATACCATCAAGACCCGGCTCCAGCTCATGCTGAAAGGGGGTGGCTGGAAGGCCTTGGTCAAGCAAGGCGGTGCAAAGAATTTATATGCTGGGGTGTGGGGGAATCTAGTTGGAGTAGCACCAGCATCAGCAGTATTCATGGGAATCTATGAGCCGGTCAAAGCTGCCATCAGCGATAGAGTTTCTGAGGAAAGATCCTTCTTAGCTCCTCTGGGAGCGGGCTCGGCAGCTGGTGTGGTGGCATCAGTCATCCGTGTACCTACTGAGGTAGTCAAGCAGCGCTTGCAATCAGGTCAGCAGCGATTTGATCTCACTATGCATGCATGCTAGGCCGCAAAATGTTGTACCTTTGTCTTTGAATACTACACGAGTCAAGCGTGCAGAGCATGCTCGATAAGATGCTGGCTGGCTTGACTCTTTCATGCAGGAACTACACAGCTTGCGTATGGTGCTTTGCAGCAGTCAAGCAAAGGTGCCTGTGTCAGCTCACAAACCCACCCATACATGCATGCATGCCAACTCGCATGAAGACATGTGCAGCAGAACCTCTTGCAGCGCTCTGATTACCTGAGTTTCCCGTGTGCAGCTTGTACCACCTGTGTTGAAAGCCCACAAATGAGTACAGACCCAATCAACAGTAAGCATAATATCTATGCACAAGCAAGCACGCTGCAAAAACAGCAACGGTGGTGTGCAGGGGAATTCACAAGAGGGGCAGCAAATGCTGTGCAAACCATTCTGAGGACAGAGGGAGTACAAGGCTTGTTTGCTGGCTATGGGTCATTCATGCTCAGAGATCTGCCCTTTGATGCCATCGAGTTTGTGGCATATGAGCAACTCAAGAAATCATGGGTCAAATACAAAGGCAGCGACATACGGCCGCATGAGAGTGCTGTAATAGGTGAGTTGTTGTGGATACTGCGACACAAGTCAGTGAGTGCAATGTGCAAAAGCTCAAGCATGACAGAGGAGTCCATCAGAGGCAGATCAGACACTGATTGAGCTCAAAAGTCTAAATGCATTGTTCAGATGCCCTTTCATGTCTTATTGCCTGCTCAGCACTAACTCAGCTGCCAAGCATCAGCAACTGGTAGTCACTGTCAATGCCGATTACCACTGACTGCTAGAAGGCTTATTGTCAATGTTTGATCATGCAGCAACTGCTTTGCTCTCTGCTCAGGTGCTCTGGCAGGGTCAATCACAGGTGTTGCCACCACCCCCTTGGATGTCATCAAGACCCGCCTCATGACCCAGGGGTCTAAGCGAACCTACAGTGGAGTGATCGACTGTGCCAGGAAGATTGGCCAGGAGGAAGGCTACGCCACCTTCTTGCAGGTACATGCAGACAAGTCTGAAAAGCAATGAGCATGTAATGTTGCTACAGTGTTGCTTGGCAAGAGTTGAGCACACAGCAGTGTTAGGTACCATACATGTCCTCTGTATTGTGGTCAAACAGATCTGATTGGCTGCATGCGATTGCAGCAGTGGGCACTGCCCATCTGGTGTGCCTGAGTGTTGTGTTGCTGTGTACTGAAAGCCTGGGAATTGCATTATTGTCAGCATTTGATGGCACATGCAATGCTGCTGAGCAGATTAGCAGTGCTGTGCATTGACCGCATGATGATTTGTCAGGTGATTGACAACATCGGTCACTGTGATTTGTCTTTTGACTTGCACAGTTTTCCAGGCTGTTGCCGCAAGTTGTCACAGGTTTTACTCCTTCAGCTATTATGGTTGAATCTCGTGGTACAAATTGCAGGGCTGGCAGCCACGAGTGATATGGATTGGTCTGGGAGGCTGTGTCTTCTTCACTGCTTTAGAGGAGGCGAAGAAATTCTATGCACCAAAGCTGGTCATTGAGAAGCTAGGCAGCAGCTAATGCGTAAACAGTCAAGACTGAATGAAGGCTTAAATCTACTGCTGCATCTGCCAGCCTCGTGCATGGTTTGCTGTGCCATGACGCATATGTTGAGCACAGGACGTAGTGTTAATATAGCTGACATATACCATCATTCAGACATGATTACGCTCCTTGGCATGTTCAAATGCAATCGGTAAAAAAATCCCTTGCCAAGTTCTATAGAATGAAATTTAAAAGGCCTGTATGTATGCAACTGGTCAAACAACACCCTCATGTTGGTTGAAGGGTGCAACACAATGCATCATGTCAGGATCAACAACATTGTAATCGATTCAGCCACACACAATCAACACTAGCTACAAGCACAAAGGCTTGAGTGGTTTGCTCCTAACTTGCCGACAACTACTTCTAATGCTGCGTTCATAAAGCAACTTCATCCAATGGTCATGATGCTATTCAACGTTCAGCAGACACGTTTGCAATTATATACATATACATATTGTGACAGTGGAGTCACAAAGTGGCTCCTGATGGCACATTACAACTTAGGTATGTGCTGACACCTGTGCGGCAAAACAAAGCTTTTAAGGCTCAAGCTGGGTCCCAAATCCTCTTTTGCGATGATGCAAAACATGGGGATGAGACACCTGTGTGTCAGCTGAGTCATCTTGACCCTGAGGCATTTTGGAGGTGCCCCTGTGCCCTGAAGCACGTACTGGCAATGCCTGATCATCAAGCTGAAGGGAGGCAAAGTAGTTTTCAAACAGATCATCTATGGCAGGAATGACAGCCGTCATGTTGAGCACAATGTCCACACTAGTCTTGAACCAGAACTCCTCACAGTAGTGATGAAATGTCTCTGTTTCGTTCACAACAATAGGACGCTTCAGCTCTTCCACACATTTCCCCTCCTCCCAGATCGCAAGCTTCTCTCTCTTGTCAAGCATCTGGTATATCTTGTCAAAGAACAACCTGGAGGTCTTGAGGGGCAAAAGGTCTGGGCCTGTGTTGTTGAGATGCACCAGCTTGATCTGCATAGCATATTGTCCTGAGTACATGACCTGCCTATGTCACCAGAGGATGACCGTATGCTTTGACAAGGTGACTATTGCAATTCCCCTACAGAAAGAAGTGTTGCAATGCCTCTGAGGAAAAAGCATGTTGCAGCATGTCTGGCACAAGTCAACATGCATGGCTCATGACCACAATCAGCTTGACGGCATGCATTGTCTGCAGCATGTGGATGCAGGCGTAGGCTAGCTTGGATGGGAGCCATGTGCTGAAGCCATGTGCTGAATGCAGGGGAATAAGCAGGCATGAAGTGGGCAGCATGAACAGCATCAAACAGACTTGTTCAATCTGTCACATCCTGACAGCTCATACATTGGCTGACAGATCCTTGCTTGGTGTGACAGGAACAGCTAGCATGTGCAGACCCTTACATCATTCGACAAATCCCTCACAAGCTCCTCAGGCCAATCCAGATTCTCCTGGATGTGCGGTCTGGGGACTATATGCAGCCCCGCAGCTCGCCTGGGCAGGAAAATCAGGTTTGCCATACTTGCCCCGTGGACCCACATCACAATGGAGGCCTTGTTGTAGATGACAGCTTGTTGCTTCAGGCTCAAGTGCTCCAAGTAATGCAGCTCCACATGAGCTTGTGGGTAGTGGTGCTCCAGGGTTGTCATGACATGGTTGATGTTGACAATGTGCCGACTAGCATTCCACTCCCTGTCAATGACAATTATAGTAGGTGGGGACGCCTGAACGGTTCTGTCCCAATCAAAGCCAATGCAGTCTCCTACTCGCTGCCTCCAAAGATCCATGATCTCTGCTTTGGGTGGTCTCCGGTACTCCCTACAAATGGACATTCATGGTGTCAGCCTACAAATAGACAATCACATTGATGAGGATCTTACTTATAGCAAGTTCAGCATGCTTGCTTCAGCTGCAGATATGCCTGCTGAGACAAGTCCTTGTAGAGGTGCACAGGTGAGCACAGGTGAGCATGGTATGTGAAGCATGTTATGCTCAAGCTTCATGATCCAGCAGCAACTCGCAACAGAGCTTGCGTATTTGCAGCCGTATGGTGCAGAGCACTGTGCTGCTGGCGACGAATCATGGTGCTGGGAATGCAAACGTTGATTCCCTGAGCTTGGCGATGGTGGACATTGACTGTTACAATGCTGATGGACATTGACCCTTACAGTGCTGAAGAAATGACAATCAGGGAGAGGCCCACCAGGGTAAGCAGTGCCAGTGGTCTGCTCGGCACTCTGGTCCCCAGCCAGCAATTGCATCTTTGATCAGCACAGCAGTGTGTGTGTTGTTGATGGTTGCTGATATAGCACTGATGGGCTTGGATGTCATGCATGCGGCTGCATCTGTGCGGATAGCGTCCCTGCTGCGGTTGACGTCTATGCCTGGTGTCAGCAGGATGATGTCCAAGTCTGAGTTTGGGTTGAAAGTGCAGTCGTCCCAGTACTTGCACAGCACATTGTGAAGGGAAGGTAGGTACTCCGCGAAGACATGGAAGTAGTTGTGGTAAAATATCCAGTCCGTTAGGGCAGCTTTGTTGACAGTAACGACTCGCTCAGGCCGCGGTTCCAACAATTCGACAGAGGTGTAATTGGTCAGGAAATTTTGCAGCTTTCCTCCAAGCCAGTACTCTGTGTTGATCGTCGGTATGCTTCTGGCGTCTGGACCGAGGTAGACAAGGGATCCGTTGAACAACAGTAAGTTTTTAAAGAAGCAAACTCGGTGGTCTGGGTGCTGCCCAGCCTCAAGCGGTGCGCAACGGTATGACGACTGAAGGCCTTGAATCTCAGCTGGCAACGGGTGCCCCAAAGAACGGGCCGTATGGCTCACGGCAAAAAAGCACGAAAGCAAGATCACACTCAGTCCCCTAGCCGACCACTTCCGGTGCATGAAGTGCTGCTAGAACTATTGTCGGGGAATCTTTGGCTGCTGAGTGCTCGGTTGTGCAGCAGTTTGAGCCCTGGCCGCTCACAATAGTGCGGCAGCAACTGTGCAACGGGATGTTGTCAGGAGCTTAGTCACATTACACTGGCCATTATTAGGCGCCTTCAGGGCGGAACTCAGGCCAGCTGGAAGGGAGAGCCCTCATGAACCAGTTTGACCGAAGCAAAAACATGACACTTTTACAACATGACATGTGACGTCTGGCGCAACCTGGTTGGTGCACCCATCTTTGCAGGATTGCAGTGGCTCATGGTCTGGCTCGCTTGCATGGAATACTAAGCTATTAGCTTGACAACGGGTGTGCAAGCAGTAACTATGTCGTCTGCACGTCTGGTCGTCCTCCTCGCACTGCTAGCTGTGCCATTCGCACTTTTGATGCAAATTCTGTCATGCAATGTCAGCAACGATCCCGGGACACGATACGGTATGCGTCCGGTAGACGTATCAGTGCATGCAAGGCACTGACACAACCGTTTTTACGTCTCTGTGACTCAACTCATGTCATTGCTTCGCCCAGATGCTGTTGCAATCACGCTGTCGGATGAAAAGGGAGCAGTTGACAGGCTGGTGAATCTTCTCAAGTTTCGAACAGCCAGCAACTCAGACATGCAAGAAAGCCATGCACAGGATCCTGAGCAGTTCCGCCTAGCTCACAAGCATTTACACAAATCGTATCCATCTGTTTGGAAGCAGCTGAACGTTGAAGTGGTATGAAATTTGTGTACTGTCAGTTGCCCAGTACTTGCTAGCCAAAGTATGAGCCTGACACATCAATTTGCTGCTCAGATTGCAGAGCACAGCCTGCTGATTCAATGGCAGGGCCGTGACATGTCACTCAAACCTGTCCTCTTTGTTAGCCACATGGATGTTGTCCCTGCAACAGAGGGAGTCAGCAGTGAATGGAGCAGACCTCCTTTTGGTGGAGAGATCTTTGACAAGTGAGGTGCTAGTCAACAATCCAACTTGTACTTGTAGTTTGTGACACAGCATGTAATGCTGCCTCTGAGGCCTGCGCCTGTGCTATGTCACCATAAATTGGTGAAAAATGGAAATTCGTGGAAGTGTTCTCTTATGCAAGCATGTTGAGCATGCAAAAACCAATGCCGAGGAACAGCCCATCACCAAAAACAGTCTGTGCAACAGCAATAAAGCACATTGATAGCAACTCCAGTGACACCACCTTGTGACAATACTACAATGCACATATGTGTTGTTGCACAACATGCATTGCAGGCTAGCTGCTATTAACACAATCAGTCCAGAAAACTACCCTCCTGACACATGTAGCTCCCTGCTGACAGACATGGCGTTTTATCACACCCACACTCATGCCTGTGCAGTGACAAGTGAAGAAATCTGATTATGTACCACCTCAGCATCAGTATGAACACTGGGCAGGTGTTTGGCAAGCCCACCATACATGGCTTTGTGTGTGTGCAGCTATATATATGGTCGCGGCGCAATGGACCTCAAATTTATGGTGATAGCCTTACTGGAGGCTGTGACTGAACTTCTCAAATCTGGCTGGTAAGCTTACAGGCACAATCATGCCCACCATAGCAACATGTGCTGTCCCAGAGAGCAAGTTGCAGCAATGAAATGGTAGCCATGCCATATGCTGCAGCATGTCTATGTTCCAAGACGTTTCCGGATGTATGCAATCTTGAGTATTTGGGCCTGTGCGGATGTCAACAAAGCTGTTTGAGTGCCTGTGAGAATGCTTCAAAGCATGCAGTAGCCACATATATGAGCATGCTCTGTGGCTCAGATGCATGCTTGCAGAGCAGTTTGAGGCCTTGACATCTGTCACTGCAGCAGAAACAAACCCTTTATACTGTACCATCAACTGAGGCTCTGTCCACAGTCATGCTGTTGTCAACATTTACATCTGTGACACGTGCTGTTAAGTGTGATTGCTGTGACAGCTGTAGGTGCAAGAATAGTTTCCCAATTCTCAGTGTGAAGGACTGTACGTCAATGGCAATGCAGGACGCGGCCTGAGCGCACACTGTACCTTGCTTTTGGGCATGATGAAGAAGTAGGGGGGGACAGGGGAGCAGGAGCCATGGCTAGCCTGCTGGCCTCAAGGGGTGTTACCCTGGACTTTGTGGTGGATGAGGGCGGCCCAATACTTGTAGATGGGCTGCCCTCACTGCTTCGCACACCCATTCAGATTGCACTTGTGGGCACTGCTGAGAAGGTACTCAGTCTGCACAATTTACTTCCGGCGTAATCATGTTGATACGCAGAAAGCAAATTACTTTCAGTCGATGGCCACAGCGTTTGAGTCACTCTTCCTGGCATACAAATCACTGGCAGTGGCTTCAAAAAGTGACAGGCCCAATTTGCATCTGCTCTGTCACGCTGACATGCCAGGTCGCTGCTACCTGAATCATGTGCTCAAAACAGCAGTGCAGCATGATTCACCTCTTTCAACTGCACTACAACCTGTATAGGCCTTCACAGTTGACGTCACAGCGCTTTGCAGGGTTTCAACAGTATCATAGCCAACGTGAGCGGCAAGGGGGGGCATGCAATGACACCACCAACTGATCATTCAACAGTGAGATTTCACACCTGTCCTTATGCTCATCATGTAGTTCTGTCAAGAGAACCTTTTCATACGTGCTGCATGTACCAATCAACAGCTTCTTTTGTCAGGATGAGCTGAATACACATGATGATGAACCTTACTCCAAATGCTACTCAAACTGTCCTTGCTTTTATTATTGCACTCAAAGTGGTGGTTGGGCGATGCTGCAGTGCTGTATGGCGCACACCACTCCACCTTGTATTCAGCGTAGTGATTTGCTCTTGCATGTGACTGTAGTCATAGGTCAGCTGGCCCTCCCAAATAACTCAGACTCAAATAAAGATAGTAACAGTATTTGTGCCAGCATAAGCTAGGTGGATGCAAGAGCAGTCTTGCTTCTCCAGCAGACCCATTCTTTGATGCATGAGTGAATGATGGATGCACTTGTTGTCGTTACTGTTCACAGGTGCCAGCCAGCATGTCAGCTTTAGTGTGGTCAGTAGACCAGCACCCCCCTGCCACCCACCTGGTACCCCCAGTGACCCATTTCATGAAAGCCCTAGCCCCTGCCTGCCCAAACCCTGTGCTGCGCTTTGTTCTGAGTCACTGTGAGAACAGGTGATGAGTTTTGAAGGTTGCAGAAATGGGCCTGCATGTCATGCTGCATTGATCAGCCTGCCGAGAATCTGGAACAGTTCTTATTGTTAGCTGCTTCTCCTATGGTAGTTGATCAGCCAAGCTGTGGTGGCAATGCAATGCAGTGACATCGTGTATGAACCTGATGTCTTGTTGTTGAACAGCAGCTGGTATGCCAGCAGGTTCCTTGGATACCTGTTAGCAAAGCTGCTGGCCAGATCTAGCGCTAACACTGCAGCCGTGGTAAGGACAACAGTGGGAGTGACCAGGATGAATGCAGGCACAGCTGACAATGTGCTACCGGACAATGGCGCTGTCCTTTTCAATTTCAGGCTGTTACCAGGTCAGGAGCCTGTGCTGTGCTGTGCTGTGCTGTGCTGTGCTGTGCTGTGCTGTGCTGTGCTGGGTATCAGGTATGCATTCATTACAAAGTTGTGTCAGAGCAAAGATTTGCAGACCCTTGGCTCAGGACCTGCTCAGCACAACAAATTTGCTGACTGCATGAGAACAGTTGTCATGACAGTCAGAATCTTGGGTAGGAGGGCAGCACCACTTCTCCAGCTTTCTGTGTGCGCTGAATCTCTTGGTCCTGTTCACTGCAGGCCATTCCCTGGACTACCCTCTACAGTACTTGCAGAAGCACCTGTCAAACCTGTCGGGCAAGGTCAAATTGCAGCAAGCTGGCGGGCAGAAGGCCCGGGAAGCAACGCCTGTCTCATCTCCCTCCAATGAGCAATTTAACATTGTGGCACGTGCCATTTATGAGACTGTACAACCTGAACAGGTAGTGCCTGTGAGCTGTACATATAGTTTGACATTGTGGACATGATCTGAGATTATCTGTGACTCATATTTGCCCTGCATATGTATATACAACTGCCTAGTGAGCAAGTATTGCATGTCCACTTGTTACGATCTCTGTTTTTATGCCATATGTCAGACATCTGTGAACATACACTGATGCTCAAACTACTGCATCTCTCTTGGGTTGCATGACTGATACACTTGTCTGACAATTACTGTCAAAGTGTTCACCACCCGACAAAGTCACTGTTGCAGTGCCACCTGTATTGCCAGACGAGATGAAGCAGCCATAGGCATGAAGTTCTTTGCGCATGCAGCAACTTGCTTACTTTTCATGAGGGAAACTTACCTCACAAGTCATCGTGTCTCTGCAGGGTATTGTCGTAGCACCACATCTTATGACAGGAGCGTCAGACTCTCGCCATTATCTTGACATCACTGCCAATGGCGTGTACCGCTTTTTCCCGCTCTTCGTGAACCTGACTGCGGGAGATGTTTCCCGTGTCCATGGCATAGACGAGCGTATCAAGGTTGGCCTCTTGCTCTGCTGGCATAACATCTGATCTGTGCCTTGTGTGCTTTGAACTGCAGACCTCAAATCCTATTTTCCAGAAGATCATTGGCCGCATGAAGAAGACAAGACAAAACAAAACAGAAAATTATGCCTTTTGGTAGTGATAAAAGAACAGCCTGTGGGTGAGGTATGTTCTGCTTCCCTGTGGGGTATTGCTCGATGAGGGATGAGACCAGTACTCTCATTTCAGGCCTGGCCTCCTTTGCTTTCTACTGTTCCAGCTTTTCCCATCGGCAGCTGCATGCCAGCTTGTCTTTATGTCTGCATTCACTGGAACAACACCAGGTCATGAATTGGGATGCCTCACCAGTCACATGTGGAGATGAACATGCTGATCTTGTGCAGACAGACAGACTGCATGCATGCAAGGCACACCCATGCTGCATGCACCTCCACAACAGGAGGGAAAGCCTGCATACACATCACATCTGCATCTTGAGGCTTTGTGTGCAATCATTGCAGTGCTTGACAGTATCATGCTTTGTACAATGATCTAGCAGAGTCCCAGGGTGCCACATCATGCTGCATGAAGGCACTGCTCTGCCACTTTATCTCCAGCGACAGGACACTGAACAGCCGTCTAAGCCTGGTGTGTGGAAGTACCATGCTCACAATTGGCGCAATCAGCATTCTGGATGTGGTTGTGCAATAGGTGGATGACTTCTTGCAAGCTATCAAAGTGTACATCAGGATGATCCAGCTTGCGTGTGGAGATCGCAATGCCAGCAGTGGCACAGACACCAGACAGACATGAATATACGCTGACAACATGCCTTGGGGCTCATGAGTGATCACTGCTGAGTCATGCGCTCTGCATTTGAGGCTCACAACAATCACTGTGTGGTGTGGTTGTTTTAAGGAGTGCATGTACAGCAAGCATTTATACCTTCTTTTGAACAGCATGCTGAAGTCTTGCAGCAGATTGTGATGCATGAGCCACCTGTGCAATACTGAACTTGCGTTTCGTGTTGCAATCATGGCATGCTGTTTGCAACATTTGATTTCTTTGCTCTGAATATACTCAACAGTTGATTTATGCGTGAACAAGTTACTCCTGTAATACTCACATCTTGGAGCAATGAAGCAAGCTGTCCAATGTACATCGAAACATCTCTATAACACTCATACATATATCACAGTATCTTATAGATGGATCTTGAACGAAGCTCAGTCAGCAATAATCCCGACCTCAAACATATTGTAGTCTTGGATATGTGCTAGCTAAGGGAAGAGATAAACGCCAAGATGCGTCATAATAAGGCAAGATTGGTACAAACAGGTATGCCAACACCAAGGCTGCAACAATGCGTCCATCAATGGCATCTTCATGCTTGGCCCATACGCAATGCATATCGTAATGCAGCCCTCTGAAGACATGTCAACAGGTTGCGCAAAACCATAAATCATGCGGTGGTATACCACACTATTTGAAAAGGGCACATGAGTGTGACGCCTTGACACTGAAAACGGATGCATTTTTTGCCGAGCCATCATTGCAGTAAATTGACAAAGTCTACTCTGATACCGCAGCAGAGGCACAGTCCTCATGCTGAGTCAGAGCCATCATGTGGTGCTCTTCAGTGGCATGAAAGTCACAGCCTGGCATAGTAGCAGGCACGCCAAACCCCATGTTCATGCCAGGAACTGTTGTGGATGATGACACATTGTCCTGCTCGTGCACCAATGAGTCATGCTTGACTAAGGCACCCCACCCCTGTGCTGTGCCAGCTGGATAGTCAGCTTCGGCATCCTCATCCATCATGTCATCAAGACTGGCCTCGGCAAACCTGCTCTGTTCCCTCACCTTGGCCTTGGTGTTGCGCACCTACGCACAGACAGCCACAATTAGAACAGGTGTTCTGACACTCCAATAGACATGAAGCTCTGGTATTCATTGCATTTGGCTCAGTGAGCGCAGCAAGCACATCCTCAAGAATAGTGCTTAAATTAGACAAACCTGTGAAAACTAGCTTTGCGACACATCAATACAGAAAGGTACTGCTGACAAGCTGTGTGCTACACCCTCATGCCACAATTCATGAGATCCGCCAGAGCGCATATGCACACTTGGATGCTCTACATGGTGTCATGTCATGACAGGACAGGTCTCAGCAGCATGCGGCAGATCACCACTCCCTACAACAGACTGGCCAGAGTGACTATACAGTTAAGCATGCCCAATGTACAGAAACAAGATTCAATGGTCTCAAGGACCATGCATCAAATTGTATCGTGCAACAGCAACCAGAAGCTGACAAGGCTCGGTCCTGACTCCAGCAACATCCAGTGGGATATACTGGTGCTGTGCAGATGTGTTCAGCTTACTTTGGGTCTGTGAGCGTTTCGCCAGATCACAAGATGACTGCTTTTGTCTGATGTGGTGCAAAGGCAGGTGGCGAACAGAGCAAGGATGGCTGACCTTGCCCAGAGAGCGGGTGCGCAGGAAGCGTGTGCCACAAGCATTGCACAGCACTGGCTTGCACCTCGGCCCCTTGCGCCACTGCGGCGAATCTGCAACAACAACAGCCCATTCGTCTTTTTGCAAGACTGACATGTGCTCATGCACAGTTATACAAATAGGTATCTGCTAAAATGGCAACCCATGCATCTCCCTGCACCACCGGCACTTGCTGATGCACAGTGTTGTCAGCAGGTATGTGCAACAACAGCAACCCATGCACAGTGTTGCCAGTAGTCCCAGGTCCAGGCACAGGACCCCCACCTGATCAGTTGCTCAACAACAATGAACTTTTGGGGCATAAATGAACAAGGGCCAAACGAGGTAAAGCAGGATCAGATTGTCCCTGAGAATGGGCACAGCAACGAGGTATATGCTGCATAGGGACAGTTTGCTATGCAAGCCTCTACAGTCACAACAAGAGCAAATTGAGTCTGCACACCGACCAGAGAGCTCTTGCCTCAAATCAAACAGATATGGCATGCAAAGGCCATGCACGTTGCAGAGCCAATCTCTGCAGGTGTATGGTTTACCTTCTGCAAAGCAGTGGTTGCAAGGCCCCTGCAGTTCACCCCTGCCTCCCCTACGGCGACCCCCAGGGTTCCAGAAGGCCTCCTCACCCCAAGGGCCTCTACCCTCCTGAGCCCCAACACACCCTGCCTGCCCTGTGTAGTCACTGCCACCTGAAGTGGACACCGTCTGAATCAGCTCAGCTTGGTTGCTGATCAGCAGCACAGTCCTTGTTTCATGCAAATGTACACAACCAGCGCTCACAGATGTCCTAGACAGCAGATAGCTGCGGTGATGAAATCAAGGACCAACTGTGAGGATGGCATTTGTCATAGCCACAGAGCCAGCTAGGGGTGAAGTAGACATTCAAGCACTGCCGCTGAACACAAGGTCACCAAAAATCTGTAGAATGGTACATGCAGAGATGAGCCACATCACAATTGCAAATGGACTAGTGTACAAGTGGAGTAGTGATGATACTTACCATTGTCATCAGCTCAAGCATCACACTCACACACATGCACACACACACACTCATGGACTATTTATGCATTGGCTACCACTCCTTGCAAATGCTATCACAACGCACAAAGTGTTGCTTCTGACTGTGTCAATGTCATGCTGTTGATGGCTTACCAGCGCTGCCAGCTTGTGCATAGTACAAGAAGTCATTGTCCAGAGGCTTTCTGATGCGGCGTCCGTTGCCTGTGGAGTTGTCATAAGCTCCCTCCTCCATCAGATTGACTCTGCGAGTCTTGTGGCAGGACCCTGTGCCCTTGGCAATGGGGCTTGCAGCAGCCCAGTCATCACCCCTGTCATAAAGGCCAGCATATGTCAGCAACAGGCAAAGTGCCAATGCAATGGGCAGCATTTTGTGCCCTTCACTCAAAGGTTTGCAGCTGCCAAATCATCACTTCTGTCACAAAGGGAGCCTGTCAGCAATGAGCAAGGCAGAGATTTGCGGCCAAGGCAATGGGGCTTGTCAGTCATATCTACTGGCACAAAAGGATGATGGAGCAATCAGACAGTTTATTGATTGTACTAGGCTTTGGACAAGTACCAGTGGTGCACTGAAACACTCTGCTTGACTGCAGCAAAGCTGCTGAAAAGAATGTGGAGCAGCTCCTCATAGAGGGTTAGATGTCAAGAAGGCACTCGATCTATCTCTCTGAGCAAGAGTTGTGGCACCACTCACTATTGATTGACTGACTCATACATTGACAGATGAATACTGACAGCTGTGATGAGACAGACGCTGACATGGCTATGGACAGAGAACAGATCTGTGTGTCAGCTGAATGAGCGAGGGCCAAACGGTGACTGACCTGGTAGCAGAGAAGGGCTCAGGGCACTTGTCGGCCAGCAGGGGGTTGGCTGCCAAAGCGTCACATGCCTCCAGCAGGAGAAGCATGCCAGATGCGTCAACTGTGCTCTTCTTTGCTGGGGAGGGTCTGAAGCTCTGCATGCAAGCCAAATGTTGGATTGACAGCATGCGGAAATGCTGGCAGAGGCACTTGCAGCCATGCGCTTGCAACACATTGTGTGAATGGTGATCACTGATGCTAGTTGCTTGCAAATAGTGTTTGCAACGGTTTCAGGCTTGAGATCAGATGACATACAGCAGGTAACTCAGTGGCAATTGTTGACATCACTGCAGCACGCGTGTCCAAGCAAAGATTAAGGGGTTTGACATTGAACAGGGAGCGTACAACGGCACAGGTTATATGGTTACTTGATGATGTTGTTGAGGGCAGACCTTGATGAACTCGTCTTGCACTGTGCTGGAGCTCTTGGCAACTCTGGAGGTCCCACCATTCCTCTTCACCCCGAGGGCAGTTGCAGCGTTTGGCCCCTGGCGGCGCAGCCTGTTGGACCTCACGCCCTTTGGCACTTTGACCGGCGGGGATGCATCTTGACCTGGCAGCTCTATTTCACCGGGTAAAGAGTACGACTTGTGGAGGCAATTGATGTGCTCTGCTCCGATCTTAACCAGAGGACCGCTGCAAACACAGTACAAACTGTGCAGGAATGGTAAAGTTGGTCCCACAGGAGCAGCAGATGTACAGATTGGCCTCACAGGGTAGGGCTCCCTGAGCAGTGAATCTTACTGGAGCAGGTATGCCATTTGAAGGGCAGTCGCTGTGCGGTGGTCCTGATGTGAGCAGGAGACCATCAGAACAAGCACATTTTGCACAGAACAATGTGATGGTGATCGTGGTTGCATGCACAGGCTCATGCTGTACAGGCCCCACTGACGGTGCATTGGAAGCAGACTTGCATAATAAAGCTTTGTGTCTAAGCAAGACACACACAAGCGGTGTAGCAAAGTATGTATTTGACTGGTAACGGTCAGATGAAGCCCAAATCACTCCAATAGTCTGAGACAGCCGCTGTCCTGAAGCCTTTCAAATGTCTGCTCACCTGACAGAGCGCTGTAGCTCTGACGCATCCAGGTGATTACTCAGCAGCTGCAGAGGAAGCTGTCTGCTCTCAACTAGACTGTTTGCCTCATGAGCGCCCATCACGGCAGATCTCCGCTCACATGTCTGCAATGTAGGTGAAAGTATTAGTCCAAAGGCAAGTAAGAGGTTAAATATAAGTATCACTCTGGTGTAAGCACTGCTTGATGAAGGGACACCAAAGCATCAGTGCAATGGACGCAATTATATGTTGTTCTGACTGCAACTATGTGACCATGTTGACTGGTTGTACCTTGTAGGGAACATATGTGGCTTGGCCTGCAATGGTGGTGCGCTCTGCTGTGCCCAACAGCACTTCAGCATCCTCAAGACTGACTTGCACTCCTGTACAAGACAAACAATGTAAAACGTGACCCAGCACATTGCTTTCTTTGAACATGTCAGGCCTACAACAAGTGACATGCTGATCCTTGTTCAAAAGCAATTGGTCCATGACACTGAAAGCAATGCTGAAAATGTGAATTGAGAAAATGATAGGGTTGTGTGTGGCGGGCTTGGAGGTTCTGGTCATGTACTCAACACTTGCTTCCCTTGTACTGGCCAAAACTGCTGTTGGCCAAACATGCAGGCAGTCCCAAACAACTTACTGCTGCTGACTCGGACAAGGTTATTGTGCTGGTGGTGCATGAGCTCATCACAGCAGGCTGTCTCTGTCAGGCGGGGGTAGTGCATGGCTACTGGCATAGTATCAGAGCGCTGACGCTTGCGACCAAGGTGATTGTACTTGCTGTGCACTGTGCTCATGCAGAGGGCTTCTTAGATGGCAGTAGCGGCTTACTGCAGTCCCTGTGTCAAAGCAAAGTCATTGTCAAGTCCTGCGCCTGAAGCTTGCTTTTCAAGTTTGTGTTTGCCAGGTGTATGACAACTTCTTTTGAGGTGCTGCAGAAAGGTCAAGCCGGGATGCTACAGGGCTCACACTTACGGGCCTGTCAAATGCGGGGGGAGTGCAAAAGCGGGCAAGCAGGTTGACCGTCGATTAACGAGTTGAGGGGGGGTCAAAGATCGTGTCAAAGAGAAAACCGGGCCCACGTTTTGATCCAGAATCGCCAGCAGATCAGGAAAGAAAGATGATATAGTGCTTGAGCGATCGACTGAGGTTCTTGGGTGCCGATTGTGCGTCGTCTTCGCTGGCTTTGAGGGCGAAGCTGGAAAGTCAATCTGCAGGCGATCACAGACGGAGACCTCAGACCCGGCAGTACAGCAATTTAAGGTGCTGATTGACCTTAAGACAACGCAACCCAACTGTGCTTAACGCCAGAGCGACTTCAATACCTTGCTGCGTTCAAGTCCAAACTCGGGTGAGCGATCGCCTGAGAAGGTGACAGGGTAACGGCCCCTGGCTCAGCTGGTGCTCCGCAACTTCACGCGAGCAAGATACTACGGCTGAATCAGCAAAGCTTGCAGCAAGGGAACCCCAAGTGTCTGCGTCTAGACTTCTGCTCACGCCAGCTCCGTTCAGAGGTTGACCAGCAAGGTGAACGTCAGTGAAATCTGAAACAAGTTGACACTTTCAGCTGTCTGGATACGAATATTCCGCATTTCCTGACTGCCGCACTGTGCGTTGTGTCGACTTTTGCATTTGGAAGCTGAGAGCGGCCGATGTGTGTCATTGAGTGGCTGAGTCGCGCAGCAAGAGCTATGGCTGATGCTGAAACAATCTTTGTGATGCTTTGGCTCGTGACATTATGGCCACCGGAAGTTTTCCTGCTCATGAGAGGCTTCATTGAGGTTTCACTGAGGCTCCCTGGGCAGCCCGGTATAGTACTTGGCTTCTCATTACATTGACGCCGAAAGTTGTACCGTACTGCCTTTAATGTTGGTCGTTTAATTGAATAACTCATATTTGCACGACCTCGGTTGATAAACATATAAAGTATTCTCATCGTCCACGACTCCCATTAAAAATAATAAACAGTGCAACAAAAAGCGCGAAAAGCAGTGCTCTACGATATGTTGTGCCAACACGGTCATCATGCCTTGTCGAGTGAGATCCAATATAAGCTGAGTGAACATCCTTTGAACCAAGCACATGCCTTCGTTGGTTTGTGTTGTAGTACAGTACAGCAAATTTGCAATTCTTCGCAACCGCAATCAGCAGCCGACTCGAATTGACATCATTAAAAGTGTTCCGTACAGGTGCCGACCCACAGTAAAGATAATCATTAAACTGCGCAGAGGGTCGTGCGTTACATTCCGAGGGGTCACGACCCTAATTAGAAGCCGACCAACATTAAAGGCAGTACGGTAGTCTTTTCTTTTCCTTTCTTTTACTGAGGCTCCATTTATAAGGTGGCAGGTTATGCGCGTGCTTCGTCGACTTTCGCAAAGCATTTGACACCATCCCAAGGGACAAGCTGTGGGAGCATCTCTCCAACCTTGGGGTTCAAGGCAAAATGCTGGATGCACTGAAGAGCTACTATGCCAATGTCCGTGTGTGTGTGGACATTCCATCACTCGGCAGATCTGCAGCCTTTGACAGCACCATGGGAGTAAAGCAAGGCTGCCCAATGTCTCCAACCTTATTTGGCCTGTATATCGATAAGCTGGAGACTCACTTGCAATATCGTGCGCAAGATGCTCCAGAACTTAAGGGACAAAAGGTGTCTATATTGCTATATGCTGATGACATTGTTCTGATGTCAAGATCCCCGGCTGGTTTGCAGCACTTGCTACATGTACTTCAGCTCTTTCGTGGTGAGAAGCTGCTTTCAGTCAATATGTCAAAGACCCAGGTAGTCATTTTCAATGACTTTCGGCATTCTCATTCAGACTCTTTTCTGTATGGTGGTCAAGCTTTGCGCATTGTCGATCACTACACATATTTGGGGATTGTTTTGCACAAGTCAGGCTGTTTCAAAGCGGCAATTGAGAAGCTTGCAGCTGCAGGCAAGCGCGCTCTTTTTGCAATGCAGTACTGCTGCTCAGAGTTGGGTCTTGATGACACACATCTTCGCTGTTCTTTGTTTTCATCTCTGGTACAGCCAGTCCTTTCATATGGTTGTGAGGTATGGTGTCTCAAAAGGCTTTACCTTTTTTCGCAAATGAATACTGTGCAGAACCATTTTATGAAACGCACATTACATGTGCGCGAGTCTGTTCCGGATGGCATTGTTTTATGCGAACTGGGAAGAGTGCCATTGCAGTTACATTGGCAAAAAACGGTACTCAAGTATGTCAGCAGGCTTAGCGAGTTACCCTCTGACAGGCTGGTCAAAAAGGCTTTTACCCATGCCTCATCTGTGAACACTCTTTGGTGGCAAAAACTGTCCC
>JAABUP010005048.1_pt1 | contig 20705 bp, 24 predicted proteins | sample 5559201 | NCBI WGS metagenome assembly JAABUP01 (sample SAMN10711887, study PRJNA513373) | rock metagenome | isolation source: Antarctica rocks | place: Antarctica
ACTTGGCATAGGTGGCCAAATCCTCGAAGATGTGCTGCACAGTGGCCTCATCATAGGTGAAGATCAGGCCACGAGGAAAAAGAAAGAACAGGACCGCACGATTCTTTTCGACTGCAATATAGATAGTTCCATCTGGTATTCTCCGCAAAACCCCAGGAACTTCACCAGCGATTCGGTCCCGATACGCCTGCATATAAGGGTCTCGAGACCCATATGCTCTCTTCATGCTCGCTAACATTGCCTTCACCTGAGGATCGTCTTTGTTTGCATGGCATTCATCCTCAAGCTCTGGCCAAGTTGATTGGTTATGCCAGAGCTCTTTCAAGACACTCATCCGAACACTTCTCCAGGTGTACTTAACATTGGCGCCTTGTCTAAGTCTAGCCTTCGCCATAGAATACTCAACAATCTCTTTTGGCGGATTCTGGGGCATATATGCATCAATGTCCCTGTTAACCTCCGGCCTTATACTGCTGTCTAGGTGGGGTATCTCTAGTGCAACGTCCATCTTATGGAACATATCAACCTGCACTGGAATGCCATGCCAATCGGATTTCTTCGTAATGTATTCTAGCTCGGGATCAGGGTCGGCTGAGTCTGGCGAGTCATCCTCATCAAGAATGGAGAAAAGCTCTTGACAAACTTGATCCTCGTAACTTGCTTCGTCGGTCATGATTCCTAGGAAGATTTCCGGTCTCTCCATCCATTCGAGAGTCTAAACAGCAGTGAATTAGACCGAGAGCGTAACGAGGCACCGACATTGACGAGAGAACGTAGCTGAGACTTACCACTCCCATGGCCTGCTTGCGGCTGCCTCCGTCCGTAGCCTTAGAGTTCTCGGAGTCGTCCATTTCGAAAGACGACTGATTGAAGGTAACAGGAAATGCAAGCGCCGAAAATGGTGTCGACGGAGATGGCGGAGGTTCAGGCAATCAACAGGATTGGTAGCGTCACAGAGCTGTGGCAGTGACAAGGAGATGCGGATGCTGTCACAATAGTGCGGCGTTGCGTTGGAAGCCACTGATGGTTGAAAGTCTCTGGGTATTGTCTTTAGGGTATTGTCTTTAGAAGAGAGGCGCGCAGAAGTATGTGAGTCAACAGCGTACAGTGGTGTTATGTATGGGATTCATGTCAATCGTAGCCGATTGTATCAAACGCGAAGCACAACAGGGAAGCATACATAGTACGGCTTCGTGCAGACTCCAATATCGCCTCGCATTTCTTAGCCGTCTTCAGCTAAGAACATTATATATTTCCAATATCCAGTACTTGCGTGCCAGCGTAGCCATTCAACTTGTTACCGCTTCTCGAGGGACGAGGACTCGGATACCGTTCCACATTCGGAGATACCCAGGATCAAGCGCCCAGTCGGACCCCATGCTCAGGTCTTCAGGCACCTTTTCGATTAACTTTCCCTTTTTGACACAGGAACTGAGTGTTTTGAAGAAACTTTGATGGGCAGTGTCCTTCTTGTAAAGCGTATCTTGTTAAAGAGCGCAGCCGTTTCGTTGAGTAGCTGATTCTGTTATACCATGACCAGCGCTCTCAAATTTCGGGGTTCTGGGTGATCACTGCCCGTTATAGCCTGGACATGCTTAAGCTTATCGAACCGTCCTTCTCTGGCCAGGCACCGATGTGATACACGCCACAGACTTCGACTTCTGGGCAGAACTGAGAATTGTTGTTCAGATAGAGATCATGCCTTGGATGTCGAGTTTTATCTGGGTATGGAGGAGGTTCGTGATGTGCAGAGGTGTATATGTCCTGGATGATGCGTTGGACAGTCGCCTCCTCGTAGAGAAACTGCAATGCCAGATGGAAGTGGAGATATAGAACCTCGTTGTTCCTGTCTAGTGCCAGATAAATTGTATGCTCAGGCACTGCTTTAAAAAGATCTGCGTCTTGCCCCGCAATTGCATCTCTGTCGGCCTGGATGTAGTCTTTGGCCGCATTCTTAGGAAACTTTTCCTCGACTTTCCTTTGAGAAGTTTGCATCGTTCTAACGTTCTCTGCTGCCTGATAGTCACTTTCAATTTGAGGCCAGGATGCCTCATGATGCCACAGCTTCCGGAATGCCTTCTCCCACTCCTGGTACCAGGTTGCCTCAGATGTTAAGCGTTTCTTTAGTGTACTCGTTGCCATTAAGTGTTTGACAAGATGGTCAGAAGGGGACCTGATGGCTTTGCGGTCCAGCTTCTTTTCCGTTATTGATGCCATGAAAGATTAACAGGATGTGTCTCAAGATCTCCAACTGGTGGCAAATAACTCAGAGTTTTGATATGTCTTGGCGATATTTATCGAACAGGAACGAAGGCTCGTATGTTGGAGTGGAGTCAGCCTCTTCAATTGCGTTCGTGCATACGTTAGGTCCGAGATGATCTGTGTCTAAGTAGGCCTTCAAGTTCTTTGAACCGTCCATTTCGAAACGGAACTGGTAGAAGGTGATATGGAAATCCAGGTTGTCTCCACAGAACCATTACGGTGTCGTCGTAGGTCTGGGTTAGTAGGAGCCTCGAAGTATGCGTAGCTGGTGAGATCCTCATCGACTCGTTCCTGGATCTCTGAGTCATTGTAAAAATAGTCTAGAGCCTTTGGAAACATGAAGACTAGGACCTTCCAGTTCACATCGACCGCTATATATACCAGTGACGATTCGCAGGATGTCTTTGCTCTCCAGCAATCCCGTCACGGATGGAAGTAGTTATCTTAATTGAGGCCAAACTCATGATGTTGTCCGGTCCATCTGTCCTCAGATGGGTGTAACTTCTCGACCGACTTGAGGTGGCTTGTATATAGTATGGCTGAAGACTCAGATACAGGACAAATGATTTGAATGAAGCAGTCAGCTTGTCAAGGTGCCATGATGTTGAAGAAGAAAGGTCAGTTTGTGTTCAGTCCTGAGGTATTTATACCACTAGGTGATTTGAGCTGGACCGAAGTGAATGCTAACTAGCTGCACCAGCGGACTAAGTGTTATGTCTTCAAATCTCAAGTGAATGCGAGTTGCACCAGCCGAATCATTGACATGTCTTCAGAACCATTCACCCGGATGCGAAAGCTTTGAAAGGGGCCTGACATCTCATTTGGGCTTCATAACATAGAAGGTTACAAAGAGGTGACATGCGTCGTGAAGCCGGCTGATGGTCTTCAAGATTTTTCCAGCACTGCCCCAATGAGTAATAGATCAGATGCCATTGTGAGGAAAGGCTACAGTATCCGCAGGGTGGAAACAGCCAGGGAGTTCCCCAGACGGTCGATGCATCATTAACCCCGTATGAGAAAGGGACAGAGCACGCAGAGAAAAGAGCAGTCAGGGAGGGTCCCCAGAAGGTCTATAAATTAGATGTCATATATGAGGAAAGGAGCACGGTATTTGGAAAAGAAACGCAATCAGCGAGGTCGCACTGAAGATCAATAAGTCAGCTGCCTGTCAGGCATGAGAGAACGGACGCGGTGTTTGAAAGAAAGCAATCAGGGAGGGCCCCTGGAGATTGATATGTCAGATGACGCAGCAATCAGAGGAAAAAGCCGCTAGTGAGCTACCTCTGACGTTCAAGCAGCTTGTTTTGCTTATGTAGAGTCATGACCCCTAGCCGAAGACCTTTGACTACCTGGCTCTGAACCTCTTCAAGACCAATTGTGGTAAGAAAGTCCCCATACTGGCTATGTGTCTCGTTGAGAGTCACAAGCAGATATTTGAGAAGCTCAATATGGTCCTTTAAGGCGTCCATAGTCTGCCCATTTAGAATTGGCGCCGTCTGACTCATCATTTTCCAAGCAACCTGTTTCTTGATCTCTTTCTCTTCTCTTGTCTGTCTTTCTGATGCTCTTTCTCCTCTCTTGCAAATGCCTCTGCTTCCTCTCTATAATATTGGATAGATGTCATACAACAGTTCACTCAGCACCAAAAAGCCAACGTATCCTTGCAGATCAAATGAAATATCTTGTAGCCATTCCCTAACCATGGATCGGCGATGAAGTGTGTGTCTTGCTGTTTCATCATGCACAGACAGTGGAAGAGTGATGGTTCAGTTCAAGAGGTCATCCTTGATGTAGCTGACTAGGGCATGGTACAGGCTTCTGTGCACCAGGGCCATGCACTTGATCACTTCGTTCCTTTTGGAGGAACGACTGACCGGCGGCATGTTCCAACTGACTGAGAACATGGACAGTCCACAAGATAACAGTGGTTGCGGAGATAGTGGAGGCCTCCCTGCCCTACCGGCTTGCCGGCAAGCATCGCTTCTGTTACTTGATCAGCCACCTAATCGTTGACCAATCGAACAACGTACTTGCATTCTTTGAGACAAAATGCTATCTTCTCAACTAAGAGGAGAGGTTACATCTGGGATATGTGAACTCAATGTAGAAACGCTAGAATTTGCTAGCTAGTGCCATGGTGTTTCCGATGAGCTGGGCTGGTGTTCGCGCCCAAGTCCTTATAGCCCTAGTGCAATATGCTTCCTCTCAACTGCACGAACGAGTGGAAGACAAGAAGGCCCATCACGAAGTTGAGTCAGGTCCTGGTAGATGAGCAGAGCGCTTTGTTGCGACTCAATTTGAAGAATCTAGCCCCATATACTCACGGTGCACTGACACCACGTATGATCATGTGGACTAGCCGCGATAGAGGCTTTGGAATAACCACGGAAGCTCCGGAGGTAGTACGCAATAGTCGAGGGCGGAGTTCATGATGTGGAACGTCGAGTCAAAGGTCGAGGCTGCTGTCGTTCCGTGCCGCGATTGCGGCGCGATTCCTCCGCGATTCAACGAGCCTTTCCATGGTCGTTGTCGCAGCTCCTCCTTCGATGTAGCTGTGGCAGCTACTCCTTGTCTTGCTCGCCGCCAGGCTTTTGTTGTAGTGTCATTGTTGGAGGTATTTGTAGGCTCGACATGGATGGAATTGCTAAAGGTACAACGAAGGCTGGTTGCTCGGAAGTGCTTATGCAGCGGGTTATTGGACAGCAAGAATTACCGACAATTGCAACAGGTCTGGAACTGCGTGACAGCTGTGGATGCGATTGACGGATGTGCGAAGTATCTGTCAATTGTTGCTGCAGCGTGATCACAAAAAGCTTTAGGCTGTATGGGAAAATTGAGGATAAACCCTGTGATACGGACATTAGCTGTCGAACCACTCATTGATCTGCGCGGCGAATGCACGGTCAAATGGGACGTCACTTGCGGCGTGCTCTTAGCTGAAGAGAATGTTGTTGTAGACTCGCCGAAGGTGCTTATCGTGACAGTCTGAAGGAGAACATTGAAAATGGATTCAACACTATGGTGTTTTGTTTGGATGCACCCTCAGAAAGGTCGATTGCCCGTCAGCTCAGCATGGTGTTTTGAGAGAAGTACTTCGTACTTGACAGCGGCACGGCCCGCAGCCTTCAAACCTTATTGCGGAACTTAATTTGTGAGTCGGACTTCCGTAAACAACATACCCTGCAAGCCTTTCTTTCTAGCTCAATTCTGAAATGTTATCTAGCTGATTCTGAATGCTGTTGTAACTTCAATAAGAATACATGCTTAATACTTATTGAATTGAGAACCATTCACTATTGAAAAATATAACAGCGGAGTCGATAGTAGTGTTCTTCTCTGAACAATCACATATAGTGAATATTCAATGAAAAGCAATGAAGCAAAGCAATATGCAATGCAATAAGCAGAAGACTGCAATTTCCTCCCTCTTGCAATGATTTTTTTTTCGTTTTTCCTTGTCTTGGAAGCCATTTCGCTACGTATATTCTCTCTGTACTCGACCCCTGGTTTTATATTCTGATAAAACCCGACAAGGGCTCTTCTCAATCTCCTCAAGGGGCACACCTTCCATGAAGTCCACTAGGCTGTTGACTTTTTTGACGTTTTTCTCGCCGTGATATGAGGGCCATATATCAGCAGTTTTACCCATAACTCTAATAGCAAGACGGATAGCTAGGTCTGTATCAAGAGCGTCTTTTGCATAACGTCTCGGATGAGGTCCAAAAGGGAACAGTTCATACTGAACCCCAACGCGGTCTCCAAATGTGGAGCCTGACTCTGCAACCAGGGCAGCCGAAATATGGATGTTGACATCCCTCATCGTGATACGAGCCCTTGATGATACCGAATCCGTTCTAGCTAGTACAGCTGTTCCTCCGTAAACTGCTCTTGCGATGGTTTTCTCGGTCTGTGCTGCGGCTCGTTTGAGTTGCGCCTTCCGAAAATATTCCACTATAAGTGGATCTGTCGAGTCAAGAGCATGGGAAAATGACTTTTTAATCTCCTCTGGATCGTCAGGAAATTGTGAGAGTGGAAGAGCAAGATTCAGGTGCGCACCCGGATGGGGAATTTTGACGTCTGCTGGCAGGTACTGATCTAGAGTCTTCTCTGGTAAGGTCTGGAATATCATGCAGCACCACATCTCCATAATGTTTAGCAAGAAAACATTGACGTCGTCGTCTCCAGGTGAATACTTGGTCAATATCACAAACGTTCCCTGCCCACCCATAGACCGAAGAACATGGTAGTGGAGGCACATATGGTTCTGCTGATAGGAGTCGCGGCAATGATCAGAGATTCGCCGCTGTAGGTTGTTCGCCTGACCAACATATAGGTAGTAGTGGGTAGGGTCTTTCTTGTCTGTAATGATGTGCATATAAACGCCTGGTCCATCGTCCGAAAGATCACCACCAAGACCCAAGAGACTATTCACACTAATGAGTACATGATCGACCAGAATAAACAACAGTCACTAGTTCTTACGCTTGAAGATTGAGAAGCTTATTCTCCTTATATAGAGCCATTACCCCAGGCTGCAGACTGTTCAAAACCTGCTTCTGAACATTTGCCAACCCAGATTGAGTAACAAAATCGCCATATACTGGACGTTCTCCTTTTACAGTGACTAGCAGATGCTTTAGAAGCTCAACTGGATCCTTGTTCCGCACAGTTGCTTCTGCAGTTCTCATTCCGCTTGACACCCATTTCTCGGCTCTTCTTTCTATTAACTGCTGCTCTTTCTGGTCTCTTTGTTCTTGTCTCCATGCTCTCAAATCTTGGTCTTCTCTCTGCTCTACTCTCACACTGTCTCTGAACTCTGCATCATAGATGCCATACAGAAGCATCGTCAACACCAATGGGCCATAGTACTCTTCCAAGCTGAATGGAATATCCTCTAGCCATTCGCGAATGAGGCCTTGCCGGAGAGACCTCTGTTCTGCTGTTTCATCACCCATAGACAGAGACCGTGACAGAGTTATAGTGTGATGTGGAAGGTCTTCTTTGATGTAGTTGACCAGCTTATTGTATAGGCACTTGTTTGTCAGAATCATGCATTCAATGACATAATGATTGCTATAAACAACTGAGAACGTCATATTTGCAGTCTGACAGAGAGTAGAGACAATATATGAAGACAGTGATAGCTGTGAAGATGCTAAGGCCTCAATGCTCTAGTGACAGACGTCACTGTCAAGCCTTGCTTCTCAGACATACTCAAACCACATGATATCACACAAAAAATTGCACATATCATATATAAAGAAATCAACATCTTTGAAAAAAAGAAAATGCATTTAAGAGATGCACAATTAATCCTGAATACCTTTTTGTTAAGAATGAGTTGTGTATCATACATCACTTTTGCTGTGCAGGTGGCTTAAAGTCTGTCAACATAGTTCACTGTGAGACTTTCAGAGACATTGTAAACACCTCTGAGATCACAGAGCAAGAAACAAAAGAGCTTCTTTGTTTGAAATATTTTAAATTTACTGACAAGATCTAACAACCTATGAAAGTCATGCATAAGTGAATATGTAGATGCTGCAGATGGTTTGCTAAGACTTAGTATTCTGCAATTGAATTCTACCTTCTTTCTCACCTTTTTCATGTATTGCATGATCTTTGAACAGAGCTTAAACATTAAGCCAGTATTATGTCAAGTGCAATGCTTTAAATCCTCAATCTGCAGTATTAATTAAGAGTGAATGACAAGAAGAACCATTCATCAAGTCATGTGCTGCTCTATACTCAAGTACAGCTAGATGAGATCTTCACATCACAGCAAAGTGCTGTGTGTTATTGAGTTGATTTACTTTGTTGTTTTCAATTGCTGAATGTTGATTTAAGCATTGTCTCAAGCCATCATCTTATAGCACAGACTATGAGCAAGTTCTTGTGATAAAGTGTAAGGTGCTTTACTTCTTAAAATGATATGCACAAATAGCGTGAAGGCTTGTAGAGACTGTGTGATAGTACACATGTTTTCATGAATGAAGAGTGTGTATTTGAAGATGTAATAAACATCACATAAGTAGTCATGAGCAGGTATGTGAAAGAAACTCTGCAATATTAGTTCAAATGAAATTGCTGTGTGCAGCAGCCTCAAAAACTAGATATAATTATCAATGACTATTGAATTATAACTTACAACCAACCTTTTGATACTGTGGTTTGTTTCACTCATCTTACATTGCAAAGGCTTTAACTAAATGTCAGTTCAGACTGAGCAGTCTAAAGTGTGTGACTAGAAATTACATCTCTTTGAAGACAATGGTTTGAATTTGTTCAGTATTGAATTCTATTTGCATATCAGTTTTAAGCACAAGTTCACCTTGATTCTTTTTCACTGAAACATCTCACAACATCAGGTTGATTTTTGAATATTTGACATCATCTTGATGTAAAATATTATCAATGATGCTAATTCTTCTGATTCTGAATCTTTATCACACTTTTGCTCAGACATGCACACAAGAAACCTCACTGTGTCTACAAAACCTTTAAGACTGTGTTAATGCTGATGTGGTCAAGAAGATTTTAATAGTAACAGTGTTGTGGTTAAACTCTTTTTTGATCATTAAATTGACATACAGAATTACTGGTTGCAGAGGAGCAAGTTTTCACATTAAGGCTTTAAAAAGATTCTGCACAGCATTGCAAGAAGCAAAAAGGTATTGACAGATTTCTTTTGCTTGATAGTCAATTACTCAGGTCAATGTCTCTGTACTCAATCATGAGAGTGAGTCTGCTGATTTTGTATCTCATTGTGGGTCACTTTTAAACAACTTCTCACTTTGTTAACTGACAACATAACTTCAAATACCACTGTTTTGAACTGTAGACTGCAGAGCTGAAAGGCTCATGCTGTGCTGAATCAAGAGATTTAAAACAATAAGGCATTAAAGAAGCAGCTGCTTAACATCACCAGCTCTGTACATTTATATGACAGACATTTTTAAGTGTCAAGGCAAGAAGAAGAATGATTCTTCAAAAGTTTATGAATTTGATGAGTCTTTTTAATGAATGAGCTTGAGTTTGACATCAACTGTGCATTGACATTGCTTCACAAAAGAGCGCATCAACTATCTATGTTTGATGTACATCACTGCTATTTTCTTTTATTGCAAATCACTTCAATGCTCATCTTCAGAAGTTCTGCTGCCTTGCTGAACTTGTTGTTAGTGTGTCAACATACATCTTTCAAAGAGAATTCATCAGCACAATCAGAAAAAACATTGACAGAGTGTAAGTCAAAGAATTGGCTTGATACAAGGCTAATTCAGTGAAGATTTACAGATATTACAATCAAGAAATAGTGTGAGATCAGGCAATGAGCAGAATGAACAGTAGTAGTTACTTAAGACAATTTCACGTCATTGACATTGCAATGGCTAATAATAGGTGAATAGCAGTATAGTGTCTCAATCAATATATTGACAACTAAAGTTCAATATAGGTGCAGAGGTGCAGTCTATATACGGTGTGGAAATAGGGGTTCAGTTATACTGAACCCATGATTCTTGCTAACTGAGGTCAGAGGCTCATATGACAATGGTTTGTGCCTTAATAATCATGATTGTCAACTTTTGACAAATAGAGAATGTAGACATTTTCAAAATTCATCTTGAAGAAAAATGAGCTGGCATAGACAATGTGGGTTGACTTCATCATGCAACTCAGCATCTTTTGAACTTCTCAGCTGTTAACAACCTTGTAGCATACTTTAAGAAGAAGTAATGTTAGTGAGTTGAACAGCAGTTATGAGAGAACAATCTAATGCTTGCTTTTAATGAGGGCTTATTGATTTACATACTAAAATATAAGAATTCTTGAAACCAAAAACATATGTAGCTCTGTGAAGATCATCAAAGTGTTGAACAAGAAGTGAATTAAGCAAGACACTCACCTCTTTTAATTTCTGCAAACCTACTCAAAGAGGATGCACAATCAGGTTAAAGTTGATATTCACCTTAATGTTGCTGACAAGTGAGTAGCATTCATTCAGGCCTTTTTGAATGCACATAAGATAACAAGTCAGTTTTTGAGCAAGCAATTAGCAAAATCTTTCTGTATGAGACTGACAATCAACAATCAAGGCATCAACTCTTGTGAAAAAAGAGCAGAGGCTGAAGACTGCCTTAATGCTATCTGAAATCTTACTGACTTCATCACAAAAGAGATCACAACATTTGACAATGAAGTTGTGTACAAAGCAAGAAAACAACAACAGAGTAGCTGATGATGTAAAAGAATTCAGATAAAGAAGACAAGAAAGAGAACTCAAGTATGCAGAGAATGAAGCAATCATCTGAAGTTTGACACACACAGAGACTCAGTGCATCTGAGTCATTTTCAAAAGAGAAAGATATCAATAATGAAGAGTCATGCAATGTCAGAGACATGGGTTCAACTCTTGCAATGATCATTGATGATGTTGAAAAGCATACTCACTTGCTTCTGCCTGATGAGAAAGACAAAGAGTCAGACTGTGTCAAGAACTACAATTAATTATGCAACTGTTTGACAAAAGACAGTGTCTGAGGTGGCTTGACAAATGCACTGAGCCTGTCAAAGTTGATGTCATTGAAGACTTCATGCACTCTGCTGTCAAAGTCTTTTTGTAGTCTTTTACTTGATAGTGAGATTGATTGACATTGATGAGAAAGTGATACATGATGCACTCTGCAAAATTCAGCTTGTAAACTTGTCAGTGAATATGAAGAAGTGCACTGCAAGTCAACAGTGATGTTTCTGTTAACAGCTATGTTGAGAAGAAGTGAAAGCTCACAACTCACATTTTGAGACACATGCAAAGGGCATAAGGACCTCAAAATGCTAGCTATCATCAAATTGAGGCTTACACTCAGACAAGATAAAGCTCATGTAGTAAATGAACTTGTGCAGTGCTGTCTGAGACAAGAAAGAAATGCACATTCTTCACTCAACTGTTGAGTCTCAAGGCTCATATCAAACAGCATCACTCAGTCTTTGATCAGCAGTTAAAACCATAGCCTCATTGATGAGACAACATCTTGACGTCAGTGTTGCACCTTGAACATTACTAGCTGAGTCTTATAGTTTTCTACATTAGCATTTTCTGAGCTGTATACTATTTGCACATTAGATGTGCTGTATAAACTACTTAAGGTGCAGCTAAATTCTAACATCTTAGTCATTTTCAAACCTTTTCTTTCAACAATACTCTTCAGATTGCTGACAAAAAATCATTGTGAAAAGACCTGCTAGCTGAACTCTGATAAAAGAAAAAGATGAGGCGTCACTAACAAGAGACTTATAATTGAAGCTCAAGAAAGAAAGAGAATAGAAGAAGGGTTAAGTGATTTTAAGTTTCAAATGACTTCATTGTGATTATTAAAAGATACAAATTCAGATGTGTACACTGACATGATCTGCAAATTCTTCTACTTTGTTTTCTTCTTTGACTTCTCTGTCTTTGATCTAGTTGTTGCTGTCTTTCTTGATGCTGTCACTTTCTCATCACTTTCTCTGCTGTTGCTGCTGTTGTCATTGACTTCTTTCTCTGTCTTCTTTTTGATTGATGACTTCAATACACATTCAAAGAATGAACTCGCAGTTGATAAAGAAGGAACCAATTTCTTAAACTTAATGAAAGGTATACTGAGAGAATCTAAGACAAGAAAGAAGAAGAAAGAAAAGACAAAAAAGACAGAAAAGACAGAGAACATTGTCAAATATGTGAGTGAAGCTGAAGAGTGAGCTGAGAGAAAGACTGAAGCTAGCTGAGCAAGAATACTCAACTTGATCTCAGTGAAGACAACATGTCATTGTTATTCTGAGTACCTCTCATTAACATCTCTTTCTTTGTTCTGCTTCTTGCATGCTGTCTTTGCTTTTTTGCAACAGTGATTGACAATGTATGTATTCAGTCACAAATTACCCTCTCTGATACTGATTAAGATCTTCTCATGAGGATCATGTGCTGCTCACTGAGTCTGCATTACTTTTGCTGTTGACCTTGCTTTGTCTTCTTCATTGGCTCTGCACTATGTTCTTCACTGACTTTTGTCATTATTTTCATTGATCTTGCATCAGGTCCTTCACTTTCACAAAAAGTTTCAGTAGAGATTGCCTCATTTTTAATTGAAAAGAGAATCATTTCAGAGCTCACAAGCCAACTGCTTCAGGCTTTCAAACTTTGACACAAACTTCACAATGACATTCTTAAATTCATTGTTATCTCTGCAAGTTCTGTGTCTGTAATTGCTGCATACAGTTATCAAAATAAAATGTCTGTCATTATATCATTGTAATGACTAGAATAAGTGACACCTTTGTTCAGTTGACTTCTTGAACTCAAATTGCTTTTGATTGATGTGACACTTAATTGAGTAACGCTGAAAGCCTGAGCAGCTATTGCACAATTCAGGCTAGAATTGTCAAGAATGTCAGTTCAGGAAGTGTGACATGCATTAACTGTGTGTAACACTTAATCATCATTAAATATGATGATTGACAAAGAGAATTGATCAAGGTGTGTGAAGGGTTCTGACTGGTCAAATGAGAATGAGCAGGTTTAACTAAACATTACTTCAAGAAACATAAGAGTATAGGTCATAAGTGATTGCACAAGCGAAATTTTTGAATTTTTTCTAAGTTCTTGTTAAACCATCACTTTAGATACAGAAACTACAAATCTGCAGCTTTTCTTAGAATTTAGTAGCATATTCTCACTGTTTAATCATATCATGTAACTTTTTTGATGTAGTCTCTATATGTTGCAAGAACATAGTAGAATTCATCTTGTTTCATAACTTCTGCACAGCATGCATGAGTTCTTTCTTTGTTGTAGAAAAGGGCTTCATTTCTGTAATTCTTGTCTTCATTTACCCTTACATCTTCTTAATGAGGTTCAAATTTGAAGATGACAGTGGTCATTTCTTATCAAATCCTATCACTTTATATCTTGCTCTCATCAGCTTTGCAAATTTTAGATGAATCTTGGCATCATTCTTCATGAAAATTGTTTCATCAATCTTTTCTTCAAGATCTTAAAGAAGTAACATCACAGTGTTCTCAAGAATCTGCTTTGCATATGCTTTGAAATTAATCTCTGAGATTTCAGTACACTTTACACAGTAAATTCTGAAGAATAATCTCTTACCTTTGTTCTTAAGGTTGTTCTTGTGCATAAACACCAGTTTAAACTTATATTCTCATTCAATTACACCTCAAACCATGAAAGAGCAATGTCCTGATTGATAATTGCGCTTAATACAGCTGAAACAGTACTTTTTCTTGCTATTTTCAATGATTCAGATGCAACCTCACTGCTCTGTCTCAAAGAAGCATTTATCTGATCAGACAATGCGTGCTCATGCATTTGTAGTTCAATTCAGATGATCAGCTGCCCATTTCTGCTGTGTTTTGATCAGTTTTTCAGTGATAAAAGGGCGAGAACAGGCAATACATTAACAAAATCTGAGTTGTTTTAGCGCTCATAACACCATACAACAGTTAACATTGAGATCTATTAAATTTGCAAGCTACTTGAAGGTCTTGTGTCTGATATGTCAACTAGGTCAACATATGTGAGCAAGATAATGAGTGATTCAATCACTGATCTTTTGAGGCCGGTCTTTTCACTCAGTTTGATTGTGTCTGATATGCTTTATATGTTAGTTTAATAGTAAAAGCATCAGATTTGATCTACCTTGACATGACATATGTGTCTCACAGTTAAAAACAGAATATTGATGTTGTAAGTCTGCTTGATTTCAGCAAAGATATCACATAATTTCATGCCTTTTTGCTTCATGTAACAAATGCAGCTATGTGTAGAGGTAGTTCATTTACCTTTAAGCTTCTTACAAGGCGACAACAACCCTATAGGCTTCATAATTTAAAAGGTTTAGATGTGTGATGCATAGAGTGCATAGGGTGCATAAAGTACAGATTTAGGTGTGAACTAAGCATAAGGTTTAATGAGAACTTAAAAAAAATCCAAAAATTTTGCTTGTGCAATCACTTATAACCTATACTCTTACAAGGTCTTGTAACATGATCAGCTGCAACAGTAACATTTCAGTGAAGATCTGCTGATTGTGAACCAATATTGTGATTGTCTAAATATTGTGCTTTGTTTCATAAGCTGCTAGTTCACCCCTCACTGTCACACTTAAGTTTTAGCATAATTGAGCTCTTTGACTTCTGTCAAATCTGTATACTTGAGATGCTCAATCAAGAAAGTTTTTTGCAGACAACTCTCACATTTGTGCTGTTGTTTACAACTGTCACATTGTCATAGCTTTCTGTTTGAAGAGTCATCAACAGCCTGCATGTCAGACACTGCATTAAATGTGATGATGCTCTTTGAGAACTGACATTATCAGTTAAAATGACTGAAGAAATGTTTACATCTCAAGTGTACAGAGAGTCAAGCATCAGTGTGTTATTATGATCATGAGTGATGAAAGACATTTAACCTTTCTTCTCTAGTTATATGATCACTAAAGAGTGATCTATATCAAAAGAAGCAAACATATCATGTAGGCCTTGACTAGAGTCATTTTGATAGTTTAACTCATTTGCAAAAATGACGTTCATTATCAATACACATTCATCAGTTAAGAAAGAATTCTCAAGTGTTCTTTGAATCACTCTTTTAAATAATTGTTCAGTTAATGATGTAAATGACCTGTTGTGTTTTTGTGCTAGGCTATTGAAATTGTCATTTGTAGTTATTCAAAGATTCTTTCAACATTCAGTCACTGTTGATCAGTTCTTAAAATCCTCTTGCATTATTTGATAAATGAGGCTAAGAGTCAGGTCTTTATTAACTGAAATTATCTTCTCACAGATTCAAGATGTACATGACAAAATATTCTTAATGAGGTTCTGCAAAATCTTTCTCAATGTTCAAATATCAACAAACTTGTCATAACTAAGCATTCAGCTTTGTAAAACTGTCTTCATCTCTTTGTCCCTTTGCTTTTGAAGCTCTTTGAGCCTTTTGTGACCTTGAATGACTTTAGAAGTGACATAGCCCTCAGTTTCACAAAATGTAGTATGTATGAAATTCTTCAATCTTATACCTGTGAGATCAAAGTCTGTGAGCTTGATGATGAGAATATTGGTTTCAGCATTTCATTTAGTCATCAATATGTTCATGAGCTTTAGGTCTCAATCAGTGACACCTTTATCATGAAGGTAATCAAGTGCTGACAAGGCTTGCTGATCAATAGATTGAATGCACTGCAGAGAAAAATAGAATCTGTGTCTGCTGTTTTTTCTGACCTTTTGATGTGTATCAAGATCATTGACAGCAAGCTTCATCATGATGCAAATCTTGTCAGTAGAGAGTTTAAAGATGTGCTCATATTTAATAATATTCTCTTTTTCAATGATCAGCATATGCAGCATAAAACAACATGAACAAACTCACATGACAGAGTTTGCTCATCACATTGACCTCTTTTATTTTGCTCTCTTTTTCTTCATTAAGGATCTTAATGATGAATAGATTCTCATTCTTATTGTTCATTGCTTTGTGAACCTCTTTAAAAGCCCTCTTACTGAGAATAGCCTTGTTTTTACATTCATGATCAATTGATGAGTTCTCATCTAGTGAAGTTATCATGTATGAGGCATTAAGAATACTGAGCTTTGTAGTGTACTCTTGATAATTTCACTCATGCTCTTTGATGCAGTTACTAAGATCTGAAAACTCAGCTATGAACTTAAAGACCCCTTCACAATGAATGCTTGTGTTAGTCATGATAAGCATGAACTTATTCTTTTTCAAAATGATGATTTCAATTTGAATTTTGTTCATTGCTGTGATCAAAAAAGCATCACTGTTAAAGTTATAGTGAATTTGAAAGTAGTAGACCTTATCAATGTATTTGCTGTCATAGTAGGACACTTTGACATTGAAGTCAGATTCAGATTCAAATATGAATTCTCAAGCAGATGAGGCTTTAACAGAATTGAAGCCAAGTCTGAAAACTCTGAGGCAAATGAAGTATAGGTCAGGTGTGATTGCACAAGATACACTGTCATGACTGTCATCATGAGAAGAAAGGTGACTCATGAGAGGGTTTTCAGAGATATCATTCAGCAATATATCAGTAGGTTTGAGAGAAGAGGCCACTTCATCTCAGTAAGGCTTATTATTGACGTTGAAATTCAACGCCGCAATAGCTTTGCCTGTTAAACAAAGATATAAAATAGTTTAAGCTGAAGAACTCTTGCTTTCTGAGTCTGACATCTTTCTAAAATGCAAAAATACTCATGAGAAAGTTTAGAAGAATGTGAAGAAGATATCATCAAAGGCTGCACAATCAGTAACACAGAAGATCAGACAAGGAATGTTAAAGGTTAACAATTATTGCTGTTTATCATCTCACATCACCATACCTGAATAAAAGCCTCACAGACCAATGAAGAACCTTGATTGATCATGAGGGTCATTCACTGAAACTGCAAAGCGCACACTGTAATTCACAGTTAATGTCTGTGGTATTGATGACTCACACAGTTGATTTTGATTTGATTGATGCTAATAAAGGTCAGAACAACAGCACTGACAAGTGAACATGACTCTTCAACCTCTGAACCTTATTCTTTTACATTCTTTCAGACATTCACTCACTGCAAGTACAAGTACTCATGTCTTTTTAACTTTCTGCAGCTGACAGCAGATGATGTTGCTCAGGCTCTCAAATAATACTATGAACAAATCATTACTTCAGTCCTCACATTTACATTCAAAAGACATGATGCTTGACCTTGAAGAAGATGATGCTTCTGATATTACATTATGTGAGATTCACAAAGAAGTGAAGAAGTTCAGTGAGAAGATGATAGTAAAGCAGACAGATGCGTTGAGTATTTAATTTAACTACAACAGTTCACAGTTGACATCAGAGCAGAGACAGGCCATTTTTATGAGATATTTTGCTATGCATTTGAAAGACAATGGCCTACAATCACTGCAATATTACAAGAACAGATCACAATGTCTCTTTATTGCAGAAACTGCTTGATCAAAGATAGTGAGCTACCTTAAAGTTGATCATTTAAAGTGCAGCTACATTGACTCAAAGAATCTGATTCAGCAACTGTGCAAATTGAAGCTGTTCAACAATTTTGAACTGCTCAAGCACTGTCATCATCAGATGTCATGAATGAAATCGCTCTTGCACAAAAAAGCCTATTCAATAGAAGCATCTGAATCAGACTGACTATTACTTCAGAGAGATAGGGTACTTGATATGAGAAGACAATTGAGGCATCACTTGACTGAGCATATTGTGCAGAAAATAAATTAACAATGAGCTACAGTCACGCGCGACATAGAACAAATGTCTTCACTTAACTTGCACTTGTTAAAAAACATGAGGTACATGAGGCACAGTTCAGGTGATATACTGTTTTCTCAGTATTTGATCAAGAAACTTGAGGTGTTGAACAAGTGTGCAGACAATGAAGAGAAAGAATACTATGAGAAAGAGTATAAGAAAGCAGAGGTCAAAAAAGAGAAGACAATTGATCGCTGAAGAGAGAGACACCTCAATACAATATTGACAGATGACTCTGTTTCTCTTTACAGAATCTGGTTTGCAGATATAATGAATGAATTGAGCAAAATTGATCAAGAGACAATTTAATGCAGAAGAAGAAAATACATGACTCTTCTCAGAGAGACAAAGAAGAAGATGCAAAAGCTGATTGCATTTTGAAAAGACTGCAAACTTATCACTGATCAAAGAACCTCACTCTCACTTCAGTGATCAGATTCTGAGGTCAAGGTGCAGAGGCTCAAAATGTCATCATACTTGAAGAAGTGATTAAATGCAATCAAGACAGAGTTTAATAGATTCACTGACAAGGGCCTGAAGTTATGAATGATTGAAATCTCACACTGAACAAAAGCAATTCTCAACAGTGAACTCACACACACTGCATCTGATACTCTCTTCTCACAGTCACTGTTCAATGAACTGAATGTTATATGACAAGATCATGATTGACTGAAGCTAAAAGATATCAAAGATGAAATGATCATCAGAATATGTCAATGAAGAAAGTTAAAACACAGTCAATGTTGTGAAGAGGGGCCTTGTGCTTTACTACAGCTTGATTCAGATGTTGACTCAGAAGAACAGGTTCAGAAGACAAGCTCAGTATGTTCTGAGCAAAAGAACCTCTTTTCAAAAAGTGCCTCAGGTTCAGTCATGACATCAGAAGAAATGAGGCAATTTAAGAAAAACTATTCAGAGAAGCACAATGTCAATCTTAAGAGTTTAAAACCAAGATCACAATGACAGAAAACTGAAGAAATAGGCTTTGACTCAAAGCAAAGACTACTACTTGATGTGATAGACTTTAACTCAGGTCTGATGCTGTTGATGTTTTATGTGATAAGCTCAAAGCAGTGACAACACAGAATGAAAAGCCTAAGGGTATCATCAAACAATATAGCAGAAAAGCATCAAAGAAAATGCGGCAAGCAGCTATGAAAGGTCATGTCATCATTTTCATTACACAGAAGACAGACACATTAAACCTATCTGATACACAGTCTCATTTCAATGAAGCCTCTCTTTAAGCCATACCTGACTGCATCACAAAATCAACAAAAGTGAAGAATTTGAGATGCAAGTCTTTCTGTCAGGTTAATGTGACATTGCAAGGTATACAAAAGACCTACAACAGCAAATCAAGACAGACTCATGAGCTTATGAGAGCTGCACTGACTACAGAATGTAATCAACTGCTTCTGTGCCTTCTTACATCACCTCAATCATAGTGAGTTCACTTTGACACAAGTAAGATGAACCTCATCAAAAGGGTCTGAGAATGTGCATTACTAAATATAATTGATAAATGACAGAAAGAAAAACATATCTGACACCCTTTCAGTGCAAACCACTTAACTGACTGAAAGTTCAAAGACATCTATCTTTAAGTGCTGCAGAATGTCATGAGTTGAACCCATACTAAGATCTTATGATCTAGTTGCTTACTAAGACCCTAAGACTAAAGCACATTATCTTTTCACTTCTGTATGAAGCTCTTCTTTTTCTCTTTATAGTATTCTTCTTGTATTTAGAAATTATCAATTGAGCATCAGTCTCATTGCGAACCTGTGACATTAAAATACTATCCTCATTTAGACCTGGCCTACTCTAGAGGCCTTGCTGTACAATTGTTGAAATCAGTGCAGAATGAGTGCAGAAACCCCTATGACAGATGAAGTGAAGACTGTTGCTGAGGAGATTTCTTCTTGAGCACAAATACTTATGACAGAACTACACAGCATAAAGAGTCATACAGAAGAGGACATGCAGAACATGAAGGCTCATATGAATCTTCTTTACATCTTTGTGGCGGATTGAGACAACCCCACATTGACTACATCAGTAGGTACAGCTATTTCAACATCAGCTGTTACAACATCACCTTCTCCTCAAGAATCAGTCAATTGTACAAACGGTCTCACCTTAAAGCAGCTTGTTGCAGCAATAGACATGAGTTGACACTCAAAACGGTGTCTTCTTGATTCACTCAGGTTCAGAGAAAAGAGAGTGGAATTCAGACCTTGACTACAACAAATTGTCACTAAATTGAATGTGAACATGTCAGACAACAATGTCAGTGTGCAGTTCTGATACTTACACAGTCAGCTTGAAGGGTTGGCTCTAAGTCAGGTCACACCTTGAATTGTGGCTCATATCAAGTCAAACAAAGTTTTAAACTGTATGATCATTGAGAAGCTGATCAATCAGCTTTGACATGTGTACAATGACTCAGAATCAAAGAAGAGAGCGACTCATACCTTAAAAACTCTAAAACAGATGAAAAAACCATTTGCTAGACATCTGACCACCTTCAAATGAACGCTGTTGAAAGCAGAAGACTTGAAATGAAATGATGCTGTCAAGAAAACATTTCTTAGTAACAGTCTTGACACAACACTCATGTGAGCTCTGGTTGTCACCTCAATCTCTGTGTTGTATGATGAGTACATTACCTTGCTTCAGTGAGTCAGTCACAACTTAAACTCAATTCAGAAGGCTGTTACTCAAGAGCGTTGTACAACAACTATCATCATCATGCAACAGTCTCACACAGACAACATGAACTGAGAACTCACTGAGCACACCATTGTCACAGTTACAGAAACTGAAGAGAGGTGCAGAGCACAATGAATGTCAGAGAAGAAAGTGACAGAATGTCATATGAAACAACTATGCATGCACTGCAGAGACAATGACCACTTCATTAAGAACTGCAAACTTCTGCCTGCTGTATGACCTTGTGTCATCAATGTTGCTGCTGCTGAAACTGTGAAGAAGACAACAGAAGAAGAGAAGAACTCAAAAAAAGAGTAGCTTTTAGCAGAAGTCACAGCTGAGAGCATATGAGATGTGATAAAAGCTGAAAGAAGTTTGAGAAAC
>JAABUP010005049.1_pt1 | contig 20704 bp, 21 predicted proteins | sample 5559201 | NCBI WGS metagenome assembly JAABUP01 (sample SAMN10711887, study PRJNA513373) | rock metagenome | isolation source: Antarctica rocks | place: Antarctica
AGCCAGATCGCTTCGGCACTGGGGCGCACGGTTCATGCCGTCACGCCGCGCGGCTTCGAGTTAAAGGTCTTCCTGACCGTACTGGCCTTCACCATCACGGCAGGACGCTAGAAACACAACTTAGGTTTCTATGTAGCAAAGTTCCTCACCGATAAATCCGTTGTCGCCGTAGTTATCCTTCAGAACAGCCTGGCGGCCCTACTGATCCTGCTGACCGGGGACGGGTGAAATTAGCGACTACCTGCTCTCATCTAGCCTCTGCTCCATGTCGGATAACCTGTTCTTTGCGTCCTGGTAGAAAGCCTCATTCGGCTTCGCCAAACTCAGATACTGTCTGAGTGCTGCAATCATGGCAAGGCCATCTTGGCGGTGATGACCATTCATGAAATAGTTCGCCGTATAAGCCTCTGCAAGGACAGCGTTATAGCTGGGATACTTCGGGTCAACTTTAATCAATTCTTTTGATAACTGAACGGCTCTGTTTTTCGCCTTCAGATTGTATGGTTCTGGACCGGGCACGGTGTAATCTAAAGCAAGGTGGCCTTTGACGCTTACATCCTGAGTATCCTGCCGAAGTAGTCTTTCTCCCAGAGCCGTTTGGTAACTGCTGTGGTAAGAAGTCAAATATCTCAGGCGGGCGTAATTATAGGTGTTGGGCGATGCGATGTCAGCAAGTGCAAAAAAAACGCCTAAACCATTCGTCTGTGACTCGTCCGGTGTAGAGGCCGGAGTAATTGTTTCCCGTAAGGCGTAGCCCCAGCGGAATTGTGCCAGAGCGGATTGCTTGTCTGCCCGTGCTTGCTCTTCATACCCTTTTGCGACGCGCATTGGAGACTGACCGGAGGCGATGGCCGTGTCGATCTTTTGACGGGCTTGCCGATAAGGCATGTCGTTTCCTGTCCATGTCTCATGCTGCCAAGAGAATGCGTTCCGAGCAATAGTTTTCTCGCCAACAGAGTCCGTGGGCGCATATTCCTGGTATCGGGCCAAAGCGAGTTGATCGATGGAAGGTTCAATAGCCAGTGCTCCTATCCGTGCTGAGGCAGAGTAAAGCGCGATCATGATCGCCGCGCCGGCGAAGGCAAGGCACATAGTTCTCTTGAGTTTCATACTTACCTCTTATGTCCGATTGTTTCATTGAATTGTAGGCCCTATATACGTGAAGTCGCCGAAGACGTTTTGAGGCCCTATGTATTCTTCATCATGTACGAGTGTTTCGCTCTTGAAGCCACTCGCATCATAGACATCCACTAGTTTGTAGTTCCACCGATACTGTACGCGCACACGCGGACTCATGTGAAAGTACGCTTTTGAGTAGGTGTTAGCTTGATAGTATACGTCGCCAGTTGACGCAGGATCATTCCAAGCCATATCAGTGAAGTCGGCGGGGAAGTTTTGGGATTGAGGCGTGGCGTGTTTAGTGTATATGTTGGCTCCCGAGAAGATCACATCAAGAACGCCCCACCATCCTGGGTACGGTACGGAGGACAGTGCGGATGTCACATCACTGCTTATAGACCAACCCACAGAGGGGGAGTCGATCACACAAATCGTAGAAATGCCGTTTGAGCCTGTTCCTTTATAAGTGGAGTAGTTGAGACCCTGAAAAGACATCGGTATGTCCCCTGCGGCTGGGGGAGGGGCGGCAACGTGATAGTGATTAGTCTCACTAGGTCTGTTGCTTGGGAAGACTTCGATAGGCTGATGAACCGTCAGGTAGTAGTTCGCCGTGGCGATTGCCCCATCGCCGTCGTTGCCAGTTGCGAATTGAGGAGAGGGATAAACAGATCGGTTGTCTCCGTTCTGGAACTTGAAGAAGATGTGATCCGTCGTTCCAGTAGCGCCAGCATCATTGGCACTAATCGCACCACCGTGATCGCTGTCAACCACCGGGCCGACGTAAGTGTTGGGCAACACCGGGATTTCCCCCTCTGTCGGCAGGCCAATACCAAACAGATGGTGCAGGCTTCCGCTGAGGCTGTAGTTTTTCAGCGACGAGTTCCACAAATATTGAGAGTCTTGAGTTGCCCAGTTGCCAGGAATATGCGCGTTATAAGTCACTGTTTTTTGCGTGGTGGTTATAACTGGCACTGTGCCGCCTACCGCACCGATGACTAAGTCCGTATGCATCTCCCCGTAAGGAATGCCGATGTCGCCCTTCATGTCGCTGGCGTGAACAACCCTCGACACATTGCCGTCCCCGTTCGCATCCAGGCCGCCGGACAGAACTTTGTAGAACGTCGGATCAACAATTGCGCTAATCGTCACCGCCCGGTAATCCTGCTGTGCGCTGGCTGAGACATCGGCGCCGCCCATCGAGTAGGCGAACCCGTTGGTCGCTCTGTACACGTAAGGATCTGTAGGATAAGGTTGAGGGATCGTTGGGAAGAGCGCGCCGTAGGTGACTGAGTTTGTCAGCGACACGCTGCCCTGGGCCGAGACTGTCACCGTGACGCTGCCCCCCGCACCCACCGGGAACTGGACCAGATGTTTGCCGGGCAGGCTTTGCTTCGCGTACACGCTCCCCTCCGTCATGTTCGCCGTATCCCCCAGCCCGTTCGAGGCCGACGCCGTACCTGTCAGCCCGCTGCTCAGGCTGGGGTTGCTGTAGTTGGGGCTGATATCGACGCTCACCGGGGCAGACACCAGCAGGTTGAGTACCGCCGGGGCGGGCTGGCCGTTGGGCGCAGCAGCGGGAACCCAGGTCCAGGTCTGCGTGAGGGTGCCGGTGATGTTGTCGGTGATGCTGCCGTTGAGGAAGACCGGGGCACTGATCGAACCGAGGTAGGGGATGTAGCCGCCGTTCATCTGGTCGGCGTTGGAGGCCACGGCAAAGGCACCAAAGACGCTGGTGAACCCCGTACTGCCACCATTGTAGATTGGGTCCGGGTTGGGGCTAAGCTCACTTGGAACGTAGGCACCATCAAGCTGGGGATTGTTGTGGGCGGCGGCGAGGACACCGGGGTACTTCTCCGAAGCTGTTTCGGTCACGGGGCCGTACAGCGTGTAGGAGCCGTCAGGGTTCGTGGTCAGGGTTTTGCCGTTGCTGTCCTGCACGACCCATTGGCCTCCGGGGCTGGACACCTGCGCCCGCGCGGGGTATGACGCAAGCGCAGCCAAGCTGAGGAGGGCGAGGAGTGCCTTTACTAAGTAAAGGCTAAGGCGGCGGGCATTAGAGATCATAGACATGGCAAGGTTCTCCTCGTCTGTCTCTGACGCTCGCGTTGCTTGCGTCTCTGGCTGTGGAGAGAGTATGAGGCATCCAAGCCGTCTTGTCAAGTCCCTCACGCAAAAATCACAAGTATTTTTGCGGGGGTGAAAAGCAGGCTACAAGCTCGTCCGAGGGGTGGGGGAGGCTGATGAGGCGCTGGCGAGCGTGGTGTGGGCCATGCGGAGGGTGATGCGGGCGGCGCGGGCGTCGGGCAGGGCGGCGAGGACTTTGCCCGCCTTCTTCTCGTCCAGGTCGGCCAGGGCGCGGACGACGTCCGGGTCGGGCTGGCGGGCGAACAGGCGGGCCAGGTCGTCGGGCGACATGGCGGCGTAGATGGCGTCGAGCTTCGCGCTGCCGTCCTGGGGGGCAGATTGGGTCGGGGCATTGGGCGCGGGGGCGGCCTGCTTCTGCGCCTCAAAGTCGGCGCGGTCTTTGTCGAGCTGCGCCCGGTCGGCGGCCATTTGTTTGCGCTGGGCGTTCAGGGCTGCCTGGGCGGGGCTGACGCCGACGGCGGGGGGCGATGCGGCGGCGACGGCTTTCTTGGGCTTCGCCAGGTGCAGCGCCTTCAGGGCCGAGGCGAGGGCGGGCGATTTATCGGCCATCTTCTGGGCGGGGATGACGCCGAAAAAGGCCAGGCCATAGGCGATGCCCAGGACGGCGAGGAGGCCCAAGAGTCCGAACACGGCTTTCACGGCGGCTTACCCCTTCTCCATCGCCGCGCGGACGCGGTGGATGTAGTTGCGCGTCTCGGTAAACGGTGGGACGCCGCCGTACTTGTGGACGTTGCCCGGCCCGGCGTTGTAGCCGGCCAGCGCGAGGTCGAGGCTGCCGTGGTACTGGGCGAGGAGGCCCGCGAGCTGCTGGGTGCCCGCTTTGATGTTCTGTTCGGGGTCGAAGGCGTCCGAGATGCCGGCCTCTTTGACGTTGTCGGGCATGAGCTGCATCAGCCCCATCGCGCCTGCGGGCGAGACGCAGTGCGTGTCGCCGTCCGACTCGGTTTTGATGACGGCCCGGACCAGGGACGGGGCCAGCCCATACTGGGCGGCATACTTCTCGATCAGCGGCCCGTAGCCCGCCGAAATCTCGGTGTGAGGCGTGGGGACGACATTGGCCGCGCCGGGCGAAATGGGCAAGGGGGATAGTGGCCCGAGCGAGCCGGGCAGCGGCCCGAGCGACGCGGGCGGGGCCGTCACCGAACTGCCCTGGGGCATCTGCGTCGGGCCGCCGATGACGGCAGCGGGCGAGGGGGCTGACATAGGAGCGGCCTGTGCCGTCTTGAGCGCGCCGGCGAACGTCTGCGCGGGCGCTTCGCCGGGCATTGCCGAGGCGGGCGGCGGGGCGGCGGGGGCCAGGGAGTTGATGCGGTCCTGGATCTCGCCGATCCGGGCGGTGATGCTGCTGATCTCGTCGGTCATGGTCTGTGTGTTCCTATTGGGCGCGCTGCTGGAAGCTGAAGCGGTTTCCGGCCAGCTCATCCATGATGCCCTGCTCGACGTGCAGGACGTGGGCCGCGTGGGTCGCCCGGTGCTTGTCGCGGACGCTCGACAGCGCCTGACGGTCGCGCGCGGTGCCGATCAGGTGCAGCTTGTTGGCCTCGCACGTCGTCGCAATGTCGCGCACGTGGGCCTCCTGCTCGCCGATGCTCCGGGTGATGATCTGCATGTACTCCTGGTACATCTGGGTTTCCGAGGCGTCGAACGCGCCCTCGCGGCGGTGGCAGAGTTCGTCCAAAATCGCCTGGCGCACCTCGCGCATCTCGCCCAAGAGCTTTTCGGCCCGGCCCAGCATCGCCTGTGCCTCGGCGAAGGTCTGCTGCGCCAATGTCTCGCGCCGCTCGCGCTGCTCCAAAACGGCCTGGAGGCGGAACTTAAAGTGTTTCATCCGCGAAAAGTCCTTCTAACGCCGCGACGGTGGCCTCCATGCCCGACTGCTCGTGAACGCCCTGCTTCAGAAAGGCCCGCGCCGGCTCGATCAGCCGCCGGGCGTCGTCGATGCGCGGGTTGCTGCCCTCGACGTAGGCCCCGATGTTGATGAGGTCCTCGGCCTCCTTGAAGGTCGCCAAAGTCTCGCGCAGGCGCGTCGCCGCCGTGCGCTGCCCGGACGTGGTGATCTGGGACATGACGCGCGAGACGCTGCGGCCTACCTCAATGGCCGGGTAGTGCCCCCGCGCCGCCAAATCCCGCGACAGCCAGATGTGACCGTCCAGGATGCTCCGGACGGTGTCCGCGATCGGCTCGTTCTCGTCGTCGCCCTCGACCAGGACGGTGTACAGGGCCGTCACCGTGCCTCGGTCGCTCGTGCCGGACCGCTCCAGGATTTTAGGCAGCAGGGCGAACACGCTGGGCGGGTAGCCGCGCGTCGCGGGCGGCTCGCCCACGGCTAGGCCCACCTCGCGCTGGGACATCGCCAGCCGCGTCACCGAGTCCATCATCAAGAGGACGTCCCGGCCCTGGTCGCGGAAGTATTCGGCGATGGCCGTGGCGACCAGCGGGGCCTTGAGCCGGACCAGGGGCGGCTTGTCCGAGGTTGCGATGACGAGAATTGACCGGCGCAGGCCTTCCTCCCCCAGGTCGTTTTCGATGAACTCGCGCACCTCGCGGCCCCGCTCGCCGACCAGGCAGATGACGTTGACGTCGGCGGTCGTGTTGCGGGCGATCATGCCCAGAATGGTGCTCTTGCCGACGCCCGACCCGGCGAAGATGCCCATGCGCTGGCCCTTGCCCACGGTGAGCAGGCCGTCAATGGCCCGGATGCCCAGGCTCACGGGTTCGGTGATGCGCCGCCGCGTCATGGCGTCCGGCGGCGCGGCCTGGATCGGGTACTGCCTCGCCCCCGGCCCGTGCAGCCTGCCCTTGCCGTCGGCGGGTCCCCCCAGGCCGTCCAGGACGCGCCCCAATAAAAAGTCCCCGACCGTCACCTGCTGCATGTCCCCCGTGGCGACCACTTCCGCGCCGGGCTTGATGCCGGCCATCTCGCCCAGCGGCATCAGCAGCACGCGGTTAGACTTGAAGCCGACCACCTCGGCCTTGATGGTCGGGGCGTTGCGCCCGCCGTGGCGTATCTCGCAGATCTCGCCGATCTGCGCCGCCGGCCCGATGCTCTCGATGATCAGCCCGATGACCTGCGTGACCAGGCCGTTCGCCCGCACCGTGTCCAGGCGGCTGACTTGGGCACGGTATTTGGCGAGGTCGATGAGGGGAAGGCAGGCCCCCCCCGTCCCCGATTCCGGGGGAGCCTCACTAATCATCCTCCGCCACCCCCAGGGCGCGCGCCACTTCCCCGAGCTGCGTCTCGATCTTGGCGTCGATCGTGCCCGCGTTGGTCTCGATCACGCAGCCGCCGGTCCCGACGCGCCGGTCGTCGATGACTTCTAAATGCCGCAGTCCGTCCACCGTCTCCATCAGGTCCTGGCGGGCCTCTTTGACCGCGGGGGCGTCGGCGAGCGAGACGCGGACGCGGACGTTGTCCTTGTCGGTGATGCGCCGCAGGGCGTTGGCGATGACCGCGCGGACAACCTCGGGGTTCTGCGTGACTTCGGTCTTGACGACCTGGCGGGCGATGTCGAATGAGAGCGCGACCATCTCGGCCTCCTGCCTCTGCCACAAGGCTTCGCGGGCCGCGCCGATTAACGCGACGACCTGGGCCATCTCCTCCCGCAGGGCGATCACGCGCGCCTCCCACACCCCGCGCATTTCGGCCCCGACCGTGTCCTGTGCCTCGACGCGGCCCTGATGAAACCCCTCCTGCCAGGCGGCCTCGCGCAGGGTGGCGGCCTGGGCCAAGGCGTCGCCTACGGTCTCGGCGGCTTCGGTCCGCGCGCGGGCGAGCGCGTCTTCGGCCTCGCGCCGGAGCGCGTCGGGGTCTGGGGGCGGGGGCGCGGCCTGTAAGCCGTCCGTCGTCCGGGCGGCGTGGGCTATCTCGGTCAGCGGCTCCAGCGTGTCCAGCCAGGGTGTCGAGAAGGCCATTTAGGCGATCATCTCCTCGCCGCCGCCGCGCGCGACGATGATCTCGCCGGCGTCTTCGAGCTTGCGGATGACGCTGACGATGCGCTGCTGGCTTTCCTCCACCGACTTCAGCCGGACCGGCCCCATGAACTCCATCTCTTCCTTCATCATGGCCGCTGCCCGCTCGGACATGTTCTTGAAGATGCGCGCCTGCGTCCCCTCGCCGACGCCCTTGAGCGCGACGGCCAGCTCTTTGGTGTCCACTTCTTTGAGGACCAGCTGGATCGCCCGGTCGTCCAGCAGGATGATGTCCTCGAAGACGAACATGTTCTTCTTGACCTCTTCGGCGATCTCCGGGTTGCTCTCGGACAGCGACTCGATGATGGTCTTCTCGGTCGAGCGGTCCACGTAATTCAGCACCTCGACCAGGGCCTTGACGCCGCCGGCGTGGGTGAAGTCCGTCGAGACGACCGAGGACAGCTTCCTCTGCAAGACGCTCTCGACCTCGCGGATGACCTCGGGGGGCGTCTTGTCCAGTGTCGCCAGGCGGCGGGCGACGTCGGCGCGCAGGTCCTGGGGCAGGCCGGATAAAATCGCGGCGGACTGGGCGGGCTGCAAGTAGGCGATGATCAGCGCGATGGTCTGGGGGTGCTCGCTCTGGATGAACGCGGTGATCTGGGAGGCGTCGGCTTTTTTCAGGAAGTCGAACGGCATGACCTGCATGGCCTGCATGACGCGGCCCACGATCAGGGCGGCCTTTTCCTCGCCGAAGGCGGTCAGCAGCATGTCGCGGGCGGCGTCCATGCCGCCCTCGGCGATGAACTCCTGGGCCACGCACAGCTCGTGGAACTCCTCGATGACGGTCTCGCGCAGGGACGAGGGGACCCGCCCCATGCGGGCGACCTCGACGCTCAGGGCCTCGATCTCGTCCTGCGTCAGGTGCTGGAAGACCTGGCTTGCCGTGTCGGGGCCGAGGGCGACCAGCAGGATGGCGGCCTTTTTGCGGTTGGTGAGCGGCTGCGGGCGGAGTGCCATTGGTGTTGCTTTCTGGGAAAGCCCGGCACTTCCAGTGCCGGGTATCGCTATGGCGTCCTACGCCACCTTCGCGTCGTCGGCCATCCAGCCCTTGAGCAGCAGCGAGACGCTCTCGGGGTGGTTGGTGATCATGGAACGGATGCCCTCCATCTTCAGGTCCTGGTTCTCCTCGATGGACGGGGCGCGTGAGCGGCGGCGGGGGCGGCCCTCGGCCTCGGGCATCTCGGCGAGGACATCCTCGACGGTCAGCGGGCGCTCCTCCATCATGCGCTCCATGCCGCGCCTGGACCCGGTCCCGTTCAAGATGGCGTCCATCTCCAGGTCGGGCATCTGCCCCGTCTGCGGTTCCAGCAGGCCGATGTTGGCCCCGCCGCCGGCCAGCGCGAGCTGCGGCTCCCGCGCCGTCATCGGGCGGCGGCCCGTCCGGGTCAGGAGAATCAGCAGCACGACCGCGACGGCGCAGACGGCCAGGGCGCGGGCGACGTTGCCCCACAGGGCCTGCGCGGCGACGGCGGCCATCTGGGTGGCCTGGGCCTTCTGGGCGGTATTGTCGAACGCGATCTGCTGGATGGAAACGGAGCGGGAAGCGTCGCCCGCCGTCGCGCCGATGGCGGCGCTGACGAAGTCTTTGATCTTGGGCAGGTTCTCGGCGGGGACACTGGTGTCCACCAAAGCGGCGACGGTCATCTTCTTGACGCCGCCCTGCGCGACCAGCGTTTTGGTGACCGTCGTGTCGTTCTCGTAGGTCGTCTCGGTGTTGGTGTTGCCGTATTTGCCGCCGCCGCCCGCCGCGCCGCCGGTCTGGTAGGAGGGGACGTTGAGGTTGCTGCCGGTCCCGGCGATGCCGCCGACGGGGGCCTGTCCGGTCCCGGAGTAGTTTTCCTCTTTGTCGCGGACCGAAACCGGCAGGCCGGTCTTCAGGCCAGCGGCGGGCGTGTGCTGGATGGCGTCGCGCGAGGTCTGGTCGAAGTCGAGTTCGGCGTTGACGGTGATGATGGCCTTGTGCGGCCCGATCCAGCCGTCCAGCAGGGTCTGGACCTCCTGGCGCTTGGTCTCGCTGAACTTCGCGTTCTCGGTACCGGGCGCGCCGTCCGAGGCGGTCCCGCCCGCGCCGTTGTCCTTCCACAGGGGGACGCCGGTCTGGTCGGTCAGGGTGACGTTCTGCGGGGCCAATCCCGACACGGCGTGGGCGACGAGGTTGACGATGCCCTTGACCTGGGGGCCGCTCAGGCTCTCGCCGCTCTTGAGGGTGAGGATGACGCTGGCTGAGGAGGGCTTGTCGTCGCTGTAGGGGGAGGTGTCGCCGGGCGTGATCGAGACGGCGGCGGACTGGATGGGGTCGAGCTTCATTAGCTTGCGGGCCAGCTCGCCCTCGTTGGCGGCGTTGATGCGCTCCTTCTCGACCTCGGACGTCGTGCCCATGCCGATCTTGTCTAGGGTCTCGATGCCGGCGATGTCGGTGTTTTTGGACAGGGTGCCCGCCGCCTCGACCGCCATCGTCGCGTTGCTCTCGTCCTTGGAGGGGACGCTGACCGTGCCGTCCTTGTCGTCGAAGTGCATGGGGATGGACTTCTCACGCAGCACGGCCTCGATGGCCGAGGCGTCCTTGCCGCTGACCCCGTGGTAAATCGGCTGGAAGTCCGGTGCGGCGGCCAGTGATGCGGCCACGGCCAGCCCGACCAGCAGCAGCAGGACAAGCCCCGTCGCCATCGCCCGCGTGGCGGGCGTCGCGGCCGACCACCACGCGCGCAGCGCGTCCAGCGAATTCGTGAGTGCAGCCAACGCCGATCCTCCCGCGTGAGACGCCCCTAAACCCTACATGCTGACGCGCATGACCTCTTGGTAGGCGTCCACGGCCTTGTTGCGGATCTGCGTCGTGAGCTGCAAGGCGAGTGTCGCCTGCTCGCCGGCGATCATGACACTGTGGACGTCGCTGGTCTTGCCCCGCGCGAAGTCCTGCGCCTTCTGCGCGGCGGTGTTCTGGAGGCCGTTGACCTGCCCGAAGGCGTTTTCCAGCATCTGCGCGAACGAGGGGGCGTTGTCGGGGGAGGCCGCGGCGGGGGCCTGGCTGAACAGGCTACCCAGCGCGGAGGCCGGGCCGTTGGTGGAAGAAACCGCAGAAATCGGCAGGGAGAAGACGCTCATGGATGGCTCCTTGACATGGCTTCCAGGCCGGCCCTTGGGGGCCGCGTCCTGGGTTGACGGTGGGATTGTTCCACAGAGCTTCGAGCGATTCACCTGATTCTTTTGCCGGGCGGTCTCGCGCAAAATAACCTCCGAAAATTTCTTTGGAATGGCTTGCATTATACGCCCGCCTGCCGTATAATGGCTTTGACAGTTGAAGACAAGGCAGTACCGCTTGTCGGCGTTGACAAGGAAGAACCATGTCCATCTCGACTCTCAGCGCTTTGTTGCCCGCCTCCGGTCTTGGAAACAAGATCACTCCTCATCCTCATTTTGCTGTCAAGCCACTCCTTGCGCTTGGGACAATCTTCACACTCATGCTCCTCGGCTCTGCGCTACAGGCGAGTACGGCTATTGTTTCTGACCCCGGCGGGGGTGGCGGCGTGGGCGGCAATGCGGCCTCCAGCCCCGGCCCGAGCTACCCGTGGGTTGGGAGTGTAGACGACACCAGCACTGCCACGGGCAATAAGCTGACCACGGTTCCGACCGTCGGGTGGACCGTTCGGGGTGGGCTAAGAGTAGACCTCACCCTATACCACAACAGCGAAACCACTCTTGGTGCCGGCTCTCGTGGAGCAAAATGGTCGCTGTTTTATGACTCGAACGTGAAGTCGGACGCCTCCGGCAACGTCAGAGTTGCTTGGGGGAACGGCCTCGTCTACACGTTTGGCAACAACGGCAACGGGGCTTATCTTGACCCGCCCGGCATCCATGATCGCCTCGTGATGAACGGCAGCCCCGCTTCCAGCTATGACATCGTGATGAAGGACCAGGTGAAATACCACTTCGCGCCTTACGGCAGCGGGGGCATTTTCTACCTGACCACCATCGCCGACGAGAACGGGAACTCCATCACCGTCAACCGCGCTTCTAACGGCGGGACGCTCGGCGTCAGCGACTCGACCGGGCGATCCGCCAAGTTCGGCTTCACCGGCAGCTACTACACGTCCATCACCGACCCGCTGAACCATGTCGTCAGCTTCGGCTTCGACGGCTCCGGCAATATGTCTTCGGTGACGTACCCGATCCTGAACGGCGCGAGCTACGGCATCACCTTGGGGTATGACGCGAACCACAACGTCACCAGCTACAAGGACCAGCGCGGCAACACGGAGACCTTCTCCTACAACAGCGCGGACAATTCCCTCGCCTGGGCGCAGACGGCGGCGGGCAACCGGACGACATTCCAGTACGGCATAGGTTTCGGTGGCGGCGTCAATGCTTCTGCCACTAGCATCATAGACCCTAATGGACGAAGAACGGTCCATACGTACACCACAATCGGTCAACTCGCCTCGATCATTGACCCCACCGGCTATACCGAATATTACACCTACGACGGCGGCAACAACGTGACCCAGAAGCAGGACCGGCGCGGCTACCTCTGGAACTCCACCTACGACGGCATGGGAAACGTGCTGACAGCCGCCGACCCCTACAGCAATACGACGCGCTTCACCTACAACGGGCACAGCAAGCCGCTCACGGTCAGCCTGCCCTTGGGCCGCAGCACCGCCTACACCTATGACACCAGCGACAACCTGACGCAGGTGCAACAGAAGGACGCGGGCGGGGCCGTCACGGCTACCACCACCTGCACCATCGGCAGCTACGGTTTGGCCTCGGACAAGTACGACCCGAACAACCACCACACCGCCTACACCTACGACGGCAACGGCTACCTCAGCAGCGTCACCACCCCACTGGGCCACCAGACGCAGTGGGCCTACGACGCCCTCGGCTTCCGCACCAGCCGCCGGGATGCCATGCTCCGCACGACCAGCTACACCCCCGACGCCTGGGAGCGGCTGGTCCAGACCACCTACCCGGACGGCAGCACCAACACCTACGGGTACGACCCCAGCGGCAACCTCACCGCCTTCGCCAACTACGCCGCCGCCTGGACCCGCACCTACGATGCCGACGACCGCATGACCTACGAGTACGTCGGCGGCGGCACACGCACGGTCAGCCACAGCTACGACGCGCCGGGGCAGCGCGGCCTGCTGTCCTCCGTCACCGACTTCGACGGGCGCGTCATCACCTACGCCTACAGCGCCCGCAACGAGCTGGCCTCGGTGGCAGAGGCGGCGGGCACGACCACCTACGCCTACGACGCCAACGGCAACCAGACCAACCTGTACCTGCCCAACGGCCTGCGGACGGACCAGTATTATGACTACGGCAACACCCTGAGCGGCTACTACAACTGGGATGGCGCGGGCAACATCTGGCAGTCCTACGGCTACAGCACCAATGCCGACCACCAGACCGTGGGCATGAGCGAGGGGACCAGCAGTGACGTCAACGCCCGTCCCAACCCGACGCTGACGAACTACGGCTACGACGGGCAGGGGCACCTGACGTCCGAGAGCCGCAACGGCCCCAACGCCAACAGCCAGAGCTACAGCTACGACGGGGCGGGCAACCGCACCAGCGTCAACGGCGGCAACCCGTTCACCTACGACGCCGACGACGAGCTGACGAACGTGGGCGGCGTCAACGCCTTCGCGCTGACCTACAACGCGAACGGCGACCGGGTGACGGAGACCATCAACGGGCAGTTGACGACCTTCACCTACGACTTCGACGACCGTCTGACCGGCATCACGGCGGGGGGGACTTCCACGTCGTATAGCTACGACGCGCTGGGGCGTCAGGTGAGCCGGTCGGTGAACGGGCAGCTCACGGGCTACTACCTGGACGGGGACCAAATGCTGCTGGAGAAGCAGGGCGGGGGCGGGGCGAACCTTGCGGTGTACACGTGGGGGAACGGTCTGATCCGGTGCAACGGGGAGTACCCTCTGACGGACGGGCGGGGGAACGTGCGGCTGACGACGGACGGCAGCCGGAACGTGACCTCCTCGAACGCGCCGGACGCCTACGGGGTGGCCTCGTACACGGCGAACACGGCCAGCGCGTACCTGTGGAACGGGGGGGCGGGCTACCGGACGGAGAACCTTGCGCCGCTGGGGCTGCCCCTGAACTACTCGTTCCAGAAGGTAGGAGCCAGGTACTACGACCCGACGCTCGCGTGCTTCCTGACGCGGGACACGGAGCTAGGGGAGAAGCCCTACGCCTACTGCGACGGCGACCCCGTCAACTTCAGCGACCCCACTGGGCATAAAAAGGCGTGGTGGCAGTCAGCCTGGAACGCCCTGAAAGGCTTGTTCGGCGGCAATGCGCCAAGCATAAGTTACAACGGGCCTTCAAGGACTACTACGACCACCACGACCACCTACAGTAACCAAGATACTTGGACGAATGGTAGAGGCGGTGGACAACAACTGCATCAGACAGTGACTAAAACCACGACAACCACAACGAGAAGCGGCCCTACGCTGAAGGCGGACCTTTAGACTTCTGCTGCTCGTGAGATGGACTATGTGAGGGCTATCTCCGCTTTCTAGAGAAGGTAGCCCTTCCACTTTCCCATTATTGGAGACTGCTATGCCACACACTGAACGACCCCTAGTGGATGCGCTTTTCATCTTGTCAGTCATCGCCCTTTCTTTAGCTGGTTGTGGCGTGTCACATCGCCCTGGGCAAAACGCGAAAACTTCACCTGCCACAATGACAACCCCGGCGAAGGCACCGCCAATCAGCGAAGAGTCTAACGCACTGGATATTGCCGCTTATGTAAACTACTACAAAAGCAAAGGATTTGTCATAACCAGCAACAAGCAAACGTTTGACGCTGATGGGCAGGTCTTATCCTTTCAGTTCGCGGCCTCGAAGCGCACCGGCGCGTCTTCCGAAGCCGCCAGTGCTACTATTAATTCGGCCACGCACACCGTTTCCACATCTTCTAGCTCGGCGTCCAGTACCGCGAATGGTTCCTGACGAGTGGGCGCAGGTAGTTTGAGAGCCATAGCTCTTGGCCTGTTTTACGCCCGCCTGGCCTCCATCGTCTTCATCGCCATGCCCTTGACGGCTCCGACGGCAGCGACGTTGGCCTCGTAGGCGCGGGTCGCGCGGGGGCGCGGGGCGGAGACGCCCGGCGTATCCAGAAGGTGGGGGTGCGCTACTACGACCCGGCGTTCGGGTGCTTCCTGACGCGGGACACGGAGCTTGGGCAGAAGCCCTACGCCTACTGCGACGGCGACCCCGTCAACTGCACGGACCCCAGCGGGCATCAGAAAAAGAAAGACCCCCACAAGCCTAACCAACAACAATTACAGGAGATAAAGGTAGTCCTTGAAGAACTCAAAAGCATCGTGGAGAGCCTCATGGGCGGCATCGAACTCAGATTCACCATAAGCTTCCACGGTGCTACGACCACTCACTACCCTAGCGGCGCGTCATCATACACCGGGCCGTCCTGGAGTGTGTCGGGCACCTTCAAAAAGGATGCAAAATAGAAGGACGATGCTTCAGACTCCTCACCTTGTCTTAGAGCGTGTGTGGGGTAAGTAAGCCCTCACAGGTGACGCACACTGTCATTTGTGGGGGTAGTAAGCATGATCACTGTTCCCGCCGTGTCGGCGATATGACTTCACTGAGATGAGGCTAACGATGAAGACGTTCAACCTGTTTGTGGTTATCCTGAGCCTGACCTTGAGCAGCTTTTTAGTGTCAAGCGCAAGTGGTACTGGAAAAACTAAGCAATCTAAGGCGACGAAGAAGCTAATGGTTAAGCAATCGGATGTCGCTCCCGATGAACCGGATCTCACCGCTGACGACTACTATTTTCAAGGCGTCATGGATAAAGTGAGAGGCAAGCCCAAGAAGGCGGTTGAAGAATACAGAAAAGCTACCTCTCTTGCTCCAAATAGTGTTTTCTTGCACGTTGCCTTGGCAGATTTGCTGTTCGAACAAAATCGACTACCAGCGGCAGCCGAAGAGATGCGTCAGATCGTGCGTCTACAGCCGACATCTGACTATTGGCATATGAGGCTGGGCAACACGTTGAACCTCGCAGGCCAGCGTGTTGAAGCACGCAAGGAGTGGCAAATAGTCATCATACTCGATGGAGATGGCGATTATAGTGACCAAGCAAAAAAGATGCTAAAGCTTTTCCCTTGATAACTGCTCTTACGCGAGGGCGGAGCGTTCACGCAGCCAGGCGCGGCCAACCCGTTCCAGTGGAACGCGGGTGCGGGCCACCGGACGGAGAACCTTGCGCCGCTGGGCCTACCCCTGAACTACTCGTTCCAGAAGGTAGGGGATCGGTACTACGACCCGACGCTTGCGTGCTTCCTGACGCGGGACACCTACCTGAACCAGAAGCCCTACGCCTACTGCGACGGAGACCCCGTCAACTTCAGCGACCCCACGGGGCATAAGAAGAATTGGTGGCAGAGGCTTACGCAAGCCTTATCGGCAGCATGGGGAATATGGGGAGGAGTAGGAAAATACATCGCTAGTGGAATTACCTCCTGGAAACTTGGAGATACGCTTATCCATGCTCTAGGGGACGCTCAGATTACACAAATCAACAACCAAACCCTGAACAACGAGCGTTCAATGCTGAACAGCTTTCAGCAAAGCCACCCGGACGCGGACATGACGCAGCAGCTAGGACTGTTCCAGGGTGTGCAGCAGAGCACGCTGAAGGCCGATGGGAACCTTGCGGCTGATGCCGCACAGCAGTACTACCAGGGGATATCAGGATTGCGCTGAACACAGGAAGGGACGCACATTCCATTAATAATGAGATGTGCGTCCCTTTGCCTCATCACACACGTTGCGAGAAACCGTATGAAGCACCGTAAGAAAACCGCAGCTAACAACTGCAACCCCATTTTTTTAGTACTTGTTGCTTCGCTACTCGGATTAGGCGCAGGCTGCTCGCCCCGTACTCAAGCCCCGGCGGATGCAGCGTTTGAGCATGAGATGCAGGGTGAAATCGATTCTCATCAAGGTAGATACTCTGCGGCACTTCAGGAGTATCAAACAGCCATTCTTATAAACCCTAGCGGTTGGCCTGCCCACGACAGAGCCGGAAGAATACTGGAGCAACAAGGCAGGTTCCAAGAAGCGATTGCTGAATACCACAAGGTGATCGCTCTAGATTACACGGTTAAGAATCCCGCAGACAAAGCGTGGTGGCATTTCCGCCTCGCAGGGGCTTTGTATAAAGCCGGTTTACATCAAGATGCAGTGGCCGAGTACAAGCTCACTTACAAGATAGCCTCTCAGGATCAGATGCACAAAAAGAAACTCGCACTTCTAGCGAGACAATCCCTTTACCTGTCAAGAAAAAAGTAGAAGCACTGGAACCAAGGTTGATACACAGGCAATAGTTCAGTCGCGTCCTATTTCCCTCGCCTTCATCGCCATGCCCTTGACGGCCCCGACGGCCCCGACGTTGGCCTCTTGGACGAGAGCGACAGAAGGTGGGGGCGCGCTACTACGACCCGACCATGGGGTGCTTCCTGACGCGGGACACCTACCTGAACCAGAAGCCCTACGCCTACTGCGACGGCGACCCCGTCAACTTCAGCGACCCCAGCGGGCATATTGTGACAGATCAAACACTGTCGCACATGAACATCGAGATCAACATGAGCAACATCATTGAAAACGTTGCGACTGTTGATCAGGGACCCGTACAAAAAGTCGGGCAAGCAGCCAAGCGAGCGGCTGCTAACGCTGCCTACTACTTGACAAGCCGTGACTTCCTTAACGGGGCGGGAAACGTTCTTATAGGCGCTGGTTCGCTAGGAATCAGCCTGGGCCTTGGGGCTGCACTCTGCCCTTTTGGTTGGATGCCACTCCCTGTCAGATTCGTTGGGGCGGGAGCCGCCTTAGTTGGCGCCGGGGAAGCGTATGCTGGTAACAGGCTTATCAACGCAGCAAATAGAGCAAACCACTGACGCTGACTCAACCGGCGACGTGGCTTGTACTCGGTATCTGCCGACCCATCTGTGGTCAATTGGCTCACCTAGTCAGGTGAGCCACTAGGAGAACGACATCATGTTCAATTGGGTGTATATCCTGTTAATTGTCGAGTCTTGCTTTTTAACAGGGGCATTTATTATCAAGTTGCTCCGAAAAACGATGGACAGAGACTTGATAATTCTTACGGTAGTGGGACTACCAGTGCTGTGGCTGACAGCGCTTCAAATCCCACAAAAGCAGCCGGCGTGTTACCTCTTTGAGTTTATTGCTTTAGCCTTCATCGCTTACAGGCTCTGGCGAATGAATACTAATAAAGCGAGCAGATAACATCACAGCCGGCGGGGAGTACCCGCTGACGGACGGGCGGGGGGACGTGCGCCTGACGACGGACGGCAGCCGGAACGTGACCTCCTCGAACGCGCCGGACGCCTACGGGGTGGCCTCGTACACGGCGAACACGGCCAGCGCGTACCTGTGGAACGGGGGGGTGGGCTACCGGACGGAGAACCTTGCGCCGCTGGGTCTGCCCCTGAACTACTCGTTCCAGAAGGTAGGGGATCGGTACTACGACCCGACCATGGGGTGCTTCCTGACGCGGGACACGGAGCTTGGGCAGAAGCCCTACGCCTACTGCGACGGAGACCCCGTCAACTGCACAGACCCCAGCGGGCACCGGAAGAAGAAACAGCCGCCGGCTCCTGGGCAAGGTACAACCAATAGTGCTGGTAGCAGTAACGGGACTGTTATCATCATCAGCGGTAACAACAACAAATCAACAATCAATGTTGGTCAGGGGTCAACCAACGTGGCAATAAAAGGAACCGGTAATTCCGTCACCATTACCGGCGGAGGATCGGGTGGGGCCGAGAAGTCAGAAGGTGGTAGTCTCTGGGGGGAGGTTCTGAAAGGGGGGGCTGGCAAAGCAGGCGAGTTCTTCATGGACACGATTATCAAGATGTTCCCTAAGATACTTCCGCTTTAGCAAGCCGCTGAATGCGCTTCTAGTTCGGCCTCTGCATCTTTCAATCGCTTAGATGCAGAGGCCGAACTATAACGAGTCCGCGCAATCCGACAATGAAACTACAATTGATCCGCCTTCTGATAGTGTTCATTTTTATCTTTGGCTTGGTGTTGATGTTGAGCTATGGATGGCTTCATGAACGGCAGCTTTCAGAAGTAAAACCGGCTTCCTTACCAACCCTGAAGGACATCACGTTCCAACAACGCCCAGTTCATGTTCCTTTTGTTCTGAGGAACGGCAGTATCTTTGTTCAAGTTTATATTGGTAGTAAACGTGTTGAAGGTATTTTAGACACAGGTTGTAACGAAGTAGTATGGCCTGAATGGATGCGTCTTGTTGGGACACAAACAGGCTTCTTCTCAACCATCAACGATACTCAAGGTCTGAGTCAGAGAGCAAACGAAGTAATCTTAAACAATATCAGTATTGGAGGCTATACAATCAAAAGATTACGAACATACAAGGTTATGGGGGTGCATAACCCAGCGAAGCAACCAGGAACGGCGCGTCAACACCTGTTGCTGGGGAATTCGTTTTTCCTAAATACTGCACTGACCATTGATTATTCTAAGAAAGAAATCACTATCCAGTCGCCTAATTGTGCCTTCTATGAATACAGAGCGAAGACGGATCGGTATAGAGTTGGTTTCAAGTGGCTTCCTCATGACGGATCCCAAAGAGTTGGCGTTCCAGCGATCGAGGGAAAAATTAATGGCAGATCGGCGCTGATCGAGGTAGACACTGATTGGAACACCAACAACATCGCAATAGCTGATCGTTTGTGGAGACATCTTGCTTCTGAACAGCATTGGCACACCCGACCAATGAGGATGGGAACATCCCTCGGCACAACGACTGTGGAGTACAACGATAAGCTGGAGATCAAAATACCAGTGGTTGCAGACAAAAATAAAACCGAAATCACTGTCATAACTCCGGCAGTGAGAACTAATTCTGCCACTAATGGTGCTGACGCAATAATTGGAACTGCTTTTCTGTCTCGCTACCGAGTTATTATTAATTACCCCCGCCAGCTTGTTTGCTTAGAATCGTTTTCCCACTAGAGTGTACACATGGGGGAACGGTCTGATCCGCTGCAACGGGGGGCACCCTCTGACGGATGGGCGGGGGGACGTGCGGCTGACGACGGACGGCAGCCGGAACGTGACCTCCTCGAACGCGCCGAACGCCTACGGGGTGGCCTCGTACACGGCGAACACGGCCAACCCGTACCTGTGGAACGGGGGGTCGGGCTACCGGACGGAGAACCTTGCGCCGCTGGGTCTGCCCCTGAACTACTCGTTCCAGAAGGTGGGGGATCGGTACTACGACCCGACCATGGGGTGCTTCCTGACGCGGGACACGGAGCTAGGCGAGAAGCCCTACGCCTACTGCGACGGCGACCCCGTCAACTGCACAGACCCCAGCGGGCATATTGTGACGGCTCAAACATTGGCCCACGCTGCCCTTATCAGCCAGTGCGAAGAGAAGCCCGGACAGGGTATGATTGACACTGGCGGTCACATTCAGTCGGGTGCCAATGTCGTATTAGGGGGTGCCGCTGCGGCAGCCCTGCGGGGTGATCCTGCTGATATGGGTCTTGCTAAAGCACTCGGACTCTTAGGTGCTGGCCTTGGGGCACTAGGCGGTCTGTACGATCTCATCGGCTTAGGACTGAACAATGGGTGGTTTAATACCGGCCCCCCAGGACCGAATACTTACCAACCACAGATGCTACACACACAGGACGGTGGTCGTTTGCCGACGAGTGGCCCAGCAGGAACAGGGCATCTGTTCGAGCGATAAGAAGTCGGTTGCTGGCACTTCCTCCTGCAAAAAATGGGGGAGGTGCCGTAAGAATAACCCAAGTTGCGGTTCTATCCCGCCGAAGCGAGAGACCTGCTCCCAAGAGCAAATCGGTCCCATTTTGACGCGAAAACGGGGCAGGTTTTGGTGCTCTTCAAATGATCCCGTAGCCGAGAACAAGAACCGCAACTTGAGTTAAGAATATGTTACCGGGCGGGTATGGATACCCTGCTGAGAGCCACTCCATGTCACACTTTGTTTTTGCTTTCACTATGTTCACAATGGCTTTGTCTTCAATCACTAGAATCCGAACCGCTCGGAGGCAAGCACAGGCAACACCTCACAGTCAGGTAACACCTCACAATGAGGATGTCTATGGGGCGTGGGGTTTCTGCTTGGTAGGGGTTGGCAGCCTCATTCTTGGCTTTCCCGGTTTTGTTAGCCACCCGGCAACAGGGGTAGTTACTTTTTTCGTTTTTATCGCTGGTATCACATTAGCGACGCTAGGTATATACCATTCTATACTTAATGCTGTAAGAGTGTGTATAAAAAGCCAGTATTTTGGCAATAAGGCTTCGTGAACGAACGCAAAGCTTACTCGACCGACCTCACGGACACGCAGTGGCAGCATCTGGAACCGCTTCTGCCCGCCGTCAGGCG
>JAABUP010005050.1_pt1 | contig 20692 bp, 29 predicted proteins | sample 5559201 | NCBI WGS metagenome assembly JAABUP01 (sample SAMN10711887, study PRJNA513373) | rock metagenome | isolation source: Antarctica rocks | place: Antarctica
GCTTGCAAACCATGAGCCTGTGATCTGATTCAATGTCAGCCCCTCTGAAGACTCTGGTATCCTGAACAGCTTTGATGTCACGTCTCCTGAACAGAACATGATCAATCTGGTGCTTGGTGCTGTCAGTCAGAGGGTTGTTTTCCCGGCTGACCGCAGCAGTGTGCGGCTTGAATCCAAATTTGTCCTTTCTGCACGTCATACTTTACATGCCAGGTACACTGTCAGTCAAGACGCATTGCTGCCGCAAGTAATTTCGGTTGCAACTGACAGTTTGGAAGTGGAGTTGTTCATCTGCAAATTCACGCTGAATCCCGCAGGGTCTGTCAGTTAGCTGAGGCAGCTAGGTGCACACAGTTTGAAACTGTTTGTGGATAACATGTTGGCTTGCAGGCTGCGTCCTGTCGTTGTCTGTCACCGAGACAAATTTTCGATGGCAAGCACAGTTCAAGTCACAAGCTGGCAGCCTTGCTACAGTATGTTTGAACAGGGTTGCCGTCTCGTGTCGAAACGAGCCATCAGGTAAAATCGAGGCCCAAACACACCGTCGACCTGTCCTAGCGTTGCATCGCTCAATACCTCCGTGTGATCAGGGACTGCCAAGATAAGCTGACTCGCAGCTCTTGACGTCAGTTGACACGCAGTCGAGGTCTGCTACAGCATCAGGAACACGCTATGTGGCCGCTAGCACCACTGACGCTGGCATACACACGCACATAAAATCAGATCACGATGGCGCCCACGTGCTGCCGCCTTTTCCAGTTGGCAACGCTGATTCGGCACATTTACGCTGTTGTTGAGAGTGTGTGTGTGTCTGAAGTGTGCCTTAGACAGCGGCAGCTTGGCGGCCTGTCCCTGCTGTGCTATGCTGACCTTTCTCCAAGCTGCTGCTTTGACGTGTCTTATCAATAAGCCATAATATTTTCCAGCGGTATCGGCGGTAACACCGCGGGGATGGTGCTTGGGATTTGCAAAAATCGCCCGGGAAATTTCAAAGGGAGCGAACGAGAGTCACAGCAGCAGTCGTTGCAACTTGCCTAGTTCCCTCGTGAAAAAGGCAGCAGACACAACAAAGTCGTCTGCTTGGCTTACAGGCTGACAGCAAATAATTGGAGCTCTGACTAAGCTTGGTCTGGTCGCCATCTGCTCGTCAGCCTCAGAGGGTTGTTTTCCCGGCTGACCGCAGCAGTGTGCGGCTTGAATCCAGATTTGTCCTTTCTGCACGTCATACTTTACATGCCAGGTACACTGTCAGTCAAGACGCATTGCTGCCGCAAGTAATTTCGGATTTCCTGTACTGCTAATGACGCTGCAGACACGGTCTAGCTTGACCCCCTTGCCTAGCCGCTTGTGGACAATCATACAATCGTTTGCAGGCACCATGATTACTGAGTCCTTCAGGAAACGAAGACTGTCCGATACTGACGAGGTTAGTGCCGGTCACGGTCTGTCTCCCTGTCACTCAGACGACGTTTGTAGGCACTAGGCTGGTCCGCGGTTCCGATCCTTGCTGCTATGCTTCTGTTTGTTGATGCATTTGCTCTCCTCGGGTATTTCATAGTGTCAGCATCGGTTTTAGGTGCTTTCACAACATCATAGACACCGTCGCTACCCGCCGACTTTTGATTCGGAAGATTGAACTTTGCACATCTCTTCGGCACTCCACTTCAAGGAGCACTTCGTTAGCCCCGCAGTTGCTGTTAGATACATCAGAGTGCCTCTGATCATCCGAAATAGAGACAGCGGCAGCATTCGCACCAAGTGCCTGCAGGTGCAGGTGTTGTGATAGTTGCAGCTTTTGTTGTACTGAGTTGTGTGCTTATACTGTGCAGGATCCTGATGCAAAGAGAAGCAAGCTGATGCCAGATGCATCCTCTTTGCCAGCTACCTGGCAAACTACCTGTGTGGACTCGTATGCTGACAGCCTGGACAGAGCCACCAAGTCAGACGCTGTAGCTGAACAGGAGGCTCAGCCTGGCATCACCCCTCAAAGCACAGCCACACATGCATGGAGAACAAAGGAGAACAGATCACCAAATTTGACTATGATGCAGCAGCTGCAGGGAGATCTGGATCCATCTGTTGAGGGTCAGCAGATTGCAGACCAGGTAACACATGCTACCAGCAACTTGCTATTCCAAAACTGTAAGTCTTCTTTCGAAAGGCGTCGAAAGGCTGTCCAATTGCTGACATGCATGGTATACCACTCAACCACAACGCTGTGTCACACAAATCTGAGTTGACATCACTGCAGAGCCTATCTGTGTCTATTGTAGGTAGCGTCTGTTGAGGAAGCTCCAGTATCCCCAACCCAGACTTCTGAAGGCCTTTTGAATTTGCTCTTGCTAGCTGACAGCAGTCTGCAAGATACAAGCAATGATCAGCTTGAGCTGGCAGACACAACAGCAAAGCAAGAGCCTGCTGACTGTTACCAAAGTGACAGTGACAATGAACAATCTGAGAAAGGATACGAAGAGAGTTCAAATGATTATGAGCAGGGTGGCAGTGGTGGCAATGAGTCTTCCTCTGACTGTGAAGGTTGTCATGACCAGACTGCCAGTAGCACAGCATCTGCTACTGAGGCACCTAAGCGCCCAACCGCTGCAGGTATGTTACTAGCAGGCTGGATTACTACCTGTACGCAGCCAAGTCTGCCCATGCACTTTGTAAGTCTGTAATATAGTCTGTACAATTACAGATGCACCAGTTGGGCCCCATGTGCTTGCAAGCTGAGACAATGTTTCCCTCTAACGACCTAGTCAAATTCATGTTTGGCATGAGGCATGATAAACAGTTGCACATCATACACAGCTGAGCTGCTGGTTGAGCTGCTTGTCAAGCAGTATGATATATCATGCAGGGTTGAGGCCGAGGATCACTGCTCAGGTAGCTTCCCTCATGTCTGTCTCCATTGACCTGGACTCCGACAGCAGCAGCGATGAAGAGGAGGAAGAGCCATTACCTGTTAAGAAGCACAAAGGTGAGGCACATCAGCCAAGCTTGCTGTATGTTATGCAAGCAGTGCAACGTATTTTGGTATATTGAGTGTGGTAAAAAGCCCATGGACTAAATGCAAATTGAGGTTGTCAGCTTCAGCCCTGAACCAGCTTGCTCTCCACAGACCGACAGATTGCACATGTCCATGTACAGGTAGGTGCAGTCTCTGCCACTTGAACTGGAACGGCAGGGTCAAGTATATAGTTTGAGTGGCAGGGGTTGCAGCTATCTGTACATTGACATTTGCAATCTGTCAGTCTTTCGAGACCAAGGCTTGTGCTCTCAGGCAGTGCTTCAAGTTTGTCTTTTGCATGCAGGCATGGGCAGATATGGTCAGGATCTACACAACACGGCATGTCTGGCATTGAGGCAGACCAACTTGCTCAAGAAAAAGAGTGCCAACAGGACCACCAAGACTGTGAGGCAGCTTTGCAATGCCAAGGAGCACAGCTGTGAAGCTGCACAGAAGGCAGTAGAAGCCACAAAGGTAGCTGAAAAAGCTGTTCAAAACTTGGCCCAATTTGCTGGTAAGGTTCTTAGCAGCTCTCCAGCACGTACGTGTAATACTTGTATGCATTTGTTGCCATGTTGCATTTTGTCCTTGGGCTTTGCACGCAAACATGCTGGCAACAGTAATGTTCAATGCAAGCAGATGTCAAAGATTACACATGCAATGGCAACATCATAATCATTGCGTGTGGGATTCAAGGATGACATACAAGCATGGACTTTTAGCTGCTTTGAGTTCCCACAAAGCTGTCAGGGGTGGAGTGCATCTCAGAGTATCAACCAAGACCACTCGAGCATAGAAACACACTGAGCCCACTTTTGACTGCGCAGAGGCTTTTGATGACTTGGTGAAGGAGGCAGTGCGTGCAGCCAATGCAGCTGCCCAGTCACGTGCTGACTACGCTGTAAGTGTGGTAGCTGCTGACATGGCTGAGGCACGCCGGGACAGGGTGATGAGCAAGAGGAGCAGGAGGCGGTCCACCTCCCCCAAGACCCCCAAGCGTATGTCCTGGGCTGCTGATGAGCAACTGGTGCAGGAGAGAGTCTTCTCTAAGGTCAGGCTATTACCAAACTGTCATGAAGTGCTTGCTTGGTCTGCTGGGCATCTTTGTGCAGAGCGTACGGCTGTCCAAGCAGGCTGCAGGCACCTGTGAGTGGAACCTCAGATACAAATTCGGCTGGTAAATTGCAAACAGAGCTGACAAGCATGTATCACCTTACAGGCTGTTCTGGGCTGACAAATCTTGGTGTTTGTAGGCTGACCCTCCCTCGGCTACCAGCTTTGCCGAATCAACGGCTGCAGCTTCAGCAACGCATTAATGTTAGAGCACTTCTGAGGATGGTTGCTTTGCCTCAACCCAATCTCTCTGGTGATTGTGGGAAAATGAATCCTGACAGAAGCCCTAATGGAGCGACGCAGCTCATCTGGTGTTTATGCTTCAACTTTCAAGCCCGTGAGTGCTTTGTAGGTATCATGTTGCATCCTTATGACACTGCTATGCAGTCTATCATTGTATAGTGACCAGCTCTGTAGATAGGTTACACGAAATCATGGTCAGTGCTCATGACGCTGTATCAGGCAGTGTTGTAGATCTAGCTTAGTACAGATTAGTCACCGCTACTGACTGCAGCAGTATAGATGCTGAAGATTTTTGATCTGTCAGTGCTGTATAAGAGAACAGCATAGAGTGCAACAATACAGTCAAGATCTTGGCAACCGATGTACATAGTATGGTGGGCGCACACGAGATCACAGCAGGTCTTTTGTAAGCTTAGTGCTGATTGACACGGCAAGTATCATGCGCATCAGCAGCGTTTTTGAATTTATGCTGCTGCAATCTGTGATTGCTGGCCTGTGTTTGAGGTGCGCTATGTCGAAGTTTGACAATGTGCAGTGCTCCAAGCCATACGAATGCAAAAGCTTGGGATGAAAAGCACCTCACCAGATCTCAGAACATGTTCAGGCATCTCTTGCCAGAATCAAACGTCACAGCAAAAGACTGCATCACTTGCAACCTCCGCTGTATTACAGCAGCCGCAGCTAGGTAAGTGTACCTTCTACCTTAGTATGCGTAAGGATCAACAGGTGTTGGGTCCACAATCTGGCTGATTACATCAGCATGAACACACGACTGTAAACACTACGCTCAGCAGAGGCAAGACTGCCATTGGCCACAACCACGTCCTGCCTTGACAGACAATTGCCAAAGCAGATATCTACTGAAACTGGTTCTGATGCAGCCCAGGCATGCTGATCGCATGCTAGCAAGAAACAGTCTGGGATTGGACGGCAGGCATCAGAAATAATGCTGTTGGCTCTCAATGAGTCAGAAGAATAGAAACATCAAGACTGACTGTGATGTAGCTAGTCTAAGAAAGCTTGATGACATATTGATGACTGTTGGGGTGTGCAAAGCAGAGGATATTGACAGCATGAGTCACACTAATAGTGGACCAAGGACAATGCTGGACAGAGATGGCAGCGTCTGGTGGTCTGAAATTTGGTAGACGGACAGCCAGACTGGCTTACTCAGTGCTCCTGTACACTTGCTGGAGGCGCCGCAGCTCTTGCACTGTACACATTGTTTTTGCCCTGTCTTCTAGACCTGCAAACAAGCAGTCTGTAAGGTCCATTGTGCCTCTGGAAGAGAGCACACCAGGCTTTCAAAACACAGCTCAGGTTTGGACTGTTTTGCATGCACAGCATGTCACAGCATGTCAATTGGTCACCCAAGCATGCTGTATAAGGGGGATGGTCAAGAAATATCGCTTACTCAATCAGCTGCTTATTCTTTTTGTCATGCTCAATTGCCTGTGACACCATTGCATCAGCATCTCTAGAGCTCTCTGCTATGTCAACCTGAAACTGCTTGCATTCAGGGTCTTGACTGTCTTCAAGTGCCCTGCAATGCATGTCAAGGTGGTTCTGAGCTGGTTGTACCTGCCACCTTTTACTAACACTAGGACTCAGCACACAGTTTGCGCAGTTCCAGTATTGACAGACTGCAACAGATTTAGGCTAAACTAAAGAGCTGCTGCAAAATTGTGCATAGTCAATCAGAGTCGGATTTATAGACATGCCGTCATGGACATGCTGTTGACTCCGCCAGATCAAGCTGAATGGTTGCATTGTGGCTGCAAAGTCATGAAATATGTGTGTAACAGAGAACGGTCGTACTTGACAATATCTTTCCTGCTCATTCCTGCTCCTGAGCCCTCTTGCGACAGCAGATGACTTATTGCGCTCACTCGCGCATCGAGCTTGCTGGGCCTCTGTCCTACTCTCTGCTTAGGTGCATGTTTGCCCTCTTGCTTCTGTCTCTTGGCAGCATGGTCTTTTGGCGGGCCTGGCCTTGCACCTGACTGCTGTGTACCTTGTGCAGCCTGTGATCATCACACAAATTTCAGTACCTGTGCTGCCAACAATCTATGTCTCTGATCAATGATGCTCGGTGAGCATTTGTGAGATGTGATGGGCATGGTCATCAGGCCATTTGACAGGTATGGATGACTCGTTTGTCAGAGTCTGCCATACAGCAAAGTCAAGTGATGCAGCAGTGATATACATTGTGACATCCAATACTCTCATGGTCAAACAAACATGCTAACTGATGGCTGCACGTTTGTCAAGCTGACAAGACTCACATGAGCTCCCATGCCTTGAGCTGGCCTTGCTACATCAGTGCTGGCTGATGGTCCTGTTTCTTGGACTCCTTCCTACAGATCAAGCAAACAGCTGAGGCAATGCTACCCTGAGCAGTGCAGGAACTTGAATCACCTGATGCTCAGCTTGAGCAGCACTCTGCAGACCCTGCTGATAATCCTATATGCAGATTGTGTACTCGCATAGTAGCAGATCTTTGTACACACATCATGGGATGCAAACACACCTGCTGCTGTGGGGAATGAGCGTCTACACTGCCAGCATGCCTCTTTGCCGGACCTGCCTTTCCAGCCCCGTCTGCAGGTCTCTTGCCAGTCTCAATGGCTGAGCCAGCAGATGTGCCTGCCGCAACAGCTTCTGGCTGGCTGCTCCTTGGCCTTCTCATGGACTGCTCGGGATCCATGAGATCACTGCTTGGCTCAGGCTGATCAAGAACTTCAGCTGCAAGCTGCTGAGCATCAAAGGTGATGAGCATGTATGGCAACACGCTGTCGCCTGTGCATGGCTGTACTGCCAGCATTAGTTCACAAGACACAACTGCAGGCTGCACAGTTGTGTAGATGCCCCTGACCTTAAACCTGGGAGAAAAAGACTCAAAAGCTGCACAAATTGCAGCAGTTGTGTCCTGTGCATTTGCTCGGCTGTATTTCAGAATCAGGTAGTGAGCCATGGTGCTTTGCATGAAAGCTCTTGTCTCATGATAAGCAGCAAGCAAGTGCAGGGCTCGAGGAAGCTCATGCTGGGTCTGAGCAACGATGGGGCAGTTCTGCAACCAGACAAGCCGTTGTCTGCTGAACTGACTAGCGGTTGGGGTTGTTGCCTTGTATGGCTGAAACTTAGCCGCTTTGCTCGCTGCATCTTCAGAGTCACATAGCTGCAGAGGATTGCTCTTGAGGTTTCTGGAAGTGCGTCTGATTGCGTGCATAATCAGTTCAAGCTGCATGTCTTCACTAACGCGGCCCATTTCTGAGAACTGATGTGCTCTTGGGAGCTCATAGGGTGCAACATAGATGTCTGCAGGTTGCCAGTCGAACAGCCTGCATAGCCAGAGTAACATGACATCTGTACATTAGGCAAAGCATGTGCACAGAAGCTGCAATGAGACAGTCTGCTTGCATGTCTTCAGACAGGCAACCCAACCATGCAACTCCTAAAACCACACATTTCAACTGCGACTTCACATCATTGAGCTCACAAATCGACTGGCACTGCGCAGCATGTCTCAAGCACGTTTTGGTCAGCTCACGCAGCAAAGTCCAAAACGCCAACACTGTCCAAGGCTTGAGCACTGAGTCCATGTGAGCAAAAAGGCACAGCAATCAATCATTACACAGTAGCTCACCCATGCAAAGTCACCGCTGTGGATGTCATCAGCTGGTGGCTGTTGCTTTGCTCAAACCTGATGCTCATGCACCCAGAAGCATTGCAGCGGGCATCAGGCATGAGAGTCACACAAACAGCGTATGTGGATGTCCCATCTGCAACACGGGATGCCTCCTCTCGCACACCCGCAGCAGGCAGATCTGCTCTGTTCTGCCCAATGGCCATATGGACAGGTGCACCCATTTTTGTTGGTACTCTGATCCTGATGATCTGCCCTGAGCGTATCTGATGATCCACAGGATCCAGCAGAGTCAAAGAGCTTCCTGGCGACCGGCTGCCTGGTGTCACATGACGCTTGACATAGTCAGGACTGAGCCTTGCCTGCATCATATGTCGCACGTGTATTGTGTGAGTGTACTCATCCAAGTGTGTACATCGCAAAGGAAGTAACAGCAAGCCTTGAGCACACTTATTAGCCACGTGGGGCATGGCAATGCGTTGATACACGACAAAATCAGCATGTGTCTAACAGGAAATAAATTGCAGGCATGGACTTATGCTTGGTCTATGTACAAGCTGCTAGGCATACTGGCAGCAGCATGGAACACGCAGGCAAATCAAAGCCTTACATGCAATGTCTTGACCACACAGTTTGCAAGCATTAGACAGGCAGTGAGTCACATGATGGAGTTTGCCAGATGCGTCATCACCTTGTGAAAGTACAGCCAGTTGCACTTGACAACCACAAGCTCCCGTTCATTGCACAGATGGGCAAAGTCCACATCCTCATGATAAGGCTTGGCAGGGTACAGTGCTCCTTCCTTCACTGTACTGGCCACATTAATCAGCATCATGGAGTACACTGAGGGGCCGACTGTCCAAGGACCAGGATTGCTTGGCCCGTGAAATCCAACCTGCAAGCACAAATGCTTCTTCTATCCTATCTATGTTACAGCAGAATCTTGCCAGCACTGGTCACAACTAGATAGTGACAAAGCAACTGAAGCAGAATATCACCATGAGCACATACATTGCTGCATGCAAATCTGCAGGCCAGTAGCATCACCTTGAATGCGCCATTGATGTTTAGGCTGACGCCAATGATGCCATATCTGCTGTAAGTGCCTGTGAGCTTGTCTATGCTGTCTACTTCAGTGAACTTCCTGACCTGCAAAGTCATGACAAGTTGTCACATGTGGGGTCCATGGCACAAGGGGCTTGTTGTGAGCATGCTGCGGACATGAGCTGCAAAAGATGATGGGCCCACATTGCACCTGGACGGCATCTTTCACTTGCTTTGCTGACCGAGGCCCTGCATGCAGATGACCTGGGTGGTGGTTGCATGAAGTGCCCTTGACCACATCTGCCACACACGCCCCTCTTAGCTGTTGTGTTACCACCTGGCTGGCGCTGAACCTTCTGCTTTCAGCACTTGCTCCCAAAACCTGCAGGCATGACACCAGGGGCATTCCAAGGATGTTACAGCTGCCAGATCTGCCAGTCTAAGGCAGCTAGGCAGTGTCAAAGTCTTACTTGACACTGGAGACTTGCTTATAGCCTTTAGCACTGCTGTTTCAGGTCAGGTGACCTCTGTCAAAGTATGTCTTGTCACTGAGGACCCAGTGCACTTATGTCTCTGAGAAAGGTGAAGGCAGCGCAGCAAGGCACAAGAGTTCAGGTATGGCTACAGACCTGATGCAAATCATTGAAAAGTCGCGCACACACTATTGTGTGCTTGACTCCACACCAACAGTGCTACATGTGCCTAAAGCACTAGCCCTTGAATGCAGCATTGCATGCGCAAGGCTGTATACCTGGCATTCGATGGTGGCCATGACTGTGTTGAACTTGACAGACTCAAGCTGAGCATGCTGCTTGCCCTCAGACCTCACAAACTCCTCAAACGGCAGACGCCAACAGTCAGAGATGTTGTCGTCCAGCATCCAAATGCTGGATAGTCCCATCAGCCGGGCAATCAGCTGACTGGCCAACCGGCTGTATCCTATGCCCACTGCTTCTGTCTGTTGCTGCCGCTGATAGTCACGCAAGTCTGCAAAGCTACGAGGGAGGGCTCCCAAATCGATTGTATGTGGCATGACCATCAGCAAGGTGATCTGTGATGCCTCACGAAGATGTTTGTCAACTTGGAGCTGATGCTCATGCACCAGCTTGCTGTAACCCTGCAAGACACTGGCAGCTATGCTCTGCAGAGCAGAAATGCATGCAGCCAAAGGTAAATGAAGACAGACTCTAGGCATAGATGCAACAATACAACAACTTGAATGCTCTTGAGCAAAGCTGCTGACGTGCTCGGTGAAGCATGAGGATAGGCAGCCATTCAAAACATGTGAGTGGGGATACTTGACATAGCTTTCCCGCCGGAAAGAGGCAGAACTGGGTGTATATCTAATTTAAAGATCATTGATAGGAGATCTAGCAAGGCAGGGCACCTTACCATGACCTGCTCCGCCTCTGATCTCACGACTACCACTCTGACATACTGTGTGTCCTGTGACACTGCATCGGCCCAGTCAATGCGCATCTGTCGTGGGTCGCTGTCAGCATACCGGTTGTATGACGGCACAAACACCCAGTGATGAATGCTAGCAGCTGGCAGCGGTTCAGTTGATGCTGACACTTCCTTCAGTTCAAAGCTGCTGCTGGATGCTGCACGCATTTGCACAAGGGAATGCTGCGACCTTTGTTCAAGCTGCCGCCATACCGCTGGCGTCGCAAGAAAGACCGGTCCATGAACTGGCAGCAGACTGCCAGTCTGTTTGACAGGGAACAATGCCTGTCTCTGTTCCAGGGTCAGATGCAGCACAGGTTGCCTAGGCTCCAGCTGCATGGCACATACCAGTGTCATGACGAAAGCAAATGTTGTGGTCTGCGCTGGTCTGGTTTGTGCACAACATATAACAAGCCATGCTCATGGCAGAGCTATGACCATGCGTGCTCCAAGCAGGAACTACACATACAGAACAGTTCCAGAGCCAAGTACGCTTCCCTTGAGGCAAGCCCACACAATATCAGTGCATGTTTGGAATGGAAACGGCTGTACTGGTGTGCTGCAATGAAGCAAATGCCTTGACCGCAAAAGTTTCTGGGCTCACTTCTCTCATGGCATTGGCTGCTGGAGCAGGCACTGAGCGCAAAATGCGTCCAATGCGCATGGAGTATGCCATGCTGCCGTTTGGCTGCAAACGAGAAGACGCCTGCACATGGTCTGAGCTCCAAGCACCAGGCTCATCAGCAAAATCAGATACATCCTGTGTAGCCTCAGCTGATGTATGCACAAAAGGAGTCTGAGGCCAAAGCGACTGCTGCACCAGGTTGAAGCCAGAGGAGCCAGCTGCATGCAGGCTGTGTATAGCCTTAATGCAAGCCGCGTCCCTGATGATAACTCGCATTCCATCTTGCCCTCTGACAAACCTGAATGGCATAAAAAGGCTTGACACCAGCAAGAGTACATCAGATGGAGATGCAGAAGCTAACTGTTGCATGACTACGCTGCTCAGATAGCAAACTTGTGTGCCGCAGGGTCAAAATGAAACTGACTGGCTGTATGAGGATGCACACACGCACTACCTTATGTCACACCCAACGGCGCCCTCATGGAACTCTCCCTGCACCACAGCTGCTGCAGCTGCCTCAATGCGGCGATCCCAGTTGATTGCCTGCACACAACATTTGTATGTTTCTATCATGTCCAGCAAAAGAGACACCACATCATCCGTGAAGTCTAAGGTCTTGTGTAAGAGAGGGCATCTCAGCCCTATACTATAGCTCTTTCTGATTAATGTCACATTTGCATGATGTACGAGGTGCTGAAGCAGCAGAAGATTTACCTGCTTCAAAACATCCTTTGGGGCAACAATGTGCAGCCTCAGTTCTGCCTGACCTGTGCTGACATTCTCAACACTCACTGACAGAGGGCAGTGGGATTTGTGCTGTCGCAGCCTGTGCACAAGATCCTGTGCAAGACGCCGTCCGGCTTCTGTGCAGATGTTCTCGCCGCTGGGCCCAAGAAGCAGCCTTTGATACTGCTCAAGCCAGGATCCCAACCCTGGCCTGTTGCTTGCAACATGACCAGCAGGTACACTGATAGACTCGGTAGACACACTTGCTAGACACACTGATGCAAGCAGCACAAGCCGCTGCATTGCCACCTGCAGTTGACACATCAAGCCTTCGCTCAATCCAAACAAGCAAATGACCGCTAGAACAAGACACCTTTACAGGTTTGCATACTTCTCTGAGCAGACTTTGGATGCTTCTATGACCAAACATCAATACAATGAAACAACATCTTACTTGCTGATACAGTTGCAGATAGATGGCTGCATGTTAGTCGGTCGCTGCACAAACTCTGCTGTGCTGCTGATCATGGCATTACCCGGTCAGCGTATTTGCCAGGCTGCAGGTTCTCGTATGGACGCCAATCGCGTGTCAGATCCCTGAAGCATGAGTTCTGCCAGCGAATGGTTGCACCCTCAAGCTCGTTCCACCATTTGTCGACAGGGAGTAACCGTTTAGGCGGCAACTTGGGCTGTCCAGGAACAGGCTGCCATGGGTCAACAGGCTGCAGGATTGTGCTCAAGTGCTGCAGCAACCCAATGTAGGCACTGCAACCAGTCAGCTTCGCAATGGTTACTCATGGCAGCCTCAATTCAAACCTGCCGCAAGACCTAAGTTCAGCTTGAAATGACGGTCCAAATCAATGACGCTCTTTGTACCAGCTGGCCAATGCACAATCTCTGCATGTGCGCCTTTGGACCAGCCACGAGCAGCTGTACAATCTAGAAAGCGGCCATCAAGTACATCACATGGTCATAAGTTTGACAAAGAAACAGCACTGAGTAATGTTGACCAAACACAAACGCCTTGAGATATATATAGTACAGCAGCAGAAGCTGTTAGCCATACACACGTCAACTGAAGCCCTAAGCTGTGCAGGAAACGGGTGCTCTGCATAATCTACACTGACCTTAGCTTTCAACATAGACAGGAGCCACTGCTGTTTGTTGTATCTTTTATGTACATACATCAAATGTGTCACGCACATTTGGTCTAACAAGAAAATCAAATTGTGTAGATGATGTCACATGCAAATCATGATGTGTGCTCTGTGCCTTGGTAAGCGATTGTCAAGGTAAGGTGCCATGATGACTTCTCAATTGCACACAGTCAGCAAAGCCAGAACCATATGTGGGAATGTCATACCCGTTTTGCCTTGCTGTGGTTGTGCCCTCAGCAAAAAGCGCCCAGGATGTACATGACCTTTATGCTTGTGGCCAGTATCATAGTGCTTATTGTGAGCAGATGCAGCTTCACGATAGTCGTGTACCGCAGTGCCCCTTAGTCCCCTGTTTGTGTAGGACATGAACTTGTCCATCATGCCTCCCTGCATTGCACACATGATTCCACCCAGACCTTTCTTTGGCTGCATTAGGGCATACCAACATATGTCATTGTCAGCAACACCCTTTGAAGTGAAAATGCCCCAATGCTATGTCATTAATTGCAAGCCAAGCTGCGCTTAAACGGCATACTTTGCATGTTCAACACACGCAACAAGCATAGGCACATGTGCACTGCAACAGAGTTCTCACTGTTGGCCAGTTCTCCATGACATCCTCAGACAGAGAGTGAACAGCTTTGCCCAAAGCACGTCCAGCTGCACCCTCCTGCCTCAGCACAGTGGCGTGCTGCACCTTCTGGAGTTGCTCAGCAACATTGCGCATCATCAGAGCATACGGCAGGTGATGCTTGTGCCTGCATGGAACCTTGAGCACTGGGTATGCAGCAGCCGAGAAGTTCATCGGAACATGAGAAGATCACAATTTGTGCCATATATGATCAGCAATGTGTGCTCAACTCTGCTTCAGATGCGGGCTGGTGGTGATGCATCATCTCACCTGATCAGGCTGACGGTGGCCCTTGGCTGAAGCAGAGGACTACCCTTTGGACAGCAGCAAAAGAGCTCCACAAGATCATTGCTGTCCAAGCAATCTTTCTCAAAGCTGCCGTTGAGCATGATCCTCACGGGCAGGCCTTGTTTGAACGAAGGCATCTCAGCACTGCCCAGAACATAGCCGCTGCCATCACAGGTGCTGAGCACATTGTCTTTCCACTCTTTGATTGCTTGAATGCCCTCAAGCAAGCATTCATGTGGTTTTGCTGGGTCAGCAGACAATGTGCCGCTGAGACCTTGCAAAATGCTTTGAAGCGATGCAGGCATCTCTGCTCTTGTTGCATTGCATCCAGGTAATGCCTCTATTGAGGTGTACTGCTTTGCGTCAGTCAAGTTTGCAAGCAATTGCGTTCCAGACGGCTGAGGCTCAGCAAGTTTGGCCTGTGCAGCTGTGTGGTTCAAGAAGCAAACCAGTTTTGTCATAGACTCACTGGCAGCTGCTGCAACCAGATACACCATGTCTCTCCATTCATCCTCAGGAGGCCCTGCAAAACACACAGAAAAATGCAATGAGGATGCAACCCTGGTCCAATATCTTGAGCACAAGTTATGGTCACCAATGCCGTTTATTGTGACTCTTGCATGCTGTAAAGGAGCGACTTGCTTGTGCAGTTTGGACTCAAAGTTGTGACCTCACCCCTCCATCCACGCCACCCATAGGCTGCTTGCAAAGACTGCTTCAACAAATGCAGCCTCTGCACTTGTTCATGTGCTGCTGGGTCAAGTGTTCTTGGAGCAGACTCAACAAGTTCATGCACATCTGCACAAACTGTCGGATATCTGCAAAGGCGCCCAAGCTCTTGCACCAGGGTGCTGAACTTAGAGCCAGAGCGCAAGCGCTGGTCTTGGCACGTGAAGGTGTGGGGAAAGGTGTCACCCATGCGCCCTGCACTATCAACAACATGTTAAACTGGCATGCATATTTAACTACAATGCTACAGTCTGTATAAATGCGAGTGTGGAATTAACACCGCTTGCATACAGAAGCATCTTCCCATTTGCATGCACTTCAATGTGAGAAGCATGCTTTGTAATCTAAAAGGGACGACCCAATTTGGCCTCACATAAACCACTGTGTACTTTACCTTTTTCACACAATACCAGTATTGTTGGAACCCCGTAAAGGTCAGAGTACTGCAGGCCAGCTGGCTTGCGTGGCCGCTTAATTCCAGCTAAAGCTGCTGTAGACTTCTCCTTCCCTCGCACGTAGTCGATGTAGCACTGCAAGGAGGGGATGTGGTTGCCACTTTGCCAGTAAGCCACGAATGCCTTGGCGTTTCGCTCTGGATGATCTGGACTCATAGGCCTGCAAGACACGGTTGACACCACGCTAAACGCAGAGGCATGTGGGTCGGCAAGAGAATGCGTCTTTTCTTGTGTACTTTGTCGAAGCTGAAATGACCAAAACGATACAAGCATGTGGACCTTGCAGCTGTGTTGCAGCTGTGTTGCAGCATAGTGAAGCCTTTCAAGCAAGCATACCCAGTTAAGCACCAAGGTCGTCAGACTAGACAGCTACTTGGCATCACATCAATTACACAAGGAAATTGCACTATCTGCAATGATAGAATGTCACCTGGACTTGGCCCATGCAGACAACTTAGCTAGCACCTCTGTTTGATCAGACTCTCCAAAGTCTCCAATGACTTCAAACATCTGCCATGGGATGGCTGTCTGTTGAGGCTGTTGCTGCCACTGCTTTTTCTGAGTTTGAGTATACTGCAGATACTGCTTCAGTATGTCCACAACCTTCTCCCCCATGCCGTCTGGCCTAGATCTTATCACGATCATTGGACCCTTGACAGGGCAGCGTATGTCATATGTTGCGAGCCTAGCATCTGAGGAACCTGTAGCAAAGATGGCTGGGATCACATGGCTGGGATCATTGAACACACAAGCTCAATTTCCTTGCACTGACTTATGTGATCTTTCTGCATGTTTTTGAGGCAACTACCTGACAGGCAAGCTCAACCCTGAGACTGGCTCAGATGGCATATGTTGAGGTGGAGACTGCAAGACAGCATTCTTTGACAACAGTGTTATGCTCATGAGCTGCTGCAGCTGCTCACAACATCAAGTACATTGGTTTGTGCTCAGCTGTCACCTGGCAAGTTGACACCATTTGCATTTTCAGCTTGTGGGTACAGCTTGGTCTCAAGCAAGCTCTTGATCAAGCGGTCCGTCTCAGTGAACTGCCTGTCTCTGTCATTGCTGTGCTGACCCACACGCTGACTGTGATGCTCTGCTTCAAGCTTGCAGTGCAGCCACACCTTCAAGGCACCCTTGCTAAAGGCACTCCACTCCTCAAGCTGCTCATTGTACGCTTCTGGCCAGTCTGGGAGTGAGTACTGCTCCTGCAATTCTTTGTAGGCACTGCAAAGCCAGTGCTCTGCTGCCTCATCTGCTTCATCGCTGGTGGCGTCACCTTGTGCATCAAAGGCTGCTCTGATTGGGATCTTCAGCATTGCATGCAAGGCTGATGGCAAGCCCAATCTGCCAAACACCAGAGACAATCCCTCCTGAAATTGCTGTATCGCAGCAGGTTGCGACTGGAGAATCTGCGTGCTCTCATCAACACCCAGCAGACAGCTGTCCCAGCGAAATATTCGGAAGTATTGCATGGAAATGACATAGTCCATAGCCAGCAAGATATCCAGGCTAACGTCTTTCACCAGTTTCCTGATCCAAACCACACACCATTGCTAGTCAGCTTGCAGGCGAGCTGAACCAACTGTGTGACCTAGCATGATGCCCAGTGTGTATAAGCATTATGCTTGGCAATGAGGCCATTGCAAAACAAGGTTCACAGAGAACTCTTGGCAATAGGACAAGCTGCTTGTAAACAGAAACCAGTGGCAAGTGCGACTTATGAAGGCTGTCAAAACGCAGTGAGCTTGCAGAATTTTGGGGTATATATGGTCACCTCATGACAGAGACAACACGTCGTCAAAAAGAAATCAAGGCTTAAGAATGTGACAAAGGCTACCACTCTTGACAATACCTTACTGCCTGTACTTTCTGGTCAAACAGATCATCACTGGAGATGCCATGATGAGCGGCACAGGCTTTTGTGGAGGAGGCTATATAGTCTCGAATGCTTCTGTAAGGGACCTTGACAACTTCAGCATCAGACCAGTCAATCACATGTAGTTCACGTACCACCTGCAAACATATGCATGGTGTCAGCATGATGCTTGGGGCAATGTTGTCATGCACAACTCATGCAAAGTCCAATTTTAGCTTCAGACAGCAAAAGCAGCAGGACAGGGTAAAGGCAGCAGTTCTGAATGCACAAGACATGCAACAGCTCAATATTTGCTGCATTGATGAGCAGTGGCAACAAGGATCAGCACACCTTGTCCTTGATCAGTGACTGAAGATGGTCAACACTGATTGCCTTGTGTCTGCACTCCCACTGTGTATCGGCCAAGCGCGCATTCTCAGGCGCACCACTTCTAGGCTTGATCACAGTATACTGCTGCAACTGCTGATCTGGCAACTCCCTTGGAACATAGTATTGCCTTGGAATCCTTGAGTCAGCTGTCAAGACGTTGGCAGGGGTTGCGCTGACAAGCAAAGTGATCAGATTATCCTGCCTTGACCAGTCTCCGGGGACCTCAACTTTGGGGGAGGTTGCCTTAGATTGCCATGCCCCATGTTTAGGCTCTGCTATACCTGACCTCCATTGCAGGTCGTTGACGTACGCATCATGAGCCCCTCGGCGGACTGCTGCATGATGAGCTTCATCAACAATCATGACAAACAGCTTCTGTTTGTTGTCGTCATGCATGACCTTGGCCCGAAACTCTTCAAACACTCTCTGCAACGGACTACAGTTATTTAGCTTGTGTACAGCTCTGTTGCATGCCAAGACTGCCCATGCTATCACACCTGGCCACAAACGCAGAACACTGACCAAATGGTCCAGAATGCATTGCAAAGCCCTGTGTAGCATGCTTACCGTAAACTCTGCTGAAAAGGCGTAAGGCAGGACTTTAGGATCAGATCCATCACTATTCTTCAGCCCAGCATCTTGTAGGCGCTGCAATGTCTGTTGCCGCAGCGTCACAAAAACAGGAGTCAAAACAATGAAGTCCAAGCCATCTTTGTACCGTGCCCGCAGCCTCTCCAGCCCTTTCTTATAGTTGTCTGGCTTGTTCATCTCCATGAAGCCTGAAGGCACATCAGTACGTAGGCATTGCAAGTTGCAATAGCCTTGAAGCATTGGCCATTCACGCAGGCATCAGCAGCATCAGCAGCAGCAGCAGCAGCAGCTTTCACAACAACATACATGACGATGGCATGACTGGTGTGGATGCAAGCATGAACAAGAGCCAAGACCAACTTCTGCTGCACGAACTGATAAGAGCTTCTGGAGACTGTCAGCTCCAACTGTGTTCATACCTTTCGAAAGAAGGATGCGTAAGATAATCTCATTAGCCACAGCAGACTGAGAAGCGCTAACCGTTGGCAGCTGATATTGAGTAGAATCATCAGCAGATTGCTGGATGCTGACACTGTCAAGAGCGGCATTAGTTGCATCTGTGACTTCAGGAACAGCACAAGCAGCAACTGCTAGGGTTGCCACCCATATCCTGGCTTCTGTACTGCTTGGACCATCTCCAGCCAAGTCATGAGCATGGAAAGCCTTTTTGACAGCATCTTTGTCATTGTGGCTCAAAAGATCTGCCAATGTGCTAGACATGTCCAACTCCTGCGGTGCGCAAGTCTTGCTTGCATTTACTTGCACACAAATATGCAGTGTGACAACTGAAGTGCTTAGAGCAAGCCTATATGAAACTGAACTGAATGTTGTTGGGTAAAGTCACATGACTTAGGATTCAACCCTAGACCCTAAAAACATTCATGCAGGGTTGCCAACGGCATTGTGTCCACATGTATTGTCCACATTGCCTTGAGCAAAGACAATCTCTACACAGGAGGGCATACCTCCCCACGATCTAGTTGCTCCAGGCTGCGTTCATTACATTGCAAGCAAAGTTGCAGCAATGTCGGCTTCTGCTCAGGATCTAACGTGATGCCTGCACAATCAAGCTCTTGCTTGATGTCATGCCACAAGTCTGACACCGTGCAGCGGCTGCTGCTGCTGCTGGACAATTGTACCTGCACCAGGCTGCTGAAAATGCAGAAGACTGAGCAGACTGGAGGACAATGCACTGCAGCAGGATCAACCTTAGGTGTCAGCAAACTCACAGTCATTGACTTACCTTGGTATCTTGCTGGTCACGCATGAACAGGGAGACCACCATGTGATGCACACCGTGCGTGTCACCGCAAAGCACAGTGACAATGAGGGACAAGACTGGCTCCACAGGAGGCTCTGTTGCCTTCAAGAGCTTGCTGATGCTTGACACATGCTCAGGTTGTGAGAGGAGAGCACCGACGCAAGCAACACGGCCCTCTTTCCATATTCTGCTCTTCTGCTGCAAATTTGCTTTGATAACAGCTGGTCTGGACACCTTTAGCTGCAGAAAGAAGTCGTCCGCACAGGCTACATCCTCAATCACTGCAAAGATGCATGGTCTGCCATGTGCGCAACTTTGCCACATGCTCCAAAAGGATGATACAGTCTTTGCAGAGAACTGCAATGGGCCAGAAGCTACGCCTCTATCTACAGGATTTGCAGGCTTTGGTGCCCTCCCATGCAAGAACACAACGTTGTGTTCTTCACCAAACTGATCAAATTTCAGACTGTCAGGCGTTATCAGATTCAACAGTTGCCCTTCCTCATGACCACGGAACTGGTAGTTGACGCATGTGGCTATGTACTGCATCTCTGATCGTGCTTGCTTTGACAGCTCCTCATGAGCTGCAGTCCATGCCTCCAGGTCCAATAAATTGGTGTTTGGCTGCCTGTCATGCAAAGTGATGCAACTCTTAGTGTTGAGCTGTGTAACAATCATATATTGAACAACAGTATATGTGTCTATGTGATGTATGTTGATGTGATTAGGTAAGTGTAACGCATCTGTTTGCCAAAGCTGGCTGTAGGTTTTTGGCAAGTATGCACTTGCCAGCCATAGATTCAGACCTGAAGCAGACATGTACAGGCCAGGTACCGATTGATGAACACTTTCCTATGCATTGACTCAGTTGTTGACAGCATGTGTGTACAGCCAGCTGTGTAGCTTAAACAGCCAGCATTCAAGCACAAAAGTGAGATTGCAGAGTTTGCTGAAGCAGTGTTACCCAATCCCTTGGAGTATCTCGAGGACCTTCCCTGCCCGCAAGCGTTGACCCCGACTCTGCAGAGCATACTGCGCCTGCAAACTGCTTAAAGGCTGACCGTCTGCAAAGGCGACACACAATTCAGCAATATATCGACTTCGCAATCACTCACGCAATCATGCATGAATGACTTGCAGCAACAAGTCGTGTGACCTGTGCCACTTTCACGTGGAATACTGATACCTGCGCGCAATAGACGGTTGCCGTCCAAGATCTTCACCTGTTTCACTTGACGTGGATTGAGTACCTGCAAGACGAGGGGTCCGACCTCGAAAATCTTTTTTGCAACAAGATCGAAAATCTTTTTTTGCCCAGAATTGCATAGCACGGGACTAGAACGCTTCTCTGTAAGCTGTAACGCGTATTGTCGCAGTAGTCGATCATCAGTACTTGACAGCACAAGCGCAGTCATATATGCTTTACCTATCTGTAGGCAGGAAGACAGAAATTTAAAGACACGAATTGACCTCAGATGGTAA
>JAABUP010005051.1_pt1 | contig 20690 bp, 23 predicted proteins | sample 5559201 | NCBI WGS metagenome assembly JAABUP01 (sample SAMN10711887, study PRJNA513373) | rock metagenome | isolation source: Antarctica rocks | place: Antarctica
GAGTTTGTGGGGATCATTCTGTAATTGTCGGGACGTTCGAGATTGGAGGAAACGTACCCTGTATCTGGCTCATTGATAAACGGACGCGCAGCCCAAGCAGACAAAGCCAAGGCAAGGACAATCAAGATAGTATGCATTGTAAACGAAAAAGCCAAGAATCAATAACAGAAAACGCTGTAATATCTAATTCCCCAAACCCACCCCCAAGACCACCCGCCTCTTTATACCTCCCCCCCTCAGCACAGCCAAATGCATCCCCCAGGCGAAACCGCGGCTACGTACACGAATCCAAAAACCCGTAACCATGCACTTTCCGCCAGCCATACGGCAATAGCAATACTACTCACCAAGATATAGATTTGCCGTTAGCAAGGTTCACCGTACACTATCCCCAATTCAGCATAACAATCATGGTGTGGCGTAAGTGGTTGCGCTGTGGTGCGGGAAGTTCAACGGTTTGTGAATATGCAATAGGGAGCTTGATTTGAGGAGGTATTGGAGGTGCGGTTTGAGACGCGAGAGAGGGGGGAGATGCGGGATGGAGTAGTGTGCGATTAGTGTACTCATGGGTCCAAATCCGGTGTGTTTAGTATTTTGAAGGTTTGTGATAAATGAAATCGTTATTGTTAAGGGAGGAGATGATTGCAATCCTCGTAGGAAGGGAATAATACCGTAAAATAAAGTAGACGTAAGGTGTAAGACCTCGGTGTAATTAAAGATCAAGAGTCTGGGAAGTTAGACTCTTATGTCAGTAGGCAATTACCCCAAATGTTATAGAAAACAATGGGAATAAAACCATAAGTTTCGTCGCAATGATGGTCAGCTCGTAAATAGAAATTAGAACTTCAGTCACAGGCCCAGGAGTAATCACGATATCACGGGATTTATACCCGTCCATGCATAAACGCAAAGGTTCCATTCCATCTATTTACGAAAACCGTCTATCACATTCCTCACTAATAGTAATCTAATAGGAATTTTTACAATTCCCACACGCCAAAAGGCCGCATTGCTCCCATCTTGGGCACTGCATCACGGGGCAAATATCCCCGCAATAGGAGCACATGTGGTTTCCGTCCATGATCGTCCAGAATTCTGATTGCACTTCCCGGTGTGACTTATGGATGAGGCGGGTTGGGTAAAGTAGGACTTCTTCATCTGAGTCGGGATCGACCAAGTCGACTTTGTTATCGAGCCAATCCTGGACTTTGGCGGAGCTTCTCTTTATGGCTTTACTAGGTGAAGGTGGGATGAAGGTGTGGTCCTCTTCCTTCTCATAGCTGCCATGGACAGAATCTTGATCATTGCTGTCTCCTGAGCGAGTAAGCTCCTCCTTCACAGTCTCTGGTACGTGATCGTGGGCTTTCGGCTGATTCGTGCGTTTTCCCTCCCCCTTCTCGGTCGTCTTCCTCAGTTCGTCGTAGATCTCTTTGGCTTCCTGAGCCTGCTTGGGATCGAGCTGCCTCAATGTCCTGTAGAACCTCCTATATTCGCCTAAGGTCCCCTCACGCTGTTTGCTGAGATGGTTGATTTTAATGTTCCTTTCGAAAATCGACTTCCAGAACGCGGTCTCGTCATCATAAGTCCGACTTTGTTCTACGGTGACATCTGCAGCCTCCCTCTCTACTTTGAGAGCCTCAATTTCGGCATCTAGGTGAACAATCGTACTTAAAGCATCAGCGAGCTTTCCAGTTAATTCGTCCAGGAGTCGTCTCTTGCGTCGCTCGTGCCTTTGGTTGCGCAGTGTCTCCTCATTGTCTCTTTGCTGTTGATAATTTTGCCCCTGCGTATACGGCATATGTGCCTCGCTCCAATCGTTTTTTGGTTGGCTTGGTTTTCGAGGCGAATGCGGCTGTTTTGCATGAGGTGTATCTCCCCAGAACGCCTCATGCTGCTGCTGCTCAAAGACCGACGATTTCGCTCCTCGGCTATGGAATGCATTTGCCCTCGCATACTGCCTTCCAAACATTGCTCCAACGCCGATCTTGATATCGTATTGCATTCGCTTGTTATCGTCGTAGAGAGTTTCGTAAGCGACCGAAATCTGACTTCGTCGTCAGTCATGCACCTTCAGCAGTCAGGAAAACTCACCTGTTGAAACATCGCTACTGCCGTCACGTCGCCTGGATTCTTGTCTGGATGCCATTTCAACGCCATTTTTCTGTACGCATCCTTGATTTCAGTCCTGTTGGCACGGCGATCAAGGTCAAGAACTTCATAGAAGGTCTTTCGAGAAGGTGTCGCCATAGTATTTGTGTATACTAGTGTGTGGAGGTTGAGGATCTTCAGCTTAAATCATGAAAATTGTAGCTCTGGCTGTGTGAGTGCAAGGTTTGATCTGGTATCCACCGATGCGTTCCAGCGCGAGGAGGTTGAGGATCTTCAGCTTAAATCATGAAAATGGTAGCTCTGGGTGTGTGAGTGCAAGGTTTGATCTGGTATCCAACGATGCGTTCCAGCGCGTGGAGGTTGGGGAGCTTCAGCTTAAATCAAGGACATGGTAGCTCTGGGTATATGAGTGCAGGTTTGATCTGGTATCCAAAGATGCGTTGAACTTTGTTGACACGCCTGCTGTGTTGATGGCCATAGAGAAGTCTAAAGCATGGTCAAAGCTTCTGACATCTCATTCGTTGCCAGCCTAATTACGGAAGGACCGAGCCATACGGAGATTAGCATCCCGATACCTTGGGTCTGGGAGTCGCGTCAGCATGACGCGGATATACAATGATTATTGTATATCATTGTCCTTACGCATGAGTCTTCAAACAGTCATAGTTGCCCTTGATCCACAGTAAGATTGCTAATGGTTTTGAAAATTGCCTCTGGGGTGGTGGTTTGTTACATGCGTCTGCCTGAGTGAATTTCTTGAAGCTTTACAGGATTGTTCAGTCACGGCCATCTATTGTTGCAGAGGTACTAACCTTTTGCTAGATTACCAGTCCAATTTGAGGCGCCTCTTGTCTGCCAATTCCTCCAGAGCTTCTCTTCCAGCTTTCAAGAGGGAAAGGCGATGAACATACACTTGGTTTCACGTGCCCCAACCTGTATAACAAGAAGATGATTGGTCCGCCCAGGTTGGCAATGACCAACGAGACAGCTGACTTTCTCAGCCTGTCACTAGATTTTTCTCTGATGGCATTCAATTCAATGTCTTTTGACATTGTTCCTCAAAGATGGCCTGAAGTCAACCGTGTGAGATACGAAGGATTGGAATGGCGTCTGTTTCGACATCTTGACTAGACTGTAAGGGTCTTAGAGGTCTACGACCTGTTATTTCTGCTCCAGCGCTCTGGACTGGCTCAATCTGTTTCAACGGTCGTATTTCGAGGGGGCCAATCAGGTGCAGGAGCTGAGAGCAGAGCACATACATCCTGATACCGTTGAGCCTTTTGGATTCCGGGAAGAGGGTGGGCCTGCACGTACCTTTCTCCTCTTCCTAAAATCATCATACAGCTCCATCCAGATCTTCTTATTTCTACAATTGTCATTACCGAGCTCGCCGAGCTTGCACTTCGGCATGATCTCGCCAATGAGCTTGTGCGGCCACATGATCCACGGCTTGGGCAGTGGCTCATCCGAGAAACGAACCAGGCTTGCCTGTTTGAGAACCTTCTCAGGATCCCAAACCTCCATGTTGTTACCCAGGAAGGCAGTATGAGCCTCAGATCTGAACTCCTCGCTCAGTAGACCGTACTCGCGGTGCGGCAGCACCATTGCGGAATCGCCGTAGAAACGATTCAGGACCTTCGAAGACCCGCCAGCTGTTCCCAGCAGCTCTGATCTCGCTGATATTGTCAGTTGCTGAAACTCGAGCTCCGACGGTTCCAGCAATACAAATGAGCTTGCCAACTCCTTCACGGTTGGCAATCTCCGGTACGACCTCACCAAAGCCACCGATGTCTTTGGAGCCATGAACAACCCATCCATGTGCTTGAAGATGGTGATGTCGGAATCTAGATGGAGGACACGGTCATATTGCGTCAAGCTCCAGGCCATGAACTCCATGCCCTCCCCTTCACTCGGCATCAACTTGACCCCGAAGTCGTCTCTTGCCTTCACCAACAATTTGCTATCTCTGTCCGTGCTGCTTTCAATTTCTAGATCCCATTCTTGCGGATAGAAAAGCACACGATCGGCTTTGCTCCCAAGACGAGACAGGGACTCGTATACCATGAGGGCATTGCAGAGATAGGCGCTGTTGGTTGCATAAAGGCTGTATGCAAAGCGGGTCCAGTCAACGTTTCTGTAAATGAGAGAGGGATCGTGAATTGGCACGTGAGAGGTCCGGTGGACGGGGAATGTGTGCCATAGGTAGAGGACTAAGAGGGCGAGGAGGGCGTAGAGGTAACGGGGCCGACGGAGGAGTAGAGACGGCGGAGAAGGAGGATTGGGGGTGAGATGGATGGGCTTGAGGGGTGGGGAGTATCGAGATGACATTGTGAAGGCTTGTGATGCATCATGACGGCCCTCTCAATGGCAAATGGCTGTCATGATCATGTCGAAATTGAGGAAAGCACGCAGCTGGAAAGCCTTACGCGTCAAGCAATTAATGGTACAAGCCGAGATCGGCTTACAAATCCGTCCTGGTCGGGGGCTACTTTGGCGCATTGAAGCTAAACCAACCCTAAATGTTGGTCCCTAATAGGCCTCCCGAGGGGGCCGACTTTCGCCGATATGCACCCGCGGGGGTGTCAAAAGAAACGGAACAGCTAAGCCTATTTGGACCCTGGCACCAGGTACTCCATGATATTTCAGTACAATAAGTCAGCCAAATCATTTCAGATTGCTTTAAACCCTGGCCATACTATTTGATAGAAGCCTACGATAGTCTGTGATTTTTAGTAGAATTCTTTGACCTTGCTATGAAGAAGCAGACTCGCTGTGTTTTTGTGCTGCATAGAGCAATCTCCCAAACAGGCTTAGCTGTTCCGTTTTTTTTACCACCCCGCGGCACCTTGCACCTTCATGCGCACATCGACTTCATACATGAGAAGCCTCTACTGGGAAATTGAATGGATGACATATTCAATGGCTTTGAGATGCACTACTTATGATAAGGAGCTGAACCTAGCTGGAAGAGCCGGGTAGAACCCCACCGAATCCCCAAGATGGAAGCATTTACTCCCTCCACAGCCCATGCTGATTTAGAACAGGTGAGCCTTCCAATCCTCCTTACAATCACCCACCCAAGAAGCGAGCCCCTTCTAAGATGTAGGATTCAATTGCCGCTTTTCTCCTTCGCAGCTTTGCTTCCTTCAAAGATTGTTATGTTTTCGGATGGCTCGTTCTTTCGACGCTCTTATACTTCATAGTGGTGAGACCATTGACAATCTGCTGGACGAGACGCATTTTCGGACTGGATGTAGCCAGCGTATCTGCTTCGGGATTCTCGCCGTCGTCGATCATCCTCTCCTTTTTTAATTGTTCCCTGGCGACATGCAAACCAGAATAACGTTGGAGTAGTTTCTAGGAGGCCTGGCAGCGCTGCTATGGCTCGCAGCTGCCATGCCTTTTGGAAGTACATGGCGTTCCGTTATCCTCCCCAGTATTGTTGACGTCGTCTGTTATCATCTCCTCTTTCTTCTTCAGGAGTGGCTCTAATTGTGGTGGGAACAGCTGCGTTGTGTCGACGGTCTGCTGATGATGTGCTGGTAAGCCTATCGTAGGCTTACCGAACCACGTTGATTCCGACCGTCTACCGATTTTTGTTGCCTCTTGAACGGCGGCGAGCTCATTTGTTCGAGCCCTGAGCTCCTCTGTGATTGTCGTCAATTCGGCCTCGTTTGTGGATCGTTCGAAAGCTGAGCATATAGCTTTCCAAGATCAAACCACCGCGAATCTCAACCCATTTGTGTCCATCCATTCATCCTCTGAGCCATATTGCATGATCGCCAATATGGCCGAGAGGTCGGTTGGAACTTTGTCCCACGACGTTCAGGACATCCCACTAAGACAATCCAGCCACAGTATCAAGACGCCATCCGTGACGTAACCGTCATAATGTCGCCCACAGGCGAGACCGTATCCCTGACAGGAGTGGCGCCATGGGTCTTAATGATAATAAATCTTCCATCTATGACCCAGGGACGCCTGTAAATTCAGAAGGGTAGAAGTGACAATTTTTCTCAAAGACTTCGATCTACGAAGTGAAAAGAAAGGACTACGACATTGAAGGGTACTTCTTAATGCCCCTAATAATTCCCTTGCGCAGTACTTGAAGTTACTGCTGCTGTTGTCTGCACACGGATTATCAGTGGCAAAGAATGGGAACAAGCCGCTTCATTGAATGTACTCTAGAAGAAACGAAGGCAGTAAGAAATCGCACTTGAGGGAGGTTAAAAGAGTTCTAAGATTCAAAGCGGGGATTCCAACAGAGATGTTGGCAATCTTGGGAGAGGAAGAAAAGAAATCTTAGCAAGAGGATGTGTTCTCTCAAATCAAAAGCAGCATTGCTTAAGAAGACTTCAGAAGGGACCTCGTCTTACATGTTCTGCTACCATCTTACTCATATATTGATTCAACCGGGCACGTGTCATGTCGTGAAAAGTGATGTACTTTTTGGTCAGAAGTGCTATCTTGGCTGTCGATAAGGTCCACCGGCATCCGACGTATGACACCGCGTCAACGGACACGGAGCGCCTCTAAGTCTGAGGCATTGATCTCTTCCAAGATGCGATCCTCTATTCGAGGGCGACGCAGCGCACAGAACTTGAACTCATCAAAACAGAACATTGGCTATTCTATTCTGCATCACGGCCATGGCTTCCGGAACCACCTTCTCGATGTTCCTGTGAACGGTTCTGTCGTCGAAAGTATTCTCCACGCAATACTCATAGAGGTAAACAACATCCCAAGGGTCTCCCAATCGACGCACGCGGCCGAATGCTTGTCGTAGAAAACCGAGACTGTGCGCGGACCCAATCAGATGGACCCTGCGACAACGCTTCTGCATATTCAGACCGGTAGAACCAACGGCATTGAGACTGGCAGTGGAGGCAGTGCTCCGTATCTTGACCAGATGACCGATCATCTTGTGATCGCAACCTTCGCATTTGATCATTTGCGCGTTTCCAGAGACTCTGCAAACGCTCCATTTGGAAACATGGTTGACGCTCCACTTCGTACATCTAACGTTAAGAAAGTCAAAGTCCGCATTCTCCATCATGTGTGAGAGCTATACTTTCTTGCTCAAATTGGCGTCAGCGATCTCACCTTTCTACCGAAATAACACCCCTAATCTGAACAGGAAGCAGGAAACCTGTGTTTTCAAACCGTTTTCCTCTGTGATTAGATTGTTCTGTTCCACTCAGTGTCAGATTGTCTTCTCAATAGGTCGGAGGCGAAAACAGTTGAATTCGTCTCCACATACCAACTCTCCACGCGTCAATTCGCAAGTCTCTCGTACAACCGAACCACGCTGATCTGCTTTGATCTGAGATGTCTGTGTCAAGCTATCTCACAGTGAGACTTGACTTCAACACACATCGTGCTTTGCTCAGCCAGTTCTCCGACAATCTGCAGCGAGCGATGATCTCGGCGGCTTCCTGAGGGGGGCTTTTGAATGTAGAATGGACGACTCCGCTGGGCTCAGAGCCACTGGTTTCTGGACAGATTCGGTCCGGTCTTTACGCCATTCTGATCGGTTTTGCGAGCACCAACCGAGAGTAAGCTCGAAATCTGTAAAGACTCAACAAATCGACATCAAGACTCTCCAACGTTTCTGTAATCACAATGTTTGCCAAAGATACAAAGATCAGTTGACAAGATACGTGCAACATTATAAACTTAGAGAGAGGATCTTCAAGGCGGTATTCGACTTTGATGGACTCGGTGATTCCATGGATTTACAAAGAGAAGGGGGGAATTTTCATAATTCAGTCAAGGCTGATTTTGACAAAAGATACATTGGGCATCAACTTGAAAGCACACATATATTGAGGGCAGGCTTAGAGCGACGGTATTGCAATGACCTTGATTATTGGGAGTACAGTGTACCCTCTCCATAATAGTATGGGATAGGAGAGACGGGGAAAGGAAATTTGGGGTCCGATAAGACCACCGATTATGGAACCTTCGTCATGTTTGGCCTACACGGCTCCGACGATGGAGAACAGTCAAACAACAATCATAAGGGCGCAAGGCCACAAAGGTAAGAGCATGACCGCCACCGTCGTAACTGTAAGTATCAGGACCGTGGGGGATATTCTGTTTCCATTGGGGGAGGGGTCAGAAGCTCTGCTATTGTCACAGTAGATCCTGAGCTCACAATAGGACAGTCTTAGTTTCTTTCCAGGTGAGAAGTCCTATGAGATGGCGGAGTTTCCGGGGTTGAAGAGTATGTGAGCAGCAAGGGTGTATGAGCTGGAGAATTCTTGCATCATGAGAAGGAATTGAGAGGCTGGGGTAGTGTTTATTACCTTTCCATCCTCATCATCCTCTTCGTCATCCTCTCGCACCCCTTCTGCAATATCCACCATTCCATATATCCTCTCGACCCCCACCCCTCTTCATCGCGTGGTGGTAGTGGCGGGTAGGCGTTCTGAGGAGGAGTTGTGGGTGGAGGAGGGGCCCAGCGGTTGATGTGTGGGGGGAGCTGGTTTTCCGGATGGAACCCCGTATCTTGGGATATCGAAAGGAATGATGACAAGACAGTACAGTATCGGCCACAAATCCAGTGGTCCTTACCGAATGCATGCGTGATGGAGAGATAATTGAGTGTATTGAGCTGCTGGTGTTCTCAAGACTTGTGATAACGCATCGGCCTTTGTGTTTCTGGGTCAGGTTTTCCGGAAAACAGGCAATCGGAACTTGATTTGAAGGGTCTTGAAGAATGCATGCTTTTTTTCGAGGACTTAATGAAAGAATCACCCCGTCTGAGGGGTGCCCATGACCTTGATGATGCAAAACTTCGAGGCTTTTGAACAGCTCGCGTTTCTTTTCGGACACGCTTTGAAGGACTCTTCGAAAACCAAGGCTCTGCCATTCATCTTTGTATTTGCTGTGGAGAGGTGTGTGGGGTTACTGTAGCACGGATAAAGGGGTTGGGATATACATGTGTTCATCCTAGAGAGGGATTACAGATCGGGGAAGAGGGCTGGTAAGGGGGATGGAGGCAAATAAGAAGGATGGATGCAGGACTCAATGCTCCTTCATTTGAAGAGGCATTTGGAACTTGTAGTGCTCGTGAAGTGTGCAATGAAGGCCAATTGTGCTTATATCTTTATTGACGGTCAGATCACAGCAGGATGAAAGTAGTGAATGAAGAAGGGAACGGATGATTAGAGAGAAGGGAATTGGATACGATAACAGAGTGTATGGTAATGGTGAATGAGGATTATAGCATGGGGAGGAGAATATGTGATGCAGAAGGAGTGCAGGGAAGATGGTATTAGAGTACTTATATCCATGTCACCGTGTCTCGTTGGTTCATTTTTAGAAAGGCTTGAGGTAGGAGCAGATGATTGATTTTGCTGGTGAGGCCGAACCGTGATATTTAGAGTGAAATCACAATGGCAGTAGGATCTTGCTAGAATGTGAAAAGGAGCAGAAAGAGAAGAAGATGGATAAGCATATGGATTTGAACTATGTGTAATTTAGGTGGAGGTTTGAAGGACTATGTACAAGAGGTAGGTAGGAGGTAGTGTAAGGAGAAAAATATGTACAAAGAATCGAAAGTGAAGCCGATCCAGATGGGGAAAAAAGTAGCGACAGTAGGAACGATTCAGTAACGACAGTCCCACCCACCCGCAACCAATCACAAAGTTGGAGTTCACATCGAACAGCCTAAGCCCCCTCAAACACGGCAATAGTCGAGCAGAAATTGTCCCGATTGGCAGCTTGAGGCACAACCCCCGCCCCATCCACAGTCACCATATTCGTGCTCGCCTTAGTGCTGAGAGCCCAGAGATAGACATCGCTGCTGCACTCAATGCTGACCATGTTCTCCTGACAGCTCTCAGTAGCCAAGCAGCTCTGCGCGTAGTTATCGAAGAAGCTGTACAAGCCGGCGCCATAGATGAGGATATCGCTGGAAGCGAAGACGCGTAGGCCCCACGCTTTCTTGCAGGTTGAGGTCTTGCAGGTGCTGAAGTCGGGGTCGTAGTATGTAGCCGAGGGAGTGAAGCCGCCGTTTGTTGCGTCGGGGTTGGATTGCATGTAGGGCGTTTCGGATTGGATGATACCCATGTAGACGTCCTTGGCGTTGGCAAGCTCGTAGTTGTAGAATTGACTGTGCTCGGAGCTGGTGCCGTACATCCAGACTGGACCTTGCGATTCGATGAGTACACCACGCCCATTATAGATGTCGATTTGGTTGTGGTCGCTCAAATCCAATTCATGATCGGCTACCCAAAACCAATTGTTTTCGAGGTAGATGGAGGCTTTGCTGGTGACGTGTAGCATGAGGAAGGCACCCTCGCAGGCGGGATTGGCGGTATGGGTTGAATTGGGGTTTTTGGCGCAGGTGTTGGACTGGAGATTTGTACCGGCGGTGCCGCCGATACGCATGTGGACGTCCCACATTCCTGAGGAGCCTTGTGATGTGGAGGCTACGTTCCATTCGACTAATATAGCGCCTGGTGCGGCACCTTTGGTCTCGAAGATCAGATCGCTCATCTCAACGGAGCCGGTGTCACCCGGTTGGCCGACTTGGAAGACTGGTGCTGGGGATGCTTGATTGGAAAAGGCGGTGCCGGAAGCCATGATCAGCGGCCAGATTTCTCCCGTGATCTTGATGTTGGTGGGAACCTTCACAGTAGAAGTCACGACATATGCGCCATGGTCGAAGTAGACGACCTGACCTGCTTGAGCGCTGCTGAAGACCTTTTGGATCGCCGCGGTATCATCAGTGGTCCCGTCGCCTTTCGCGCCAGCCGATTTGACGCTGACAAAAGAGGACGCAGGCACGGTTTCATACTGAGGTTTGGATCGCTCAAAGATGTTAGCGCCTTGCAGGAGTGAGGCTGGCTTGGTAGGAGCAGTGAGGGCGCCTTGAATCTTGGTGCTCGAGGCTGATGCGGTGGCATTAGCGCAGGTGGAGCCCGATGCGGAGCCGCCAGTCCCTGTGGTATAGCCATTGCCCTGGGCCCAGCTGGCCACGACTGAGCCACCTGCGAGGATGGTGCTGCCCTTGCTATCTACAATCGCAGCGGAGCTCCCTTTGAAATCACAGTTATCAATGACCAGAGTCCCCCCTGTCGCAGGAACATTGCTAGTCTTGCTGTAGGCTGTGACAATACCCTTGGGCGTTGCAACAAATTTGCTGTCCTGAACGATGACCGAGCCAACAGTTTGGTTCGTGGGAGCATTAGACATGTCGATACCAACACCGCAGTTGTTGACAGAGAGGGATTTGAGGTTCCACAGCCAGTTCCAGTTCATGAAAACAGCAGTATTACAGTTGTTGAATGTCAGATTGCGGGTCGTAAATTGCTGATTACCAACGAACATCCCGTAGTTGCCTCCGTTGAAGACCAGGTCTGACATCCAGCCACCGGAACCGTTGTCCATGAAGATACCCTGCTGCTTGTTACCGGTGCCGCCTTTGACCATGTTGAATTCGATGTTCTGTAGACTGGTAGCTTGTGCAACTTGCCAGTGAATTCCAGCTCCCGCAGTAGCCGGCATCGATGTCATGTCAATTACGAAGTTTCGAATTTGGCGGTAGAAATTGTTTTGGTTGGTGAACCAATTGGAACCATCGTCATTATAAGGATCGGCGTCGATAAGAGCGATGCCTTGGAAGCCGGCTGCACCTTTGATGGTTGGAAGTGTAATTGCATCTCCTACCAGTTGGGTATAGTAGTATTGGATGATTGGCTTGGACACCACGTAGGTTCCGGGTGGGAAGTAGACCAAAGCTGGAGTCACTGTCGAGCTGTCGCAGCCTTTTCCACAGCGGTTTCCGGAGGATATGGCATTGTTGATCGCCGCTGTATCATCAGTACTCCCATCCCCTTTCGCACCAAAGTCATGGACATTGCGATAGATTTTGTACGCTGAGTCGCCAAAAGCGGAGGTGCCTTGTCGCTGGATACTTGCGAGCCAGTAGCTCGAAGACGCGTCTTTCGGGCTTGGGTTGGTGGTAGAATTTGTGACTGGCGACGCTCCAACCAGGGAGGCGGGCGCCACAGTGAGTAATAGAAGGCGAAATGTGAAGAGCATCGCAGCGGTTGATGATACCAACATGGCGATGAGGTACGGCTTGCGTAGTTTTGGGGTATTGCTGTTGACGTAAAAGGATTGTGGGAATGAGGGGGGCTTGAAGTCAGGATATATCAGCGATCCAGCGCTGTAACAGGGGAAGAAAGAATCGAAACACAAAAAGATTGTAGTTGAACAAAGAAGGGTGGGAGTTGAAGGTGAAAGAAAGTAAGTCAAAGGGGGATGTTGCCCGAAGTCGAGGTGTTGTTGTTGTTGCACAACAAACAGAAGAAGTGAATTCTCGTCGTCAGGTGACCAGCGCTTTCGGACGTAGAGTGAAGAGAACGCTCCACGGGGAATGCAGAAGGGAAAAGGTCTGACGCAGCTATATGCATCGACGGTACGAAGTGGAGCAGGATTCTTACACTTTCACACGATGTTCCCCTTAATTAGGTCGCGGAAGGGTACGATAGGTGCTGGATTGATATTGGGGCCCCCTGGCGCGCTTCCGACCAATATATATCAAACGCTTCCCCACGATCACGCCCCCTACCAGGGTCATTGTATCTGGGACATCTAATATCCTGCTCGCGTCGATGTCTTTCTAAATCACCACCATCACGTTGCTGACGATCAGAAGACGATCGTGGGCATCATGGACTTGTCATGGGTGACGGCCTCGGAAAAGTCTGGAGTCTGAGGTCAACAGCACGCGCGAAAGAACGAATGTTGCGCCGCAAGTGCCACCCTCTGTACGGACGGCAGGCGGTTAGCAGCAGAGACCATGAGGCCTACTTGATCAACCGGACATCTTCTGCTTGACAAAGCAGAAGAGTAGAAGAGTGAGTGGATGACTCGTCGTCTCACCAACTCGGTCTAGCCCCTTGAAACGGTTTGAGGATGGCCAGAACCGGCAATCATAGAGCAGTCAAATGAGTGTAGAGGCATATGTCCGAGGCGTTTCGTCGGGCACGCGTCACTTCACGAGAACGAGTGGCTGGTGATGAAATGAAACAATAGTCTGGTCAGTCTCAGACTGCTGCTGGAGATGCCCGAGGAGCCATGTGAGTGGCTGCATCTTTTCGGCGAGGCGCCGGCACTAACCGAGCCTAGACAGGGGTCGGTATGTACCCGAGCAAACCCTACCTTAGGTATCCTTCTCACTGCCATAGTCTATCAATGTACACCTCGGTCAAACTATTAATGAACCAGCTGGGTGGTTCATTATCGTGGATACAGCGATGGGGAAGCTAGCTGTATAGGTTACTCTGCGATTACACGAGAAATCCTCGGAAGACGATTTACCTCTTTAGGAAAATCTCGAGCGACGAGAGCCGACCCAAGACTGAAGCAAGTCGTAAGAGCGTCATGCAATGCGGTCATGTCATCTCATCGTATGATTCGAATCAGGCATATGAGAGCCATTTGACCATCGCAAGAACACTACTCACTCTGGCGACTTTGACCACCACATCGTCAGAGAATATCCCTGGAGGCCTTGCCGTAGTCCAACGTTCCCCGGATCTTGGCATCCCCGCACCCGTCTCCCCGTAGTCCTCGTGGTCTCAGGCGCATGCACACGCTGCAAGGGGCACCTTGACACAAGTTTCTCAATTGCTTTGCGTAACAAATACCGCGAGGTCGAGGAAGGCTGTCTGGGTCTTGCGAGCCATTGGGATCAACGAAGCATTGTGCAGCCGTCCTTGAATGATTGATGGCTTTACTCAGATTGCCCAGGACATCACTAAGAGTCAGCGATATTTCTCGGTGAGAGCGTTGCTGTTGTTAGAAAGAGGCCCTTCTCCAACAGTATCCTGACTCCTGTTCCTTTGCATCCTTGCAATCACTTGACCAAGTCGTTCAATGCCCTCGGCCAGCCTATGCTCGTCCTCCCACGAAAAGCACACCCTCACCTTCCTAGATAAGTCTACCGCTCCTTCGTCGCCGTAAACTCCAAATATGCTTCCAGGTGCGATGATGAGGTTTTGATCACGCTTTGCAATCATCGCCACCTTCTCGGCCTCTAGGGGTGTAGGCAGCGTGAACCAGATGAAGTAGCCTCCAATGACTTCACGATTCGTCTGTGGTAATGTCACCCCGCGAGGGAGCAGATGCTGCTCGATAGAGGAGATCATGCTCTGATATCGCCGACTGTACGAAGGTTGTAAGGTTTGGAAAATATGCTGCTGCAGATCGCCTGATTCGAGCATTTGGAAAACAAACGTGGCAGTCAGCTGGGAGGGTGCTCCACCAGACCTCGAAGAGCCCCTGTCTTCGACGTTAGTATTCTTGTATCATTCAGCCGCAGAGGATATGACCTGACTTACACTTGCGAAAGACCCCATGCAAACTTCTTTGTGCCCTCAGCCCATCCCGTTCGACAGCCTGGGCCTGCTATTTTGCTAAAGCTCCCATTGCTGACTGCATTCCCAAATCCATCTGCACCCTCCCTTTCTACTCCGCCGTCTAGTGATCGATCGACGTCGACGACGCGAGGTAGGCGCGCATGTTCGAGAGGCAGGTGGGTGCCATCCTTCTTCGCAGGCCATTGCAACAAGTCGTAAACATCATCCGTAATTATGCAGGCATCATACTCGCGCGCCACTTGAACGAGCTCTTCCCTGCGACGTAGGCTCATGCAGGTCGATGATGGGTTCGAAAAGGTGGGGACGGCATAGATCAAATGGCGATAGAGCTTACTCCACGGGCGCGGTGGCTTGAGAGTCTAGCACAAAGCATTTAGCTGAATGGTATACATCGGGCTCTCGCATCTTTTCAAACCGGCCTGGTCTTATCTTCTGCCGCTGCATCATCCTCACTCTTCTGTAATTCCCTTCTCAGATAATCAACATCAAGACCCTCCTCATCCTCTGGTACTGAGCGCAGCCGACCATGGAATCCGCTGTCTTCGAATATCCGGCAAGCGAGAAAGTAGGTTGGCGATACCATCCACACGTTCTTGGTATAGAGAGGGTCGGAGAACACCTGGAGAATACAGGCCAGGTTCTGACTGGCTCCTCCAGTGACGCATATTCGCTCGGGGGACACGGGTTCGGAAGGCTGGTAGAACTGGCTTAGCCAGCTGGCAATACGCTCACGCAATGGTCCATAGCCAGGATCGGGACCATAGAGAAGACCAGGGACGAAAACTTCGCTATTCGAAAGAACGGCAGAGGAGGCTCTCTTGAACTGAGCGGCAGGAAGTAGCGCAGGGTTCGGCCAGCCTTTGAGCAGGTCAATCAACGCTTTATTCGTACCCTTCATGACTTGAAGGTTCCATAGCCACTGTCTGCAGCTGTGGGAGCAAACACCGGGCGTACGTCATAGGTGGTGACGGCAGCCGTTGACAGCGAGCCAAGGTCGCATGCAAACAGGAGCACGCATGCGTGCTAGCGCAAGCCACAAACGGTGATCTTCGTCCCCATCAGGCTCAAGGCGGTTCCAGAAGAGGACACCAGACGCTATCGGTGTCGATTTCAGGTCAAGCGCCTTTCAGAAGTGCATGAAGCCAAGCCGTCAGTCTCGTTGGGGATTAGTAGGGGTCTTCTCCTCCCCTACGATCAAGATCTAGACGCTGCACTGGTCACTTTTGATGCACTCGAATAGGACCCTGACCATTTTGCCTTTTGGACAAGGCCAATGAAGAATGCTCTCCGGAACGCTGCGCAGCCGGAGACCCCTCTATCATGCAGGACAGCCACCGTCAACAGTGAATGTAGGCCATTCATCCAGCCTCCGCCGTGAACATCTAATGTATTCAGGCTTCAGAGCTAGCCCGGTGCTCGTGCTCAGCGACATGGCTTTGCGCTCCACTCAACTTGCTTTAGTCTAGCTTGGCCCTCTGAATTCTTAAAAGTCTACGAGCACGCTCAATCTCCCAACTGGCTCAAACGAAGGCCACTACGTCGCGAGAGCTCCATGGTCATGAAGCTGAAGAGGATCACACCCAGGACATGCTTGTGGCCTCTCACCGTCAGCCTCATCGCTTCCTTCGGACTGTCGATTGGTCTCACTTTTCGATCTGACCACTATTGTTATGCAGGAGTCTGCGGTGAATGGCTGTTTCCACTCCAAGTTCGACTTCACGTCGTCGTCTGGTACTGCTGGATCTCGTTATCAGTGACTATCTTGGCCCTGCGTGCTTTCCATCCCTCTATACGGAATATATTACAAAGACAACTAACGAAAGGTCAACTGCCCGTTGTTGGCAAATCTTTGACGCTCAGCGGCACTCTGGTCGTCTTCTGGGTATTGAGCCTTTACGGGATCATCACCGGGATATGGTGGCTTCGTCTTCAAGAATACTTTGTCACCAGAGGCCAAGATGGTGGAATAATTGCTGGAAACCGTCGTGTGGCCGCTGTTGCATTGACAGGTCATTATGCTGATGTAACAATGGGCATGGTCCTTCTTCCTGTAGCGAGGAACAGTGCCCTATCTTCTTTCTTCAGGCTATCTCCATCAACCACGTTCGCGTTTCACATGATACAGGCGTACGTGCTCTTTAGTCTGGTCCTCATTCACGGCCTTTTGTACGCATCGTGGACCGCAGTCTACAACCGCAACCCGGCGTTGACACGCTTCACATTTCCACTGCTGAACCCAACTTATCTATACCAAGAAGTGTGGCCAGGGAGCAAGTCTTCCCTAGGCATTTGGAGAGCTTCGCTCATCTTCACTGGTTTGATCACAGTTTTGATCATGGTCGCCATGTTTATTACCACCTTTCCGATGATCCGACGGAAGCACTTCAACGTCTTTTACTTCACCCACCTCTTGAGCATCGTGGCTGTTATCGTCGTGTGCCTGCATGCTAGTACAGTGTTCTACTGCACGGCACCAGGGTTGGCAATGTGGGTCTTGGACTGGGGCATGCGCATCTATGAGCTTAGTGGAAAGATGAACAGCACTTTGAACGCCCTTGGTAATGGATGGTTCTGGTATGGAAGTCTCAACTCTACTCTATCAAGAGATTTGTGAGACGAAGCTGACTCTCAGCAGTCTGACCTTGCCTCTTCCCCGTCGGCGACTTGACGGATGTGCATGCCATTCTCCCCTGGCACATTTTCATATCCATCATGCTGAGTCTTCTATTCGAGAAATCCACCCATTCACCACTATCACCCACCTCGCATCGCAAAAAGTAGCTACGCCAAGCTCCACTTCAGAAAAAGTCCTCGTCTCACGCAAGGACTATGAGGAGAATATCATGATACAATTTGTTTTCCGGAAAAGCGAAGACAAAAGCTCTTTCACGTCAACAACTGGCCACGTGCAAGAAGAGAGGAAAAGCAAACAATGGACAAATAAGCTCGCTGGTCTTGTTGAAGAAGTATCAGCGGATGTGGCGTCAACATCTGAGAAGATAGAAGACTCCGAAGGCCAGACAAAACAGCGCTCGTCTTCTCTTATCTACACATCTCTGCGACTTGAGGGCCCCTATTTCACGCCGGTCAACCCAGCAAGTTATGATACGGTCATTTGTCTTGTTGCTGGAACAGGGATTACTGGAGCTATCGCAATCGCAGCAGCTTTCAGCGCACAGATCCCGCCGGTCGGTTCTGGCCAAAAAAGAGGACAAATTGGAGGTCCTGGCGACGACGGGGTAAGCTCTCAGATCGCATCAAACAACGCGAGGCTGTGGAAAAGATGTATAGTGGTGTGGAGTGTGCGGGAATCCGACTACATCAAGCTACCGTTCTTCCAAGCAGACACAGTTGGCTTAGAAGTGCGCCCGCATTTCACTGGACCAGGCCATGATCGCCTCGATGCACTAGAGATGATAAGTCAAACATGTAGCTCAAAACCAGGCAGCAGCACTTGGGTGTACATTTCTGGTCCGAATCCATTCATAGAAGCTGGTGAAACGGCCTGCCGTACTATGGGCGTTCCTTACTTTGGAGCCAGGTGGACGTAGCAGCTACGATCATCTCAAATAACAATGCAACCGCATACTGGCGAGGACAGATACAGCCCTCCAAAGTACAGCGAGGGAAGTTCCTCACTGGCCTCAACCAACTTTGATCATGAGATTGCGCTCTCCAAGGTGATCGACTGATGGCTGTAAGAGTGAAAGGCTCGCTGGGAAGGCTCCTGCATCTATATCGTACGTGCTAGACAATTGCGTCTGACAATCAACACGCCTGCGTATCTCTGAGCGATGCTCCAAGCCATCTGCTTTGCATGGTCAAGACTGAATGCAGGGGCTCCAAGAGACCCTGGCAGCTGATATATAGCAGGGGGAGCACGGGAGTCTCCGGAGTCAAGTTGGGCAGATCTCGTTGAAGCGGCCCTTGCTTTGCTTTAAGACATGTGATGAGAGTAAACACCGGAATTCCCCTTCGCGATAACTTAGACCGCAGCTGTTCACGAGGCACATGGTAGGAGCTAGTATACCGGCACTTGTTCAGCCAGGTGATTTTTCACTACCAGTGTTTCTAATTTACTAATGTGATGTGACATGGAATCTGACATGTCTCCCAGACCAACTTCACGAGCTACATCGATGGCCATCAGCAGGAGTAATGTACCTCAGTCCAAAATCACCTCCCACAGCAGCTTTGCTTTTCTCCGCAATCATTAGTCGCCAAGTCTTTCTGCCCGGCCAGTCGATCTCGTGAATGGCTCTGTCCTCAATGAAGCAGAGTAAGCATATACTGCGCTCAATGTCACCTGTTCTAGAGCAGACCTTTTGAGTCTTTCATCGTACACCTCAATTCTCACCATGCCAGTCTTAGAGCATCTGGAAATAATCACAAGGGACCTAAGGCTGCTAACATGAAGGTGTGGGGAAAAGGATCAGCAATAGCATGAATCGTCGATGCCATGTTTCTGTCGGCTTTCTCCTATTCGTTTTTCGCCGCTCCAGGCTCCAGTCATGGCTTCACAGCTCGACTGCGAATTAGTAAAGTGTGTCTCCACTTACCCCTCTGTCACCACATCTTTACATAAATCAAATTGACGGCACAGTGCGCAGGACCAGACCCGTGGCCATCTTGTATCCTTCCTTTGTGGGTAGAGCAGCAAGTAAAAAGTAATTCTTTCATAAATACTATGGCTGTCATGGCGGCAATTTAGTGGATTCACGACTGTTCCATGTCTTTTTCTCTTTGCCATTCTTTAAATATATTGATACTATTGCAATCTTTCAATATGATGTCATATTCTTCTTTATCATACCTGTTCAGACCATTTCGAATTGCTAGGAATACACGTCCAGACTTGCAATGGAGGACTTTTCTTGCTAGCATGGCAAACGGTCTTGTTTTTCATGTCCTTGTGACTGGACCTTGGCTTGTGGACCGTTCTAAAGCTGGCGTTGGCGTTGGCGTTGGCGCTGATTCTTGGACCGTGCTGCCATGGTGGAGTGAATCCTGGAGATGCCTGCGATCTTCCAATCTCAACCACACACTTACCATGTCGTAAGTTGGAATCCTTCTTCGCCGCTGTCGCGTGCGTATCTAGGGTACGCTGATCTGGTGTAGCTTCCAATACGAGAAATTTCAGCGCATTCGCGCCACCAAAGATGGCGTCGCGTATGAGGACATGGCAGCCCCAATTCCTGAGGATGATGGCACCTTTGAATGGCCAGGTTCGCAAGCTCTCCCTCCTCGCAGTTTCGCTGGAGTGACTGATCTCCTGCTCAGCGGAGGGTATTGGTTATTGGGGTAAGCTGAAAGCCAGCTTCGAAACGCTTTCCCCCACCTCTTTTCGTCCAGCCCTTTTACACCGAGGCGTCCTTCACCATACGTCTTATCAAACTGCTCGATCATTCTATTAGCATGTCCTTGAGATGTGCATGCGGTTGGGATTTCAATATATGGCCAATGCCTCGTTGGCTACATTTCTTCAACTACCCTTCACTCAGGAACTACGACATGGCTTGAACTCTGCCCAGGGTTTGTTTGTAAGCCCTGAATAGAACCGAAGCATTATGCTTTGAAGCCTGCCTTATCCCTTGCGCACTGATAGACCGCGACTTCTATTCAGACCCAGACGAGCAGCAAAGAGGCTGATTTACTCACAGCCGAAAACGCCGTCTCCACTGCCAACGGCCCAGAAACGCCGCCGTCGGGGCACAGAGTCCCCGTTGTCAAGCCCAAATCTGGAGCCGCCGTCCAGCGAACGACGAAAGCAATTTCACGACTCTTACTCGCCTCTTTCGCCTGTTCAGCCGGATGTCAAGTCGCCGAATGGATCACCAGAGCCACGTCGACCACTCAAAAGCCCTAGCAGACGCTTCAGGCGCGTGGGGCTTTTAAGGCGTGCGTCGGTTCGACCACTCCATCCTTCCGCTAGAAGCGGTCTGAGCAGTAGGGGCTGTTCAACTCCTAAGGGTTCGATCCCTAAAGGAGGAGGTACCTAGCGGCGAGCGCTGGCAGAGACACTAGTTCTATGAGCGCCTTTCGGGGTACCCACAGGTTTGCGCTAGCCACGTAGACCTATGGTAAACTCGCTCCGGTATCGTGTCATACGAGAAAGTGCAGTTTGGAGGTTCGAATCCTCTGTGGGTATGGCCACTAAGATTCAAGACTGCAGCCCGTGGCCTC
>JAABUP010005052.1_pt1 | contig 20689 bp, 20 predicted proteins | sample 5559201 | NCBI WGS metagenome assembly JAABUP01 (sample SAMN10711887, study PRJNA513373) | rock metagenome | isolation source: Antarctica rocks | place: Antarctica
GCTCGACGCCTTCGTCGTCCGCAAGCAGGGCAAGGCCCACGGCCTGCAGCAGCGCGTCGAGGGTCCGTCGATCGAAGGCCGCCGGGTGCTCGTCGTGGAGGACACGACGACCACGGGCGTCTCCCCCCTCGAGGCAGTGCACGCCGCGCGTGAGGCCGGGGCCGAGGTCGTGGCGGTGGCGACCATCGCGGACCGGGCCACGGGCGCGGGCGAGAAGATCCAGGCGGAGGGCGTGGGCTACCACTTCGTCTACAGCCTTGAGGAGCTGGGGCTCGGCTGACGTCGGTCAGCTGGGTGCTCGAACGGCTGACCAGCTGTTCCGACGGCTAGGATCAGTCCCGACCACACCAGAGGGGATTCCCATGATCGTCGGCATCATTGTCCTGGTCGTTATCGTGCTGCTGGCGCTCGTCTTCGTCGGCATGTACAACGGCCTCGTCAAGCTGCGCAACCGCGTCCAGGAGGCCTGGGCCCAGATCGACGTCGAGCTCAAGCGCCGCCACGACCTCATCGGCAACGTCGTTGAGACGGTGAAGGGCTACGCCGCCCACGAGAAGGGCACCCTCGAGGAAATCACCCGCGCCCGAGCAGGCGCCATGGCACCCGGCCAGGGGCCCGCGGACACAGCCCAGTCGGAGGCCGCGCTGACCCAGGCGCTCGTCCGGCTCAACGCCGTCGCCGAGGCCTACCCCGACCTCAAGGCCAACCAGAGCTTCCTGGCCCTGCAGAGCGAGCTCGGCGCGACCGAGGACCGGATCGCCAGCGCCCGCCGCTACTACAACGCCATCGTCCGCGAGCTGAATACCAAGGTCGAGACGGTCCCGACGACCTTCATCGCCCGGATGGCGGGCGTCGCCAAGGCAGAGTACTTCGAGGCAGAGGGAACCGAGCGTTCGGCCCCGCAGGTCAGCTTCGGCACCGGCTCGGCCGCGCCCGCTCCTGCGGGAGGCCCGGGCTCGCCGCGTGCCCCACAAGCGCCGGCGACGCCCCAGGACGCCCCCGTCGCGGCGCCTCCCAACATCCCACCATCCCAAGCCTGACCGGTACGTCGCGGCACGTCCCGGCTCCTCCCGGCGCCATGAAGGCCCCCGATGACGGGCGTGTGCTTCGGCGTGGGCTCCTACAGCTTGCGGTGGGGGTACTCCGCGGCGCGGCTCTGGAACGTCAGGATGGCCGGGTTGACGATGTGTCCTTCCCGGATCTCGATGGCGCGCGCGATCGTGGGGTTCTCGTCCCAGGCCGAGGGACCGGTCATCACCGTGTCGAGAAACGGCAGGAGCGCCTGGCTCACCTCCCACGTGGCGGAGTTCCACAGGTAGGACGGAGTGTGGTCGACGGCGTAGTAGTGGACGTGGTCACCGACGTCGAACACCGGGTCGGCAAACGACGTGGGCCTCGCCCAGTCGAACCCCATGCCCTCGTCGCAGGACACGTCGATGATCAAGGTCCCGGTAGGCAGCGACGGCAGGTCATCCGTGGTGAGGAACATCAGTGGCGCGTTGGGGTCCTGGAGCGTGCAGTTGACGATGATGTCGGCGTCCGCGAGGAAGTCCGCCAGGCGCACCAGGCCGCGGTCGGTGATGACGTGGCTCGGCTGCGGCTGACCAGGCACCTGGTCGAGCTGGACGATCTGCACCGAGTGGATCGAAGCGCTGACGGCCGCCACACCGCGCTGCGTCACGACCGAGACGTCGTGGATGCCGTGCGCGTTGAGGGCGGTGACCGCGCCTCGCGCCGTGGCTCCGAACCCGATGACGACGGCGCTCAGCCGACGGCCGTAGTCGCCGGTCAAGCCGGTGAGCTGCAGCCCGTGCAGGACCGAGCAGTAGCCGGCCATCTCGTTGTTCTTGTGGAAGACGTGCAGGCCGAACCCCTGGTCGCTGGCCCAGTGGTTCATCGCCTCGAACGCGATGAGCGTCAGTCGCTTGTCGATGGCCACCTGGGTCAGGGCGCGGTCCTGGACGGAGTGCGGCCATCCCCACAGGACCTGTCCCGAGCTCATCTGCTCGAGGTCGACGGCCTGCGGCTTGGGCAGGAGCACGACGTCAGAGCCGCTGAGCAGGTCCTCGCGCGAGGTGAACCCCTTGACGAGCGGGGCCAGCTGCTCGTCGGCGAGCCCGAACGGCTCGCCGTAGCCCCGCTCGAGGACGAGGTGGGTCCGCAGCACCTCGTCGATCCGGTCGAGGTGCAGGGGGTGGAGGGGCAGACGGCGTTCGTCCGGCTTGCTCGACGTCGCCACGACTCCAAGGGTCAGGGGCATCTTCGCTGTCCGATCCCCGGACCCGCCAGGACCGGTGGTGTGCTTTCGCTCCGGGAGGCGACGAGCGTGGGGCGCTCCTGCGGACGCCTCCGGCCGGGTCACTCTACGCTGCGCGTCGTCGCCTCCCCCGCGTCGTGCGGGATGATCGACTGACCAGCCGACGACCTCAGGAACCGCCCATGACGACAGTGCTCCGGCGCCTCACCGGCTTCACGGTGCTGCCGTTGCTGTCCCTCGTCACGCCGTTCCTGCTCATGCCGGTCATCGCGCGGATCGCCGGCGCCCACGGGTGGTCCAGCGTCGTGGCAGGTCAGGCCGTCGGCACGTTCGGCGCGACGGTGGTCTTCTGGGGCTGGAACGTCGTCGGCCCGGTGCAGGTCTCGCGGGCGGCGGAGGGGGGTGAGCGGGCCGGGGTGTATGCCGCGAGCCTCCGCACGCGGCTGCTCCTGTTCGTCCTCGTGGTCCCAGTCGTCGTCGCCATCACCGTGCTGATCGCCGCCCCAGGTTTTCGCGGCGTCTCCGCGGCGATGGCCGGCGCCACCGCGGTCATGGGGCTCTCGCCCGCCTGGTACGGGATCGGGGTCGGGCAGCCGCTCCTGCTGCTGTGGTACGACACGCTTCCCCGGTTCGCTGCGGCCGTCGTCGCGACTCCGGTCCTGCTCCTGACCCGCCAGATCTGGGCCTACCCCGCCCTGCTCGCGCTGTCCATCGTCCTAGGACTGGCTGCCTTCCAGCGGCGGATGGCCCGTGGCTCGGCGTGGTCACCGCGGCCGCTGCGCCGGACCATCGCAGAGCTGCGCGAGCAGGGCGGCACCGCCGGGATCAACCTCACGGCGACGGCATACGCCTCGACGCCGGTGCCGATCGCCACCTCCGCCTTTCTCGAAGGGACGTCCTCGCGGTTCGCCTCGGCGGACACCGTCTACCGGCTCGGCCTGTTCACCGTCACGGCCATGGGCAACGCCTTCCAGGGGTGGACCCTCGAGCCGGGCGCCGTCGCCAGGCCGCGTCGGCACCGGACCGCGCTGTGCGCCCATGCCGTCCTCGGGCTCGTCGGGGCCGGCGTGTTCGCGGCCCTCGGCCCCTGGGTCACCGGCCTGCTCTTCGGCGAGGGGGTCGCCGCGAGCCGAGAGGTCTGTGTCGCCTACGGTCTCTCCTTTCTCTTCATCTCCGCGAGCAGCCCCCTGATCCGCAACCTGCTCATCCCCGCCGGCCGAACGCGACTCGTCCTCGGCTGGACGACCGCGTCGGCGGTCGTCGGTGTGGCGATGATGGTGGCCGCGGCTCGCAGCGACTGGGTCGCGGGCGTCGCGTTCGGCATGGCGCTGAGTGAGGCGGCGATGTTCGTCGGCATCCTGGTCCCCGCCCTGCGGGTGCTTGCCGAGGAGGGAGCCTTCGGAGCAGGCGTCGAGGCGGCACCGTGACGGACCCGCGGCCCGTGGTCTGTGCGGTCGTGGCGGCGTTCAACCCCGAGCCAGGGCTTCTCGACACCGCCCGGGGCGTGCTCCGACAGGTGGACGCGCTCGTCGTCGTCGACGATGGGTCGACATCGGGCGAGCAGGTGTTCGCCGAGCTCCAGCACGCCGGCGCTGTCGTGCTGTCCCAACCGAACTCGGGCATCGCCGGCGCCCTCAACGCCGGCATCGAGCAGGGGCATCGCCAGTCCCAGCCGGACCTGATCCTCACCCTCGACCAGGACTCCAGACCGGCCGAGGACTACGTCGAGCGGGCCGTCAGCGCCTGGCGGGAGGCGGGGCGCCGCGGGGTGGCCGTCGCCTTCGTGTCGGCCGAGTCCTACAGCGGTCGTCCCGCGCCGACCGACGGCTCGGTGGCCGGCCTGGCCCGGGCGTTCGACCCGATGCAGTCCGGATGGCTCGTGCCCCGGTCGACCTTCGAGGTCGTGGGTCCCTTGGCGGCCGACCTGGTCATCGACGGGGTGGACTCGGAGTTCACCGCGCGGTGCCGGTCGCACGACCTCGTCCCGGTCATCGGACCCGGGTGCTCCCTCGAGCACGGCCAGGGGGAGCGGTTGCCCGCCGTCCTCTTCGGTCGGCGGGTGCGAGTGGGCGGCGTCGACGCCTCTTACAACCGGCACTCGGCGGTCCGGGTCTTCTACCTGACCCGCAACGGCACCCTGATCACCCGGCGTCACCTGCGGCACCAGCCGCGGTGGGTGCTGCGCCGGCTCGTGCAGGAGACCACGGCGCACCTGCTGCGGCTGGCCTTCAGCCCGGACCGGGGCCTGCTGCTGCGCGCCATGGCAGCCGGGTGGCGCGAGGGCTGCGCCGGTCGCGCCGGCCGGATCGACCCTGAGCTGGAGCGCCGGCTCGTTCGCTGAAGCTAGCGGCCTTCCGACTCGTCCACGATCTCGACGCTCTCGCGCTCTGCCTCCGCGGGGCTGATCTCGTCGGCGCGGCCCGCTCGCCGGTGGCGCCACCACTCGTAGGCGGCGGGGAGCAGCGAGACGAGAACGACGAGGACGATGGCGATGTCGAGGTTGTTCTGCAGCACCGGGAACGCCTGACCGAGGAAGTAGCCGAGCAGCGTGATGACGCCGACCCAGAGGGCCGCTCCGACCGCCGACCACGTGAAGAACCGCCTGCGGTCCATCCGCCCGACGCCGGCGACGACGGTGATGAAGGTCCGCACGACCGGGACGAACCGGCCGATGACCAGCGCCTTGTTGCCGTGCCGCTCGAAGAAGTCGTGCGTCTGGTCGAAGTACTTCTTCCTGAGGAAGCGCCCGTTCCGCTTGTAGAGTGCCGGGCCGACGGCGCGCCCGATCTCGTAGCCGCTGACGTTGCCGGCGAAGGCGGCAACAAAGAGCACGACGAGCGCCAGGCCGAGGTTGATCGGCAGCTTGCCCGTCGCGATGAACAGGCCGATGGCGAAGAGCAGCGAGTCGCCCGGCAGGAACGGGAAGAGCAGCCCGCACTCGATGAAGACGATGGCGAGGCTGACCCAGATCAGCTGGCTGCCGAACCGTTCGAGGAGGTAGTTGGGATCAAGCCAGTTCGGACCGAGGGAGTGCATCACGGTGACCACGGTATGCCGTGCGCCTGCCCATCCAACAATCTTGCGCCCGCGTCGAGGCGGCTTCGATGTGGCCGGGGCCCGGACGAAAGCGCTGGGCCGGGTAGGTTGCCGGTGGTGGACGGCACGGAGAGCGAGGTCGGGGTCGGGCCCTGGGAGGGCGACCGGCCCAGGGGTGACCAGTGGGACCCGGTGCTGCTGGTCAAGGGCGACCGGCGCAACGTCGAGGACCGCTACCGCTACTGGCGGCACGAGGCGATCGTGGCGGACCTGGACACCAGGCGTCACGACTTCCACGTCGCCGTGGAGAACTGGGGCCACGACTTCAACATCGGCTCGGTGATCCGCACGGCGAACGCCATGGGCGCCAAGGCGTTCCACATCGTCGGCAAACGTCGGTGGAACCGGCGCGGTGCCATGGTGACGGACCGGTACCAGCACGAGCATCACCATCCGGGCGTGGCGGGCTTGCGGGACTGGGCGGCGACCGCGGGAGGCGACGAGCACGGCATACCCCTCATCGGGATCGACAACGTGGAGGGGTCGCTGCCCCTCGAGACCTACGACCTGCCGCGGGAGTGCGTCCTCGTCTTCGGCCAGGAGGGGCCGGGGCTCAGCGCGGAGATGCGCTCGGCGTGCGAGGTCGTCCTGCACATCACCCAGTTCGGGTCGACCCGCTCGATCAACGCCGGTGCGGCGGCCGCGATCGCCATGCACGCCTGGGTGCGGCGCCACGTGTTCTCTGAGACGTCGGAGCAGGCGTCAGGAGAGGTCGGCGACGACGGGCGCGTGGTCGGAGCTGCCGATCCCGGCCCGCTCGTCGGTGTCGATGAAAGCGGAACGGACCCGGGCGGCCAGCGACGGTGAGCCGAGGATGAAGTCGATCCGCAGGCCGCGGTTGCGCTCGAACCGCTGCCGGTAGTAGTCCCAGTAGGTGTAGACGTCCGGGCCCGGGGTGAACGGACGGGTGACGTCGACGTAGCCGTCCTCGAGGAGGCCGGCGAACGCCCCACGCTCCCGCGGCGTCACGTGGGTGCTCTTGGCGAACTGGGCCATGTCGAAGACGTCCTCGTCCAGCGGGGCGATGTTCCAGTCGCCGACCAGGGCGGTGTCCTCGGCGAGCCAGTCGCGCGCGGTCTCGCGCAAGCGGGCCAGCCAGTCGAGCTTGTAGAGGTAGTGCGGGTCGCCGACCTTGCGCCCGTTGGGCACGTAGAGCGACCAGAGCCGCACACCCCCGCAGGTCGCGCCGATCGCCCGAGCCTCCGCGTCCGCCGGGTCGCCGAAGCCCGGCATACCGTCGAACCCCACCTGGACGTCCTCGATGCCCACTCTGCTCACCAGCGCGACACCGTTCCACTGGTTGGTGCCCGCCGCGGCCACCTCGTAGCCGAGCGACTGCAGCCCCATGACGGGGATCTGGTCCTCGCGGGCCTTGGTCTCCTGCAGCGCGAGAACATCGATGTCGTTCCGCTGGAGGAACCCCTCGACCCGCTCGATGCGGGACCGGACGGAGTTGACGTTCCACGTTGCGATACGCACCTTGCGAGGCTAGCGGGGAGGGCTGACGTCGCTGGCGGGGCGGCGGGACGGCGACGGGCCTGCCCGGCTGAAAAGTGACGGCGGGGGTGTCGATTGTCATCACCCTCGTCCGTCATCAGGGTGGGAGACTCCCTCCCATCAGGAGCAACCTGGAAGGACCACCATGACCACGTACGCCATCCTTCTCCCCGGCGACGAGGAGGTCTGGGCCAGCAAGACGCCCGACGAGCGCGCGGCCACCTACGCCCGGCACCACGAGTTCGCGGCACTTCTCGCGAAGCGCGGTCATGCCGTCACGGGCGGCGCCGAGCTGACCCCCTCCCGCGAAGCCAGGGTCGTCCGGGGTTCCCTCGACGACATCACCGTGACCGAGGGGCCGTACGCCGAGACGGTCGAGCAGCTCACGGGTTTCTATCTCGTCGAGAGCGACGACCTCGGCGACCTCCTCAGGGTGTGCGGCCACCTGGCCGGCCCCGACGGGCCGGTGGAGGTCCGGGCCGTCGACTCCGCCGATCCGCAGACGAAGACCTCATGAAGTACGCCGTCCTCATGTACGGCGACGAACGGGTCTGGCCCCAGCTGAGCCAGGCCGAGCGCGATGCCTACTTCCGGGCCCACGAGGCGTTCCACGAGATGGCCCGCTCCCGGGCAGACCTCATCGTCGGCGCCGCGCTCGCCGACTCGGTGGCTGCGACGACGCTGCGGCGCGAGGACGAGCGGCCGGTCCTCACCGACGGTCCCTTCGCCGAGACGGTGGAACAGCTCGTGGGGTTCTACCTGGTCGACGCTCCCGATCTCGATGTCATGACGGAGATGTGCGCAAAGCTGCCCCCTGCCTACACCGTCGAGATCCGGCCCCTCATCGACACGGACGAGGTCGCATCGCCCGCCGAGGCGTCGGCCGCGCAGTGACCTCACCCGAGGCCCCGGTGGTCGCCGGCACCCTCGAACAGGTGTGGCGCGGCCACTGGGGTCGACTCCTCGCCCTCCTCGTCGCGCAGTACCGCCGCCTCGACCTCGCAGAGGACGGCCTCGGTGACGCGTTCGAGGCCGCGGCACGCCACTGGCCGGCAGAGGGTATGCCGGACAGCCCCGCCGCGTGGCTCCTCACCGCCGCGCGGCGCCGGGTCCTCGACCGGCTCCGGTCGGAGGCCGTCGCCGCGCGGAAGGAGCCGCTCCTCGTCGTCGACGCCGAGCTCCAGGAGTCCGCCCAGCGCGCGATGGCGGACCCGGGCGACCTCACCGACGAACGGCTGCGGCTGGTCCTCCTGTGCGCCCACCCGGCGCTCGCGCCAGAGTCCGCGAGCGCGCTGAGCCTGCGGCTGGTCCTCGGTGTCACGACGCGGGACATCGCCCGGCTGTTCCTCGTCAGTGAGCCGACGATGGCCGCACGGCTGACTCGCGCCCGCAAAAAGCTCGTCGTGGCCGGCGTGCCGTTCGCAGTCCCCGAGGCCGCCCGGCTCCCGGGGCGACTGGAGACCGTCGCCCAGGTGGCCTACCTCGGCTTCACCGCGGGCTATGCCCCCGGATCTGGTTCCGACGTCACCCGCGTCGACGTGGCGGGGGAGGCGGTCCGCCTTGGCCACGTCCTGCACGAGCTCCTTCCCGACGAGTCACTGCTGACGGCGCTGCTCGCTCTGATGACACTCCAGCACTCCCGCCGGGACGCTCGCGTCGACGAGCGCGGCGACCTTGTCCTCCTCCCGGACCAGGATCGCACCACGTGGCGTCACGACGAGATCGCCGCTGCCCTCGACCTTCTGACCCCGATGGTCTCCGGCGCGGTCGCCGAGCCGGAGGGGCTGGCCCGGTCGTACCTCCTCCAGGCCCTCATCGCCGCTGAGCACGTCACCGCGGCAACCGCTGGGGAGACGAGCTGGCCCCGGATCACCGATCTCTACGTCGAGCTCGAGGCGCACACGGGGTCGCCGGTCGTCCGGCTCAACCGCGCGGTGGCGGTCGCGGAAGCGGTGGGTCCGCGCGCGGGCCTGATGCTTCTCGAGGGGCTCGAGATCCCGCTCGGCGGCAACCATCGCCTCCCGGCGACGCGGGCCGAGCTGCTCGGCCGGTTGGGTGAGCGGGCGGCGGCCGGCACGGCATACGAGGAAGCGATTGCCCTGTGTGGCAACGCCGTCGAGCGGGCGCACCTGGTGGCTCGGCGCGCGAGGCTCGGCTGAGCCGACCTGCGTGGATCTCGGGATGCCAGCGCACCCTGCGTGCCGTCCGCCCGCCGTGGAAGGATGAGCGCGACCACCCGCCCCGTCTCCAAGGAGCCTGCACATGCCCATCGCCACTCCCGAGGTCTACGGCGACATGCTCGACCGTGCCAAGGCGGGCTCGTTCGCCTACCCCTCCATCAACGTGTCGTCCTCGCAGACCCTCAACGCCGCCCTCAAGGGCTTCGCCGATGCTGGGAGTGACGGGATCATCCAGGTGTCCACTGGCGGGGCTGAGTATCTCTCCGGGCCTGGTGTCAAGGACATGGTGGCCGGCGCGCTGGCCCTCGCGGCATACGCCGAGCAGGTCGCCAAGAACTATCCGGTGCAGGTGGCGCTCCACACGGACCACTGCCCCAAGGACAAGCTCGACGGCTTCGTCCGCCCGCTGCTCGCCGCATCGACCGAGCGGGTCAGGGGCGGGGGACTGCCCTGGTTCCAGTCGCACATGTGGGACGGGTCGGCGGTGCCCCTCGAGGAGAACCTCGAGACCGCGGTGGAGCTCCTCGCCCTGGCCAAGGCGGCGAACGTCATCCTCGAGATCGAGGTCGGCGTCGTCGGCGGCGAGGAGGACGGCGTCGAGGGGGCGATGGACGAGAAGCTTTATACGACACCGGGCGACGCGCTCGCGACCGTCGAGGCGCTCGGCCTGGGCGAGAACGGCCGCTACCTCGCGGCCCTCACCTTCGGCAACGTCCACGGCGTCTACAAGCCGGGCAACGTCAAGCTGCGCCCCGAGATCCTCAAGGCCGCCCAGGAGGCGATCGCCAAGGAGAAGGGCATGAGCGCCGACGCGCTGCCCCTCGACCTGGTCTTCCACGGCGGCTCCGGCTCGCTCCCCGAGGAGATCTCGGCCGCGGTCGACTACGGCGTCGTCAAGATGAACGTCGACACCGACACGCAGTACGCGTTCACCCGCCCGGTCGCCGGCTACATGCTCGCCAACTACGACGGGGTGCTCAAGGTCGACGGCGAGGTCGGCAACAAGAAGATGTATGACCCCCGAGTCTGGGGCAAGGCGGCGGAGGCGGGCATGTCGGTCCGCGTCGTCGAGGCCTGCGAGAACCTCCGGTCAGCGGGAATGCACCAGTGATGGCCGAACAGGGCCGAGACAGCCTGCTCGGTATGCCGGCGACGCGCCTTCCGCCCGACCCGGCGGCCATCGAGCTGGCGGGCTCGGAGGACGGCGCGCTGGACGCCGCCACCCTGACCCGGGCTGCCTTCGCGCACCCGACATCCTCGCTGGCCTGGGGGTTGCTCGCCGAGGCGGCGCTCGCCGACGACCGGCCGGTGGAGGCCTACGCTTACGCCCGGACCGGCTACCACCGCGGGCTCGACGCCCTCCGCAAGGCGGGGTGGCGCGGCCAGGGCCCCGTGCCATGGGCACATGCGCCCAACCGGGGCTTCCTGCGTGCGCTGGCGGCGCTCAGCCGGGCGGCCCGCGCGATCGGGGAGCATGACGAGGAAGCGCGGTGCGCGACCTTTCTGCGCGACTCCTCGAGCGAGGCGGCCGACGCGCTCCGGGTCTGAGGCGGCGGCAGCGAAGCCAAGGATGCAACGGATGCCGGGGAATGGACCCCCGATCGTCCATTCCCCGGCACCACCCCCTTGGTCCGGCCCAGGCCCGGAGGGACTGAACCGACGCCGCGAGCACCATCCCCAGACGAGTGCCAGAGCGCGTGTCCATGGAAGCATCCCGAGCACGGGCTGCGGGGTGATTTGCGGCCATTGGCCGTAAGATGCCGCCGGTGACCACGGACCCGCCGTCGTGCGCGACGTCGCCCGGCGCGGGCCTCGGCGACGAGGACCCCCGGAGCACCCTCGAGCGGGTCCTTCGCGGTCAGGAAGAGCGCCGCCGGCAGCACCAGATCGAGCTCGCCGAGGCGCGCAACGCCCTGGCCCAGCTCCACGGTGAGGCCATGGGTTCCGGCTCGCCGATCGCGCGCCTCACCGTCGAGGTCGCTCCTAGCCTGATCCGCAGCCTCCTCGACACGACGACGGGCATGGTGCGAAACCACGTCATCTCCCCCTTCGTCGGCGCGGCCCTCGACGCGCAGATGCGGGCGCACAGCCAGGAGGTCATCAGCGGCGGTCGGCCGAAGCGAGCGCTCTACCACGCGTCGACGCTCGATGACCCGCGCTCGAGGGAGCGCCTTCTCGAGTGGGCGGGCAAGGGGGAGACGCAGCGGATCGGGTCGGCCGTCGATACGGAGTTCTGCGTCTTCGGCAGCGCGGCCGTGGTGGCGGTGGAGAGGTGGGGCGATCCGGCGTCGGACTACGTCGTCATCCGCGAACCCATGCTCATCACCGTGTTCGCCACGCTCTTCGACCTCGCCTGGGAGACCGCCTACCCGATCCGCCCCATGGGGGCGGACGGCGCCGCCGACGGGCCCCTCCTCGACCTGCTGAGCCGGGGGCTCAAGGACGAGGCGATCGCCCGCCATCTCGGCTGGAGCCTGCGCACGGTCCGCCGACGGGTGGCCCGGCTCATGGACGGCGTCGGCGCCCGCACGCGGTTCCAGCTCGGTGCCGAGGCGGGCCACACCGGGAGGCTCGAGTCCGGGCGGCTCGAGTCCGGGCGGCCGCCATCGCCCGCCGGCCCCACGGCATACCGCGCGCAGTTAGGGGGCCGGAACGACAGCCGGTAACCTGGCGCGGCACCGGCGGCCCTCGGTGCGAGGACCGAACGCACACTGGAGGTGGCGTGGATGCCCGCGATCGTGCTGGTCGGAGCCCAGTGGGGAGACGAGGGCAAGGGCAAGGCGACCGACCTGCTCGGGCGCAGCCTCGACTACGTCGTGAAGTTCAACGGCGGAAACAACGCCGGCCACACGATCGTCATCGGCGAGGGTGACGAGGCGGAGAAGTACGCGCTGCACCTGCTGCCCTCCGGCATCCTCACACCGACCTGCACGCCCGTCATCGGCAACGGTGTCGTCATCGATCTCGCCGTCCTCTTCCAGGAGATCGACGCCCTCGAGGCCCGGGGGGTCGACACCTCGAAGCTCCTCGTCAGTGCGATGGCTCACGTCATCACGCCCTACAACCGCACCCTCGACAAGGTCACCGAACGCTTCCTCGGCTCGCGCAAGATCGGCACGACCGGTCGGGGCATCGGCCCGACCTATGCGGACAAGATGTCGCGAACGGGCATCCGCATCCAGGACCTCTTCGACGAGAACATCCTCCGGCAGAAGGTGGAGGCCGCCCTCGCCGTCAAGAACCAGGTCCTGGCGAAGATCTACAACCGCCGGGCGGTCGAGGTGGAGGAGGTGGTCGGCGAGCTGCTCTCCTACGTCGAGCGGCTGGGGCCGATGGTGGGTGACACCTCGCTCGTCCTCAAGCAGGCCCTCGACGCGGGGGAGACGGTCCTTCTGGAGGCCGGTCAGGCGACGCTGCTCGACGTGGACTTCGGGACGTATCCATTCGTCACGTCCTCGAACGCGACCGCTGGCGGCGCGTGCACCGGCTCCGGTATCCCGCCGACCCGGATCGACGGCGTCATCGCCATCCTCAAGGCCTACTCGACCCGGGTCGGCGAGGGCCCGTTCCCGACGGAGCTGCACGACGACATGGGCGAGTTCCTCCGCAAGACCGGCGCCGAGTACGGCACGACGACCGGCCGCCCCAGGCGCTGCGGCTGGGTCGACACGGTCGTCGGGCGCTACGCGACCCGGATCAACGGCGTCACCGACTTCGTCGTGACGAAGCTCGACATCCTCACCGGCCTCGACAGAGTGCCGGTCTGCGTCGCCTACGACGTCGAGGGGGTGCGCCACGACGAGATGCCGGTCAACCAGAGCGACGTCCACCACGCCCGGCCGATCTACGAGGAGCTGCCCGGCTGGTGGGAGGACATCTCCGGCTGCCGCTCGTTCGAGGACCTGCCGGTCAACGCCCAGCGTTACGTCCTGCGGCTCGAGGAGCTCATCGGGGCCCGGGTCTCGGCGATCGGCGTCGGGCCGGGCCGGGACGCGATCATCGAGCGGTTCGACCTGCGGCCCGCCCGCGGCTGACCGCTGACCTGACTTCTCGTCTGCGGCGTGCCTCAGCGCAGGACGGTCATCCGGTGCGCGGCTCGGGTCATCGCGACGTAGAGCACCCGCACCCCACCAGGGGACTCCCGGGTGATCTCGTCCGGGTCGACGATGACCGTCGCGTCGTACTCGAGGCCCTTGCTCGACATGGGGTCGACGACCTGCACGCGGCCGCTCGCTACCCCCGCCAGGGCGTCCATGTGTCGCTTCGGGGTGAGAACCGCGATCGGCCCCTCGACGTCCTCGAGCTGGGCCCCGACGGCCGCCTGCACGGCACCCCGGACGTCATCGCCCATGGACGCCTCGACCGGGTCGATGCCCGTCTGCCGGACGGCGTCGGGGATGTCCGCGTCGGGAACGCTAAGCCGGATCAGGTCCGCCGCGTAGTCGAAGATCTCCCGGGCGTTGCGATAGTTCGCGCTCATGTGGAAGAGCCGCCGCGGCTGGGTCCCGAAGGCCTCCTCGCGCGCCACCTGTGACTCGGCGGCGTCCGGCCAGGAGCTCTGTGCGGCGTCGCCCACCACCGTCCATGACGCGTGGCGGCCACGATGTCCGAGCATCCGCCACTGCATGGGGGAGAGGTCCTGCGCCTCGTCGACGAGGACGTGGGCATACTCCCCGGCGCTGCGCGCCGAGGGGCCCACTCCAACCTGCCCGACCCGGCCGAGGAGCAGCCGCTCCAGGGCATTGGCCGGGGTGACGGCGTAGCCCCGCCTGACCACGTCGGGCCGAGCGACCGGCTGGACCTCGGTGACGCCGTAGTCGCTGAGGTTGTCGAGCTCGTCGATCTCGTAGAAGCCGCGCTCCTCCCTGGGCTGGTCCTGCACCGGGCCGAGGCGCCCGGCGAGGTCGTCGATGAGGGCAACGTCCGCAACTGACCAGGTGCCGGTGTCGAGGGCCAGTTGCATCGAGTCACGCAGCGCCGTGACCTCGTCGTGGTCGAGGACTCCTGCCGTGTAACGCGAGAGGCGCTCCTCGTCGGCGAGCCACAGCAGCACCTCGCGCGGGTCCACCTGCGGCCACCACTCGGTCAGAAACGTTGCGACGTCGAGGTGGTCCTCGAACGTGCTGACAAATTCGGCCCGGTCAGGGTGCTGGCTCTCGCGGAACGCCGCGTCGGCGAGCAGCTGCACGACGGCGTCATGGGCGAGGTTGCGCTGGTGCTGGCGCAGCGCTCGGGTGCGGACCTGCTCCAGGACGGGCCTGCTCAGCCGGATGGCGTCGCCGGCGATGAAGGCGCGCAGCTCGGTCGGTCCGCCGGGCACGCCGTCGCGGGCCGCCCTCGCGAGCACCTGGCGAATCTTGAGGGACCCCTTGATCGCGGCGGCCCGCGGGTCGTCGAGGCGCTCGGTGCTCACCGCGTCGACGACGTCACCGAGCGAGCGCAGCGTCACCGTGTCCTCTCCGAGCGACGGCAGCACCCGCTCGATGTAGGAGGTATATGCCGCAGACGGCCCGACGACGAGGATGCCACCGGACTCGTACCGTCGCCGGTCGGAGTAGAGGAGGTATGCCGCGCGGTGCAGTGCCACGACCGTCTTGCCGGTGCCAGGCCCACCCGTGATCTCGGTGATGCCCTTGGCGGGGGCGCGGATCGCCTCGTCCTGGTGGCGCTGGATCGTCGCGACGATGTCCCGCATCCGGGTCCCGCGGCTGCGGGTCAGGGCTGCCATGAGGGCGCCGTCGCCGACGACGACCAGGTCGTCTGGGGCCTCGGCGACCATGAGGTCGTCCTCGATGCCGACGACGTCCGAGCCCTTAGAGCGCAGCACGCGCCGGCGCAGGACGCCCAGCGGCTCGACCGGCGTCGCGCGATAGAAGGGCGACGCCGCCGGCGCTCGCCAGTCGATGACCAGCGGCTCGTAGTCGTCGTCGCGGATCCCGAGCCGGCCGACGTAGCGGACCTCGCGCTCGGCGCTCCCCTCGGGCAGCTGGTGGTCGATGTCGAGCCGCCCGAAGACGAGCCCTTCGTACTGGCTCTCGAGGACGCCGCGCCGGCGGGCGGCGTGGAAGACGAGGGCGTCCCGCTCGAAGAGCCCGGTCATCTCCTCGTCGCGGGCCTCGCCGGTGCGGTCGGTGCGGCCGCGGGCCAGGCCTTCGGCCTCCACGAGGTCGGCCCGGATGCCGGCCTTGGCCAGCTCGGCATACACGGCGTCGACGTGAGCCTGCTCGACGGCAATCTCGTCGGCCACCTGCGCGGATGTTGCCTTCGTGCTGTTCGAACCGGTCACAAGCTCCGCCTGGTCATCGCGGGTGGGTCACACATCGAGGAACGCGAAAGTCTAGTCTGAGCCGATGGCGTCCCCTGACACCCGTCCGCCGACCGGCGAGCCGCTCGTCGGAGACGTGGTCCGGCTGGATCCGATGGTGCTCGATGACGCCCGGGGGCTGTTCGACGTCTTCGCCGACCCGGCGGTCTTCGAGCAGGGGTTCCGGATGCTCGACCGCTTCACCGACCTCACCCAGGCCGGGGACCTCGTCGCGGCGCACCTCGCCGCGCGACCGGGGCGGACGGCATACACGGTGCGGCTCGTCGCGGACGGCGAGCTGGGCGCGGCCGGCACGGTGGTGGGCACCTCGTCGCTCGGCGACATCGACATCCCGAACGAGTCGATCCACCTGGGGTGGACGACCTACGCCTCGCGGTGGTGGGGGACGAAGGTCAACCCCGAGGCCAAGCTCCTCCTGCTCACCCACGCCTTCGAGGACTGCGGCTTCGGCCGCGTGCGGATCCAGACCGACGTCGTGAACGAGCGCTCGCAGGCCGCCATCGGCAAGCTCGGCGCCGTCCGCGAGGGGGTGCTGCGACGTTCGGTCCGGCGTCCGGACGGGAGCTGGCGCGACACCGTCGTCTTCAGCATCCTCGTCGCCGAGTGGCCCGCCGTCCGAACCGGCCTCGAGGAGCGGCTGCAGGTCAGAGCCAACCCCGGTGCACCGCCTGGACCCCCGCCTGGAACCGGGTCTGCGCGCCCAACCGGTCCATGAGCGAACGGATCCGGCGTTCGACCGTGCGTTGCGAGACCCCCGCCTGCCGCGCGATCGACGCATCCGGGGCGCCTGCCGCCATGAGTCGCAGGATCGCCGCATCCCGGGCCTCCAGGTCGGCGGGGCTCGTCCCGCGGGTCATCGGCGTCGCCAGCCCCCAGAGCCGGTCCACCAGAGCAAGCAGGGCGCGGACCATCCCGTCGGTCCGCAGCACGAGGCCCTGGGGTCCGTCCTCCTCCAACGACGACCACTCGACGAGGCAGACGCTGTGGTCGACGACGAGGACACTGAGCGGCACCCGGCCGAGTAACCGCTGGCTCTCCCCACCCTCGACGCGGGCGGCGAGGGCCTCGACGGCCGCCGGGAGGTCGAGGACCTGGGTGTCCCACACGGTGCGCGTGGTCACGGCCTGGCCGTCCGCCCCGATACTCGGTTCGCGGTGCGACTCGAGCGGAGAGCGGATGACCTCCCGGGTCCGCTCCGTCATCGACCGGGCGGACACGATGGCCGTCCGGGCCGCGGCGACGAGAAGGTTGGTCTGGGCACCGACGTCGTCGAGGTCGTGCAGGACCGTGACGCCCGTCTCCGGGTCCCGATCGGGCGCCCGCGCGTTGTAGTGGATCTGCGCCAGCTCGTGCGCCGCGGCGCGCAGCTGCTGCGCGCGGCGTTCGAGGTTCCGGGCGTGCTGGGGGATCGACGTCAGGGGCGGCGGCACCTCGACGGCGCCGGTCGAGCTGATCGTCACCAGTCCGCGCTCAGCGAGGACCGCGAGGGCCCGGGTGAGGGAGGCGGCCGGCAGGCCCTGCGCGAGGAGCAGCTCGCGGCTCGGCCGTTGCATCCGCAGCAGCGCGAGGTAGACCCGGGTGGCGACGCCGTCGACCCGGGTGTCCTCGAGCGACTGGGACAGCGCACCCAGGGGGTCGGAGGTCGAGGCGGTCATCCGGTGGTCCCCTGTCGTGAGACGGAACACATGCTGGTGGCGGATCGCCGACACTGACTGTACTCCGACAACGGCTGGCTTTACTCCGGACCCGGCTTTTGCCATCGTGGCCGGTGTCGATTCAGTCGACGTCGCCGCCATTCGTCGCGGGTCCCCCTCCCAGCGACGAGGCGCGAGACGCGCGGTGCTCCCGGGTGATGGTCCCCCTGCCTCTCGGGGGCACCGCGTTCTTCCTGTCCCGGTGGCATCTACTCCCGGGTCCACCACAGGGCCGTTCTGCGCCGGGCCCCTTAGGGTGGGCGCCGTGAAGGTCCTCGTCCTCGGCTCCGGCGCCCGCGAACACGCCCTGGCGCGAGCCCTCAACGCCGACGACGGCGTCAGCGCGGTCATCGCCGCGCCGGGCAACGCCGGTATCGACGCCATCGCGCTCTGCGAGCCGTTCTGCGCCGGCTCCGACGTCAGCGACTCGGCCGCCGTGGTGGCGCTGGCCCGCAGACACGCGGTCGACCTCGTGGTCGTCGGGCCGGAAGCACCGCTCGTCGCCGGGGTCGGCGACGCCCTGCGTGCGGCCGGGTATGCCGTGTTCGGGCCGTCTGCGCAAGCAGCCCGCCTGGAGGGCAGCAAGGCCTTCGCCAAGGAGGTCATGGCCGCCGCGGGCGTGCCGACGGCCATGGCCCACGTGTGCACGACGCTCGCGGAGGTCGACAGCGCCCTCGACGCACTCGGGGCTCCGCACGTCGTCAAGGACGACGGCCTCGCGGCCGGCAAGGGCGTCGTGGTCACCGACGACCGGGACGCCGCCCGCGACCACGCCCGGGCCTGCCTCGACAAGGGCAGCGGAAGTCAGGTGGTCATCGAGCAGTTCCTCGACGGACCAGAGGTGTCGGTGTTCTGCATCACCGACGGCGTCACCGTCGTGCCGCTGCCGCCGGCCCAGGACTTCAAGCGCCTCGGGGACGGGGACGCGGGACCCAACACCGGTGGCATGGGGGCCTACTCGCCGCTCGACTGGGCTCCCCCCGGCCTCGCGCGCGACGTCGTGGCGAGGGTCGCCCAGCCGACCATCGACGAGATGCGTCGCCGCGGGACTCCGTTCGTCGGCGTCCTCTACGCCGGCCTGGCCCTGACCTCACGCGGACCACGGGTCATCGAGTTCAACTGCCGCTTCGGCGACCCCGACGGTCAGGTCTCCCTCGCCCGCCTCGTCACGCCCCTCGGTGGCCTGCTCCTCGCGGCGGCCACGGGCGCGCTCGACGACTACGACCGCCTTCGGGTGAGCCCTGACCACGCCGTATCCGTCGTTGTCGCCGCACCGGGATACCCGGCGGCGCCCCGGACAGGCGACCCCCTCACCGGGCTCGAGCAGGCCGACGAGGTCGACGGCGTCTACCTCCTGCACGCCGGGACCAGGCGTGACGGGGCCGGCCTCCTCGTCTCGGCCGGCGGCCGGGTCGTCGATGTTCTGGCAACCGGCGCCAGCCTCGGGCAGGCGCGGGCCGCGGCATACCAGGCCGTTGGTCTCATCGGCCTCGACGGCTCGCAGCACCGCACCGACATCGCCCTCGCCGCCGAGCGGGGCGAGATCCGCATCGGAGGGTCGGGCGATGAGTGACCTGCCGGGGTATGCGCACACCTACTCGGGCAAGGTGCGCGACCTCTACGCGCCGCTCGACGTCTCCGGCGCCCGCGAGGACCGGCTCCTTCTCGTGGCGTCCGACCGGATCTCGGCGTACGACGTCATCCTCGAGACGCCCATCCCGGACAAGGGAGCGGTGCTCACCCAGCTGTCGCTGTGGTGGTTCGAGCGGCTCGAGGACCTCGTCCCCAACCACGTCGTCTCGACCGATGTGCCTGTCGCCGTGGCTGGGCGTGCGGTGCTGGTCCGGCGGCTCGAGATGGTGCCGGTCGAGTGCGTCGCGCGCGCCTACCTCACCGGGGGCGGGCTGCATGAGTACGCCGCGACGGGCTCCGTGTGCGGAGTGCCGCTGCCGCCCGGCCTGGTGGACGGCTCGCGTCTCGACGAGCCGATCTTCACGCCGACGAGCAAGGCGCCGGTCGGCGAGCACGACCAGCCGATGACGGCGGACGAGGTCGACGCCCTCATCGGTGCCCCCCTGCGCGATCGGGTCGACTCGCTCACCCGGCGAGTACTGTTGCGCGGCAACGAGATCGCCGCCGAGCGAGGGATCCTCATCGCCGACACCAAGGTGGAGTTCGGGCTGGACCCGGCGTCTGGTTCGGACGACGCGCCCGGCGAGCCCGGCGTCGTCCTCGCCGACGAGGTCCTCACGCCGGACTCGTCGCGCTTCTGGCCCGCCGAGCAGTGGGAGCCCGGTCACCCGCAGGCCTCCTACGACAAGCAGTTCGTCCGGGACTGGCTCACCTCCCCCGCGAGTGGCTGGAACCGCGCGTCGGGTGAGGCGCCGCCGCCGTTGCCCGACGACGTCGTCGAGCGGACCCGGGCGAAGTATGTCGAGGCCTACGAGCGCTTGACCGGTCGCCGGTTCCGCTGAGCGGCGCGCACATGGCAGGCTGTCGCGCATGAGCGACGAGTATGCCGGGCAGCAGGGACCCCAGGACGGCTCGGCTACGGGGGGTGGGGGCTGGACCAGCGACCCGGCCGTGCCGGGGCTGGCGCGGTTCAAGGTCCGGCAGCGACTGACGCTCATGGTCAACCGCTACGAGATCCACCACGTCGACGCCCAGGGTGAGGAGGCCGGCCTTCTCGCCTTCGCCGAGCAGAAGCGGATGGCTTTCAAGGAGCAGGTCACCTTCTTCACCGACCCGTCCAAGACGCAACCGGTCTTCGGGTTCCGGGCGCGCCGGGTGATGGACCTCAACGCGGTCTACGACGTGACGGATGCCCAGGGGCAGCCGATCGGGTGGTTCAAGAAGGACTTCGGCAAGTCGCTCATCAGCTCCACGTGGCACATCGGCACGCCCGACGGGTTCCAGGGGATCGGCACGGAGCGCAACAAGACCGTCGCCGTCCTGCGCCGGGTGTGGGACTTTATCCCGTATCTCGGCGACATCTGGGTGCCCTGGCTGTTCCACTTCGACTTCGTCGGCCCCGACGGGTCCGTCGTTCTCAGCAGCACCCGCAAGCCGGCGGTGCGCGACGTCTACGACGTCGAGGTGCCCAGCGTCGGGGGTTGGCGGCTCGACTGGCGGGTGGCGGCGGCGATGGCCGTGGCGCTGGACGCGCTGCAGAGCCGCTGAACCCCGCACCCGCTGACGCGAAGTGCCGCCTGAGCTGCGGTGCCGCCTGACCTGCAGTGGGCCACGTCGAGCAGAGCGACGCGGCGGTGTGTGCAGGCGCGGCGGATCCGGCCGATACCCTTGGTGGCAGACCCCCTGCCACACCCTCTCGAGGAGCCCCCTGCAATGGGAAGCATCGTCGTCGACGTCATGCTCAAACCCGAGATCCTCGACCCGCAAGGGCAGGCTGTCGCCGGCGCCCTTCCGCGGCTCGGGTTCGACGGCTTCATCGACGTCCGCCAGGGCAAGCGCTTCGTCCTCGCCGTGGACGGCGACGTCACCGATGAGCACCTCGCCCTCGCCCGGGAGGCGGCCGAGACGCTGCTCAGCAACCCCGTCATCGAGGATGTGGTCGCGGTGCACGTGGAGTCGGTGGAGGAGCCGGCGGTCGAGGCAGGCGCCGACTCAATGGCGACGTCGG
>JAABUP010005053.1_pt1 | contig 20687 bp, 19 predicted proteins | sample 5559201 | NCBI WGS metagenome assembly JAABUP01 (sample SAMN10711887, study PRJNA513373) | rock metagenome | isolation source: Antarctica rocks | place: Antarctica
TATGTGCATCATCACCTGCAAGCATCTCCCCTTCTTGAACAGTATTGTAAACAAATCGGCGCTAGAGTGACTGATGTTTGCATCATGGGAACATATCGCAGATCTGTTCAGGAAATGTGCAAGGGCTCACAGGGGTTGTTATCAGGCTTGAAAATGGTGACATTGCTGGACCTAAGCTTCGGCATGTGGCCTTTGAGCAGCCACTGGCCGCTCAGTCCATCTCCGGGGTCGTTGCCAGCGAAGCACATGATGAATGGACAGTCATTCAGTCTGATGGTTCGGACACAGAGTACAACTCCAGGTCAGGTGCTAAGCACGGGCTAGTCAGGGTCAAGTCAGCCCTGCCCCAAGAGGAGCTGCCCCAGCAGCTGCAGGGGCTAGGGCTAATTCACACGGCCCCCAGCTGTGGTTCAGCTGGGGTCAAGAACCTGACTGACGATTCCAGCCAGCCTTTCAAAAGGAAGCTGCCAGCGTTGAAGGTACCCCTGACGGGTATGGGCCGACCTAGGGCAGCAGCTAGACGGGGTACTCCCTGCTTTGTGGCTGAGGGAATGGAGGGCATAGGCTTTGCTTCCAGCTGCAGCAGCCTGTTCTGCTCTGATCACATTGCTGATGTTGTTGGAGATGCGCAGATGCTGATATTCCAGTCATACTTGCATGCTCAGCCTGCTGAAAACCAGGAAGAAGAAGCTGCCTATGCTCTGCGTCAGCACCTCAGCATGGCAGGTCACATGCTCGGCAGCAGCAGCAACAGCAGTGCTGTCCTACTGCAAGCTTCAAACATATCTGTACCTGTCAGCGCAGCACAGCATGCCCAGCAAGGCAATACAGCTGGGCCTGGTTGCAGATCCCTGCCAGTAGCTGAAGGCACAGAGGGCAGAAATTCCATTGCTGCTTTCAACCCTTCATGGCACCTGAGGGCAAACCAGGCCGCCCAAGCCGAAGAGCACTCCAGCACACAGACTGCCGACACAGTCCCAGATGCTGATGACTCACTGGACCGGTTCTACAGGCCAGCTGGTGGTCTGCCCTCTAAGCCTCCTCAGCACCAGCCCAGCATGGTTGAGCAAGCCGGCTGCCTGAACTTTGGCAGCCATGTTGTGGCCAAGGGACAATTGGCTGAGGCACCGTGGGGGCAGTCTATTGGCCGCAAGAGCAAACCCAAGGAGCGTAGTGCAATCAATGATGCTGCTCTCAGCTCAGAGGACTCAGAGAGTGAGTATGAGGATGAGGATGAGCCTCAGTCTCAGACTCAGGCTGACTTTGAAGCTGACGATGATGCAGAGTCTGCTTGTCAATCAAGGATGACAAGTTATGACTCACAAGAGCGTTCAGCAGAGGGGCGATACACAGATGCCCTACCAGGGCAGGGACAGTATGAGGCAGGGCAGTATGCAGATTACCACTCTGAGGAGGGGCAGTCTGAAGAAGGCCAGTATGGTGAGGGGCATTTTGAGGACACAGGCCTGGACCAGCCAGCTGGCATAACCTCTGCACCTGAGGTGTATAGTCCCATGTCATGTGGGGCGGCGCGTGTCCGGTCCATGATCACCAACAGACCATTCATGCTGGAGGACCCTGTGAGCCCTATTGCAGAGCGCAGAGGTGCCACTATGAGGAGAGGCTCACAGCTCACTCTGACTGCCCCAGCTGAGTCCCTAGGGAACAGTGTAGTATTGCAGGGCCCTCAACAGCAGGAAGAGCCCCTGTATCATGACTGGTCTCAGCCTGTACAGGACCCCACTGCAACAGCTGCTGAGCCCGCTGCTCCTGCACCCATGTCAGAAGCCGAGCTAGCAGCTGAGCTGGCAATCGCTGATGCCATGCGCAAGAAAGGCAAGAAGTCCAATCCAGATGCTGTCAAGACAGGTGCTATCAGCAAGCTCACTGGCAGCTTGTTCAGACGCTCAGGCAAGAAGACAGCCGAGACTCAGACCACCGAGTACCGAGAGGAAGAGACTCAAACCTCAGACCAGCCTGAGCCGTCACCAGAGGTTATGTCACAGGGGCTCGTGACAGCAGCAGGGCATCCCGAACTGGGGCAGGAGCTTTCCTTTGGGGATGCCCTCAAAGCACAAACAGCCCCACCTATCGAGCTTCACTATGGAGATCTGGTGCTGTCAGATCTGTTGGAAGCTCATGGGCCTCTAGCCATGACTGCAATGTCGTCTCCCACCCATACCTCCGCCTTTGTCCTGCCATCTGAGCAGACCAGCCCAGCACAGCTGGCAGGCCTTGCTGATGTCTCCGATCAGGATCTGCCTGCCCAGATCATGACACAGCACAGCTCTGAGCCTCTGCTGCAGCCGCCTGCTCTGACTGGGCTGCCGGCAGAAGCAGCGCCCGCAACTGCAGGAGAGATGATGACGTTCCAGGTGGATGGGCAGATCAAACTTGGGCTCCGCCCTCGCCAGCTCACCTTCTCAGCTTCTGCTCAGCCACCACCACAGCTGTGGTTGCAGTCACAGGATGGCTCCCAGGCTTTGGTTGGATCTCAGTCTACTGCTCCTGCTCTTCCTCATGCCGAGCAGCCTGCAGGGACTTCAACCCACAGCAGTGGTGCTACAGCATCAGGTCACTTACCAGATGGGGTAGCAGCATCTCAGTCATCTGACAGAAGCCTTCAGTCAGCACTGCCAGGCAGTGCTAGCTTGATGCTACAGCCTCAAATGTCAAGCGTGGCCACAGCTGCACTATTAGCAGCACCAGTGTCCAGGCAGCCGTCCATACAGGCAGATGACATGACCACAGCTGTGGACACACAGTGTGGTCGAGAACTGACTACTGTGGCACCATCTCTGTCATGGCCGGGACCTGCCACAGCTGCAGCAGCACCCTCTAGGCAGAACTCTGCCGCGGCACCTCTGCTTTCCAGGCAGCCATCTGCTGCAATGCAGCCGTCATCCAGGCAGCTGTCAGCAGCAGTACAGCCGCCATCTAGACAGGCCTCAGCAGCTGTGCCACCACCATCACGGCAGCCCTCAGCAGTGGGACAGCCACCATCCAGGCAGACCTCAGCGGTGGCAGCACCTCACTCTAGGCAGTCTTCTGGTCTGCCACTGCCTTTATCAAAGCAGTCCTCTGCTGTGGTCCCACCGCCACCTACTGTGTCAAGGCAGCCGTCAACCTCAGCAGAGCCTCATCAGGCTGCAGAACCCAGCCCCAGACAAGGGCTGGAGCAGGTATGGGCAGCCCTGCTGCCCTCCCTGCTAGCAGAAGCCAACAGGCAGGGTGGTGATGCAACAGCTGCCGTGCCAGCTGCTGCTAGGTTGCTTGCTGGCTCACAAACTAGGGCTGATGCAGCTGCGCCGGTGCAGACTGTTGGTGACATCCTCAAGATGTGGGCGCCACTCCCCAAGGCTATGACTGCAGGTCAGGGTACTTTTTGCAGAACGTGGAATCCTGATGCTGTCAGCTTGGGTCTGTGTCACTGAGTATGCACATGCGCTGGTCTTTCTGGCTGCAATGATCATGTGCTATCAGTGTAACATATGGGGGTAGTCAAGCGCTTTGCAGTCAAGTGCTTGATATCTTGAGTGCCGTTTGTGGCTCACAACAAGTCGCTTGCACTATCTGTTGCCCACCTTGAATGTCTGCAATACCCCTCTGATGTAACAGAAACTCAACATGTTGCATGGATGCTGCTCTCATCATGTTGAGCACCCTTGACACACCTCAGATTAGGTGTTCAGCTGTGTGACAGCATGTCAAACTACCTGGCCTGACCCCCGTTCATCAGCATGAGACACAACGCTCTTCATATTGGTTTTGCCTCGACGACCAAAAGTATGACCGCCATGTAGAGCTTGTAGGTGGGCCAGCTCAGAGCGCATCACAGCTGCTGAGAGCCATGCGTCTGGACAGGGGCCTGCCAAAGGGCAGAGAGGGTCTGACTGAAAGGGAGCAGCAGCCCCACACGAGCATGGGAGGCTCCCCTGGCAGGCTGACAGGGCAGAGACACCAGGCCAGGTACCACCTTGTGGTGAAAGACGGCATGTACATATCACCCTGTAAGCTGAATTTTTGTGCACAGATCAGCTTGGCATCACTTGTTGATGCGGTTGCTTGCAGCAATGTTAGTATGTGCATGCCATCAGTGTGTGCGACTGCCTTCTCAGAACCGCAGCTGCTCTGTTTCATTTGCATAAGGTGGCTGCCATATCAGCTCAATGGGGCATATCAGCTCTCAACGGGGCATATCAGCTCAATGGGGTATGTCACCTCAATGGGGCATCCTACCAGTTCAACTATATGCCAAGGCCCTGACAGGGAGGAGCAGGATTTATATTGTCAACCAACCAACCATGCTGGCACACGTCTCCTGTTGATTGATTGGTTTGAACCTGTGCCAGCCTTTGCTCTTGCATCAGCCAGATAGGTATTAGCTTTTCCTCAACCCGATTCAGAAGGCCGCGCAACAGGCTATGTTTATCACTCGAGGGTGTGCAGTCGATGTGGCAAGCACCACACTGCATATCAGTCCTGTAGATACCAATCATCTGACACTTGTGTTATATACCCACCATGTCTGCGGTCAGCTGTAAGGGATCTGAGGCTGAGTCTAGGTCAAATTATTGGAAGCTGCTTAGGCACACAGCATGTAGGTCCATCGCAGGATGAAGCAATGTGTATACCTGAAAAACCAGAACGACAAATGATCTTCTCAGATCAGTTGAAGCATCTTGCAGGCACAACCAGGAATTGACTCCCGGCACAAAGCACACAATAGCTTGTGACCAGCTGCTTCTGCAAAACAACCACACTGACTGTGCATCTGCTCCCTTAGTATGATAGTGCAGAAGCGGCCTGCAACGCTCACCAAGGCCAAATTCTTGATGCAAAGGGCACCCGGGAACAGCCCTGGGCACTGTTGAGTAATAGCTACACAGACACACACATTATAATGAAGCGTATGACAGGCAGCATGCACTGGAACATGGCTTATGGTGTGAGTTGTGTCAGCAGTGTGACACAATATGTAATGCAGATGACAAGGTTAGAATGCATGCAAGACAGACAAGGTGCATGCAGCGATCATGGCAGCTCAAGAGAGACACTGTCATGTGAGCACAGAGGTAGCAGAGAGGTATGCATCACCAGCTAATTGCTGATTGTCCTGATGACTGAATGCATTTGAACAAGCAGGATTAGCTTTGCAGACAATGCCGCAGATGCAGATGCATTGTAGCAAGCTGTCAGCTGATCAGCGAATCATTCTGTTTTGCATACAGAGCTGACAAAGAGTTCTAAAAGATCCCCAACGCAGGCCTTGGAAGTTCTTGCAGGTGGAATTTGTGCAGCTGCTGACAACAAGGTGCACTGCTTCTCCTTGGACCTGCCTGCTCAGCAATTCATCTTGAAAACAACGCTGGAGGTCAAACAGCAGGGTATTGCAGACATCTGCATCAGGCAAGACCAGCGCCTGTTTGCCACTGCTGGCTGGGACGGCAAAATTCGAGTCTTCCATTACCAAAAGCAGAAAGCACTGGCAGTTCTTCAGGTGAGCTTTGTGGCGCCTTTCTTCCGTACCAGAGGCTGTGAAATCATAAGCTTGAATAGGCTCTGCACCTTGTGTGAGGCTGCCTCAGCAGCCCCTTCCTTCATGCAGACTATCCACAAAGAGGATGTAACGCAGTCTCTTTCTAGGCATTTGTCTATTGGATGCATACTTCAGGCAAGCTGCGAGTCTTCTGTATGCTTTGGTGTAGACTGCCGTGTTAACCTTGATGGATGTTGGCTGAAACAAGAAGTTTATGTTGGTCTCAAAGCATGCTTGTGGGTTTGCCATGCAGTATCACAAGAAAAGCCTGACTGCTCTGGCTTTTGACTCCAGAGGTCAGCGCCTTGTGTCAGCTTCCAGGGATGGCAATATTGCTCTGTGGTCAGTCTTTCAATCAGACAGCATATAGGCAATTCTCTTGTGGATTGGACAGTGTTTCGCCGTATCAAGATCTGTGTTGTGCGTCCGTATGTCATGTAAGCAAGAGCTGTGCTAAATTCATAGCAAAATTTGTCAAGCCGAAGTCAGGCAGGCTACTCAATTTTTTAAACCTGACCACGCAAGCGGTCAACTGTGGACGCGTAATCCAGGAGTCACCTTCTGATGAGTCGAGAGGCCCAGGCTATTGATCGCACATAGCAGCGGCTAGCTTGCTCATCGCAGCGGGGAAATGCCTGGTAAGCTAGCTGTGTTGTCTGGAATCTGAGGCGGCCGCCCCTTGCAATCAAAATGTCACTGGACCAAAAGCCACGAACCATCGGCTGCAGGCCCTTCTCCGGCTTCACGCAAAGCTTCGCCTGTTGACATCGTCTCTGGGCCGCCATCATGCAGGCATCCTTGCCCTGACGTTTGCAGCAGCTCTGAGGGAAGCCTTTCTTTGGATTCTGGATTGGCTCTGTCTATTCCGTTCGCCTGTTGCTAGACGTGCCGCCTCACCATGACACGAGTCTGCTACACCACCATCCCTACGGGAAGGCCGTACAACAACCTGTTTCCCTGTGCGTCCTTCAAGCAGACAGACAACTTCTATGGCAAGGCAAGCCAGAGGCTCGCTGAGCAACAGCAACACTGCACTCTACAGATACCAAGCATGCCTCAGCTGGACGAATTAGCAGATGGCACAGGCTCCAGCACTCTTCAGACACTATCTGAAGCCTTGGCAGACTTGAACATGGATATTCACAGGACCATCCCAGATCCAGCTGCCATTGTCAACAGCCTGGCAACCACCAGGTTCTGCTCTAAGCAAGCGCTGAAGCGATTTGCTGCTCAGTTCAAGCCAGCAGCCAGCAAGAGTGCATTTGTGTGCCAACCTATTGAACTCAACAAATGTGACCAACTGAGTGTACAAGATCTGCTGGACAGCACACCTTCACACAGCAATCTTGACAGCTGCTCTGCCGTTGAGCTTGAGACCCCTTTGATGCCTCCGACAGCCCTACAGGTATACTCAGTACTTACCAATTAGCATCTGCGTCGTGATGCAGTCTCCTGGCTCACTCATCTGTCTGATGCCATCAGCAAGATACACTTCAGATTGTATGCTGTGTCATGGAGACCAGCACCAAATCAGTCTTGCAGAAGCAGCTACTGCTTGTGATTGCAGGGCTTCTCAGATATGAGACAGCAGTTGCTGGTCAACTTAGACCTCCAGGCAATGCCTGATCTTTTTGCAAGAGACCTCACCAAGGTAAGCCATTCTTCCATTCTTGGTATCCCACTCTCTGAGTTTGCCTCAAGTGCTTGACATATGCTCAAGGGTCTGAAGCTGATGTGCATCCTGAGTTCAAGTGACACCTGTACATGAACCAGGATACCAGCTTTTGCACGTGTTGCAAAAGCAGGCCTCATGGTGTGTCACGTGTGCTACTCGAGTGGTTGATGCAATGCAGGAGCTGGAACAAGCCGGCATCCACCCAATGGCACAGTCAGGAAGGCAGAGCGGGCTGAGCACCACAGCTGCACAGCCAGCTTCCCCACCTTCTGTGCTCATAGAGCTCATTGGTGGGGACTCTAGCACCACACACATGTGGGATGCATCACAGCTACCACAGCCAATCATGCTAGATACTGTCACTCGGCGATTGGACTTGCTGGGTACGTTGGCACCTTGGAACACACTCACAGCTGATTTGAACACTGCTCTGGATACCAATCAGGAGCATGCAGCTGCAGCTTCTGTGCCAGCACTCAGAGATGACTCACAGGGTGAGCTGTGGCTGAGCGTCATGGCTTCTCACACTCTGTCAGCTTCTTGCGCAGCTGCTGATGACTGCCAGGGTGCTGTTGGTCATGGCCACATCAACTGTGGTAGCAAAACCAGTCAAGAGGTCAAAGCAGAGATTCTGTCCTCAGTTGCTTGTTCCATGGAAGAATGCAGAGCGCAGGTGGAGACAGCCCCACCAGAGCTGGAGGTACCAATGCTGTGTTTCAAAATCTCCGAGCAAACTCTCATGACTGAGGTCTTTCAGGCAGAGCAGTGCCCCAAAGCTCCAGAGTATGTGCCAGCCTCAGTGGCTGACTGCAGTGTCAAGGGCAGCAGCAAGCTTACATACCACAGTTTGGTTGCTCAGGAGCTGACTCTACAGGAGAGCTTCTACACCCTGCCAGTTGTGCTGTTTGACGACAGCAATGACTATGGCTTGGATGAAGCTCAATCTAAGGAAGACATGTGGCAGCAGTGCATGGCTGAGTGCCGTTTCAGGCACTTGAAGACCGGCCACCTGGACCTGTACATGGACTGGTCTTTGGTAGACAGAGCTTGCCCCTGCTCTGCATCCCTTCAGACCTTCAAGCCTCGGCTCAAACTGCACTCACAGCCTGAGAGCCTGCCTCCTGTTGCTGCTGACTCAGCACTGTCTGACTCAGCCATCGCAGCATCAGTCATCAGCAGCATAGCTGAAGGTGCATTTGTGGTCCCTGGGATACTATACCATGCAGTGCAGCAGCCAGAGCAGCTTCCTCGTGCAATCAAGCAGAGGCTATGCAAGCAACCAGCACACCAGCACCCAGCAAAACCGCTCAGGCAAGCTGCAACAGCAGTCAGCAGCCAAACTGCTGCCAACACCATCAACTTGGCATCTAGCAGCCACATCAGCTTGCATGCTGCAAGCAGAGCAGCAGCTGATGGTATACCAGTGGCACAGCAGCCCACTCAGGGCAAACCTGCGTTGCAAGCTGCGCCTTCAGGAAGTAAAGCCAGGGCTTCAGGAGGTGTTCAGCCCTCTGGCATCTTTCAGCAGCGAGCAAAATCTGCCAAGACACCAGCAGCTGCAAAAGCTCCCCAAACAGCATCAGCAGGCAATGACATGGCCTTCTTCCTAGGGCTGCAACCCACTGCAACTGCCCCTGCTTCTTCTGGAGGCGCTGCGCCCTTGCCTAATCAGGCATGTCCAATAGACCTCTGCAGTGATGGGGATGAAGAAGCAGAGGAGGAGGTGGCAATGCAGCTGCCAGATGTGCAGTATGTCTGTCTGCAGCTGCCAGAGCAGCATACAAGGCTGCTGAACATAATGCAAGGGGACCAGCGTGCTCTGCTGAGAGAGGCTGATGGCATTGATGCAGAGGTATGCGACATGTTTCAGGCCCAGCTATTGTGCTCAGTGCCTCCAATGACATGTACTGCATGTTCCTGAGTATGCCTATGTGCACACTCATGTTTCTAATGGACAATTTTGCCTGCAAAGGCAATGACAGGCTTGTCTGCATGCTTTATGCAATACTGTGAAGACATATATGACAATAAGATACCCATCTGCAAGCTGCAATTTCAGTCTGTATTGCTGCACAACCACTCCAATGGGACTTGAGCTGGGATCTTGTCACAAATAAGACTGCCAGAAGTATGCATTTCAACTCAAACCTAATGCTAAATTGCATGGTCAAATTGCCAACTCCAGCATGCTGAGTATTCACCAGGAAGGGGAAGGCGATGAATGCTGCAGCTGCAACCGCTGATCATCCAATGCTGCATGCCTGTTGTAAGACTCAAATTTTTGGTACATATTCAGGTGGCAAAGTCCAGCATTCTGAGCATTCAGCCTGTAGAGAAAGCACTCAATGCTGCAGCAGCCACAGAGCGTCAGCATCCAGGAAGCTGCAAAGAAGCCCTCAAGGCATATGCTGCGCTGGCAGTGATGCGACAGGCGGCACAAGCTCTCACTCAGTATGGCATCAGATATGCTCATCTGTACCTTCGCCACAACCTGGAGGCCTTGCCAATGCTCAAAAAGTGAGCCCCTGAGGTCATCACCTATGCAAACATCTTGCAATTGCTTTCTTGCAAAAATGCAATCTGCACTGCATTCTGCAGGAGCTGGCTGTTTCGAAATGGCCCCTTTGCTCCGTACGGGCTAGCAGATCTGCATCCTGCAGGAACAAACTTGATGTCTTGACACTCTCAAATCAAGTTTACATTTCATATGCAGCTACCTATACGTGCATGTTGTGTGTCTCACAGATTAGTAGTTACCCAAGCTTCTGCGGGTTTCTTGGGAAAAGCTCATTTGGCTTTGTCAGCGACCTGACACCAGCTCACAAACGGTAGTACTCTTTCTTCTCTATGTAAAAGTATTATCAAAAAAGGTAGTGATGTACCACAGGTGGTGTGTAAAGGTGGCAGCTGCTCTAGAAGCTGCCTACAAGCAGGTAGAAGCTGGCAAGCTGGAGGATCATCCAAAGCAGGCAGCTTTGCAGAAGGCTCTCATAGGCATCCAAACAGTGCAGCCGGTGGGCATACCTTTCAACTTACTGCCTGACCTGTTTGGGCAGTTAACGTACATCTGCTGGTTCCTTACAATCAGAGTTTGCATGGTGATGTAAATGGTGACTTCTGTATGCTTTTGGGTAGCTGTGCTGCCCACAGATCACAACTTCTTTACCTCTGATGTTTCAAGCTGTTGAGTGCATACAGCCCATGGCAAACCGGTTTCAGGCTGTTCTGGCAAACAAGTTGTTGCCCATGTCTCTGCTGCTTAGTCATGCAAGTCTGAATGTCTGCAACTATATGTATAGTGCATGACTCGGCTTGGAGTATACATATGGGGATACTAAGTCCTCTAGTCTTACCTGACTCACTACTCGCAGCCATGACCATCTCTGTATCCGCGTGCAATCTGTGTGCAAGCATTGAAAGCAACCAGCATCCATTGCAGGATGCCAAGGTGCTGCTGCTAGGAGATGCAAGAGCCTTTTTCACCATGTACAAAGCCGTTGTGGATGTGGGTCTGAAGCCTTTCCAGCTAGACAGGGATGAGAGGCTGCTCAAAGCAGGCCTGCCTGCAGAGGAGCTGAAGAAAGCTGCAGGGGAGGCAGCCACAGCTGCAGACTGTATTCTGGTTACTCATCAGCAGCTGGTGTCCCCTGGCTTCCCATTCGAGCGGTATGCCTTGTATGTCTGAAAAGGCTTTGCGTATTACAGACAATATGACACCAGGCAGCAACTTCTGCAGACGATGTTTTGTATGTCTTGAAAGGCTTTGCACAATACAGAAATATGATGGGAGGCCAGCCACAGCTGCAGACTGAGTTTTGGTTGCTCATTAGCAATATATTCTATGCACAGCATACCCTCAAATGGCGTTCTCCTGGCTGGCCGTTTTGAGGGTATGTCGTGCATATCAAAACTGTTGACTCAGTACACAAACAAGCCTATGGCTTAAAACGCAAGCTGAACACATGTGCTGCTGACCTGTGGTACAAGGTGAGTGCACACAGCAACAAAGGCTGATCACATATATAACACACCTGCATGGTTCCAGCATTGGCATCACCTGTCCCGCATGATGCAGACTGAGTGTCACTGTGCGCACTCAAGACATCAGTCACATGATGATGCGGGCTCTGTACACAGAACCTGCCATTTGTCAAAGCAAACACTCAGCAACTCTGCAGCCTGCACTAGTGCTCCTGCTAGTGTTGGCTCACACCATTATCCCTTTAAACAAGAAACTTTGTAAGAGATGCCATGCCCTTGCAGGTTTGGTTGTCTGCTGGAGTACGTACAGCAGCCCTTAGCAAAGGCTCCAGCAAACATATCTGAGGTGCTCAGCAAAGTGCCCTGCCCCAGGCACATATTCCACATGGATCTGACCACAACAGAGCCAGAAGCAACTACCCTGACTAGGACACATGCTAGCGGTGGGCTTTCAAAAGCACCAGGGCTACAGTCTCAGGCTGGCACCCAGCGTGCAGCCCTCAGGCCAGGGGCACTTAGCAGCAACATGCTGATGGGTCAAGCCCAGTTGCACCCAGTCTCAGAGCATGGTCAGGCCAACAGGCCAGATGCTATGGTTGCAGAGGAAGGGGTTGCAGAGCCAACTGCAGCAGAAGACTGTCATGCAGAAAGGCAAGGCGCTGTGGTACCAAAACAAGGGGCAATGGGCAGTGTCAGCCAAGGCATTCTGCCTATAGCTATAGGTGATCCTGCATCCTGGTCATGTGCAGTGCTGCAGTGCCATGACCAATACCTGCATGCTGTTTCTGCATGGCATGAGGACAGTTCAGCCTGCACAAACCTATGGGAGCGGTGTGAAGGTGCTTGCGTTCTGCACAGAAAAGCCCAATATACCTCACCCTAAGGATTTCCTTGGTCAATGACGAAATTCCCCCCTTCCCCCCCTTTGTTTGTGCTTGCATTTCAGCAGGCCCCAAGAGTGATGGGCTGCGCCAAGCAATGCTGCAGCCAGCCACAGCACATATGTACAAGTCTTGCCCACAAAAGCATCAACCATGTGTCACAGGCTACCAGGCCTGTGACACTTGACTTGTAACAACAGTCTGCCGGGGAAAACCCTGTATAAAGCACAGCCACAGCTGGGGTCTTTTGGTAGACATGGTGTGATCAGATCCAGATATTGTGACCATGTCTGCAGGCAAGGCAGATCCATGTCACCCTGACCGGCCGTTGGTAGTGACCACCAATCCAGACTGCTTGCTCAGGCAGAGACGCAGCCTGTATGAGGCACTGCTACAGCTGGAGCAGAAGAACGCTGTTGTGATTGAGAGGGACTTGCCATATGTGGATCTGGTGCTGAGCCCATCAGCTTGTTTGTGCATTTGGACAGAGGAACAAATGCTGCAGGCAAATCCCATGCTCCAAGGGGTCACTGATTGCTCAGTTGTACTAATTTGCACAACACACAAGATGCAAGTTTTGCATGAGTCACTTGTGGCAGTTGAGCCTTGATGCAACGAGTTTGCAATGCTACCAATGGTGTTAAGCCTTTGTCAGCATCAGCACTGCTGCATCAGTGTCATCAATGACACTTATGTAAGCTCAAGCTTGACTTTTCACTCTTGCCCATTTGAGCTGCACACCGCAGCCAGAAGGTCAGTTGACTGTCATCTGCAAGAGTTTGGTCTCCCAATGACTAACAATACAGTCCATGTGTTTGCAGGGCACAGGCGTCACCACTGACAGCAACAATTCCAACCTTGGTATGCTTCTGCAACACAGTACTGTTGGACCACAGCTGCAGCGCCTCAGCTTTGCATACTCCAGCTGTCTGCTTTGCATCGAGGGAAGCAGGGCCTTTGAACAGAAGCTGGCAGAGCACCTGAGCAAGCTGTACGCCATGGCTCGGCACTCAGGCCTCAGTTTGCAGTACTTCTTTTCATCCAGTCAGGCTATGACACAGGTATGCAGCTGATCACCATAGGCGTTACAACAGCTGTTACATGAGGACCTGGGTGTGCATATGTGCATGCTGTTCTTTGCAATACATTATCACCAGTGTTCAGCAAGCACTAATGGCTGTATAAGCTGAAAACGCCAGCCTCTCAAATTGTCTGTGAGTAACTTTTGTCCCAGGGTGTGAGTCATGATTCAACACATAGGTGGTGACCAGTCTGTGTGTCATGCCTGTAGGAGGTCATTAGCAGTGTGGCAAGCAGTTTCTTGACAGAGTTTCAAGCCCCTTCAAGCAATGTTTCAGCTCCTCTAGCTCTTGAGGAGAACCCATCCGCTTCTGAAGTCATGCTGACATCCTTCCCTTCTATGAATCCCATGAGTGCAGCTCGCATCATCTCGCTCGGCTGCTCTTTGAGCGAGCTTCTCAGCTTGAGTGCTGAGGAGCAGAAGCAGCTGGCTGACAAGCTGCCAGACATTCCTTCAGTCAGCCTGGACCTCTTCTTCCAGCAGGCCACTTGGGGTCAAGCCATTACAGGGCTGTTGCCAGCGGCCCCCGGCCCAGAGCAGCATCAAGCCACCCTTCATGCAGGGCAGCAACCAACAGCCCTCCCCTTTGACCAGAATGTCAGCATAGGTCACTTGGCAAGGACCTACGGTCCCAGTCACACACACTCAGGGCAGATGCCAACAGCCCTGAACTCAAGCCTCCCAGCTGGGCTTGCACACCAGGAAGCAGCACTTGCCACAGCAGGTATGCCTGCAGCAGCAGCTCCTGTAGTCACTGCTCCATCAAGGCATGTGTCTTGGGACTCCATGGCAGAGACAGACCCTCTGCAGGCTGCTTCAGGGGCTAACATGCATGCTCAATCTAGCAACCAGTATCAGCACGTGGGTCAGATGCCAGGTCAGAGATCACTCCAAGGAACTGGTCAAGGTGTGAGACCTATGCCAACAGATCATGGCAACTCAGACAGGTCTCAGCAAACTGGCAACCCCTTCAGTGCCTTCCAATTTCAGCCACAGCAGCAGGCGCACAGCAGCTCCCATGATGATGCTCAGCTTCGTCATCAGCAATACCAGCAGCAGCAGCCACATCATTTTGTGCAAGATCACAGGCAGCCAGGCTATCTGTCAGATATGCCTTTTGAGATACAGGACGTGTCCGACGGTGACGGCATGGATCTCTTTGAGGGCCAGATTCTGGATGGGACCAGTGGGGCCTCTCAGGGTTGCTTTGGCAGATCATATCCTGTCCACCACCAACACCAGCAGCAGCAGCAGCAGCAGCAGCAGCAGCAGCAGCAGCAGCAAGAGCCTGTTGATTGGCACAGCTACTTGCCAGAAGAAGAGCCGGAGGCTGATGCTAATGCTCCCATCTTCTGGAACGATGGTGGACATGGGCACATGATGCAGCAACCAGTATGCATGAATGGTGATGCCATCATAGGGTACCCACATGCTGCGGATGATGGCGTGCATGCAATGGCTGACGGTGAGTGTCACAGTCCATAGATTGTGTGAATAGCAGCAGGAGTAACATGTGCAACACCTTGCAACATGAGCTGCAAACGTCACTGACGAGTCACTGATGAGTCATGCAGTATGCTGCCATGCTGTCTGGGATGTAGCAAGACCACCATTTCTAAAGATATCTATCCATGTACATCTGAAGTATGCATTCACAAGCATAGCCAGGGGCATAGACAGAGTGGCAGCCGTGCAACTGCACAGGCAGGGTTTGCACAGCAAGCTTGCCGCCTGGCGCTTGACTTTCCTTGCTTGATGATATGCATTGCAATATTGACGACCATGTTGGTCCATTCAACTCTCATCCACCATGCATCAAAGCATTGTCAAAGACTGAATGCATGTCTCAATCGTCTTCTGTTACAGTGGGTGATGACTTGGATGGGCACATGGCAGTGGGTGGCCAGCTACCCCCCAAGCAGGATCAGCAGCAACCAGGCATGCTGGATCACCTGTCTGGCATCGGCTTCAATCAGACTCTGGTCAGTGCTCAGCTTTCTTCCAGGACTGCATTTGCACCACTCAGCCATGCATGCAGGCAAGAGCATGTGGGCAGCAGCTTGTGACCAGCTACACAGCACAGCCCACACAATACGATGCATCTGGCACATTCTGCCACCTGGAAAATTTAATGCCTGGTAGAAGAACTTCTCTCATGCCAAAGCTCAAATCCTGTTGCTCATAGAGTCAAGTCAATGCTAGGGAAAGCTTGTGTTAGGCCTCAATTTGGCTTCTGATGTGCAGAATGATTTCATGGCAAAACGGCACGGCGGTGAAGCAGGACGCCGTGCATTTGCCAGGCAGCCAAACGTAGGGAGCTGTCTGGCTCCGTCAAAGCAGCAGTCAGGTGAGTAATGCCTGCGAGGCATGTCGCGTTCTCATCAATCTTTGAATTGGATTTTCACATTCAGAAAAATGTCAAACAGTTGCATAATGTGCAAGTACACGGCTTGATTATTTTCACACACAGAAGTCTCCAATGTAAAAGCCATGAGCTATGGCACATTTGCCGACGGGCAGATCTGTGCACAGACTTATGTGACTTTGTTGCATGCATGCATTCCTGTGCATTCCTGAACAGTTTGCACCCACCAACAAGCTTTGCTTCAGAATTGTTTTGGGCACAGCTTTGTCTCGCTCACTACAAGCTCAAGAGCTCATTGGTCTGCTCCCTTACATGGCAAACAGCAGCCAAAGTGAACCCCCAGCTGCACTCTTGCCACAGCCTGTGATATGATATGCACTGCACATTACACGCTCTGTTGGTGTACAGCAGGTCTACCAGGTGCACTGCATATGACATGCTCAGGTGTTGCACTGCAGGTGTACCAAGTGCACTGCACATTACATGCTGTGGTGTTCTTCTGCAGGTGTAGCAAGAGCTGACTGGTCTGCTCCATTACATGGCAAGCAGCAGGTGCACCCACCCCCCAGTCGCACCCCTGCCAGAGCCCCCAAGAAGCCCCACCCCATGGCAGTCAATGCTGCCAGACGCGCGCAGATGACACCTGCCAAAGCGGCCACTGCAGAGCACGCAGTCAACACTCCAGCAAAGCATATTCTGCCAAGCAGCGCTGTGGGATCAGACAGTACCCGTGCAAAGCGCCTACACAATAGAGGGGGTCTCACACCCAACAGGGGCCCAGGCTTGATAGGAAGATCTGCTCTGGATGGGCACCAGCAGCAATGGCATCAACAGCTTGATGTCAGGGCTGGTGATGATGCGCTTGGTCTGGATGTTGGCAAGGGTCACGCAGGCAGGCGAGTGCCTCTGAGGTCTCACCCATTGGGCAGCAGCCTGCCCAATGTATCTGCCTTTCAGCACGCCCCTCAGCTACCTTTCACAGCTGAGAGAATGGGCAGCCCAGCACCCTTCAGCAACACAGGCAGGGGCCATGATGGGGGGCACATGTTTGACAGGGTGGGCACACAACCCATAACAACTGCTGCTAGAAGGGCTCAGCATGGGTTAGATGGTGGGGCGCCTTTTGGGCAACCGCAGCTGCGCACGCCTTCAAGACCAAACAGTGCTGGTTCTGCTTTGCGAGGATATGTGCCGCCAGACCACAGGTACATGCTCACAATCATTGCCCACCATTGCAGCCAAGTGCTTTTAACAGAGCCGCAGGTATACGCTCACTATCATTGCATACCATTGCTGCTAAGTGCTCTAACAGAGCAGGTTGTTGCATGAGGCCTTGTTGATTGTGGCTGCCCAGTGCTATGTCCATGTCATCATGTGCACAGCAGCTGCAAAGTGACATTATGTTTTGGTCCAGCACTCTGCGCAACGCAGGTCCAAGAAGATACTTGGCTTTCAGCGCAAGGTGGGAAGTAAACAGGCCAGACTGCACTGGCAAGGAACTGCACCAACCTACGATGATGCTGATCCTGCAACTGATGTAGCAGTTCCGAGTGATGATGATGCTGCTATGGCTGTTGCTGATAACGTGAGCTGGGACTTGTTGTGAGTTTGCATGTAGATCAGGAGATGGTTGTGAGACTGCTGCTGATATGCGAAAACAACACTGGTACAACATGAATTAGTTACAGACGTGATCTATGTACATGGCAGCAACACTTGCTAAGCATGAAAGCAGACTGTCAATCTTAATGAAAGGCTCTATTGTGGTCAGAAATGGTCCGAAACGTCATATCTAGAAGGACTGTTTAATGCAGCTAGCTGTACCAACTGCACAAATCATTGCTTTGCCAGACTCAATATGCAACTTTCAACACAACCGCCACCAAAGCAGCGCTAGAGGGAATAACACAGTCTCTACACCAAGCAGCTGCTCAACCTTAGCGAAAACATAAATGGCAAAGCAAAGGATTCCTTCTCTCTTGTGGAAGATTCATTCCCACACCACTGTGTACCAGCACATGTACAAATGAAGCTTGCCAGATATCTACAATCCACGTGCTGCCTTTGTCATAGTGCTGTTGACCAGATTTCCTTGCTGCAGTGGGTCAATTCTGCTGATTGTCAAAGCAGCTGGCGCTACAGCAGCTGAGTTGATTGACGTCAAGTAGTCTTGCCCAACCTGCGCATTTAGCAGAGCTGAATGACTTACTTGTAAAACTTCATATGGTGCTTGCAAGTGTCAGTGAACTACCATCGCATTGTACACAACTGCATGGTGCGATGCACAACATGCAGACAAACAGCATGGTAAAAAGCCAAATGGGTGACAACAGCTTGAAACAGTACGCTTGACAAACTTGAGGGCTTCAGTCAAGAAGCATACCTTGTCCATTGCGACTGTAATCGATCCGTAATAGTCATCTGGCACTGTGACAGAGAAGGTGTAGTAGGCGTCAGAGCTGTCCACTGTCTGCAGCTCTGTGGTGGACATGTTGGTTGGGCCAGTCACAGTGAACATGCTTGCATTCAGCAGCGGCACAGAGTCAGTGAAGGCCAGTGCCAGGTCCAACACATTGCTGTCTAGCAGCACACCGGCTGACTCGCTGTACGCTACCCCAGTGGCATACAGCAGACCCTCCAACCTATGTGCAAGAACATCAGTCAGAAAAGATGCAATGGCCTGACAGACATTGCACATGGGTCATCTTGGTGGCGCTGCATTGCAGTTATATTCTAACTGCAATGCATCAGCCTGGCTGAAACAAAACAAGGAGCTGCTTAGGGCTGTTTGCACCTAATTTTGCAGGAAAACTGATTGCGTTTAATGAACACATGAAAACACAGCAACAGCATGCACAGGTGAGCAAGAAAACTCATGTCCACAGGTAGGTAACAAATGTACCTGTGGGTTTGCTGCACTTGAGTGACAGTGACATTGAATGGGTGGCCGCAAGCATCCAGGATGTCCCCTCCAGCTGCCAGGTAGATGTCTGTGCTGTTCACAATGAAGGGGTTGCTCTCAGTCACGTACCCCTTCAGGCTGTAGAAAGCGCAGTTCTGGGAGATCTGCACACCAGCAAAAAGGCACTCAGCAACAAGGGGATGCTGGATGATTAAAGCAGCAAGAATGCCTTCAGCAACATGGGGATGCCTGATGACCATAGCAGCAAGACCAAAGCTCTGCACATCACTGGCAAGACATACAAGTCATGCTTGCTACCAGTCAAATCAGACCAGCAACAATATGGGTTCAGCAGCTGCATGCGGTTAGTCAGACTGTAACAAGGTGATGGCTGCAGCAACAAGAACTGAAGAGACTCACCGGCTGCAGCAGAGTGACAACTCCAGGAGTTGTGACAGTGCCTGAGCCGTCAGTTGGCTGCCTGGTAAACACCCTGACTTGGCTGCTGTTCAGAGACTGGGTTGGGTGAGTGAACGTCAGATATGCATTGAACTTGATGGTGTCTGTCGCCGTGCTGTTGTATGCGGTGCTGAGGACCTCGATCTTGACAGACCGAGGAGTGGTGTCCTTAGGGTTGCATGCACACAGGGCAGAAGAAGCTGCAGGGGAAGCTGCTGGGGCGAATGCTGCAGCAGGTCCTTGGGCACTGGGCAGTAAGCCTGCTGGTGTCAGGGCCATTGTTGAGCCTGGGGCTGGCCCTGGGGCTGTGCCAAACAGGCTTGAGGCAGGGGCTGGTGACTGGCCGAGTAGCTGTGCTTCATTGCCTGGGGTCAGCTCCTGGGTGCCCCCTGGTGCATAGTATGCATATGGCCCAGGAGTGCAGGAGGCAGATCCCGGCTTGCATGTGACTGGCAGCCCATAGTAGACAAGCAGGTCCTTGTTGTCATTGGGGGAGACAACAGTGGGACCATTGCCAAAGATGGGGTTCCAGGCAGGGCTGCTGGGGGCCATGCTGGGGCTTGACACACCACCCAGGTTACGGGAAGGGGTGGAGGAACCGTAGCCTGCTGGGTAAGGCACCATGTAGCCTCCAACACCCTCAGGATATGGGACAAAGTAGGTCTTGCCAGCATAGGGTGAGGCAAGGGGGCTGCCATAGGGGCCTGGGGCACTGCTGGGAACACCAAGGACTGGGCCAAGGGCAGGGCCCATGGCTCCTGGGGCGAGTCCAGGAGCCCCAAACAGATGGCCAGAGGAGCCAGGGCCATAGACTGGCACTGAGGGGGGGAGGCCGTACACTGGGGGTGAGCTGGGGATGGTCAGGCTAGGGAAGGGCACCTGATAGCCACCAGCATGACCAGTGTATGGGACAAAGTAGCTGCCACCATTTGATGGGGCTGTCACTGGCGGCCCTGGAACAAAGATTCCATCCAGAGCATAGCTGCCTGGGACTACCACTGGTGCATAGACTGGAAGGGCATCAGCTGGCAGCAGAGCCCTTGGGACAGATGGGGTTGTGGTGGGGGTCTTGGAGGGGGGTAGCAGACTAGGGGCGGCAGCTCCTGGTGTGGGCGTGGTGGGGGGTGATGATGGAGGGGGTGCTGATGGCAGAGGGTAGGCGGTGGTGGGGCCAGGTGCTGGAGCAGTGGCCGGGGCAGGGATGAGGGGGTGTGAGTGAGGGGTGTACATTGGGGGTGAAGAAAGGGGAGCAGAGACAGGTGCAATAATAGGTGAGGGGGTGTATGGTGATGGTAGAGAAGAAGATGGAGATGTGGTGGTGGGAGAAATGGTGGTGGGAGAAGGTGCTGAGGCAGACATGGTGGAAGGCGCAGGAGCAGGTGCCGAAGCAGGTGCAACAGCAGCTGGTGTGTATGATGGCACCACTGGAGACAAGCCTGAGGGTACAGGTGCCCCAGATGGGGTCATTGACCCACTGTCACTGCCAGGGCTTGGTCCAGCAGCTTCACCAATTGGCCCAGCAGCAGGGGCGACCACTGGTGTAGGCACCACAGGGTTTGGCACATACACCACAGGGGAGGCCGAAGGGCCAGATACCGGTGCAGCAGCAGTGGAGCTAGGAGAGCCATACACGGGTGGCCCAGTTGGGGTACCAGACATGGGGGTGGCCATCATGGGAGCAGCTGCAGGGCCGGTTGCCACAGCTGGACTGCTAGCAGCTACAGGGGATGGCACTGCTGGGGTAAGACTTTCTGTAGGGATAGGGGAGGGTGTTGCTGCAGGAGTATCTGTTGCAACAGGGGCA
>JAABUP010005055.1_pt1 | contig 20675 bp, 28 predicted proteins | sample 5559201 | NCBI WGS metagenome assembly JAABUP01 (sample SAMN10711887, study PRJNA513373) | rock metagenome | isolation source: Antarctica rocks | place: Antarctica
ACAACCTGTCAAGGCTATGTAGTGCAATGCATGGAAGCAATGCAGCATTGGGGAACAACAGGAGTACCTCTTTTGCAGAGTTGGAGGGGTCTAGCAGTGGATACCATCCGTCGCGCAATTTGTCAGCGCCACCAGGGCCAAAAAAAGCTGCCAGATCTATGTCACACCACCTTCACAGGCTTCACAGTGTCACGACTGTGGTAACAATGTTACTATACACAGCAAAAGGATAATCCAGTGTCTGCCAGTCTGTGGTCATGGTCTCATGACAAGACTGGCTAGGACGCAGCAGAGCAAAAGGCACAAATCGTTGGTGCTGGAAACAACCTTTGATTGGGAATGCAGTTGCAGCACTGGCAATGCCAGACAAGGCTGATGTTCATCATGTCATGCATCATAGCAGCTGTCATGTTCTGTGTCACTCGTGTCCTCACTGGATCATGACCATGATGGTGATAGCTACAGCAGCTTGAGGCAGCTTACCCACAAAGGCTTTTTTTGAACTGGCCGATAGCAGGCCTGCCAGTGCTGTAAAGGGCAATGTGAGCTCGAGTGGCGCCGTCACGCTGCAAAACCAGGTCATGGCCTGCACTGCAGCGATGGATGAATGACATGTGCATCAGTTTATTCGTTTTTGCAGCTACTTTTTCATTTGTGTCTTATTGATTTGCGACCAAATCAAATGATATCTTTTCGATTATTGCTGTTGGTATCATTGTGGCAGTCAGCAGCAGCTTGACAGGTCGTGGTTTGCATTGCAGCAGTGGATGAATAACATGTGCCCAGAGATAGCATCAGCCTGACAGGCCTGGAAAAGAGTTGTGACTGTGTGGTAATTGTGTACGTAATTTGTATGCCTGTATACAACCTGTATACCTGACAACATATACAGTTGTGGCCATGGCAACACTGGTGCATGAATTTGATGCTGGGGATAAGGCAAAGACCGGCATTTGCAAATGTGTGCTTGCTGACAATACGCAGCAAGCAGTCAGAGGTGGCTGTTGCAGTGCAAGAAGGGTGACATGCATGCACAGTCAATGTGGTTGCAATCAACATAGGCATTGATTGGCATATTGCAGTGGCACAGTCAGACCGATATTGTAATGCGCCGCTGGACCTACCTTCTTCAAACACAGGATTTATGGTTGCCTTTGGCTCAGTCCTTGACATATATGTCTGAAGCACAGGGCATATTGGTTTGTCAACTCCTCACTGAGTAACCAGTGAGGGATGAAACACTTGCTTGTTTACCTGCATGCCAATTGACACAACAGCACAGTATCCTGCTCTGAGGGCACTTTGGCTTCGTGCACAGTAAGCTTGATCAAGCCATACGTGTTTCCGGCGGACACTATCTTGTCCGGCCCAGCAAACAGGTCTGCTTTCAAGGCAGCTTCTCTGCGCTTGCGACTGAATGAGGGAGAGCCCTCGCGGGAACCCTCGTCGGAGCCAAGCTTGCCACTGCTATACTGTTCTAGCTTTTCTCTCCCTTTCAAGCCAAGATCTTTGGCTTTTGTGAGCAAAGAATGCATCCCTATCGCACTGTAGGTGTACACGGGGGCTCAAAACTTCTGACCTAGCGTCTGGTGTGATCCCAGATCCCAGATGTGTCTGCACACAAAAAGCAGCGACCCAGGTACGCAAGAGCTGGCAAGGAGATCGCGTATGCTGCCGGACTCGCAGTTGGGTTGGAGCAAGAATTTTGTTGGGTAAGTCTGAGTTTGAGTGAGCAAAGCGCGCCTGGCTCGCTGGTCAACATGCATGCTGCTTCAGTGGGGACTCTGACAAAGTGAGTGCTGCTGATGCTCAGGCACTAATGTCAGTTTCCAACATTGCAGAACACGGTCAATGTAGTACTGCTTTCATACATGCAACTTTATCTGGAAAAAATGGAGACTGTCTGACCGCCATCTCTGCCCGAATCAGTCAGAATTTGTATGAGTCAGACGTGATTCTTGAAGACATGAGTGATGCATCACAACATAGCTGCCTTACACCAGGCAAAAGCAAAGCATGTGCATATGTTACAAAAAGCATGAGCTGCCTGCAAAATCATACTATATTACTACAACCCTGCCATGAAAAAAAACACTTGTAGGCTGCCTGTGCATCAGAAAGAAGCATTGCTATCAACTCATGGTAGCTCACCTGCAGCTGTACAGCGAAGGCAAAAAGCTGTAGCTGCAAATCAGTGTAGAACTAGCAACTAGTAGCGTAGGCAGTTTGACAAGCATCAGCTTAAAGCATTGTACACTGAATCAGCATGGAAGCCGACCAAACCAAAAGAGCATACAGGTGACTACCATGTGTGTCAATGTCGTGTGTGACTATTTCAGATGCAAATGACATGGTTGAATACACTGAACTAAAACTTGACTAGACTGAAAATCAGCAGCAACACCACACTAGCAACTGCACATTGATGCATTGAACGCGTCAGAACGCACATGACACCTGTAAGTACTACTGGTAGAACTTGTAGCCCGTGGAATTTCGCACAATCCAATACATTGATCCAATGGCTGCTAGAAACATGACTGTCACACAGAGGACGATGTTGAAGGTATTGAACCAGAAGGAAAACGTGTTCCTTTTTGGTTTCTTGACAACCAGCCATATCAGGCTTGGCAGCCAGAAGGTTGTAGGTGCAAACCCAATAGCACCAAAGAAGCCCATCAAATCCCCAAAAAAAGGAAGGGTGACCGCCACAAAGCAAGTGAAGACGACGTAGAGGGAGCGCATGACAAGTCGGGTCACAATCTTTTTGCGGGTGAGGCCCCAATTCCGGAAGGATGCCTCTATCATGTCAAATACAGGCATACTGTACATCTGCAGGGACACAATTACATCATTAGGATGACAATAACAGTGAAAATAATAATAATAACAATGATGCTGCTGGCATGTGCATCTCAATGTCAGCAGAAAGCTGATGCTGGACTCATGCCCGAGATGAGAAGGCCGAATCAAGTTGGCAGCTGTGAGTTGTCAGAGGAAACGTCGGCATGATCAGGATCATGCATTTGCAACATAGTCCATCTGAAGTCGCTGAGCTGCAACCAGCAGGTCTTTGGTTGCAAGTGCTATGCAAAGCTAAACATCTGTCAACAAGCTGTACACTCGCTGCCTTGGCAGCATGTTCATTTGTTAGCCACCAGGTTCACGGACTACAACAAACACATCAGCAACTGCAACAACCCACTTGGACCATTATCAAACCTGCATGGGGTGCAATCTTTGTGCAACCTTGCAGCTACCAGAGACATGACCCACAACAGACATATCAGAAACTGCCACAACCCACTTGACCCTACACAAATCTCTACATGAGCAACAGTGGTGTTGCTTACCTGGTAGCTGCCAAAGACGTGAACCACCACAAACATATCTGCAACTGCTACGACCCATTTGGGGTGCCTGATGGACAGTAGCACGTTGTCTTGCACTGCTTGCCCAAATGCCCAGTAGCCGCAGATTGCTACTGTGAAGTACCAATAGCACACAAAGGCGTAAGCCATGTACACGCCCCTCATGTAGGGCTTGAAGGTGCCCCCCTCCACTGATATCTTCTTTGGCAGTGTCGCCTGCATGTTGAGCAGGACGTCTGAGTCCTGGTTATTGATGGTGTTGCTCGAAGTCTGCAACTTTGCCGAACAACATTGATTTGAGCAAGCACAGAAGCGTGGACACAGGCACACGCTGCAATGCAAGGGGCGCGTGAGCATGCATGCAACTCACAGGGCTGCTTGCAAGCCTTCTTGATGCGTACACCAGGTGCATGCTCTCAAACCAGGCAAAACAGCCAGGGCAAAAATGCGGCTGCTGAAATACATGCATACAAAGTAACTGCAGCCACTGAGCTGCTTCATAGACAGTCAGTGATGACTGCTGTGGTAGACAGAAACCGACCTGAATTTCCAGTACAACATTGTGCCCGCCATATGCAAATGCAATTGTGCCAAGGGCATTGAAGCAGCCCATGATACCCTCTAGCCTGCTTACGCCGTCGAGGTTGTATTGTATGTCTGCAACTCATCAGGGCAGGTCTGTCAGTATAAGTCACACATTGCCAGGACATGCACATCACAACAATCCGCAGCCTTGCATGAGAATGGCATTCAGTATGACATAGACCCGGAGACTGTGCAAGGCAACGACAGAGCTTGTTGACACAATCCTACTTGCGTTGATTGGCGCAATTTGTGCACACGAAACGCCCCAGCACTGGCACTCATGCCTTTCCTGTACTGAGCATGTCACAGACATGCAGCTTTGAAAGCCTTGACAGCTTTACTGCTGCTGATGATGTGATGCACGCACCTGGGATACGCCCATCAGCCACAGCTGTTGTCCAACCAATTGTTGAATATGTCACCGACATGACTGCGGCCACTAGAGACACGAAGGCCAGTGAATTGAAGTTTGGCAACTGCAGGATTGCAAGCCAGATGTTACGCAAAATGAAACGTCATGGCTAAGTGATCTACGCCCCGACGGAAGCCATACAGGACCAAACCAATTGAAAAGCGCTGAGACATGCAGGGATATTATTAGTAGGCCCTACAGATATGCACATGACAGGATGCTCTGGAGAGACAAGGCTCCCCGCACGTACCTAGCTCATCATGAGCCGGAAAGCGTTTGAATTATTTGTTGATATTATTGTTATGCAGGAATGCTGTCTCAAAGCAGCGAAGCTGTGGAATCATTGTCAAATGATCTATGCACTTCCTATGCTGTGACGTGACAGAAAGCAGAGGAGATCTGGGAACAGCAGCACCTGTTGGTGAAAGCCCTGCTTGAGTACAGAATAAGCAAGCATGCACATGTCCATGCACATCTTATCAGAAGGCACCCCGGCGGTACACTGTGATGCACAGAGAAGATACCTGTGATGCAAAAAGCTCAGAGATAGCAAATACTATGATCCACACAGACAACCCAACATGACCAGAACCGCCACACATGAGGTACACTGCCTGTAAACTTTTGCCAGCTGTAACTGAGTAAGTGATCCCTGCAAATTTCAGCAACGCTTGTCAGCTTCTGACACCTCACCAAGCAATTCAAGCAGTTCACCATTACCCGGTCACAACAAGGCTTACCTAGACCAATCATGACAATCAACTGGAAGGGTACTACTGCCCACAGACCAGCTCTCTGACCTGCAGAGATAAATTTTGAGTTGCAGGCTATTTACCGCATAGCAAATGCTGTCACCAACACTGGGTACTGTTGCCAGCATCAACATGGTGAAGATGATCCTCACCAAAAGCATACTGGCCAAGCTCATGATAGCGGTTCATGCGTTTGCCGTTAATTTCATGCATGCTGCAGAGCTGCCGAAGGTTCCAAAGGGAAATGATGAATGACAAAACCAATGTGATGGTTCCGCCGGTCCATCCTGCAGGTACATAGCTCAAGAAGGTCTGAAAACGATGAAGGTCAAGCAGAACATACAGCTGACAGGTAGCAGGTTTGCTTACCTAAATACTTGAAAGCTTGAGGCAAGCCCAGCACACCAGCGCCGATCATGGCTGTGACATTGTGAAAGATAGAGTACCACCAACGTGCGTGCCTATTGGCTGTAATAGGCAACTCGTCGTCGCTGTCTGACGAGTCGTACTCAGCGAGCGTCTCATCTGGTTCAGGCTTTTGAGCGCGTTTGCTGACGTATCCATTGGCGGTATCTATGCTAGCTTTCCCCAGTTCCACATCAGGTTTTCCCGACATGCTCCGCGACAGCCAGCTTGACACACCGCTGTAGTGCGCGGTCTATTGCAGTTGGGCCAAACGAGTTTGGGCACAACGCTTACGACACTGTGACTGTGACTTCTTATCCAGGCACGGCTGCCAAAGAGACTTACGCGTGCGCATGCGCCGGAAGCGACGTCTTGGAAAGGCGCCGAAGTGTATGATAGCCGACTCGGAGCCTTTGCCTGTCACGAGACTTTGTCAAAAGTGAGTGGGACAACAAAATATTGCGTTTTACTAGACGCAAAAACGCAAATTCTTGTACTACAGTAATGAGTGGAATCTGAAGCAGAATGTGGTGTATCATTCAGTATCCCCGAGGGAAAGATGCAGCGCTTGGCCAAGAGTAAGCAGCCGCGGACATAAAGACTGCATCTCACAGCTTACGGAAAGCTTCTGGCTGTGCAGCTGTCTGTGTGGAGTAGGCAGTTGTGTTTCTGGGAGGGATTGTGGTGTTTGAAGTGGAACCGTTTCTTCCTTCAGCCCGAAAGCTCTAGACTGGAAGATGTTAACAACTAACGTATATTAGCGCAGTAGATCACCGTCGAGCCTTTTGAGGTGCTCATTAAGCTGCATGACAGAGCATAAACTGGTTGTTTCGTCAGCTGAAAGGCCGACTATTTGTCAAGCGAAGATAACACACAAGTCTGTAGGGCAACCACTTCACCTCAAGCTATATGGCAAAGTCTAGCCCTTACCGAGGTGTGACCTTGTTTCGGCCTACAGGCAAGTGGAGAGCACAGGTATGTCACCCTTCAGCTTTTATGGCTGTTTTGCTGCTAGATTTCAAAGTCCATTGTGCTCTGTACCCTAAAACAACATTTGGCTTATGCAAGTTCACTGTGCTTGATTTGAAGCATGCGCTTTCCTCATGTGAATGCTGTTGCACCGGCAACATGCAGCATGCATTTGTTGAGTGAGATCTGTCAAAGCTGACCAGTCCCTTGCATCCTTGCAGATTTCTGCTGCTGATCAATTGGGCCATGTGGACCCCACATTGTTTCAATGAGGCAGTGGCATAGTGCTTTGACTTTGGAAGTCTGTGCAGCCTTGAACATCACATTGAAGAACATGCCTGACCGACAGTACTCAGCTCATTGCAACACATCGACATGCAGCTCCAAAGTTGAAGATCATTCAAGCAGTTATTGCTGTTCTGAACAGATTGCAGAGGTGCAGGAGGGACTGCACAATCAACACTATGCATGAGCAATGCACATACCCTGCCTGTCTAATGTTCTCAAGGAGACCTAATACTACAATGTGCCATTATCATTATTCAAGCATTCATCTTTGCAGATCAGTCAGCATAGAACAGCCATCAGTGATGCAGTACCTGCTGGTGAGAAGATTCTGAGCATGTGATGGGAGGTGGCCACAGCTGAGAAGCTGTGGCCAGCAGTGACAGCTGTGGCCTCCTCCCCTGGCGGAAGACTGACCTGCCAGTCACTGTTGGCAGCCCAGCTGTCAAAGGGCCGGTACATGATTGTGCTGGGGGCATCCTTGCTGGATTTGCTGCCATATATCACACCCTGTAGGACAAGCCAAAGCTTGATGATGACTGTCAGTAACAAGCAGCAGCAACAGCAGCAGCGACAGCCTCCTGATAGGGTGACCTTGCTTTTATCAGTATTCTGTCATAGAACCACTGAGGACTGAGACATTGTGTCAGGAGACAGAGCAATGTTTGCTGTAAGATTTCCATTGCCTGGACCAGCTTATCATGACGTAGAGCTTTGAGATGGAAACCAATCTGATGTCTGCCAGCAGCTGTGCCTGCTGACTGCAATACCACTGTTGCATGTGCAAGAAAGGGCAGTAGCAGATGACCAAACCCAGGAGTGCAAGCCCAGTCATGGCTATGCATACATGCCAAGTGTGTGTACATTGCTGTCCCATGCAGGTGAGTGGAAGAACAGGGTAGAAGATCGAGGGAGGAAGGGAGAGAGGACCCACCCTGTCCCCTAGGGCTGCCATGGAGAAGCGGTAGAGATCATTGAGATGCGGCATGCGGCGCCGCTGAGCCCTGGTGTCATGCATGGCCACCTCCATCACGTTGAGATTTGCACAATCATGCTCAGGGAGCAGAGGCGCTACTGACAGCATGCCTGCGTCACAGCTGTAAAGTGACATCTGCCTGCCATGTAGACACCAAACTCAAGCAGGCATCAGTCCTTTGACAAGTGAGCAGACATACACGCAAGCATCAAGCAGCATCATGTGCTGCATGCAAGTTATTAACGCACAGCAAGACATTCATGTCCAGGACCAGTATTGTGGCATACAACACCTTTGTTGACTTTGATCTTGGATCCTGTAGAGCGCATCTGCCTTGCAGAAAGCCTCCTGTCCCTTTCTGACTCAGCAGCTTTCCCATCAGCACCAGATTGCCCAGCAGGCACTCTTTCCAGACCATGAGCCTCAGCTGCAGAAGTGTCTTCCACCTTGATCAACGCAGCAGCAGGCTGAGCGACACCTCTCTGCGAGCGTGTCTTGCCTGCCGTTGGCTGGACAGCTGCAGCCCTGGCGCCTGGCTGATCCTGCCCTTCTAGAAGATGGGGATGCCCTGGACCCATCCCTGGTTGCTTGTCCACGTCAGCGCTGGCACCACCGCTGGCCACAGCTGTGGCGGGAGGATTGGGCGCTTCCATGCTGCCATCTCTGTGCCTCTCCTCTGACGCCCTTGTAACTAAGGCTGACTCAGTTGTGGCAACCTGCTTGTCTGCACCAGTCTTTACGTTGCGCTGAGAGGTACGCCGCCTGCTCCTGACAGGAGCCTGATTGCTGTCTTTGTTGTCGCTTGCAACTGGACCGCTGGCGTCAATGGGGCGAGATGCAAGCGAAGCATTCACTGACTGGTCATCTGCTACAGATGCATCCCAGGAGGCATCAGGTGCATCAGCAGCAGGAGTAGCAGCAGCAAGAGTAGTAGCAGCAGCAGCAGCAGCAGCAGGAGTAGTAGCAGCAGCAGCAGCTGCATCCAGATGAAAGTCTGCAAGCTTGCGCTTCCTGGTGCTGACCTTGCCTGTAGAGAGGGACAGGCTTGCAGATCCGTCCCTTTGCAATGCCTGTAAAATCAACAAAAAGGACTGCTGTCAACACGACAACACCAGAGAAGGTTGCCATGGGTGTTTGACTCAATGTAAGGACAGGTGCAGCGATAACCAATGAAACACACGTTTTGAAACACACTTTGGAGCACTTGTGGTATGAACACTACCAAGGTGCTGCTAGTCAGTGAGGAAGAAAGTGCAACAGCAGATGCGACGCCGTGTTGGTGTTGGATGATCCTGAAGAGCCTACATGATGGATGGGTGCAAACTGTTTTGTTCAGTCGATACTTTGCATTGCGGAGACAGGGCTGTGAGCTACAGGCCCATTCTGATACGCATGTGCTGTAGCATAGGAGCTGTGAGTGTGTGTGTATGTGTGTGTGCGTGCTTACCTGCAACTCCCTGTGCGCTCTTGTAGCCTTGGCCTGTGTGGAAGATCCCTTGCCACCTGCACAGACGCATAAACACACCGACATGAATCACTGACACTAACCACAGTTCAGAAGATGTTTGTTACAAGCTGCATCTGCAAGGCATCAACAGACCAAAGGGCATTGCCATCAGCAAAAGCCGTGCTTGTTTCGTCTTCCCAGCATGTCAGCAATCAACTGCGACAGGCTCTGCAAGGCATTGCACAGCTTCCCCTGGTACGTGTCTGTTTGTGGATTCTGGCAAAGCAGCTCACAGGAGCTTACCAGGAGGCTGCATGAAGCTGCTGCCGAAGACTACTTGAGCACCTGAGAGCGTGAATCCCTGACCTAGCATGTCCATCAGACCCTTGCGCCTCCTGAAACAAGCAGCAAACAATCATTTTGAATCATGCCTTTGTGCGCAAAAGCATGCATGATTTGTGACTCACAGGGCCCCCAGTCCCTGTGACAATGGCAGCTCTGTCACATGTCACATGTCTGCCACAAGCTGGAGTAACTTGGGGAGAGATCTGACTCTGGAGTGATCCCCTCTAAAGCTCGATGAGCCAAATCGTTGGTCCCATCAGCAATGACAGCAAGGACAGCACTAGCTATGGTGGAGACAGCAATAACAAGGTTGAGTCTTACTCTTCATCAGCCAAGGCGGCCACAAAGTCATCCTGGTTCATGGCTGTCAGCACCTTCATCTCATCTTTGTACGTGGACATGTCAAAGTTGGTGGCCACCTTCTGCCCCTCGTGCAAGCTCTTATTGATTGCTGCTCGGTCATACGCCTTGGCAGCAAGCTGCTCACTGAGGAAGAATCCAAGGTGGACCTGCAAGCAGGCACAGTCAGTAATGTAATGGTACAGGCCGTGGTAGCAAGAGCGCAAGACATATTGCACATGGACTTCTTGACAAATTGGTGTGGCATGTCAGACATTGTCATGGGTGCGTTACAACAGCATTGAGAGCCAAACAAAGCAGCTGGAGTGTGTGATCACACATGCAGCAGCCTGATACTATGATGTTAAGCTCTGGCATGCTGGATCCTTGCCACTTGCTTGACACCCACATCACATTTGCGCTGTGCTTGCGCAACAAAAGGGATCATGCAACATGCAAGGACCAGAGGTAAAGGTCAGGTGTACCTGTTTCCCACCAACATTGATCTGTGCATGCCACTTGCCAGTCTGTTTTAACAAGCTCACACCTCTATAGCTGCTTGTGTGCGATGTACTCTTGCGAGCTCGACTTCGTAGCATTGCAACAAGGTCTTCTTGAGACAAACCTGCAGCAGGTGCAAGCGACAGGTCTGTGTCTGTCCGCTTCAAGTGGACAGGTCTGTGCTGCCTCTGTTCATCAAGGGTCAAGCTACACCTCGTTTCGATATATCACAGCATGCACACAAGGAGGCTGAATATTCATTGCAGAGCATGCAAACTATCACATGTTCTGGCTGCAGTGCACGCCAGTCATAGGGACTGTAGTTTGGGATCTTGTGTCACCTGTGAGCTCAGTCACCTCTGTCTCATACTCGCTCATTGGAAAGTTTGTCTTTGCTGCTCTGCCTCCCTTGTTGATGGCAGCTCTATCAAATGCGTGTGCTGCTTCTTCTTCAGTATCGTGATCACCAAGGGAAACGGTTTTTGGCTTCCCTGCTGATGGCAGAATGCATGGGCAGCATACATCCCCAACATAGACCATACTTGACTGGTCTTTCTTTTGTTACTGTTTCGCAAACACGTTACGTATCGACTTCCCACAGTATTGACCTTGCTTATTCATATGTTTTACAATCAATCCTTTTGCTTGCTGAAGGAAGGTAGAAACATTCATCAACTTAAATACCCTGGAAGACAAATCAAGCAATCAATCAATCAATTTACATTTGGCTCAATGCCTCACATGTCTATCTGCAGGTTTCACAGAAGGCTGATGCACAGCTTGCCAGCCTGCCTACCCCATCTAACACCCCCACTGACCCCCACACCCTTCCTTTCAGCACCACCCATGCCACACCCCCCACTGACCCTGGTCTTATGCCCAGCCAGGCTTTGCCGACTCCAGTCAGCTCATCTCCTTTTGCCATGCAGCCTGGCAGTCAGGAACTGCAGTCTTTGCCTACAAACAAGGCAGCTCTGACTGGCCAGCAAGCCATCAACGGCATGTCCCCAGGTGCTGTCCCTGGGACTGCTGCACCAGGGACTGCAGTCCCCGGTATGGCTGCATCAGGAGCTGCTGTCCCGAAGATCAGTACCCACAGGGGTGGGGCCTCAGGGCTATCCTCTGGTTCACAGGGGTACCCCAGTCCTCCTGTGTGGGCAAACAATTCATCTTCAATCAGACCTGCTTTAGATGCTGGCACTGCTAGTACTGGTAGTGCTGCTAGCACAAAGCCACAAGCTGCGGTGCCTGGTTTCAACAATGGAAGGTCTTCAGGCCTGCTATCTGGCGGCCAGGCCACAGCTGTGGGAAGAAGGCTTGAAGTTGCCAATGTTTCTACTGGTTTGGTGTTACCCACCAAGTCGATGACAGCATCCAGCGCCATTGCAGCAGCTGCCCGTGCAAACGCAGCAGCTGCTAGCGCAATTGCTGAATCTGGCAGCTCTCTGGGTCGGGGTTCTTCAGGCTTCGCACACAATGACGGTCGTCATGCAAGTGCTGGGGTCATGCATCCAACTCCTCCTGCCAACATTTCTGCAGGTCAGCTGCCTACAGCCCCAGCAGCCTTCAAAGCTGGGGCCGTTCCAGTCAGCATGACAGGAACAGGCTCAGCACGGGCAGGCTCGTCGGGGGCGGAGAAACATCAAGCCCTGTCAGCTTCCCAGGCAGCTTCCCAGGCTATGTTTCTGACTCAGCAGCAGCAGCGGCTGAATGGCATGGCAATGATGACTGCAATGCATCAGTCATGTCCAAATGGCTTCTGGTGTAGCCACGCTATCATAACATATCAGATATGTCAGTCACACATTTGGCCTGGCAACTTGTGTAGGGCTTCAGAGCTTTGTGATGACTATGCACGGCCCTGCTGTGGCCCTGGCTGCTCAGGGGCACCTTCTTGCCGCCGTGTGGCATGGCAGCCTGCCTGCTAGCGCTGATGACCAAAGCCTGCAGTACGCTGTCTATGATATTAGCCAGCAACAACAGGCAAGATTGTGCTGTCCTTTCTGTCTGAACTGTAGCGCCTTGTGACTATTTGCACTGGCAAGGGGTTGATCAGGCTGGGACAGACAGCACTGTTTGTGAACAGACAGGGCCTCAGACAGGCGAGAAGAGCTTGACATGAACAACAGCAGTGCATGCTCTTTAACTTCATGCAAAGGGGCTGCTCCACCTTCTGGCAGATCTTAACAACACTTCGGCATAGCATACTGCCTGCCTGTGACAAGGCAGCATGACAGGCAGCAGACGGGTTTTGCTCTGCACTGGATGATGCAGCAAAGCAAGGCAACCACACAATTGTATGTCAGCTTGGACCACTGACTACAATTTGATGCCAGATGCCAGATGCAGATGCACAATCTGCATTGAACCAGGCCGCAGTACTTGCTGACCAGGCTAGATTGGTAGCTTCACACCATCATATTGCATCATTGCCTAATACATTCATGCCTTTCGCATTCATGCCTATTGCCTTCATGGCTGTCGCCTACATGCCTATCGCGTTCATGCCTATTGCAATCATTGCAGGTGCACTGTGGAAGCCTGCCTATCAATCCAGGCGCGACACTAGCCTGGCTGGGCTTCACTGAGGAGACTCTCCTAGCCTCATATGACTCTGAGGTGACCACTGCACACACTCCACACACTTGACCAGTGGCTGCTGCAGAGGCCATGTGATCGCGTGCACTAAGCTGCTCCTTGCAACTCAAACTGACTCATCAATGTCAGGCACCAGAGTAATCGTGCAAATGAGTTCAGTGGAATCTGTCTCATGCTGCATACTGCGTGGGTTTTTGTCGTGTCATCATGAATTGCAAGAAGTGACCTCGGGTGGGCCAGCTCATTGTCTTCCTCAAGAAGTGCCAACAAGACAGCTGCAGCCTTGCTTGATTGACGCTGCATGCTAGCGCTTTTCTACTAGTAAGTCGGGAATTGTGCATACCCCATCAAAAATGTATTGACAGCAATACACATGTCTTGGGTGAATCTTTCTATGTTCAAGCATCAAGTCATGTCAAACAGGGCTGTGCTGCCAAGGCAAACATTTAGCATGTGTGCCACTACTGTGTGCTTCAATGAGGTCAGCCGACAGCACTGCCAAGTTGCAAGTAACACTTCGAGGGTCATCTGTCAGCCTATGGGCTTGCCTTTACACCACAGTCAGTAAGAGCTTCACTCACTCTATGCTTCTTCACCCAACACATGCACGTCATACAGGGCGTGCTCAGATTGCGCACTCAAGAGTATGGCGGTTGCTGGGTGCCAGTCTTTGTCTCAGCACAGCAGCGCAAGAACAGTGAGGTGTACTGGCCTGTCAGTCTGACCATGACTCAGCTGACCTGCATAGTCTGCACTGCCACTCAACCTATACCACAGGTCAGTGCTGCATGGAGCCATTACTCCTTTGTTGCACTATCCTGACTTGCGCATGGATCGCTTCTGCACAGCACCACCAACAACATGTTGTCTTGTAAGTTGTACAGATGTATCTGAGCAGCTACAGCCCACATGCTGGCAGCCATGTTTGCTGTATCTGCCAAATCCCTCAAGTCTTGAGGCGTGCACCTTTTGCCTGTCTGCATACTCATTACTGCAAAGCTTAGGACACAGGCACCAGCCAGTGTGCTCTGTAGTGCAACCCGAGACCCATCTTACATGGACAAATCACTGTTGCAGCAATGTTTTGTTGCAGGTCGCACCTCGCCCTGTGCTGACCAATGTGTCACTGCAAGTACCAGTGTTGGCCGCTGAAGCTTCCTCAGCGCAGCTGGAAGCAGATCTGCTGAAGTGCAACCTGCAGCTCAATCATTGCCGCCTCCACCTGGCCGAGCTGGTGAGCTTCCACATACATTAGGTGCCACAGCTTGCAACATCATTATCCTTGTTACCTCTTGTTGTGCGACACGCTTGTACTGAAACACCCCTTGCTGGTATCTTTTGACGCATGTCACAAAGAAATCGTCACTGGCACCTTGTTGAGGGTGGCATGGTAGGGAGGGAACCGCAGTGGTACACAGCAGGGCCTTGCAGCTAATAATGCAGCATTGCACCGATGCCTGTCCATGCTTACAGGACCACAGCTTGGCTTATGTTATGTCAAGCACAAGCAAGGAACAAGGTGTCTCTTTGGTGTGCCGTGCTGTTGCTGATGTGCATGCAGACCAAAGCAGGGGGAACCAGCATTATTATAGTGCAAAGAGTGGCTACCAGCAGTGCTGCAAAGCATGGCGTAGCTGCCAGTGACAAGGCCTTGGATCACTGCCTGCTTGAAAGCTGCTCAGAGGGTAAACCCTCTCGTGTCTGCAGACCGAGGCAGGAGAGAGCAGCAGCGAGGCAGAGCAGAGCATGGCTGCCAGTGAAGTGGCCTTGGACCGATGCCTGCTGAAGCTGTTCAATGCTGCTGTGAGGGGTGACAGGTTGCAGCAGGCTTTGGAGGCTGCTTGTCAGCTGTCGCAAGCCAGGTCCTTGGAGGGGGCCATCAAGCTGGCCAACCACAACCGCCAGACTGCCCTGGCTGACAGGATAGCCCTGTTCCTCCAGACAAGACTTGAGCTGGAGGCAGCAGAGGCTGACCAGGTATGAGTGAGGAGTCATGGAGTCACTGCATGGTTCTGATCAGCTGGAGTGCAGGCAATGTCAATGCCAAACAGTGGGTCTGCATGTCTTGGGATATGCACTGGGTGTCAGATACCATACTTGGGTTCCCACTTGCTTCCAGACCATCAGTTTGTAAATGCTTTACTTGTCCTTGACTGCACGACTGCACAGACAGATGAAGAAGCGGATGGTTGCTATAGAAGCACTGAACATGAAAAAGGATTGCTGGTACATGATGGCACACGCATCCTTGCAGGCCATGAGCCCAGAGCCAGCTGCAATGATGCAACCCCCAGAGGTGCAGGATGACCCTTCTAGCTCCAGTCCCTCCCAACCACAGGAGAATGCATCTCAAAGCCCAGTTGCTGTGCAGGCTGGTACATCAACAGCAACTGGCCATGCTGCCAGGTATGTGCCTCTGGTTTTGGCCTTTGCACTGTCTCCTGCTTTTTTGCATATGAGATTGTGTAGATACTGCACTGACTGCATGGCAATTGTGGCTTCTACCACCCATTGGTAGTCCTGCAGAGTACGCACATTTGTGCTGTGTGGCCTCATGCACATATTGCAAATGCTTTGGGATGCTAAACAAATCATTTGGAGCCACATTACCAAATAAAGGCGGCATTCTTCACATGCAGGAAGCCCCTTCTCTCATCAGCCAACACTATGTCCCAGACCAATGCTAGCAGAGACTTATCGTCAAAAACATCAGGAAAACGCAAAGCTCCACAAGCACAATCTGGCAACCCTTTTGCTCGCGCAAAGGTCTCCAAATCCTGAAGTAGTCTTACATGCAAGCATTAAGTTTGGCAATTGTGATTGGTGTTGCTAATGCCATGATTGAATGAATGAAGTTGTGAACGGTTTCGCCAAGAGTTCTGCCCATTTGCAGAAAACGATCATGCAACCTGAGTTCGTGACACTGTCGGAGCGCCTCAATTGACAACCGCTGAGCTAGATGCAGAAGTTGATGTGAACTTGACAATGGTCCCCTGAACTTGGCACCAGTGACACTGTTGAGAACCTCAAAGCGGACTTCGGCAGTAATGCTAAGGAAGTTCTTCCAAAGTGTGCCGAGGCAGACGAAATGCGAAGCCGTTGCGGATAAGAAGCTCTCAGTCCTCGCTTGGTGAGCCTTTTCGCTGCTGCCTCTCGTGCTCCTAGTCGCTGTTATTGAGATTGTATCGGAAACTGGTGTGCCTGATAAACGCAGGGGCCGAAATGCGGAAGGCCAATGTGGTGTCGAGAATAAGCCAGTGTGTGTAGAGCCCGTGGTGCTGCACAGTCTCGAGTCAGCTGGTGTGCAATCAGTATTAGCTGGCAAAGTCCACTCAGCTGCTATACTCAAGACAGGTGAAGTCTGTACCTGGGGTTGTGGCAAAGCTGGGAAGCTGGGTCATGGCAGTTCAGAAAACTATTCAGAACCGACAAGGTGAGAGCAATAGAGGAATGTGCTACACATATGTATCAGTCAGCACCACCACCTGAGCCTTCTTGCCTTTTGATCTGCCCAACAATGAGCAGCACCACTCGAGGTGCGCACAACCAAAACCTCAAACGCAGCCAAGATTGGCAATATCGCAAGCCCTTTTACTGCAGGGTAGAAGCTCTTATCGGGCGTGGTGAAATCACATCAGCAGCTTTAGGCTCGCAGCACACCCTCTTCTTAGACAGTAAGGGCGCAGTATTCAGCTGTGGTGAAAACAAAGAGGGGCAGTGTGGTTATGGCACAAGCATTGCTGTTCTAGCTAAGCAGAGACGGGAGGAATGGGACATCGGCGCAAACATTGGCCGCATTGCTACAAATCTCAGCAGCAATTCAGTTGGCATGGATGGCCATGGCAACAGCAGTGAGCAGCATGCCAGTCAGAAGTCCCAGCACTCTGCGTGGTTCAGTGGGCAGGCATTGAAGCCTTTCATTGACCGTGGCGCAAGACAGGCTGAAGTTGAAGAGGCCAGCAGGTACATCTTCAGCATGCACTTGCTCACACCGACTGACCAAGTTGAAAATCACATGCTTGTCAAAAGGTGAAAGACATCAGTTTGAAGGCAATCTGCACGCTTGCAGGAGTGTGGCTTCATTGTGTGAATGAGACTGTCTTCCATCTAGCTGCAAACTCATGCAGTATGCTAGTGACATTCTGTATGGCCAGACATCATCTCTTCCTGTCCATTTTTGCTGAGGTTCAGGCTTGGATCAACATGTCGTGGCTTGTCTTCTGTTACTGTTCAATGTCATAATAACAGTCATCACATCTTCTGAGTGCCATCCTGGGCTTGATGGGATGACCTTCACACTCTTACCATGTTTTCAGGCTGTTACCATGTTCTCAAGCTGTTACTATACTCTCAGACCCTTTCTATGTTCTCAGGCTGTTTGAGTTGAGCAAACAAGAGCGAGCCAGATCACATCAGTCGGCTTCCAGCTCGCACTCACATGACTTCAGCTTGGGAGGGAAGAGCCAATCCAAGCCAGTGTGGGATGCTGCCATGTTTGGCCCCACCGGTCTTCTTCCCGGCCAGTCCCATACTCCCACTCGCATTGGCAGAGACCTTCATGAACTAGTTGCACAGCATGACCAGGAAAGACAAGCAGGTGAATGCTGCCTCTAGAAACTGTCTTAACAAAGTGGCTGAATCACAATGTCAAGTGTCACCATGCACTGGACCACTCAATGCTCATCTCTTGGTGAGTTCACTGCTGTGTAACAAGGAAACAACTGCCCAAAGCTGATTGAGGCCATGTGATATGTTTGCTTATGCAACCGCACAGGCCTCCGGGTTGATGCTGAAATTGAGTCTAATGACAAATGAGCTGAAGTTTGCATGTGAAAATTGAAGGGGGCACAGCAAGCCTTTTCAATCGTCAGCATGCTGAGACAACAAGGCATGTCTCCAGCATGCTAGCACAGCAAGGCATGACGACCTCAAGATGATGTTGCCATCTGGCTCTTCAGCAAGTCTCTGCAGACTTGAGAACCCAGACAAGTTCAGCACTCACACTTGATTCCACACAGCCCACACCTACACTTAGCTTTACACTTGCACTTGTACTTACACTTACACAGCCTGCACTGGCACAGATGGTTAATCTTAATCGTCACTAGTTGTTCATGACCATCGTTGGTGAGCACAGTCATCACCATTACTCACTTTGAATGATGGCACTCTGAATGCTCTTTTCAATCCTGAAACGTCTATTTTAGTTCAGAAATGTCATCCCCGCAACTGAAATCTAAACTCAGGAGCGTCTGGGGACAGTAGAAACGCATTTCTACATTGTGGAGATGTTTGTGATGCATTGGATGCAGGGATTGAGGGTGAGGTGGTGAGGGCGGTGGCGGCTTCCAGGTACTTCAGCATGTTGGCAACAGCCAGTGGGGAGATCTGGTCCTTCGGGGGTGGCTTCAATGGGGAGCTGGGGTTCAGGCACTCCAGCTGGGTCACCTCTGCCCAGAAAGTGGAAGGCCAGCTTGCTCAGGTCAGCCTCCTATGTCCTTGATTCTGCTGTATGGTTGAACGAGACCTTGCACTATTCACAGTGTCCAGCTCGCACAATTCAGCATCATGACTGGAGCAATGCTCAGGTCAGCCTCGTACATCCTTGCCACAGGAATCAAGGACGGATGAGGCTGACCTGAGCATTGCTCAAGTCATGATGCTGGACTGTGCAAGCCGGACACTGTGAATGGTGCAAGGTCCCATGTAACTGTACAGCAGGACTTATCCAGAAGCCAGTCAGAAAGCTCAAAATTACATCCATTGGTGGCTTGTACTGTCGAGTGCACCTGAGATGTAACGCAGGAAGACTTAGGAACGTGCAGTATCCATGGCTGGCAGGTTTTGTGTCTCAGCATTTTATTGTTGGCTGTTAATGGCTGTTGAAGAAATGGTAGCTTGTTCTTTGACTCCTAATGTTGGTACATAAAGCTAGCAGTCTTGACACAAATGCATGTCTTTGCCTAAAACCAATTAACCCGATGTATAGGTGCTACAAGAGAATGGTGGGGCTATAGCCCTACAGGCTGGGGGCACCTTCTGCATGGCCCTAACAGCACAGGGCAAAGTGGTAGTGTGGGGTAAAATTGGGCAGCCCACAGGCGAAAGGCAAAGGGGCGGCCCTTTGGTGGCAGAGATCATGGGACTACCTCCTATCATCAGCATTGCAGCTGGCCAGTCACATGCCCTCATGACTGATGGGGAACGCGTATGGGCTCTAGGCAGGTGAGTCATGATCAGTGACAAGTATATATGCACGCATGTATGCATGCAATTTATCTGTGCTGTAATGCTGTGCTGCTTGCGCAGAAGGATGTACATTTTTTGCAGAGAAGAGCTTGTTGCTTCTATGTTGATAGCGTGTCCAGCTCAGTCCCAACAGCAGTTAGGACTTCCCAGCTCTGTTGCAAGCCAAGCTATGTAACATGCCAAGCTGTTTGCCAGACATATCTGACACAGATGTGGAGACACATAGACAGCCATGGATGTTGTAGGTGGCTAAGTGCGGATGGCAGTAAGCAGATGGGGGCGGCTTGGGGTACCCCAGAGGAGGTACTGAGATTGCCCCAGGGGGTGCGCTCAGTGTCTGCTGGCCTGCATTCCTCTGCTGCTGTCTCAAGGGATGGCCAGCTCTGGATGTGGGGCAAAGTCATCAGTCAGGTCAGCTAGCTTGCTGCCTGCTTGCAAAGGGTCTCATATTGCTTTTTTTGCAAAAAAACATGCCTTTGTATGCCTAGCTCAATGCTGGGTCAACTGCTATTTTGCTGCATGTTTTGCTTGCCCCGTTAGTCCTTTGCTTGCTTGCTTACTTGCTCTAGTATTTTCATACCTACCCCTGTATACCTCAATTCATTTGGTGTCTGTTTCCAAAAACAGATACAGGCTTGCACGACAATGCCTGTCACAGCTATGTCATGGGCTGCAAAGGAAGGGTTCTGCATTTGCCATCATGACATCAAGAATCTGTTGCAGGATCATGCCAAGGCCCTGCATGAGCAGCATTCAGGGTTTCGCTGCGCTAAGCATGCAATCCCAGAGCCACCCCCATCTTCTTGGACTGGCCTTGGCTCTGATCAGCCTGCTCAAGTGGAGGGGCTCACAAATGTTCACTCTATATCCTTAGGAGGAGTGCATGCTTTGGCCCTTGTTGATGACGAGTGAGAAAATAAAAAAGAAAAAGAAAAGACTACGTTTGGCATCAATTCAATGAGAAGCCAAGTATCATACCGGGCTACCCAGGGGAAGATGAATAGTGACAAGGGTTGATGGCATCTGACCAATCAAAGCCTGGGAAAGTCAGTCTCTGTGCAGGAGTGCATGTCTTGCTCTTCTCAAAATTGAGCGATAGGTGTGTTAGCATGGTGGCGACAATGACCATCCATTTTCACAGTAGTGATGGTCGCTCTGAAAATTGTGTATGACTTCAAGCATTAGTTTGCAGGATGACCTTCTTGGTACAGCACCTACAACACGGAGGTGTGCTGGGGCTGTGCCATGCAGCCTTGACACATGTGTATAGTAATGACAACAAGCTTGACATGCAGTGTATGCCCAGACACAGCAACATGTATTCAGCTGCTAGTAGTTACCGTAGTGGTACGAATGTTCCTCGGTTTTTAATGTTCCTCGGCCTCGGCTGGAATAAAATTTAATCGAATAGATCCTCGTTTCATTATTTAATATTTTTAAT
>JAABUP010005056.1_pt1 | contig 20675 bp, 28 predicted proteins | sample 5559201 | NCBI WGS metagenome assembly JAABUP01 (sample SAMN10711887, study PRJNA513373) | rock metagenome | isolation source: Antarctica rocks | place: Antarctica
GCGATGGAAAATCACGGCTTGTTCAACGGCGTTCAGACCTTGATCCAGCTTCTGCCAGCAGCAGCTACTCTAGATGCCATCTCCTTGCAGTGTGTGAAGGCAAGCCTCTGACAGGCCCTGCTTACTTCAAAGTCACGGCACGACTTATATATGCCAATGAATCTGAACTCCCTTTAGGATGGGTTGAGTCACAGCTTGATAAGCATTTGTGTGTTCTCTGTGCAGGTCACAGATTCTCCAAGGTTTGGTTGGAGAGGGGTCTTACTTGATGTTGGCAGGCACTACTTCTCCGTTCCATTCCACAAAAAGTTCCTTGATGCGATGGCCTTCCACAAAATGAACAAGTTCCACTGGCACCTCACTGAAGATCAGGTAGGCCTTGAGACCAAGGTGCTGTCGCAACATGCATTGCAATGCTGCTTGACCTTCTCTGAATTTGCAGTAATTGCCTGGGGGGCATGTGCATGACAAACAATGCAATCTGTAGTGTCAGCACTGAGTGTGTGCAGGGCTGGAGGTTAGAGGTTAAGGGTTACCCCAAGCTAACAGAACATGGTGCATGGCGAGGCAGAGAAGGAGCTTCATACGGCGGTTTCTATAGCCAGGAAGAGGTATGCTTGTCATAGTCATTGCAGCGCCATTGTCGCACAGCCAGTATGACCCATATAGTGTGATTCACGGTCAGACAGTGACTGTGACATGCATTGTCACAAGCTAGCTACAGTCACAAAACCTCATGCAGATGTCAGCCTCTCCATGCTGACCACACATGAAACCACTGTAAGATGCTGCATCATGACAGCAGGACCATGCAGACCTGTGCTAAATGTTGGCACAAGCTGCTGCATTGATATGCATGAACTGGCACTGAAGTCCTGAGTCATGCTGGGCCATACGCAAATCCTGAATAGCGGACTGACCTCTTGACCTGCAGGTAAAAGAGATTCTTGCATACGCTGCACAGAGGTTCATTGAGGTTGTGCCAGAGATTGAGCTACCCGGTCATTGTGGAGCAGCTTTAGCGTCATACCCTTACCTGGGCTGCAGAGGTGAACCATCCTGTGTCTGTGCATGCACTTCTCACTCTTGTCAGGTGCAGAAAGCTGATGCAACACGTACCATGGACGCCATGGGTACAGCAGTGCAGTTGCTAGGATTCAAAGACAAACATGCATGCAGGTTTTTGTGTTGCATGTACGTCACATTGCTTGGTTGCTGTCTCTCATTGGCTGCTCATCAGGCAGTCAAAAATGAAGGCAAGATCAGGTCGACACATGCATACCTGTCAAGCCCAATTGAATCTGAGCATGCTGGTGTTCCTCCTGCTGTGGAGCTCATTTGATTTGCCAGCATCAGCATGGGCAGGTCAACTTGTCAAGCCCTGGTGTCATGGCATGCTGTCAGCTTGAAGTGGCTCCTTCTTGGTTTCAAATGACGCCAGAGTGAACTAAGGGCTCTTGATCCTTTGGCTGATTCGCATCATAAACGCTTCCATTTCTAATCTGATAAATGATTGCATCTGAATCCTGAATTGGTCCAATAGCTGCATTGGCAACAGGTGATGTGACAGAGGTGCCCGTTCATTGGGGTGTGCATGAGGATGTGTACTGTGCCGGCAAAGAAAGCACCTTTGAGTTCCTGGAAGGCGTCTTGAAAGAGGTCATCAGTCTGTTTCCCAGTCAGTACATACACATAGGCGGTGATGAGGTAAGCGCCCCCAGCTTTTCATGCCAGCATGCTGTACAGCATGGACTGTTTTGTTAGACTGACGTTTGGTGCGTGGTGTATGTTGATTTTTGGGTCATTGTCTGTCGACTATCCTGAAGAGTCCCAAGACAGGAAATGTAAATTGATTGATGGATTGATAGCTGTATGCTACAGTCTCTCTCGCAGTGGCCAGCTTAGACTGTGCATCATGTTTCACACAAGCAAATAGAAGAGTGGGAGTGTCCACTTCAGCATTTTGCTGCAAAGCAAAAGCCAAATGAGGGCAGACAAAACAGGTCGAAAGTCTAGCAGCTGCCTTATTAGTGCAGCCCAGGAAAACACTACTGTGACTATATACACAAAATTGTGCCGTGTCATACTCTCAGATAGGACAATTTAGGTGTTTGCTGTTTTGTTCTGCTCACATGTTGCGATACCACAGCAGCATTGATGCCCATATCTCAAAACGTTATGGACAAGCTGTTTAGCTTGTCAGCAGTATGCGCAACAGCCAGACCGCAAAGTGTGGTGTTATCATCCTACTCCGTGAAAAAAGTGGTCATCACAGCAGCAGCAGCAGCATTTAATGTGGCTGCAGACATGCAATACTTGGATACGCAGTGGCAAAGCCATCTTGTATCTCACTATCATGCAAGCCAACTAGACTTTCACTTGTCCTCACAGCATGTTATTGCACTGCCTGCATCGCTTGAGCAGCAAGCATGCCCTTCTTGTGTTCACTGCCCCAAGACATGATGGCAGCTGCCCAGCATGTCATCGCACTACCTGTGTCTGTTGAGCAGTAGTCGTGCTTTCTTGGGTGCAGTGCCCCAAGACACGATGGCGCAGCTGCCCAGCATGTCAGCAGCGCATCCAGGAGCAGGAGCTGGAGGATGAGTACGAGCTGCAGAGCTGGTTCATCCGCCGCATCAACCGCTTCCTGGCAGCCCAGGGCAAGCAGCTGATTGGTTGGGATGAGATCCTGGAAGGGGGCTTGGCAGAGGGAGCCTGTGTCATGTCCTGGCGGGTCAGCCCCTTCATTCCCATACTCTTCTTGCCTGTTTTGTGGCACCCACAGCACAGCTTCATTCCCATACTCCTCTTGCATGTTTAGTTGCACTCAGTGTACAGTCCACCATGTAGCTTGATCTCACTGCCTTGCTGACATCCAGTGAGCTATCACAAAAGGCATGCAGAGTGCCTGTAGGCTGCTTTGCATCAACAGCTTTGAAGCTGTTGTCCTGGCCTGGTGGTCACTCATTTCAGTGTTTGCATCACTCCAGTGTTTGCTGCTCAAGCTGCATGCTGAGTGATGGACTGGGTGAAATTTATGCATGAGTAGTAGCAGGGAGCGACTTTGTGCTGGCGTGGTTAGTAAGGGGTGTTGCAGGGGATCATAGGGGGGGTCAGAGCAGCCAGGGGAGGGCATGATGTCATCATGTCACCCACCAGCCACTGCTATTTCGACTACAAGCAGTCCATGAGGTCAGCATCATACTGTTTTTCACCAATCATGATGATGCCTGCAATGGCCTTGCCAGAATACTCTGCATGCCAAATTCACTGATCATGCTAATGCCTGTGCCATGGCCCCGTCAGAGATACATTGCTGCTTTTCCTCGGACATCCTATCAGCTCATGTCTGTTTTGTGCCTATCCCGGACTTCCTATATGCTGGTATTAGCTGCACACAATCAACAGCACCAGGTGTTGCTCCGTCCTGCAAAGCCTTCAACAACATGTAGCACCCACTTTCACCACTATCACAGGTATTAAAGCTTTGGCACGACTTTCCAGCTTCATATCAAGTAGATGCATGGTGCGCAGGTCTGACGAGCCAGGTGCTTGGTATGCCATGCTGCCCTTGGAGGTGGTGTACGCCTTTGACCCAGTTCCACCTGAACCTCAGCATGAAGAGCCAGCTACGCCCATGTCACGCAGTGGGGATGGGGACTCGGATGGCTCTGGCATGGATGTGGAGAGTGCCTCCAATGGCATGGGTGATGGGGGCGGGGTGTCTGTGACCCCCGCCTATGCAGACTGGACTCTGCCAACAAAGGATGCGCATCACATCATTGGAGGACAGGCAAGTGACCAGCATACTAGTTGGGTTGTACTTGTCATGCAAGGGCTTGACACATCTTGCAGGTGTCTGTCACGTCCCTGTTTGCTGACGCTGTGCTGCGTGAGGGCCAAAATTCAGTTCACTTATGACTGGGTCGAATGGTTTGCAGGCGAATGTATGGACTGAGTACATCAGTGATGAGGACACCGTGGAATACATGACCTTTCCTCGGTTAGCTGCCCTATCAGAAGCTGTCTGGTCTTCTAAGGCCAACAAGGATTGGGCAGACTTTAAGAAAAGGTTGCCCAAGTTCATGAAGCACATTGAAGCAATGGGGAATAAGTCGCGCCCCTTGAGCTGATCTGTCTGTGATTGCTTCGCAGAATGTCATGCTGTGCATGGAGGCTGACACTTGCTACAGCAGCAAAGTTTGCTATTGTGATGAATTTGCTCAACTACGAGTGATTGGCAATAGCAGAGCTGCACTGTTTTTGAGCACTGGCAATACTTTTGATCTTGCATCCTACTGCATTTGCGAATTGCTCATGTCAGCAGGCAACGATGCATGGCGCTTGACAGCTTAAGCTTGTGATTGTCAATTGATAAGATGTAGCATCCAGAAGCAAACATGTATGAACGCTTTGTACTCATGTCAACAGGAAAGTTCCAGACTCACCTGCCTACGCACATGACAATCAGATTGTCGGATTTACAACATCAACCTTCTATGTAATCAAGCATGTCTAAACAAGAAGCATTCTGGACTGCTTTGAGCGTTTCGCATTTGCTGCTGAGATCACAGAAACATGCACAACGCGTGTTAGAAATGAGGTTGTGGCAGATGTTACAGTGTCTACCATGGATCAGATGAGGAACGTATCAGGCAAGCATACAGCAGATTTTGCTTTACTCGTGCATGCAGACATAGCAAACCTTGGCAGAAGCAACACGAACAAAAGAGAAACCAGGGCCAATGTCGTGAAGCGCTTGATGAAGACACTGAAATCTGAGAGTGTAATGCTGATCTGATAGTGGTACAAATTGCACTCAGGATACATTGTGCATGTCTCATGCAGCTAGATGTATGCTGACCGCACGAGCGGTTCCTGTACACTATAATACACCTTTCATCGTGTGCCTGCCTTGACAAACAGAACTACACCTACCATGTGCAGGCCTAACCACCTGGTACAATGCTGTGAGATTATGTGGTACACAAATTAGCAGGCATCTGAGGCGCAATGTTGCTTCAGGCCAGCTTGCTCCTAGCCAGTGAGTCTGCCAATATCATCAAGAAAGAAGCAGCCATGGAGGTTGCATAGGCCAAGGCAAGAGCCTGGCTGCGCCTTGCAGCTCTGTCTGCCAAGCGGGCTGTCACCTTGCTCTTCTGTCCCAGTATACGCTCCCTCTCCGGTAAATATACTGACTCCCCTGCACACACAACTGACTGTCTCAAATGTGTTGTGGTATTCCCTAAATGATATGTGTGTGTGTGTGTGTGAAGAAAGGTCAGCTCGGCATGAGTTTCAAGTATGCTCCTAAATTGCATGGTGCTGGATGTCCAGAGGAATCCACGTTCTGGCAAGTACACAATATGATCTGCATGGAGCACAGTCAATAACACCCTGCAGATAAAGCCAGACCCTTGACAAGTGTTGTGTTGTGCAGTGCATACCTTGCTTGTTGAAGTACTTGTTGGCTTTGGTGGGAGCTGTCAGGAACTTGCCGAGGGCTCTGGGAATGGTCAGATACTTGATGTATGTTGACAGGGATTTGCGAGCGACCACAGTACGCACTCTTGGCACCAAGTACGCAGCTACAGTCTCAGGCTGCAGCACAAGTCAGGTGTGACGCCGGGCCTGAGCCTTTCAGCTGCTGGTATCAGCAATATAGCGCATTCTCTCAGGAAGCATGATGCTGATACTGTGGTTGGCACTGACCATGCTGCTTGTCGCTCTGTAATACATGTGGGTAATGTCAAGAAGCTACCAGTTGCAGGGCAGTTGCATCTCAGGCAACATGTCCTGTGTTAACGTTGCAACACTGCTAGCCTCACCCGTCAAATACAGTACCAGACACACAAGCTTGCTTGCAAAGCCTCAAGCACAAGTCCTGGGCCAGTGCTTCTGCTGTTGCATTCATGTGCAGGCCCAGTCTCACGCATCGTACATGTGCAGGCCCAGTCTCACTCATGACACATGTGCAGGCCCAGTCTCACTCATCATACATGTGCAGGCCCACATCATCCAAGCAGGTTGTTGAGTGGGTCTCAGACCTGCTCGCACAGGATGTTGAAGATCTGCTTGTTTTCCTGGGTTGCCCCTTCCAGCAGCAGGTCAGTGAGGACCATGCCTGGTGACAGGGTGTGGACTCCCACTGTCTTGCTGCTGGCCTCAGCTTTGAGGCTGCCCATCAGATGGGCGATGCCTGCAGGCTTCACACTGTAATTGTGTATGTGTTGAGAGCGCCCTGTGCTGTTTGACTGCACCAGACGCAACTGTGGCGACAGCCATGCTGTGGGCACGTCAACTTCAGGCATTCATTACCAAATACCTTTCGGAAGTTTGGTTACGAACAGTATGTTTGTGCTTGGTTGAATTCACATGCTGGGTTTGCAGGTACGCAAGTGCAACTGCATGACTCACAGCATCAAAATCGAGACGGTGTCAGATGCTTCTGGTGATACCTTTCTCAACAAAAGGCTCAAGCCAGCAGTTGCGCATGAGCCCCATGCATTGATGCTGCTGTGCCAAGTCAGCCGGCATCAGAAGCACAGTCCCATGCATGACGACATATCTGAGCAGGCTTGCAGAAGAAGCATCACAAACCACAAAGGGGAGTGGTGGTGCGCTACCTGCTTTGGTCGCTCCGTATGCAGCATACTGTGGTGTAGGCATGCCATCAGCTCCGGCACCATCCATGTTGAAGATGTGGCCGCCAGAGGTCTGTTTCTGCATGACTTGCATGGCTGCCCTTGTGCACAGCAGTGTGCCAACCATGTTGGTGCTTACCACCTGCTGCAACTGCTCTGGAGAGGAGTCAATGAAGGCCTGCAGCAGCGGCTACTTCGATGTGTTCCTGGGTAAATTGATGCTTGCAGGCACTGCTTTGGGGTTGACAATACCATGCTCAGCAGCAGTGCTGGATGTTGTACATCATCAAGGCATTGATTGGAAATGATCGTGCATGCTTTGCTGGGTGTAGAAGCTGAGGTGTGCAACAACAGCACAACAGACAGCAGCAGCATTTACCTGAAAGCTGCCGCTGTAGCCTGCATTGTTAATCCACACGTCAATGCGTCCTAGCTTTGACTTGGCATATGAGGCAAGGCGAGCCACACTTGCAGAGCTGCTGACGTCACAGTCTGTGCCATTCACAATGACACCAGGACTGACCTGCATATATCACATTTATGTTTCAAGTCTTGTGCACACAACAGTGCCTTGATGAGAGGCAGCGGTGATGCCGACTCACAAGCTCAGCAAAATTGTTCATTATTGCTTTTGAAAAACGAATAGCGCTTGACAGCAAGCCAGATATAGCCAGCACAAGCATCTAAGTTGAGATCAACATTGCCTGATGCAGAATTTGGAGGCTGCAAAAAGACAAGAGCTATATGGATATGTGCGCACCTCTTCCCGCATGTCTGCTGCTACCTTGTGGACCCCGGAGGCCGTACGTGAAGTGATGAACACCCTGTCTCCAGATCTGCAGTTACACAACCAGCTGCTTGATCTGATGCAAGACCACTCTTTGTGTTGTGGCTGACGCAGCACCCAGATCCTAAGGCAGCTAACCCATCAGCGGAATTGGACCCTGTGAACGAGCTCTTGGCAATGACCAGCATCAACTACTTTTGCATCAATGCGGCAGAACATTTGCTCACGCATGTTCTCAAACCGAAAGCAGTCTTTAAGGATACAGCATCAGCCACTTGATAACAAACACTGCATCACTACATGGCCTGAACCACATGAATGCTCAGAGAGTCAGCAATGCCGGACCTGAGGAATTCCCTGGCAATGGCCTTGCCAATGCCTCTGCCACCACCTGTGATGACCACATTCAGCTGCGTGTCGGGGGCTCGCCAGAACCTGCGCATACCTGCCCTGTTCAAGGCAGCATACAAGCCGCCCACAGTAGCACCCATAGTTGCTGGCATCCAGCATGGGCAAGATTCGATTCCTGCAAGCAGCGAACGTCATTGTCGGTACGTGATCCTGAGATTGTTGCTGAGAGCCACTCTGTGATAATGGCCCAACACCTTGCATTGCGGGAAAGGGACGAATGCGAGCAGCCTTGTGTGCACTACAAGCCTGACCTTGCAGTGAAGTAGCACACATGAACTGGTGTGAACTGCCAACCCGCACCTGATAGTTGGCACACGGCACCAAGCAGATATGCAGAGGCAAGAATGAGCCCTATGGGTTTGTGCAGGCCCAGAAGCGCCTGTTCCCCAGTCTGCTTGATGAAGGGAAAGGCTCTGTTAGGAACTAAGCTGGGGTCGAGGTCAGACACTGGCTTAGGCTGTGAATGACTGGGAGTGCTGGGTCGAGATGATGTTATTATACACGGCTTTGTTGTCGTGGGCCTGGCCTGTTCCACCTGGCTGACTGGCCGATTGATCTGCCACTTGCGCTTGACTTGCATACGACTCTGTCCAGTTTTGAGTTGAACAAGACTCTGCTGTACTGCCTCAATTTTGGACGACTTGAGACCAAAGCTGGTCCCATCGACTCGTGAACGATCAGCACGATGTATAAGGATTGTGCCATGGCCAGTCTTGCTGAGGAGAAGGCTGTGTCGACCCAGTATTGGCTTCGCTCTGGTCAGTGACAACCTGGTACCTGACAGATATCCTCCAGTTCTGGGAAATATCGTCTGGAGCCTCATACTTGAAGCGTGAAGTTACCGCATGGTCACCAGACTGTTAGTTTAACTTGCGCTGGCCAGTCTTTTATCCGAAGGTTGATCACTGGTGAATAATTTTCCAATGTGTTTCCATGACTCCCTTACAGCGCGTAACAGACGTCAAGCTTTTGAGACTTTGTTTGATGCAATAGATAGCTGCTTTGAGGACTGGTCACGCCTGCTTGGCTTGGTCGAGGATGTCACGCGGATGTCTTCTGGTTGAAACAGCAGTCGGCATTGCAGTAGAAAGCATGCCACTGGCACAAGTGCAGTGCCAGAGTCAATGGGTGTGGCGAATTATCCACAACCTTTCCGTAGCACCCTCTTGTAGGTACTGGCCCTGTGCAGACCCTGTGTGGCTGTCTGTGCGTGCAAGCTGAGAAAGTAAGTCTTAGTCATCACTGACTTTCGATTTCGGAGCCTGAACGATTTTCTGAGCCCCTTCACACCTGTTTCAACCCACGACTCTCTGCCTGTGCCATGCATCTCAGAAGCATGACTATGAGCACAAGCTCAGCACTCTGAGATCTCTGGACGGACCTGGTGTTGACATGGCATTGATGCAGTTTCTGTCAAAGACACTCCAAGCAAGGTTGGCTACATAGCGCATGGTATTAGGGGAAATACTGTTGCAATCAAGGGAAATTATTTCAAGTATGGTATCAAGCATGTTATGGTAAAGGCGCAACTCGTGACTGCACCACCTCTCAAGTACTGTTGATTGCTGACAAAGATATTTATGTCACAAATTTCCAAATGTTGATACAGCTACAGTAGCTGCAAAAAATCAAGTCGTTATGCAGAACAAGCAATGAAACAAGTGTAACACACACCAGAGAGCCTATGCTATAGCGTCATTGTAGTTATGCCTTGCCAAAACAATTCCTGACCAGTAACAGATATGTGCACAAATTGAAAAAGCTGGGGTCTAAATTTGAAGGGATGCAGCTCAACTCAGCAAGCACTCAGCCTTGATCACAGGGAAGAAAAATACCATCAATGGGTTCAGAAATGTACATGCCAACGTGCTACAGCATAGTTGCCCACAAAAAACCCTTTGCATGAAGCTCCATCAACTCGGTCATGATTCGCTCAGCTGAGGAAAGGTGGAGACAAAATCTTGTGCCAACAGGTCATTTGCTTTCTTAGTCAGATGAACAGCATCCCAGAAGATGTGCTGGTCAGGATTGGAGCACACAGGATACTGGTTTCCAGCAGTAAACCCTTCAAAGAAGTTGGGAGCCTGGTAGCATGGGGATGTAATTGGGCTGACCGTAAACCCTTCCTTTGCAGCATTTGTTAGCAAATTGACAAAGAAAGAGTATATGTCAAATATTTGCACACTAGCATCTGAATGAGACAGGTTGAATGAGCTCACCATAGCTGTGAGAGCTGAGTTGTGAGTCGCAGTGAGATTGGCAGCCAGTGCCTGCAAGTATGCCATGACATCTGTGACTGCTCAATGTTGCAATTTTGCACTGTGCAGACATTTTACAACACCATCAAGGGCCCAAATGAGACCATAGCATCGTTAACAATCTGCGTCATAGCATGTTTGATGTGCTTATGCACATGCAAGCGTTCTCCCCAAAACAATAGCTGCATGTCATGCTTGGAGATAGCTCTGAAGACAGTCCACCGAAGTGCTGCATTGCATTGCATTGCAGAAGCACAAATGCCATCCAAGACAGAGTCATCAAAGAACAGAAGACAGCAGATGAACTTGTGACCTGACAGGAAACTTTGAGCTTCACACCTGTGCTGCAGCAGACTCGTTGGCTGGTGTGAAGGGAGGCAGTAAAAGCGGTGTGCCAGCAAATGGTGGCACATTCAGAACTACAAACCTGCAGTGCAGCCAAAAGCTTACCAGAGTAGGTATATCAACAGCAAACATAGACAACAATGTAAAAACAGCCGAAGCATTCATATCATGCAGGTAAGTTGTCCCTGCAAAAATGACTCGTGCCAAAGCTGAATTAGCTGAGCTGTACACTGTTCTTACTAACAACAAGGTGATAGCCTGTGGCATAGAGTACCAGTCTGGATGAGGCAGCAGCGCTGATGTAAACAGAGCCAGTGTACTTACTTTCTGGCTCCTGCATTGTAAAGGGTGTTCAGGATCTGGTTGATGGTCTGGATGACACCGCTGACAGTAACATTCTCTATTCCACTGACAACCTCAATGTAGTCATTCACACCAAGCTCAAGAATGTAAGTGCTCTGTGGTCTGGCCACTCCGCCATTCTGGCTTAGGAAGTTTGCAGCCTGCATACACCAGCAGTTGAATTGGTTGTTCACCGCATGAGCTGCACTGACCGTGCAATCATAGCTGAGCAGCCTATATGCCACTGTGGATGCCTGCAAGCTGATGCTGAACTCCCAACAGTTTCAGCACTCAGGAAGTGCAATGCAGTGCCTGATGCATAGCTTGGGTACGGGTCAATGAAAGTTATAATGATTCTGTTTGTACTGCCCGTGGCTGCAAAGTCTAGCTTGTCAAATAAGATGTAGTGTGTTTGCACCTGTTCAGCCAATTGGGAAAAATGGTACTACTTGGCAATGTCGTTAACATGCCTATCACATGCTATGCTGCTTGTAGTGAAAATTGGGCAGCCATTGTTACCATGGGAATTGCATAGCCTTCAATACGGAATCTATACGTCACTACTGCTGATGTGTGCTGGTCATACATGGCTGTGATTTTTCCAAATTGTCACAGAATGTAGCAAAGCCCCCTGTCTCCCACTAAAGCTGACAAAACACAATGCACTCAGCACTACAGCTGACAGCAGTGCAGCTACTCGAAGCCAATGGTGTGTTAGCATCATAAAGCTTGCAGACCTGTTGCACACCAGACGGAATTGGAGCCTCGACAACACTTTGGTCGCCGGCATACGGTGGATAGACGGGCAGCGCGCTGGAGCTTCCGGGAACTCCAACCGTTGCACCGCCGGCGGCAAAACTGTCGAGCACGTCACCCAAAGCAGAAGCAGCGGTTTCCAGATAGATGGGACCATCTGAGAACCGGCCTTGGTAATACGGGGCAGCTGGGAATAAGTCGCTATTGAGCTGCAGATATCACGTTGTGCCCTTGCTAACGATGCTGACTCAAACAGTTTGACGCGGTACAACAGTAGTCCACTAAAAACTGGGCGTGGCGAAGCGTCACCTGGGTTATGCCAAGCGCAGCGTGCACAGCAACATTAGCGCCCTGGCCTGCATCACTATAAGAGTTGCCGAAGGCAATCAAGCTTGCTTCCGCGCCTGATGTCTGAGCAACAGCAAGAAACAATAGGACATTTGATCGAGCACGGACCCAAACGCAGTCGCTTATCGATGAGTGCATCACAGCCCAGGACTAATTGAGCGTTTTGAAGTCTCGACCCTGTTGATCAAAGCGACGACCCTTGCCTGCCCGTGCTTAAGCGGGAATAACCAACGAGCTATTGGCTGTCCGAGTCGATGAGTCATATATGATGTTGGATGTTTTGGATGTTAATGATTTTAGAGCTTGGGATTTCAAGAACCCCAGACTGTAAGGTGCTAAATGAAAAATGAAGAACCCGGGACTCGCAAAAACTCGCGAATCTGCTTGAGAATATGAAACGTCGGCAGCATGAAAATCATTAGACTGTCACTGGCTGTCACTGGGGCAATGCCAAGCCATCCAAACAGAATGGCTTGTGCACTGCTATGTGCCTGCCGGTCTGCCTACCGACGTTACCCTGAACTATGACCACCGCAGCAACAGCGGGCTTGATCCTAATTCTGAAGGATGGCAAGCCCCGCCAGGAAGTTGACCTCGTTGCTGATCAGTGCTTGTCGATGGGAAAGTGAGTGCATGCAGTTCAAATGCATGTCCTTCAAGTATTACGAGTCCCCCGATAGTGTGATCAGGCGTTTGTTTGCAGGAGCCCCAACAACAGCATAATCCTTCCTGATAAGGGCATACGGTCAGAGCACATAAAGCTTCAGGTGGACAGTCAAGGACAGGTAACACTCGCGTGCAAGAAGAGCCAATATGCTTCAGGTGACTCAGTGGAACTTCGTTGCCACCTTTGCAGGTCTTATTTGATTCTTTAGGTCATAAGAATGTCCTTGTCAACGGCCGGCTTGAGCAGGGCCCTGTGCAGTTAAAAGATGGTGATTTGATTGAGGTATGCTGTTCATGTCTCTAAACCCCCAACCCTGCTGATTCTGCAGAAACTGTTACCTGTCATGCTGGTATCCACTCAGCTGTGAGCACCGCTACTTGTATCGTGTAAGAACAGAAACTTTGCTCATTCCCACCACAGGTGCTGCGCAAGCATGATGGTCCACGCCAATTTGTCTACTACAACACATCTGCTGCACAGCAAACAGCAGCCAGAAGGAAATCGCTCCACCAACAGCACTGTCAGCAGCTGGATGGGCCTGAGCAGTCTGAAGTCCAGCCTCCAACAGTTGGGGCAGCTGTGCAATGCAATGCCGGTGGAGGCCCACTGCAGCAGCAGCCACAGCAGGAGCAGAAACAGAATGGACAGCCGCCAAAGCAGCAGCAAGTGGCAGAGCAGTTGCCAAAGCAGCACTTGGCTGCACCCCCGCCTGCACCACCCCCACCAACCCTCCCTGGGGGCCAAGCTCGTGCAAGCCAGGCAGACCAAAAGCCTGACCTACACGCTGCTCTTCAGCAGCAACTGAAGCAGCAACTGAAGCAGCAACAGAAGCAAACGAAGCAGTCAAGTGAGGCTCAGCCATTTGCCTTGCCACCACTTGCACCGCCTGTGCCGCCTCTACCTTGGATGCACGAGAAAGCATCAAGCAGCAAGCCTGATCAAGCTGTATGGCAGCAGATGCTTCAGCAGCAGCAACATACTGAGCAGCTGCACAAGCACCAGCATACTACCCAGATGCATCAGCATGCGCCAGCTTCACAGTCAAGTCAGGAGCCACATGCAGTGGCCTCTGCTGCAAGTGATACCAGTGCCAGGCAAGCAGTGGCGCCAGTATCAGACATGCACAAGCTTGTTGCTCAGGCAGCTGCAGCAGCAGCCCTCAAGAGGCAGTCGCAGCACCACTCCCAGCAACAGCAACAGCACTCGCCGTTACTGCAGCAACAGTTGCAGTCTAAGAGCGGGCTTCTGCTGCGACAGGATGCCGGCACTCAAGCTGACTTGCCTCCTGCCTCACAGGTGCTCCCGCAGCTTGCCGTGACAACATGCGCTCTTCCAAACCCAACTTCCGTTTGCATGCAGCTGTTCTTGCGATGTCCCTCCATGAACATACTTATGTATTGCTTGCATAACACGGTAGACAATGTCTTGAGATGTCACAACAAATACGGTGGCAATGTTCCCCAGAGAGGTTTTGTCTGACTCCTGCCTTGCAGCCTTGCTCATGGCCCAATCGTGGTGCATGTCAACACATCATGAAATGTACTCAAGGTTTTGCTTGACCTGTACAATTGAAGCTTTTCACTTGTACTTCAGTCCTCATCTTGCACTGCTGATGTCCCAGGCAACTCTTGAGCAGCACCTGGCTGAGAAGGCAGTTGAGATGCAGATTCTGCAAGAGCACAATGATCGGCTGAAAGCGCAAGTGAGCAGTCTGCAACAGCAGCTGAGTAGCTTACAGATGGCCCCAGATATGCAAGATGTAGGTCACATGCATGGGCAGCAGCATTCAGTGCTGCCCACCATGATGTGTGCATGCATGAGCATATATTGTCAGCTAGCTGTGCTGTAGTGGTTGAGCTACAGAGTGCCAATTGCCTGCTGCTTTGTTGATGGTTACACAGTGACTCAAATGCTTCTGTCGCATAAGCAAGATGCTCAAGCACCCTGAAGCCATTGCTTGCCGACAAGCTGTGCCCTGTGCATCTGTAACTTAGCAAGCACATTAGCTGTGCAAGTAAGCTGCCTTGCAAGGCAAAAAACAGCGGTTTTGCATGGGCTTTGCAAGAGCTAGAGTGCTGCACATGCAGGCAGTCATGGCTCAAGCAGAAGACACAGAGGAGCTCGTAGAGCCCACCTTGGTGTTGCCATCCCCATCAAAGGCGATGCCAAACGGCCCGGCAGATCCCAGCTTTGCCACTACCACAGCACTCGATCCTGCAAGGCACAGTGACAATTTGCTTATCTCTACTGTACACACCCATCAAGACAAGCAGCACGCTGCCGCAAAGCCCACAGCCCAGCCTGCTTTGGCAGATGAGGATGCGTTGCAGTTGCATGCCGTGGACAGGCTGGCAGCGGCAGATGGTCAGGCAGCTGCTGTTGACGCTGACAAGGGCCTCAACAGCTTGACAGGCGTTGATCAAGATGAGGGAGCGCGACATGTGAGTGATGTTGTACCAGCTGATCAAGAGGAGAGGCTGTCGCACACTGTGCCCAGTAGTGCAGCTCGACGTGATCAGGCCGAAGACGTGGCTTCTGATTCCAAGCCATCAGGTCAAGCTGTCCAGCCAGTTGATGCTGCTGGGCTGGCAAAGATGAGCCAGGCTGTGGCCATTTCTGCACATGCTGCTTCTGGTGAGATGCCACCGGACAGTTCCAAGCCGGTGACACAGCATGCTGGGCCCGCTCCACCAGGCAGTGGTCCTGAACCACAAGATGGTGACAAGGTGATCACCTATCAGCTTGGTTTGACAAGCATACCAGAAGGGCATGCAACCCATGGTGTAGAGCATACCAGCATCCTGAACAGGCAGCCCAGCATGTGTGAAGGGCAGGAGGCCATAGCCAGAGGGCAAGCTGTCCTCACAGAAGGGCTAGGCACCACTGCTCATGGGCAGGCTGCCAGTCATGAGAACCAACAAACTGGCCTTCCAAGCCAGAGCACCCTTTCTGAAGGGCAGCCCACGATTCTGGAAGGGCAAGTCCATGTCTCTGATGGGCAGCCCACCAAACCTGACAGGCATGCCACTGCATCAGACGGGCAGACAAGCAGCGCTGATGGGCAGGACACCATCAGTGATGCCTGCTGCGTTTGCCATTCTGGTGAAGATGGGGAGATCATGCTGCTGTGTGACAAGTGTGACAAGCCGGCCCACCTGGGGTGTGTGGGGATGGAAGCAGTGCCAGAAGGAGACTGGTTCTGCCCAACCTGCACTTACATCATGGTAGGTGTCATCATGGTAGGCATACTGTCATCGCGTTAGGCATACTGTCTGTTTTTCAGCATCAGCAATTGGGCATGCAAAGTATACAACATGACTGATGCAGTTGTCTTGACAGAGCATGTATGTTGAGGATGTGCAGCGGCGTCTAACTACTTCAAAGTTAGTTTGGTAGGCATACAATGCCATTGCCTGATGTGCGCCCGACAGCTTGGTCTTGCCTAGCTCTGGTGCTGCACACTGCTGTCAGGCTCAAGAAGCCATACAGCCCTCATGACCTTGGTGCAAGTCTGCTGTTGACTGTGTCACATTGTGCATGTTGTGCGACTGAATCTGGAAGACAATGGACAGCTGTACTTTGTCTAAACACAGGCAGAGGAACACAGTATTCAAGCACAGCATTGTGGCCAAGGCCAAGCTCTGCAGCAAAGCTCTGGTGTTGAAGACACCATTGGTGAGCATGTATGCTTGTCTGCCGTTTCCCCTTGCGCTGGAGAACACGCCAGCCTGCCCTGGGACTAACCTGTGTCTCCTACTCTCACCAACTCAGTTAGTCACTCTTGTCCCATCATTGTGTTCCATCCTGGCTTGGCTTGTGTCTTGCTGCATGCACTGAGGCCATGTTGTCAGAACGCCTGCTGAAGGAGCAGCACAGCAAGCAGCATGACTGCACCCCTAGCTACATGCTCTATCTACGCTAGCATTGCCTGATACTAGTCCCAATGCAATTCCAAGTTCAGATTTTCACCATGAAGCAGACGTTTCTGAAAGGTCACAGTGATGTTCCTTTAACTCCAAGAGCTTTTGTTTTTCCGGTGCTAATGGTCCTTGAAAGCCCACGGAGGGTGGCATGGTGTCATACATCCCCACAAAGGCTGCAGGCAGTGTCATTTCCACAAGTCTCATTTCAATTTCGCAAAATTGAGTGTGGCTGGCTGCAGGGCCTGAGCATAGTGTCGCAGATGGCAAGGCACCAGGCAAAAGGATGGGAGCACCTGTTGCTGATGCCCCTGCTAGTGCTGATGGTGACAAAAAAGGTGCAGTCCCTTGTTTTTCATGCAGTCCGGTTAATGTGTCCTGCTGCGCTGTGCCCCTTGACAAGCTTGCTTTTGCTTGCCCTCTTCAGTAGGCTGGATAGGGAATGAACCTTTGCTGTGTTGTGGACTTGTAAGCTGTGGTGAAGAACGGACAGGTTGTCTGACATATAGGCATACTCTGATGCTGCTAACCAGTGTCATTGTTGTCAACACAAATGTGGCATGCCGCCTTGTATTGGGCTATGCATGTTGTGCTCTGTTCTTCTATGCTGTGCTGCACCCGCGTCTCCTATTGCTCAAGACGGTGTTGCTGCTGCTGCGTGACATGCCACTGCTTGTCATTTGGGTGGTGTCCGCTGTGAAAACGTGTGTAATGTTTGAATGCATAAACTGCAGGTCTGCCAGTCAAGAAGAGAAGCAGACGCACCATCTCAGATGGCAAGGCTCAGCAGAACAAGGAGAATGCTGCTGCAAATCAGCCTGCTGTGAAGAAGAGGAGACAGACTCAGTGCCCTGTTAGAGCAGTCAAGCAGGCGGCCATGTGCAAGACAGACATGTGAGATTTGCTGCCTGTATTCATGTGATGCTCAAGTCAGACAGCCGATTGCTCATTACAGATCTTGGTTCCACAGCAGATGCCTACTGCAGTATGTGTTCACCCCCAGACATTGGCAGAATGCCATGTGCAATTGCCTAGGCAGGCATTATACACTGCTAGAGGCATTGGAGCTGCTTGCTGTTGACACTGCTGTGATTGCGTGGCTGTCAAACATGCATGCTGGGGTCTGGTTGCAACCCTAGATCTTTTGACACCTGGCTGCCTTCACTCAGTCATGACGAGGGCCAAAAGTATGAGCCTAGTATCATTGCTCCATTAGCCTGCTGCAACCTGGTGTGTGTGTGCAGGAAGGCTCAGGGTCCCAGACGCTCCACCAGGCTAGCTGACAAATAATGTGAGCCATGATCAGGGATATCACATACAGCAGGCTTGTCTTCTGTGAAAATTGTACGGACTTGGAGCTTGTTAGCATTTGTCTGTCAGATACATCCCTTGCTGGCGTACCTGAACGTTTGCTCACCCATTAGCGTCGGTCGCTACTAGGCGTCTTTTGCGACAAAAGCAAACTTCATACGTTTATGCCAAGTGCTGATATCAGTGGACACTCTTGTTTTGCTCTTGATATCGTGTATGTACACCTGCCCAAGGGTACACTTAGTTTGCAGAGCCTGACAGAATGCCTGTTAAATGCCTGAATCACAGTGAGGCAGGTGTAATATGCAGTCATGCAAGACTGTCCAAAACATGTGTTGGGCACAAGAGATGCATCGCCGAGAATTTTAGTGCATTCGCATTGCGTTATGCGTCTATGAGCAATTTACTTTCTGCTGAATACTGGACCTTGTACAGTTAACATGCCAGCGACCTTGCTTGGCATTTGCACAAATATTCCTGATAATAGCATTTCAAGCTGGCTGTCTATTGGAGGCGCATATAAATGCTTTGCTGACAGAACTGGAACATTAGCTTGACAACCAAATCCTGTCATAATTAGCCACTGAGCAGAACTACACAAAGCAGGAGGATGTCAATGCTGGGATGCTATCTAATCTATAACTTAAGCAGGTCAGAGCAGCACCGACAATGAAATTTGTTTATGTCCAGATAGGCAAAAGTATGTATGAACAGCCTCCACTGCTGCTTCATTTGCTAGCAGCCTGCTACAAGCATGTACATATGGATGTGCAGCACGAGCTGCAAGATGTGAATCAGCATGCAGGCTGGAGTTGCATGCATGCTTGCTGATCGACGCTACTCCAGTGCTAGCATCACAGCGAGTGAACCACGCTGATGATGACATGACATTGCCAACAATACCGCCCCTGGACAGCCAGGTTTGACATTTTAGCATTAATGGGTCCATGCTCAACTATGAGCAGGACATGTACAACACCTCTGCATGGGAGACTAGTGGAGCACGTGAGATTCACTGCCTGTATTCACATGATGCTCAAGTCAGACAGCCAACTGCTCATTACAGATCTTGGTTGCATTTCACAGCAGATGCCTACTGCAGTATGCAGACATTGGCAGAATGCCATATGCAAGACAGCAACATTATGCATCAAATGTTTGCAGCAGCAATGTCCACAGACAATGTAAAAAAGCAATGCTGAAAGGAGGCCCACCTGGATTATAATCAGGGGTCATGCCCATCGTGTGGAGTATGGGTCCCTCGAGGGCTCATTGTGCTAGGTGATTCAGCGTATAGTATCTCAACATCTGTCCTCTTCCAGATGACCAGCATGAAAGCAAATACCAAGAAGAACACTGTGCTGATGTAGCCAAATGAGTACCTGCACAGACAGACAGACCTGCTTGTGCCTCAGCACAACAAGCATCATGGCGGCAACCCTGTGTTTCAAATGGCGCTACCGCATGCTTGCTGCAGATACATGAATCACACCATTGGTTCCGTGTGTGAGCTTTGATGAAGTGCTTGTTGTGCTGTATTGACAACTCACGTTGCTGTTAAGAGCAAGCGGCTGAAGTCCACGTTGAAGGTAGTAACCCAGTACTTGATTGCTGGGGAAAAGCTCAGAAACTGCAAGCAAACATTTGATTTGCTTTTGAGGAAATGTCTCAGTTCCTCAACGGCCTATGTAGCAGCAGGCTTGTGCTTACATGTGTAGCTATGTTGCATATGTGCAGGGCGGTCATGAAGCTCAAAGCAACCATGAAACCCTTGCCATAGCGTGAACCTGGGTGTGACAAGCCCTTCCGTGTGAAGATCATGTAATAGATGGCGCAGACCTGCAGGAGATTTACACGTGCATGCTTGCTGAGAATTGATCAGCACCACAGACATACAGGCCTTTACACAACGAGCAGCCAGCGTAAATTGAGCAGCTATCGAGAAGCAACTGACCGTAAAAATGATGACAAGGATGACAGCGAAAAAGGCGCTGACCGCCGCTCCGTCAAACAGCGCAGTCCTGCAGCAAGGCGTGAACGTCTGTGGCAACTGGGTGTCCCCACGCGCGAAAGGCAGCAAACTTTAATACGTACCATTCCTTTACATCAACAAGTGCAGGTGCAAATGCTGCGCTCTTTACAACGTTTCGGAATTGCCGATATGTCTCCCAACACAACAAAGCGAAGACTGTAGCAAACAGGCAGTTGAACGCAAAGACTGCCCACACCCATGGCTTCCACTGATCAAGGGAGGACATGTTCTGCTCTAGCTTGTTGTTTGCTCTCAGCAAGACACGGCGCTAAGCAAGCACTCGTCTCCCACGTCAACGGAAAGTTTCGCTGACTCTCCACGGATTCTATGCAGAGCTCCCAAATTTACCTTCCCTAAGAAACGAATGTGCACAGTGCCACTTACAACATTCTCTCCCTCTTGCAGATTATTGCTTAGTATGTATATTTGTGTGACTGACTACTGACCACATCCAGATTCCTTAGGTTCCCTGTGGTTTGTCATCAAGCATAGGGTTGTGTGTGTGACTAAACCCATTCAAAACAGGGCCCTTTAGTAAGCAATGTTTTAAAGATATGAAATCAGACCCTATCTGTCAGCCTAAATCACAGGTGGTAACCAGGGTTTGGGCTCATTCAGAGTCCCCAGTACATAGCGCTGTACCTAATCTCCTAATTACTTAATTACAAAGTTATTACCGTACTCGTACTAATGATCCTCGCGTACTAATGTTCCTCGCGCTCCGCCCGAATAAAATTTAATCGAATAGATCCTCATTGCATTATTTCTTATTTTTAATGCACCTCGGACAGCTGGCGAATTGTTTTAATGACTTTAATGATGATATCATCGATCGATCAAGCAGTCTTACAAGT
>JAABUP010005057.1_pt1 | contig 20673 bp, 24 predicted proteins | sample 5559201 | NCBI WGS metagenome assembly JAABUP01 (sample SAMN10711887, study PRJNA513373) | rock metagenome | isolation source: Antarctica rocks | place: Antarctica
TTTGGCGGGCATGGCGCTCCGGATCCGTAGAATTGGCCTCGAGAACCACATTCTACGCTGGATCAACGGCTTGTACCATGCCCGCCAACCCTCGTGAATTATTCAGGTTAGCAAACGGGGTTATGCCGTCTTGGTTCCTGTCCTTGGCCGATGCCGCGTGGCTGGATCAAAGCTTGAGGGTGCCACTACAATGAGGAACAGCCTTTCCAACCTTGCCGGACGTGACCCCAAGCAGCGTTTACAACCCGCCCAACCCCTCCCGAGCCGCCGTGGCAAGCTGGTCCGCCCGTTCGTTCATCGCATCGCCGGAATGCCCGCGCACCCACCGCCACTCCACCGTATGCGGCTTGGCGGCGGCCAGCACGCGGCGCCATAGATCCATGTTCGCCACCGGATCGCCCGAAGCGTTGCGCCAGTTGCGGCGGACCCAGCCCGTGCTCCACCGGGTGATCCCGTTGCGGACATACTCGCTATCGGTATGCAGCATGACAACGCACGGCCGGGTCAACGCCTCAAGCGCCGCCGCCGCCGCCGTCAGCTCCATGCGGTTGTTGGTCGTCACCGGCTCCGCCCCTTGCAGCTCCCGCTCGTGCGCGCCGAACCGCAGGATCGCCGCCCAGCCGCCCGGCCCAGGGTTGGGCTTGCAGCCGCCATCGGTCCAAACTTCAACCGTCGCACCACCAGCGGGGGCAGCCTCAGAGTCCGTAGGCATGCTCGTCTCGGGCCGTAAGGTGGAAGCGGAGGCGGCGCAGGCAGTCGACCGGGTCCTTCGGCGTCACCAATGCGCCCGGCGAGGCGTGCAGCCAGTCATACAGCCGGGTCAGCAGGAAGCGCAGCGCAGCGCCCTGGCACAACACCGGCAACGCAGCGCGCTCGGCGGCAGCAAGCGGACGCACCCGGTCGTAGGCGGCCAGCATGGTTCGGGCGCGGGTGACGTTGAACGCATAGTCGGGCTCGAAGCACCAGGCGTTGAGGCAGACCGCAAGGTCATAGGCGAGCACGTCCGTCGCCGCGAAATAAAAATCAATCAGGCCAGAAAGCCGGCCATCCAGAAAGAACACGTTGTCCGGAAACAGGTCGGCATGGATGTGCCCGCGTGGCAGCCCTCCGGGCCAGGCGCCCACGATCCGCTCCAGCGCCACCGACAGTTCTGCGCCCAACCCAGCCTGGATTTCGTCCACCCGCCCTGCACTGCGCGCCAGCAGCGGCGCCCAGCTTTGCGGCCCCAGCGCGTTGGGCCGGTAGGGTGCATAGTCCGCGCCGGCAAGGTGCAGCGCGGCCAACGCCTTGCCCAAGGGTCCGCAGTGTTCGGGCCGGACCCGCCGCGGCCACACGCCAGGCAGGAACGTGGTGATGCAGGCCGGCCGGCCGGCCAAATAGCGGAGCGCGTCCCCGTCCTGGCCGCGCACAGGCTGCGGGCAGGTGATGCCGCGCGTGGCCAAGTGCTCCATCAAGCCCAGGAACCAGGGCAGTTCCGCCGGGTCCACCCGCTTCTCATATAGTGTCAGGATGTAGTCGCCGGTCGTGGTGCGGAGCTGGTAGTTGCTGTTCTCCACCCCCTCGGCAATGCCGCGGAACGCGACGGTGGTGCCCAGGCCGTAGCTGCACAGGAACGCGGCCAATGCCTCGTCAGTAACCTCGGTGTAGACCGCCACTTATGAGCGAATCAGCAGAGCGGCGCCGGCAGCTTGAACACCACGTCCTCCTGCGTCACCTGCCGCTCCTCGATCTCCAGCGTGTAGCGGTCCGCCAAGCAACACAGCAGCTCCTGCACCAGCGTCTCCGGCGCTGACGCCCCAGCCGTGATGCCGAGCCGCCGCACCCCTTCCAGCGCCGCCCAGTCAAGCTGGTCCGCCCGCGGCAGCAGGATGGCGCGGCTGGCGCCCGCGCGCTCCGCCACCTCGCGCAGGCGCTGCGAGTTGCTGCTGTTCGGGCTGCCGATCACCACCACCAGGTCGCACTGCGGCGCGATGGCCTTCACCGCCGCCTGCCGGTTCGTGGTGGCGTAGCAGATATCCTCGTGCTTCGGCCCCTCGACGGCGGGGAAGCGGCGCCGCAGCGTGTCGACGATCTCGGCCGTGTCGTCGACCGACAGGGTGGTCTGCGTGATGAAGGCCAGCCGGTCGGGGCTTGCAGGCATCACGGACTCGGCATCGGCGGTGTGCTGCACCAGGGTGACGCTGCCGGGCGGCAACTGGCCCATGGTGCCGACGACCTCGGGGTGCCCGGCGTGCCCGATCATCAGGATATGGCGCGTGCCGGGGCCGCCGCCGGCATAGTGGCGCTCGGCCTCGCGGTGGACCTTGCTGACCAGCGGGCAGGTTGCGTCGAAGTAGGACAGGTTGCGCCGCTGCGCCTCGGCCGGCACGGACTTCGGCACGCCATGGGCACTGAACACGACATGGGCGTTGGCCGGGACCTCGTCCAGCTCCTCAACGAAGACGGCGCCCTGAGCCTCCAGGGTTTCGACCACCGTGCGATTGTGGACGATCTCGTGCCGGACGTAGACGGGTGCGCCATAGCGGCGGATCGCCTCCTCCACCACGCGGATGGCGCGGTCCACGCCGGCGCAGAACCCGCGCGGGCCGGCGAGGACCACATGCAGGCCGGGGCGTGGGCGGACGGTTTGGACTGGCGGACGGTGTTGAAGTTCGGGCATGGGTATCCGGCTTGCAGGCAGGGCGCACTATGCCGCCATGCACATATTGCTACAACTGGTGCCGCACTGCCCCGGTGACGAGCGGGGCGCGAGTCGGAGAGCTGGATGCCTGCAATGCGCTTTTCTACGCCGCTCCGCGCCGCTTGGCTGTGCGCGCCCCTGATCGCGCCCCTGCTGGCCCTGGCCGGCTGCGGCGATGGCACCACGGACGCCTTCGCCCCCGCCTGCCCCGGCGCCGCCATCGTCAGGGACGCGGCCGACCTGACGCGCTACCGCGGGGCCGCGCACGACCTGGTCGACACCGTGCTGGCGGGACGCATCACCGGGATCAACGGCAATTGCAAGCGGGACGGGGCGGACACAGTGGTCACGACCGTCCAGGTTGGCATCGAGCTGACCCGCGGCCCCGCCGCCCCCGGGCGCGAGGCGCGGCTCGCCTACTTCGTGGCGGTGCTCGACGGCGACCGCATCCTGGACAAGCAGGTGTTCCCGCTGCGGGCCGAGTTCCCGGCCAACGCCGACCGGCTGCGCCTGACCGACGATGGCGTGGAGCTGCGGCTCAAGGTGCGGCTGGACAAGACGGCGGCGGCCTACCGCATCCAGGTCGGCTTCCAGCTCACGCCCGAGGAGCTGGAATTCAACCGGCAGCGTGGCCAACACTGAACTACCCGGCACTCTATATTACATGGTCCGGACGTACGGCGCCATGAAGGCCGCATTGACGCCAGCCCCGACCGCGAACGCCCGGCCGAAGCTTGTGGGCGCATGGGCGTGCCCATGTGCACGTCGCCATGATCACGCTGATGCGGCACGGCGGCGCTCCGTTTGTCGCTACGATGGACAGGGCGGGGCCGCGGAGCGAAACCCAGGCGTCAGCCCGACTTGGCCCCCGCGCGCAGTCCGGCCAGCAAAAGCTCGATCGCCGCATGGGCCTCGGCGTCGCCCGCGCGCAGCAAAGGGTCGCGCAGGAAATGCGGGTGATGGAACGGCAGCGTCGCGTTCAAGATGGCCCCGGCTGCCACCTCCGCGTCACGCGGGCCAAAGCAGCCAGCCTCGACGCCGGCGCGGATAATGCCGGCAATCTGCCGCCGCAACTCCGCAATGTGGCGGTCGACCACGGCACGGGCCTCCCCAGCGACGAGATGGTAGGTCGCGAACATCTCGGGATCGTCCATCACCTTGCGGCGCTTGGCATGGATCAGCGCCCACAGCCAGGCCACCAGCCGCGCCGGCGGATCGGCGTCGGAGGCGGCGATAGCGGCAAGCGGCGCCGACACCTTGTGCAGCCACCGCTCCACGACCGCGTCGCGCAGCGCCGCCTTGCTGTCGAAGTGCCGATAGACGTTCGCATGGCTCATGCCAAGCGAGCGCGCGACGTCGACGACGCCCATCCTCGCGGGTCCAAGGCGTTGCAGCAGCGCGTCCGCGGCATCGAGGATGCGGTCGCGGGTCGTGCTGCTATTCATTGGTCAAGAGTGGGGGTCAAGAGTGAGGGTCAAGAGTGGGCCATGGCTCAAAATGGGGTGCGGGGCCGCTCGCTGTCCAGCATCGCCATCTGCGCCGCCGGGTAGCGGTCGCCGGCCGCGGCGTCCGCGGGGACGGCCGCCTCGATCTGCGCCAGGTCGGCTGCGGTCAGGCGCAGGTCGAGCGCTTGCAGGCCATCGGCCAGCCGGCTCCGCGTGCGGGCGCCCACGAGGGGGATGATGTCCTCGCCGCGGGAGAGCACCCAGGCGATGGCAAGCTGCGCGGCGGTGGCGCCCTTCTCGGTGGCGATCCGGGCGAGCGCGTCGGCCAGGGTCAGGTTCTTCGTGAGGTTCTCGCCCTGGAGACGCGGGTTGAACGCGGCGCGGGGGTCCTTGGCGTCGCGCTGCGCGCCCGGCTTGAACCTGCCCGTGAGCAAGCCGCGAAAAAGGACGCCGTAGGCGGTGACGGCAATGCCAAGCTCCCTGACGGCCGGCAGGATGTCGGCCTCGATCCCGCGGCTCAGCAGGGAGTACTCGATCTGCAACGCGGCAATGGGATGCACCGCATGGGCACGCCGGATCGTGTCAACGCCGGCCTCGGACAAGCCGATGTGGCGGACATAGCCGGCCTGGACCAGCTCGGCGATGGCGCCGACGGTGTCCTCGATCGGCACGGAAGGGTCGACGCGAGCCGGCTGGTAGAGGTCGACATGGTCGGTGCCGAGGCGGCGCAGCGTGTAGGACAAAAAGTTCTTCACCGACGCGGGCCGGCCGTCGATGCCGACGAAAGCGCCGTCCGGGCCGCGCTGCGCGCCGAACTTCACGGCGACGAACGCCCGGTCGCGCCGGTGGGCGAGCGCGCCGCGCAGCAGCGTCTCATTGTCGCCCATGCCGTAGAAGTCGCCGGTGTCGAACAGGGTGACGCCGGCATCAAGCGCGGCATGGACCGTGGCGATGCTCTCGCCTGTGTCGGCCGAGCCGTAGAGGTCCGACATGCCCATGCAGCCGAGGCCGATCGCGGATACGGCGGGACCATTGGTTCCGAGGGTGCGGGTTTGCATCATTAGCCTCCGTGTCATTTGGCCCAGCGAAGGTCGGGCGGGCATAACATATGACAAATTTTGTCATTCATCACTATTTTTCGTAGTGCGACGGCTTTGTTCCACCGCGGACAGGCGAATGGTTGCCCTATGCGGCCGTTCGCATTAGTATGAATTGTCCAAACCATCCCTCGCGGGAGAGCGCTGGCCTTATCCAGCCGCCGAAGGCGCAACCGGCCCCCGGAAACGCTCAGGCTCCCAGGACCGCGACGGGCTAAGGACCTCTGGAAAGCCGGCGGCCGTCCATGTGGCCTCCGCACCGACGGAGTAACGGCGCCCGCAACGGCGCCCGAATCTCTCAGGTTTCCCGGACAGAGGGGGGTCGCACCTGTTGACAGCCGTCAGCGGGCGACCCTGCGTCCGGAGCTTTGCCCATGGCCGAACCCGTCCTCAACATCGAACCCGACCCGCCGGCAGTGCTGCGCACGACGCCGCTCGACGCGCTGCACCGCAGCCTCGGCGGAAAGATGATGGAGTTCGCCGGCTACTCCCTGCCCGTGCAATACGGCCCCGGCGTGATGGCCGAGCACCTGCACACCCGCGCCGGCGCCAGCCTGTTCGACGTGTCGCACATGGGCCAGTTCACCCTCGGCGGCGACGGCGCGGCAGCGGCGCTGGAGCGGCTGGCGCCGGGCGACTTCCAGGCGCTCGCGCCGGGCCGCCAGCGCTACACGCTGCTGCTGAACGACATCGGCGGCATCCTCGACGACCTCATGGTCGCCAACTACGGCGACCGCTTGATGATCGTGGCCAATGCCAGCCGCAAGGAATTTGACTCGCTGCATATTTTGCAGGGTCTGCCGCCGGGCCTCGACTTCGAGCAGTATCCCGACCGCGCGCTGCTGGCGCTGCAAGGCCCGCAGTCGGCCGCCATCATGGCCCGGCTGTGCCCCGAGGCCGCCGCGCTGCCCTTCATGGGCGTTGTCGAGGCGTCAGTCGGCGGCATGCCCGCCTGGATCAGCCGGTCCGGCTACACCGGCGAGGACGGGTTCGAGATTTCCGTCGCCGCCGCGGACGCTGAGGCGCTAGCCACCCGGCTGCTGGCCGAACCCGGCGTGCTGCCGGCCGGGCTGGGCGCGCGGGACAGCCTGCGGCTGGAGGCCGGGCTGTGCCTGTACGGCACCGACATCGACGAGCTGACGACGCCCATCGAGGCCAACCTGGCCTGGACGGTCGGCAAGCGGCGCCGGGCCGAGGGCGGGTTCACCGGGTCGGCCGTGGTGCTGGACCAGTTGAAGACCGGCCCGCACCGGCTGCGCGTGGGACTGCGGCCAACCGGCAAGGCCCCAGCGCGGGCGTTGACCCCGATCGTGAGCACGGACGGCCTATCAGCCGGCGGCGTCACCTCCGGCGGCTTCTCACCCACGCTCGGAGTGCCGGTCGCCATGGGCTACGTGCGCCGGGACGTGTCGGCGCCGGGCACGGAGCTGCAACTGCTGGTGCGCGACAACGTATTGCCCGCCCAGGTCGTGCCGCTGCCCTTCGTCCCGCACCGCTACGTCTGATCCGGAGCACCGCACCATGACCGAGACCCGATTCACCAAGAACCATGAGTGGGTCCGCCTCGACGGCGGCGTGGCGACCGTGGGCGTCACCAACCATGCGCAGGAGGCGCTCGGCGATGTCGTGTTCGTCGAGCTGCCCAAGCCTGGCCGCGAGGTGACGGAGGGCGAAGCCTGCGCCGTGGTCGAAAGCGTGAAGGCGGCGTCCGACGTTTACGCCCCGCTCGCCGGCCGGGTGACGGAGGCGAACGAGGCCGTCGTGGACGAGCCGGCGCTGGTCAACCGCGCCGCCGCCGGCGACGGCTGGTTCTTCCGCATGGAGCCGTCCGATCCGGCCGCCTTCGCCGCCCTGATGGACGAGGCCGCGTACCAGGCACTGGTGGAGGCGCTTTGATGGACGGCCACTTCGACCCCCTCGCGGAACTCAGCGCGTTGGAAGGCGCGGACAGCTTCGTCGCCCGCCACGTCGCGCCGAACGAGGCCGAGATCGCCGCCATGCTGCACGAGGTCGGCGCGGCGACGCTGGACGAGCTTGCGAGCCGGGCCGTGCCCGCCGCCATCCGCGCGCTGGACGCCATGGACCTGCCGCCTGCGGTCGACGAGGCCGCCGCCATCGCCGAGTTGCGCGGCCTCGCCGGGCAAAACGAGCTTAAGCGGTCATTGATCGGCCAGGGCTACTACGGCACCCACGTGCCCCCGGTCATCCTGCGGAACGTGCTGGAGAACCCCGGCTGGTACACCGCCTACACGCCCTACCAGGCCGAGATCGCCCAAGGGCGGCTTGAGGCGCTGCTAAACTTCCAGACCATGATCTGCGACCTCACGGCCATGCCGATCGCCAATGCGTCGCTGCTCGACGAGGCGACCGCGGCGGCCGAGGCCGTGACGATGGCGCATGGCATCAGCCCGGCCCAAAAAGCCGGCGGGTCGGACGTAGTGGCCGTCTGCGCCGACCTGCACCCGCAGACCCGCGCCGTGCTGGCCACCCGCGCCGCGCCGCTCGGCATCCGGCTCGTGGACGTGGCGCCCGGCGACGCGGCGGCAATCGGCGCCGCCAGCCCGTTCGCCGTCGTGCTGCAATATCCCGGCACCACCGGCGCGATCCGCGACCTGCGCAGCGAGATCGCCGCCGTCCATGCTGCGGGGGCGCTCGCCATCGTCTGCACGGACCTGCTGTCGCTCATCATGCTGACGCCGCCCGGCGAGATGGGAGCGGATGTCGTCGTCGGATCGGCGCAGCGGTTCGGCGTGCCGATGGGCTTCGGCGGCCCACATGCCGGGTTCTTCGCCACCCGTGACAGCTTCAAGCGCCAGATGCCGGGCCGGCTCGTGGGCCTGAGCCAGGACGCCGCCGGCAACCCGGCGCTGCGCCTTGCCCTGCAAACCCGCGAGCAGCACATCCGGCGGGAGAAGGCGACCAGCAACATCTGCACCGCCCAGGTCCTGCTGGCCGTGATGTCCGGGATGTACGCGGTGTGGCACGGACCCGAGGGCCTGCGCCGCATCGCCCGGCGGGTGAACCTGCAAGCGCGGCTGCTGGCGGGCGCCGCCGTCCGCGCCGGGTTCTCGCTGCGGCATGGCGCATTCTTCGACACACTGACTCTGGATGGCAACAGCACGGGGGACGGCGACACGGCGGGCTTGGTGGCCGCAGCCGCCGCAGCCGGCTTCAACCTGCGCACCCTGCCGGACGGCGGGGTGTCGGTCGCGCTCGACGAGACGGTGACGCGGGACGAGTTGGGGCAACTGGCCGCGCTCCTTGGCGCCCCGCTGCTCGATGCCGCCCCCAACGTGCCCGCAGGCCTGGTCCGCGGCTCCGCGCTGCTGACCGCGCCGGTGTTCGGCGCCCACCACGCCGAGCACGAGATGCTGCGCTACCTAAAGCGACTTGAGGACCGTGACATCGCATTGAACCGCAGCATGATCCCGCTCGGCTCCTGCACGATGAAGCTGAATGCCACGGCCGAGATGATGCCGGTTTCGCTGCCGGGTTTCGCCGACATCCACCCGTTCGCGCCGCCTGAGCAGACGCGGGGCTACCTGACGTTGATAGAACGGCTGTCGGGCTGGCTGTGCCAAGTGACCGGTTTCGCCGCCGTGTCGCTACAGCCGAACGCCGGCAGCCAGGGCGAGTACGCGGGCCTGCTGGCCATACGCGCCTACCATGCGTCCCGTGGCGAGGCGCACCGCGACGTGTGCCTGATTCCCTCCAGCGCGCACGGCACCAACCCGGCCAGCGCTGTCATGGCCGGCTACCGCGTGGTCGTCACCGGCTGCGACCGCGACGGCAACGTGGACTTGGCCGACCTCCGCGCCAAGGCCGCGCAGCACGGCGACCGGCTGGCGGCGCTGATGGTGACGTATCCCAGCACGCACGGGGTGTTCGAGGAGGGCATCCGCGAGATTTGCGGGGTGGTCCACCAGCACGGCGGCCAGGTCTACATGGACGGCGCGAACATGAACGCGCAGGTCGGCCTGACCAGCCCGGCCGCAATCGGCGCCGACGTGTGCCACCTTAACTTGCACAAGACGTTCTGCATCCCGCATGGCGGCGGCGGCCCCGGCATCGGGCCGATCGGCGTTGCGGCGCACCTGGCGCCCCACCTGCCGAACCATCCGATGCGCGCGGACGCAGGGCCATCGACCGGCTTCGGCCCGGTCTCGGCGGCCCCGTTCGGCAGCGCGGGCATCCTGCCGATCAGCTACGCATACATCCGCATGATGGGCGCCGCCGGGCTGCGGCGCGCGACCGAGGTGGCGATCCTGAACGCCAACTACATGGCCGCCCGCCTCCGCCCGCACTACCCCGTGCTGTATGCCGGCGCGCACGGCCTGGTGGCGCACGAGTGCATCCTGGACTGCCGCGGCTTCCAGGCCGAGGCAGGCGTCGGCGTGGAGGACATCGCCAAGCGCCTACAGGACTACGGCTTCCACGCGCCGACCATGAGCTGGCCGGTGGCGGGAACGCTGATGATCGAGCCGACCGAAAGCGAGGGCCGCGCCGAGATCGACCGGTTTTGCGACGCGATGATTGCGATCCGGGCGGAGATCGCCGCGGTCGCCGCCGGCACGCTGGACCGCGCGGACAACCCGCTGAAGCACGCGCCGCATACGGTCGGCGAGGTCGCCGGGGCGGAGTGGCCGCACGCCTACTCGCGCGGGCAGGCGGCGTTCCCCCTCCCCTTCGTGCGCGCCGCCAAGTACTGGCCGCCGGTGAAGCGCGTCGACAACGTGTATGGCGACCGCAACCTGGTCTGCACCTGCGCGCCGTTGGAGGCATATGCGCAGGCGGCGGAGTGAGGCGGGCCGCTTGTTGAACTGACGCGCCGAGCCCGTAGGACAACGGCTGGCCCCCGGATTGCATGGGTTTGCGGAGATTTCCCTGGAGCCATGATGAGCGCGACAGTCCGACCCGCCGCCTTGCCGATCGCCAGCGCCCGATGGGTGCAACTGGGGCTGGGCCTCATTTGCATGATGGCGATCTCCAGCCCGCAGTACGTCTGGACGCTGTTCACCAAGCCGATCGGCGCGACGCTCGGCGCGACGGCCGCCGCCGTACAGGTCACGTTCAGCATCCTCATTGTGCTGCAAACCTTCTTCAGCCCATTCCAGGGCTAGCTTGTCGAGCGTTTCGGCCCGCGTTGGCTGATCGCGTTCGGTGCCGCGTTGACCGGGCTAAGCTGGGTGCTGGCCTCCTACGCCACGTCGCTGACCGGCCTTTACCTGACCTACGGCCTGCTGGGCGGGCTGGGCACCGGGATCGTCTACATCGGCGTGGTCGGCCAGATGGTCGGCTGGTTCCCGGACCGCCGCGGTTTCGCCGCCGGCATGGTGGCGGCGGGATACGGCATGGGCGCGATCCTCACGACTTTTCCCATCTCGGACAGCCTGGCCGCCAACGGCTACCAGGCCACGCTGACGAAGTTCGGCCTGGTCTTCGGCGTCGTCGGCGCGCTCGCGGCCCTCGGCCTGCGGGCGCCCCCGGCCGCCGTCGTCGCGCAAACGCGGGCGTCGTCGGGCGTCCGCGACGTCGACACCGCCTCCATGCTGCGCAGCCCGATCTTCTGGCTGATGTTCGCCATGATGTCGATGATGTCCACCTCCGGCCTGATGGTCACCTCGCAGATCGGCGCCTTCGCCGGCGATTTCGGCATCACCAAACTGATGGTCTGGGGCCTCGCCGCCCTGCCGCTCGCCCTCACGGTGGACCGCTTCTGCAACGGCCTGACCCGGCCCTTCTTCGGCTGGGTGTCCGACCGCATCGGGCGCGAGAACACCATGGCCGTCGCCTTCGGCCTGGAGGGCCTGGCGATGGCGGCCTGGCTGTCCACCAGCGGCAACCCGTTGCTGTTCGTGCTGATGTCCGGCGTCGTGTTCTTCGGCTGGGGCGAGATATTCTCGCTGTTCCCCTCCACCCTGACCGACACGTTCGGCGCCGCGCACGCCACCAAGAACTACGGTTGCCTCTACATCGCCCAGGGAATTGGCGCAGTGTTCGGCGGCCCGCTCGCGTCGCTGCTGCACGACGCCACCGGCAGTTGGTCGACGGTGTTCAGCCTGGCGGTCGGCGCCGACCTGCTGACCGCCGTGCTGGCCCTGGCGTTGTTGAAGCCGATGCGGGCGGCCTACTTGGCTAAAGTCTAGCGGCTCAGCGCCGGCTGCCCACGTCCCACGGCGCACGCGACGCCTCCATCAGCGCGTCGCCGCGGCCGATGCCGATGTCGGCCAGCATGCGGTCGTCCATCTCGGCCAGCACGCGCCGGGTCTGGCGGGTCCGGGCCATCTCAGCCAGCGCCGCCCAAGCCTGGCGCATGAGCGTGTTCCCCGCCGCTTGGGGCGTGTAGCCAACATCCGTCAAGGTGCTGCGAGCTGCCATGGTAGCCTCCATCGGTCCCGACCACTGCGGTCAGGACAGAGAATGAGGTGGCGCCTGGCATCACGGAAACGAATTGCCATGATGGGACATATCAGCGATGCTGATCCGTATGACCCTCCCCACCAGCCTCGACCCCGACCTGCTGCGGACGTTCACCTATATTGCCGAGGAGAGCAGCTTCACCCGCGCGGCGCAGCGGGTGGGCCGCACGCAGTCGGCCGTCTCGATGCAGGTGCAGCGGCTGGAGGGCTTATTGGGCGAGCGCCTGCTGTCCCGCGGCAAGGGCGGCTCCGTTCACCTGACGCCGCACGGCGAGTTCCTGCTGCACCGTGCACGGGAGATGCTGGCGCTGAATGACGAGATTTGGACCAGCTTCCGCGCGCCCACCGTGCATGGGACGGTGCGGCTGGGCACGCCGGACGACTACGCACTGCGCTACCTGCCGCAAATTTTGAAGCGCTTCGCCGAGAGCCATCCCGCCGTGCAGGTCGACGTGCTGTGCCTACCGTCGAGCGACCTCGTGGCCCGGCTGCGGGCGGGCGAGCTGGACCTCACGCTTTGTTCGGAAGGGCACGGGGCCGCGGGTTGGCCGGCGGTGCCGCTATGGCGCGGTCCGCTGCACTGGATCACCTCCTTGAGCCACGCGCCGCACCGGCTGGACCCTCTGCCAGTGGCGTTGGCGGCCGACCATTGCACCTGGGCGGAGGCGGCGGTGCGTGCGCTGGAGGGGGCCGGGCGGCGCTACCGGATGGCGTACCGCTCGGCGACGCAAGTAGGCACTCATGCGCCGGTGCTGGCCGGCCTGGCGGTCACGGTCTCGACCATCTCTTGGTTGCCGGATGGCCTGCGCCCATTGCGGCCAGAGGAGGGCCTGCCTGCATTGCCCGACTTCGGCATCATGCTGATGCAGAACCCCGACGCGCGCCAACCGGTAACGGACGCGCTCGCGTCCTATATCGCCGAAACCTTCCGGACCGAAACCCTGCGCGACCGGACCGCCGCCTGAGCCTCGCCGCTACAGCACCGCCAGCACGCTCTCGGCTTTGCTGACCTCGAAGCCGCCCGGCGGCTCGACGGCAAGGTGCGTCACGCGCCCGTTCTCCACCACCATCGCATAGCGCTGGCTGCGCACGCCGAGGCCGCGGGCGACCAGGTCCAGCTCCAGCCCCAGCGCCTTGGTGAACGCGGCGGACCCGTCCGCCAGCATGGTGATCTGGCCGTCGATCCCCAGCTCCTTCGCCCAGGCGCCCATGACGAACACGTCGTTCACCGCGATGCAGGCGATGGTGTCGACGCCCTTGGCCCGCAGCGCGTCGATGTTCTGCAGGTAGCCCGGCATGTGCCGCGCGCTGCACGTGGGAGTGAACGCGCCCGGCACCGCGAACAGCACGACCTTCTTGCCCGCGAACACCTCGTCGGTCGAGACCTCCTTCGGCCCCTCGGCGGTGGCGGCGGTCAGCTTCATCGCGGGGAGGGCATCGCCATTCTTAATCATTTGGACATCCTTTGCGGTATAATATGCGGAATCGTAGCCGCCCGCCGTGGCCAAGTCACCTGTGCGCCCCAAAGCCAACACACCTGCGCTAAGACGCCTGCGTCGCATCGGCAATCTTGCCCTGCCGCCACCGGAGGCCAACTTAGCGTCCATGATCGACTCTGACGAGACCTCGCTGACCGGCCAACTGCTCATCGCCATGCCCGCGATGGACGACCCGAACTTCGCCCATGGCGTGATCCTGCTGTGCGCCCACACCGACGAGGGCGCGATGGGCATCATGCTGAACCAGCCGCTGGCCACGCCGAGCTTCGACGCCTTGCTCGTCCAGTTGGACGTTCACCCCACGCCGCCGGCCCGGCAAATCCAGCTCTGCCAGGGCGGCCCGGTGGACCATGGGCGCGGCTTTGTGCTGCACACGTCGGACTGGACATCGGACGCCAGCCTGCGGGTTGATGACCGGCTCGCCCTGACCGCGAGCCTTGATGTACTGCAGGAGATCGCGCAGGGCGGCGGCCCCAAGCAGGGCTTGCTGGCGCTGGGCTACAGCAGTTGGGGACCGGGCCAGCTCGACCGCGAGATGCAGCAGAACGTATGGCTCTCCGCGCCGGCGAAGCTGGAGCTGCTGTTCGACCCCGACCACGAGACCAAGTGGCACCGCGCCATGGCGATCCTGCGGGTGGACCCGGTGCTGCTGTCGAGCGTCGCCGGGCGGGCCTAGCTCACCAAACGAAGTGCGGGAGCGCCGCCACGGGAAACAGCCCGGCGGCTGCCGCCTCAGCCTCGGTCGCCGCGTCGCTGCCCAGGTGCGCCCCGTGCAGCCCGCCCAGCACCCAGCAGGCGTCGAGGCCCACCGCCGCCGCACCGGCGATATCGGTGCTGAGCGCGTCGCCCACCGCCAGCACACGCGCAGGCGGCACCCCCAGCATGGCCAGCACCGGCGCGTAGATCGCCGGGTCGGGCTTGCCGAGGCTGCGGACATCGCCGCCCATCGCGACGTAGCGCTGTGCCAAGGTGCCGGCGCAGACCACCCGGACGCCGCCGCGGATCACCTCAAGGTCCGGGTTGGCGCAGATCATCGGCAGGCGCTGTGCCGCGCAGTCCCGCAGCACCGCGTCGTAGGCGGCCGGGTCGGTCGGGCTGAGATGGTCATCCGGCCCGGTGTTGAGCATGAACGCGGCGCCCTCGGGCGTGTCGCGGACGTCGAAGCCGAGGCCATGCAGCACGTTGCGGTCGCGCTCCGGGCCGAGGTGGAACACGACCGTCCCCAAACCCTGGTACCAAGGATCGGACCGGTCCCGCAGCATGAGGTAGGTCGCCTCGCCCGACGTCATGACCCCGTCATAGGCGCCATCCGGGATGCCCATGCCGCGGAGCTGCAACTGCACCTCGACGGAGCGGCGCGGCGCGTTGGACAGCAGCACGATGCGCTTGCCCGCGCCGCGCAGCGCCAAAAGGCAGTCGACGGCGCCTGGATACGGCTCGACGCCGTCGTGGATAACGCCCCACAGGTCGAGGATGAAGCCGTCGTAGCCGGCCGCAAGCGGGGCGAAGTTCGACAGGCGTTTCATGCGTCGACCCCGATTGCGTCCATGGCGGTGTGGAACCCCTGGCTGCGCAGCGCCGCCGAGAGCTCGCGTTTCAGCCGCGGGACCAACGCCGGGCCAGCGTAGCTGAAGGCGGTGTAGAGCTGCACCAAATGCGCCCCCGCCCGTATCTTGTCCAGGACGTCGGCCCCCGTGGACACGCCGCCGCAGCCGACCAGCACCAGCCGTCCGGCCGCCAGCCGGTGCGCTCGGGCCAGCAGCCGCGTGCTGGCGGCGAGCAGCGGCGGCCCGGACAGGCCCCCGGCCTCGGCGGCTGCGCTGGACTGGAGCGTCGCCGGGCGGGCCACCGTCGTGTTGGACACAACAAGCCCGTCGACGCCGTGCCGCACCGCCGTTTCGACGATGGCCTCCAGCCCGCCGTCCGGCAGGTCAGGCGCGATCTTCACCAGCAATGGGGGGCGGCGCGGCACGGCTGCCTGCACCGCGGCCAAGATGGCGGCCAGCCGCGCCTCCCCCTGCAAGTCGCGCAGGCCCGCCGTGTTCGGGGAGGACACGTTGATCACGATGTAGTCGGCGTGCGGGGCCACGGCGGCGACCAGGGCGGGGTAGTCGCGCTCAGGGTCGGCGCCGTCCTTGTTGATGCCGACATTGGCGCCCACCGGCACGCGCCCGCGCGGCAAGGTGGCCAGCCGAGCGACGTACGCCGCGAGGCCCAGGCTGTTCAGCCCGTAGCGGTTGACGACGGCGCGGTCCGCCTCCAGCCGGAACACCCGTGGCCGCGGGTTGCCGGGCTGCGGCCGTGGCGTGACGGTCCCTGCCTCGACAAAGCCGAACCCGACCCGGCGCAGCCCCCGCAGCGCCGTCGCGTCCTTGTCGAAGCCGGCCGCGAGCCCGACCGGGTTGCGGAACACGAGGCCGAGCGCACGGACCTGCAACGCCGCATCGTCAGGCGTGGTGTCCCGCCCGGCCAATCCGAGGCGCAGCGCCGTGATGGCCAGCCGGTGCGCCCGCTCGGCGTCGACCCGGCGCAACAGCGGCATGAGGGCGGAGGCGATGCTTGGCGTCATGCCGCCGCTGTCTGCCCGATCCCCGCCCGCTTGAGAAGTGCGCGCCCGGCGGCTAGACCCGCGGCCATGTGGGACGAACCCTATCTGGAAACCTGCTGCCGGTCGGCGCTGCACCGGCTGACGCTGTGCGGCCCGCCCGGCCGGCCGGCGGGGCTGAAGGACGGGCCGTGCCTGGAGCGCCTGGCCGGCATGGGCTTCGCCATCCTAACCGGCGGGCGCTTCCACGCCACTGACGCCGGCCGCGCCCGGCACAGCGCCGAGATCGTGAAGCGCCGCGCCCAAAGTTAGTGTACCTTGGAGCTAGGGTGTCCTGCCGGCAACGATGCCGCGGACGCGCAGCGGCCACTCCATCCGGCTCAGAGCCTCGTGCCACAGCCGCCAGTCGCAGCGTTCGCGCGCCCTGGCCGGGTTGGGCGCCACCCCGCGCCAGCCCCAGATGCGCAGGATGCGGATATGCAGCAACTCGACCCGGCGCTGGCGATACAGCGCGTCGAGGCACTTCACAACGTCTTCCGGCCGGCAGGGTCCGGGGCTTGGGATGTGGGGGCCGGGCGCTTTGGTCGCCTCCTGGCTCGCCCGCAGGCATGACGCGGTCCAGAACCAAGCGGCTTCGGCGCAGGCGAACGGGACCGTCCGGCATGGGGCGTGCAATGTGGGCAGCAATCGGGGCAATAGGCTTTCGGGACGGGATACGGCCTTGATCGGCATGGCGATGTCCTGCGATGGAACATAATAAGAACATTCTAGGGTCGGCGGTGCAAGCGCTATAAGGCGCAAATTCCTAGTTGAAACGGCGTCAATTCCTAGGCAACATGCAAATTATGAAACACGACGACATCTGGCGTGCGCTCGACACGCTCGCCGCCGAGTACGGCCTGTCGGCGTCGGGCCTGGCGAAGCGGTCGGGGCTGGACGCCACCACGTTCAACCCCAGCAAACGGCGCATGCCGGATGGCCGCGCCCGCTGGCCCAGCACCGAGAGCCTGGCCAAGGTGCTAGACGCCACGGGTGCCAGCCTCGAGCTGTTCACCTCGCTGGTCACGGGGTCAGCGACCGTCGTCTCGGCGCGTCCGCAGCGGCGCATCCCGCTGCTCGGCCTGGCGCAGGCCGGCGGCGACGGTTTCTTCGACGACGCCGGCTTTCCGGTCGGCGGCAGTTGGGACGAGGTCAGCCTGCCGGAGATCGGCAACCTGAACGCCTATGCCCTCGAAATCGCCGGCGACTCGATGGAGCCGGTGTTCCGCGACGGCGACATGGTCGTGATGTCTCCGGCGGCGCCGATCCGCCGGGGCGACCGGGTCGTGCTGAGGACCATTGGCGGCGAGGTGATGGCCAAGCAGCTCGCCCGGCGCTCGGCGAAGCGGATCGAGCTGAAAAGCCTGAACCCCGACCACCGCGACCGCAGCTTCGACCTGGTGGACGTCGCTTGGATGCACCGGATCATCTGGGCCAGCCAGTAGCGGAAAGTTTGGCTTGGCTACGGGCCGCAAGGCTGAGACCATGCCCGGAAACGGAGGTGGCCGATGCCTGCCCTGACCCGACGTGCCCTTACCTTGCGTGCCCCGGCCTTACGTACCCTGACCCGGCTGGTGTTGCTGGCCGGCGCTGCGCAAATGACGGGGGCCACCGCCGCACGGGCGGCCGATCCCGTGGACATGACCCTTGTCCTGGTTTCGGACGTGTCGCGCAGCGTGGACGACTCCGAGTTCCAAATGGAAAAAGCGGGCTACTCCGCGGCGTTCAACGACCCGCGCGTGCTGGCTGCCATACGCGCCGGCGCGATCGGCGCGATCGCGGTGGCGTATGTCGAGTTCGCCGGGTCGTACGAGGTCGCCACCGTGCTGGACTGGCGCGTGGTGCGCGACGCCGCCAGCGCCCGGCAGTTCACCGACGCGCTGGAGGCGGCGCCGCGGTCCTTCTGGGGCCGCACCAGCATCAGCGCCGGCATCGACCACGCGATGCAGATGCTGTCGGAGAACCGGTTCGAGGTGCAGCGCCGGGTCATCGACGTGGCCGGGGACGGCACCAACAACGCGGGCCGCGACGTGTCGGCGGCGCGCGACGACGCGCTGGCCGCCGGCGTCACGGTGAACGGCCTCGCGATCATCAACGAGCATCCGGTCAGCTACACCTACGCCCACGTGCAGCCGCCAGGCGGGCTCACGGAATGGTACCGGCAGAACGTCATCTGCGGACCCGGCAGCTTCGTGCTGGAGGTGCGGGAGTTCTCGACCTTCGGCGAGGCGATGACCCGGAAGCTGATCAACGAGATCGCCGCCCTGCCGTTCACGCACGCCCCACTCTAGAAGGAGGCCAGCTTTGGAAATCCGCAACCTCGGACGGTCCGGCCTGCGCGTGTCGGCCATCGGACTCGGCTGCAACAACTTTGGCGGGCGCATCGACCTGGACGCGAGCCGGCTTGTCGTGCATGCGGCGCTGGACGCGGGCATCACGCTGTTCGACACCGCCGACGCCTATGGCGAGCGCGGCGGGTCGGAGACGGCGTTGGGTGAAATACTCGGGCCGCGCCGCAAGGACATCGTGCTGGCGACCAAGTTCGCGCTGCCCATGGATGACGCGGAGATTTTGAAGGGCGCCAGCCGCCGCTACATCGTCCGTGCCGTCGAGGCCAGCCTGACCCGGCTGCGCACCGATTGGATCGACCTCTACCAGCAGCATTTCCCCGATCCGCTGACACCGATCGAAGAAACTCTGCGCGCCCTGGACGATTTGGTCCGCGCCGGGAAAATCCGCTACGCCGGCTGCAGCAACCAGCCGGCTTGGCGGGTGGTCGAGGCCGCCTGGACCGCCCGCAGCGCCGGGCTCAATGGTTTCGTGTCCTGCCAGGACGAGCTGTCGCTGCTGGTGCGCGGGCACGAGGCGGAGCTGCTGCCGGCGATGCGCGCCTACGGCCTTGGGCTGCTGCCCTACTTCCCGTTGGCGAGCGGGCTGCTGACCGGCAAGTACCAGCGCAACATGCCGATGCCGGCCGACGCCCGGCTGACCAAGACCCAGCGCCTCGCCGACAAATACTTGACTGAAACGAATTGGGTCGTGGCGGAGCGGCTGCGCGATTTCGCCGAGGCGCGCGGCCATAGCCTGCTGGAACTGGCGTTCAGTTGGCTGCTGTCCCGCGCGCCGGTGTCGAGCGTGATCGCCGGGGCGACGAAGCCTGAGCAGATCGCGGCCAATGTCGCAGCCGGCGGCTGGAGCCTCTCGGACGAGGAACTTGCCGAGGTGGACCGGATCACTGGCCACTAGGATGCTCACAAACGTGTGATGGTTTGAACCCAACGCCTGTTGGGCCGTCTGCTGAACTCACAGCAGCGCGAACGGACCTGGGCCATGCAGTCGAATGAGTTCGTCGAGGTGATCCCGGTCATCCAGGAGGCTGTCCGCGTCGAGAAGCGTGAGTTCGAGAGCGGCAAGGTCGTTGTCCACAAGACGGTCGTGGAACGCGACGAGGCCGTCGAGATTCTTTTGCGGCAACAAGACCTAAGCGTGGAACGGGTGCCCGTCGGCCGCGTTGTCTCAGAAGCGCCGCAGACTCGGCAGGAGGGCGATACCCTAATCGTACCCATCTTAGAGGAGGTCTTGGTCGTTGAAAAACGGCTGATGCTGAAAGAAGAGTTGTACATCCGCAAGCAGTCCAGCGAGCGGACGGAACATCAAACGATACGTCTGCGCAGCGAACAAGTCAAGATCGAGCAAACTGGGCGAACGTCATTGGACGAGGCTGTCGCCACCCATAAGGAGACATCAACATGAGCGGTTCCTACACAAACAAGCCCGGCTCGGCGGATTTGAACGCTGCGGCGGCGCATGAAACGGGCCTATACGACCATTCGAAGCAAGACAACCAGATTGTTGCACTATATGAGACGCGCGCCGGCGCTGAGGCCGCCAAGGCCAAGCTAGTCGCCGCCGGCGTTGATAGCGGCAGCGTGCAGGTCATGGACCGCGAAGCCGACCGCATGGCGGGCGGGGTCGACTACGAGTCGGGCAACCAGGGCCTGTGGGGTTCGATCAAGAGCATGTTCATGCCGGACGAGGACGCCCACGCCTACAACCATGCGATCAGCGCAGGCCACTCGATGATTGTCGTGACTCCGCGCGCCAACTCGGACCGCAGCCAGATCATCCACGTGCTGGAGAGCACGAGCCCGATGGACTTCGACTCCAAGCTCGAGGAGTGGCGTCAGTCCGGCTACAACTACGCGCCGACCGGCGCTGCCATGGCGACGCCAGCCACGACAGCCACGACAGCCACGACAGCCACGACAGGCGTAGCCGCCGCACCCGCCATGACGACCGGCACGGCCCCGGTCGGCGGCGCCGAGACGCTCAAGGTCATGGAGGAGCGCCTGCGTGTCGGCAAGCGCGAGGTCGCCGGCGGCGCGGTTCGTGTGCGCAGCTACGTCGTGGAGCGCCCGGTCGAGGAGCAGGTGCGCCTGCACGAGGAGCGCGTTTCTGTTGAGCGCCGCCCGGTCGACCGCGCCGCCACCGCAGCGGACCTGGCTGCGTTCCAGGAGCGCACCATCGAGGCGCGTGCCACCAGCGAGGAGGCCGTTGTCGGCAAAGAGGCGCGCGTCGTCGAGGAGATCGGCGTCCGCAAGGAGGCCACCGAGCGGGTCGAGACCGTCCGCGACACCGTTCGCAGCACCAAGGTTGAGGTCGAGGACGGCACAAAGGTCGTCCCAGGCGCGACCACCACGGGCGTGACGGGCAAGCCAGGCGTGGGCACGGGCGTCAGCGGCACGTCGTCCACCTCGACGCCGGGCGCCACGACGAGCGGCACGAACACCCCGCGCAAGTAGCCTGGTCCTTTCTGAACCGAATGAGAGGGGAGGCTTCGGCATTGGCGTTAAAATAGCCCTTGATCTGACGCGGGTCGGCCCGATCCTGGGCAGATGCAAAACACAGCATCTCTCCCGGCGGATCAATTTGAAGAGTTGCTGCGGCGA
>JAABUP010005058.1_pt1 | contig 20672 bp, 17 predicted proteins | sample 5559201 | NCBI WGS metagenome assembly JAABUP01 (sample SAMN10711887, study PRJNA513373) | rock metagenome | isolation source: Antarctica rocks | place: Antarctica
ACAGGCTGATGATGTGAGCCAGCTGCTAATGTCAGCCACTCAGCAGTCAGTGGCAGTGTCATCCCAGAGGACTGCACAGTACCACTGGGGATCCACACAGCAAGCGCTGACTCAGCAGGGCCAGCAGACAGCTGGGCCTACAGCTGATGCTGCTTCACATGCGCAGCCGCCTGGCACTACCCAGCAGACACAGAGTCTGTCATATGCCACACAAGTGCATGAGCCGGCAGGTGTGCAGCATGCTGTGTCATCCGGCTTGAACCAGCAGCCACAGCCGCACAGAAAGGCAGCATATGCTGGTCAAGAGAAACAGCAATTGCCGCCTACAGCCGCAGGGGTGAGCTTTTCTTGGCGACTTGTGTACTGTGTTTCCTGAGTTGTTGCATCCCGGGATGCCTTTCCCCAAGACAGACTGACATGTACAGCCTGGCTGCTTGGTTTGCTGAGAGTGCTTGAAAGTTGCTATGTTCCAGCGTGCTTGTCTAATAAGCTGTGTGTAAATTGCCTCATTTCATGTTGTACGATAGAGTTGCACTGTTTGTTGTGTACTTTGGCACTGTCATTTGGTATGCGCAAATCTGTCACATGCACAGCAACATGCAGCTGCTTTGTTTGCAGATGACCGCGTTGGATATAGCTCAGACAGTCTCACAGCTTTGTGAGGTGAGCAATACAGACCGCATGACAGCAATGGCTGCTCTGAGAAGGGCAATACAGGAGAATGTGCGTGGCAAAGATGCAATCACCAATAGAGCGGCAGAGATTTTGTTGATGAGCTGATCCAATGCATCACAGCTTGCATGCCCACTTGTCAGCTCATGTCATGTACCAACAACTTCCTTGTGGCTGGATGCACCATGTACAGCAACAGTGCTAAAGGCATCAGCCTCAGCATAGGTAAACATGTTTCATGCAAGTTCTGACACAGACATTAACTCACAGGCAGAGTTGCCGCAGGTCCAGCATGAGATTAGGCATGTGCTTTGCTTGGACACAACATCAGTGACCAACTGTACTGTCGTCCCTCCTTGCATGTGAACTGGTCAAATTACAAAGCCGTGCTCATATTGGAGTTAGATGGCAGCAAAGTACTCCTTTGACTTTTTGGGGTCGGGCTTCATGGTCACATCACCGGGCTTCCATCCTGCTGGGCAAACCTCATCAGGGTTCTCCTGGACATACTGCACTGCTTGCAGTGTGCGTACAGTCTCGTCAACACTACGTCCAAAGGACAGGTTGTTGATGGTGGCGTGCTGGATGATGCCCTGCAAACGCATGACATCATTATCAGCTGAACAATAGCAACGCAATTTAAGCACAAGCAATGCTTGCATGATCCAGGAAGCCAGTGAATGCTGTTCAAATCACAGCATCTGCAAATATTGCAGGGCAGAGCGATGTATAAGTCTCTCAAGTAAGTAGTGAATGCCAACCTGCAACAACTGGACATCATTGTCTCACAATCCCACACTGGGGAGGTCACAAATGCCAATTTGTGACACAGTAACAAAAAGAACAGCTACTCTGAGACGACTGGAGAGCCTACCTCCTTGTCAACAATGAATAGACCACGCAGCGCAACACCATCCTCAGTCAAAACATTGTACTTTTTGCTAATCTCTCTCTTCAAGTCTGACACTAGAGGGTACTTCAACTCACCAACTCCACCCTCTTTTCTGTCTGCAGGGTTGATGAATAGACAGTGAGTGCAATGCTGCAGGCGTGAGCACAAGAGGTACTTGTGACTTGTCAATATGCATACCTGTTTGACACCAAGCCAAGTGAGAAAATTGTGAATCTACTGAAACGCCCAAGACCTGCAGAGCCACGTCATATAGATGGAATGACTACGGCATTGTGCTGGGTGTTGCTGCATCATTACATTCACTGAAGTTGGGACAAGGATCTCATTGCTGGATACATGGTAAGAGCAGCATTTGAATCTGTGCAACACCGCATACCTCAGCATTTAGCTTCTCAAAGTCTCCATGACGATCAGAGAATGCTGTGATCTCTGTGGGGCAGACAAAGGTGAAATCCAGAGGGTAGAAAAATAGCACAACGTACTTGCCCTGCACAGCAGTACCAATTCCATCAAAATCGTGCTGACATGTGAGGGACACTGTCAAACACTCTGATGCTCACCCTGTACTGTGACAGCGAGACCTCGACAAACTCCTGATCAAACACGGCTTGAGCCAGAAAGTCGGGTGCTTCGTTGCCGACCAAAGGGGGCTGCAGAAAATAGGTGAGATTGCTAGTTAATTGGAGACCTAATCCAGCAGATGCGTGCGTGTCGAGTGGTAAAGACTCTCACAGGGAACGTGCCACTGGTGACGTCCACAGCAGCTCTGCAGGCTGTTCTCAATGTTCTGGCGGCTCTACGCTGAACTGTGCTGTTGACAAGCTGCCCGTTGAAAGCTTTACGACCTAGCGATCTGCAAGGTGCGACGGCGGAAGCTGTTCCACGTGCGCTATGCAAACATCTAGGTGTTGTTGCTGACATTCCTACGCAATGCGACGCCATCTCTGTGGCACGTCAATGAGCTATGGCCGGGTGACACCTTGAGAGGCTGAACCTCATGTTCACGGGTCGCAACAGCCTGCGGGGCGCATAGGTGCAGGGACAGGGGCGCGTCCTAGTAACGGCCGGGGCTGGGGCTTGTTCAAGAGGACAAAGTACTACCGGACCCTAATCCAGCAGTCTTTTGGACCAGTGAGGATTTGTTATCCTGTAGCCTATGCCTGACAGAAGCGACCTCGTACAAGCATCTGCCTCCTCTATTTTGCTTCCGACTCTCGATCACAGACTCGCAGAAATGGCCTCCACAATGTGCGCATCTACCTCCATGACCCGTGTCGGCGGTCGCCGTGTATCAATCAAGGCACCTTCTGCCACCAAGGCATTCCTGCCAACTGCTCGTCCAATCCGTGCAGCCAGCGCTTTCAAGGTGCAAGCCTTCAAGGTGACATTGAAGACACCCGAGGGTGAGCAGGAGATTGAGTGTGGCGAGGACACATACATCTTGGACGCTGCGGAGGAGGCTGGCATCGACCTGCCATACTCTTGCCGGGCTGGAGCATGCTCATCATGCGCTGGCAAGTTGGAGTCTGGAGAGACTGACCAGAGCGACCAGTCATTCTTGGACGACGGCCAGATTGAGAACGGCTTCGTCTTGACCTGCGTAGCTTACCCCACCAGCGATGTCACTATCGCCACTCACCAGGAGGAGAACCTGTACTAGGTGTTCATTTCCTTGTCCAGACAGAAAAGACAAGCTGTCTTGGGGTATAAACTGGTACTGACAGTATAAGTGTGATGTTTCTGAGTGAACATTCTTTTCCCATTTCACACACTAGCTTGTGCAAGTTTTGGACAAGTTATCCTTTCATTTGCCAGCAGCAGATCACATTATTCTATTGAAGCAGCTTGTCTCTGTTGCATGGTGCTGCCTGGTTGAGGGCCTTAGTGCTAAACTGAAGCAGAGTTTCCTTTGTGACAAGCTGAACAATACCTTCAATGAATGATTTGCGAAATGCGTGCTGTAACAGTCACCTCCTGTCACACAGTTTATTAACTGTAGACCTGGTTAGCACACAGCTTATGCTTGCGTTGTGCGTGGCAATGGATGTCGATGTGCTCATTGACATGCATGGATGAGTCATGTCAGGCAAATGCAACCATGTTTGGTGCAATACAGTGGACACGCATATTGCAAGTGTGTCATGTGTCACAAACAAAGAAATGATCGAGATGTTGTCCCAGCAAGCATGAACAGTTATGCATCCACTCCGTTGTGTTGCTGCACGGGATGTCCTCAATCGATCCGACACAGCATGGCATAACATTATGTACAATGTAGAGTTTTCCTGCTATTAATGTTGATACTTATTGCTAGGCCTGCACACTTATGTACATTCCCTAAGTTGCAACCTGCTACATGCCACTGCGAGCCTTTAAACAAACCACAGACAGTCACCAAAGGAAAGCAGTCTGTGCGATTACCTATCATTGACCTGCATGCTTGAGCTCGTGGCCAGCCGCATTCCTTCTGGTCAGAACTGTGCTCAGTCTCAGTTACCTCAGCTGTGCAGCTGAACTCACAGCTTGCAAACAGCCTTATCTGTAACACATGAGCTTCAAAATGCACTGAAAGGCACTACAAGCCCAACAAAAGTTGCAGCAGGACCTGTCTGACAATCTATATCTTGATCCTGCAACCTGCTGAGCTCTGCCATCCCATACAGTTTTGACAATATGTCTTTTGTATGCCATTGAATGGAAAGTTATGTGTGCTTCAGCTGATAAGGCATGGTGCACAAACTCCTAGAGCCTTTGTTTCCTAACAATGTTTTGCAGCTGTTGAGGTATGTGTGGTCTTGAGGCCAAGTAAGGCCTGCTACTTTAGTGTACTCACATGTGTACACAGTAGACGTGTGAAGGTCGTACCCTGGTGACAATGACTGACATGCTTATGTGCTTCTTGGAAAGCAACATCTGATTTAAAATACCTTATGTGAGTCTTTGGATTGTCTTGACTTCACTCAACCTTGACTCAATTCACTGATCCAGGTGACCAGACTGGTTGGCTGTAATCTGTCTCTCATGCACAACATCTGCTTGGGGCTGGGATATAAGGCAGTTTGCCACAGCCCTTGCCCTTGCTTGCAACTTGGACTCCGCCCCCGCCATCCAGATTAGTGAGTCATCGCAGGAGCAAAGGGGCTAGGTCACTTGTCACTATATTCAGCAGGTACCCGTGCAGAATCTGCTATGTTGCGCTTGTAGTAGTACCTTGCCCTAATCCCTAGACTGGTTTAGGAAGCTGAGGCTGTATCAATCAGGTCTCAACAGTATCCTTCGCAGCAACGCCAACATCACCATGGGGAGCAGAACACCCAGCTGATCAGTTGCATCATTGAGGCCTGCAGCCCTGCTGAACTTACTCATCATCTTCTGACACCTTGCGGTCCATCCAACTTTCCCTCCAACAGCCCTTACCACCTGCAGCATGCAGAGCATCTACAGTACGCTGTGGTGATTGGTGAATGGTACGTGACCTGCTCAAACACATCTTTATCCGTGTGAGTTTGTGTTGTGGCATTGCAGTAGGCACTTTGGCCCATCTGAGGGCAGCTAGGCATGACTGCAACTGGCATGGCAAGTCTTCACACAAGCTCTGTACCAACATCTCCTACTGTCAAGTTATGCTGGCATAAGGCTTTTTGGACAGCCAGTAACAGGGCAGGTATGGGGAACGTGCAGCAGAAAGATAAGCCCCGCTAGCCTTCTCCATGCTGCTGTCGTAGCACTGCTGTTCTTCCATCATTGGGGCCTGAGGCTCCAGTCTTCAGCCTATGCTGTTGATGGCTAAGCCCTATTGCCGAACTCAATTGCAGAAAAGCTTGTGCTGCGCTGCCAACTGGTATTGCAACAGGGCTAGCCAGCCTTGCCCGCAGGCATCAGCGCTTGCAACATGCGGCCTTGCAGTTGCCTACATGTGCTCAGCTCTTCAATGGCACATGGCATGTGACAGGCTGACACACACTCACACACATGCTGAATGCACATGCTTCAGGTGTGCCGGCGCAAAATTAAGCAACCATGAGGGCTGGTGGTCATGGCTGCCTACACAAGCTTGACAAGCTTGGAACTGCACCAGGAAGTGGTGCTGTGACTTGCCAGTGTTGGGCTAGCCAGCTGTGTGTGTGACCCATTGCTTCTGGCCCAGGACTTGGGGTCATCACGTCGGCAACAGAGCACCCCCACCACCATTGATCTTGAAGCAATATAGTTGTGTCTTTCTGCATGGCGCCGTAATCATTGACAATACCGCAACCTCTTCAGGGCCATATGCACAGTCATCTAGTTGTGGAGATACATCAACACAGAGGGAACACAAAACAATGCCATGAGTCAGAATAGAAAGGAGCCGGTGCGGAGACCTAGATGCGAAGATGGTAGCACGGGCAGCAGGTATGGTGTGAACCAGCCAGGCGCATATCAATGGAACAAGAAAGTCATTGAGGCATGAGTCAGACAAGGATTTCAACTGGCCAACTTATGAATTACACTTTGCAACAGTCACAATCTGCACATTTGACTGTGGCTCTGTAACTTTGCGTGAAATCTGTTATCACGAAATCTGTTATCACGGCTACAATTGCTGTTGACAGCAGATAGATCATGTTTGGCCAATAGCTCATGGTGCTGTACAGCTGCTGCACATGTCATGAACAGTTACTGAGCCTGATTGTTTCGCTAGTTCCTTGCTGAAGCATACTGCAGTTTGCGCTGTAGCTCTGAGCACAGCCTCAGGTATGCCGGCATTGCTCACAGCCTGTTGGGGAGTGCAAGCACCATGCTGTACAGCTGTGGCCAGCAGGGTGTGTGCATGGCTGATAGGCCTATAATTTGGTGTGAGGCAAATGTGATGGAACCCAGATCCAGTATGATCATCATTTCCCAGAGATAGAAAGAGACAGATTACAATGCTTCAGCCAGCCTCAACAAGTCTGATCACTTGTTGAAGAAAGCCCAAAGTCATATTTTAAATAAGACAAATGGACAATAGCATCATGGCTAGCGTTACGCTCGCCTGCATTTGTCTTGGCACGAGCAACCTCGACAAGGCGAACTCCGGTGAACGGTGCCGCAGGATGTCGCTAGCAGCAATGCTTGAAGGTCCTGCGCCGCGCGATTTCTGTGTGACCCTTCCCTCACCTCGACAAATCAGAACTGCGTCGGTGCACTCTCGGCTGCACCATGATGAAGACCTTGTGCTTGACAGTGATCGCTTTGGCCGCTTGCGCCGGGTCCGTGCAGGCTCAACTTGATGGCTCCGTCTTGACAGGTACAAATACACATGGCAGCCTCCGCAAACCTTGTGACACTGCTGCCTGCGCCTGATCTGCCTGTAACGCTGCGCTCTTGTCGCTGCAGACTTGACCAACCAGGTCGACAGTTTCTGGCAAGAGTTGTTCGACGGAACATCGTATAGCCCCGACTTTCTGTCGTCGCTGAGCAATCTGACAGACCTGCAGCAGAAGCTGAATATCCCTCAGACAGGTGCATTAGTGTTGGCTCACCAGCACTCAGCTTCCAGCTTGCCCAGCTGCATGTTGTGCTTATGCTGATCATCAGCTTTGCTGCAGATGTTAATTTCATCCAGACTCTGTTGCCTGGCAATGCTGCTAGCGAAATCTCAGAGACAGTCAATTCAGCTCTTCTGTCAGGACTACAGCTAGCTGATGAGCTTGAAGCTGAATTCTGTACGCCCCCCTACATCCAGAAGGGCGTCAACTACCCGACTGAGTGTGAGGTAAGCACCACTCCTTGCACATAAATTTGCCTATCCCCCTCAATGACCCTGAACCTACACAACACAATTTCAAGGTCATAACGCAGACTAGACCCAGCTAGCTTTGCGTCAGAATTGCCAACCATGAAGCACAAGAGCTTACGTGCTGACAACACAAGATGTGACATGTGCATTGTTTTGAGCCTGGTCTGCTGACATGTGCTGCAGGGACCTGAGTACATCTTCACCATCTCTGGTGGCTACTGCTATATTGACAAGGACACCAAAGCGGTCACATGTGTGAAGCCCCAGGTCATCCTGGAGAAGGTGGCGGGAACCTGCACTCTGAAGTACACCAGCCCCACTACTACCTTTGTGAGCCACTTCTCCACACTGTCAAGCTATCAAGCAATGCATGCAGTTGCCCAGCAGCATGTTTTGCTACTTATGCTGACAGTGTCTATCCTGGTGTTGTCAAACAGCAATGCTCCGAACATAAGTGAAGAAGTGTAACTGCAACGAGGCGCATGTGTGTCAGCTTAAGTCAGCAAAGTGTTTTGCGACAGCTTACATCAGGAACTGTACCTGTCTGTTGACACTCTGCACATCAGCCTGTGCCTAGCCAAATTGCCGCAGACATGCTTAACATCTCCATACTGTATGCATTCTACATTCTGTTCATGCCTCACCATCAGACATAAGCGCCTGCACGAGGGTTTTGACATGCTGATATGTCAACCCTGATGCAACACTTGCTGGGTGCCTGTCATTGTCTTCTGTCACATCTCTGATTCAGCTTTTCAGACAAAAACATCTTTGCGCATTGCAGAACAACTTCATCAGGTGTACAGCACCTTAAAATATGAAACCTGCCGCTGCTGCAGGACAAGGAGTGCAAGGCAACAAAGATCTTTGGTGATTCTCAGTCAGGGGTCCTTGCCAGCTACCCAGGCGAGACTTTTGACCTGAGCCAGATCTACAACCTCACACAGTCCTCCATGAAGTCAGATGGCCTTGACCTGTCCAACCTGTTCAGCAACTTCTTGGACACTGCCACCCCTGAATCAGCTGCTGAGTCAGCTGCAAGCGTTGCTGCCAGCGGTTAGTAAGGTGCTCATGAGCTGATCAGCGTGCAGCCTTTGGATTACGTCAAATAGGGATCTGGCAATATGTCTGGCTGGAGCATCTGTGCTTGTGCAGTCAGTACAATATTCTCATGCAAGGTCAGATATGATCAGCATTACAGCTCCAGCTATAGCATGACAAACTGCAGCAAGTGCAGTTACTTTACATAATTTAGCCTGTGTGATCTGAATGCCCTTGTACATAGACTACTTGCTTGTCATAGCCATCTGTGCACAAGACTTCGTTGCTCCACACTTGCTGACAACCTTGCTAGCTGCACATCCTGTTGTGACACATGAATAGTAGTGTTTGCGAGCACTCGTAAGGTACTGCATTGCATGATGCGGCCGTGTAGAATCAGGTATCATCACTATGGGAACGAAGCGCGGCTGAACGCTGTCTGATCCATGCTGAAACTGGCTTACTGTTTTGGAGTCTGGTCGACTTTCAGCCCATGCTGAAACTATCTCAAACGGACCACTTCAGATAGGTCTGATCATGTCTATTTGTGCAATATCAGACAGGTCTTATCATGTCTGATCTTTTACATCAGACAGGATCTGACTGAGGCTGATAGTCGCATCAGATCTGTCTAGACTTTGTCTGAAACATGCAAATTCAGGCTGAAAGCTGGCTGCTGCACTGGCTGCCCTGTACCTAAGGTTGTCAAAACCGCATCTGCCCCTAGTCTGCAAATCTACGCTGATCTAAACACTGTACATGTAAACATGCACTCTGCCTACACCTGGTGATACACACTACAAGCAAAGGTACGTACACACTACATGCCTTTCCTTGTACAAGGAAAGGTACAAAAGGTAAATGCTGTCACATAAATATGCATGCAAATGACACAAAAGCTGCAAGCATCAAGTCTGCATAACAGGACACCTAGCTCATAACACCAAACATCATAGCAAACAGCATAGCCAAGCATGCCAGACATGCTTGCCGAATATATGACATACGCTGAACGCTTCATCAGGCCATAGCAAGCTTCTGGTCTTCAGGGATGGTGCTGAGGAAACCCTCACACTCATGGCTACTGTTGCACACCTCATTACTGCATACAGGCTGGCCCATCTCAGTCTTCCTCCTGCACAAGAGAAGCAAGTTGGTGCACTGTTGGCAGCATTGTAAGCCCAGCTCCAGTTTACCAACAAAGTTCCCTTGTACATACAGTGTGTACAGCTGTGTGTACAGGTGTGATGCATCTGGTCCCTTCAAAAGCCAGCTACATGTCAGTCAGCTCATTTGCAAAACACCTTTACCTGGCAGCTGACATAAACACCTCACACATAGCAAGCAACCTCAGCTACATGCACCACAGACTTGAGCCAATGGCTGTACCTGGCTTGAGTAACTCTCAGGATCATCTACATTGCTGAGCTCACTGTTTGTGCCAGAGGGTTCTGACTCATTGATCTCAGACTTCTTCCTGGCACCCTTTTTGCCTGTCTGCTGCCTCCCTGTCCTGGCTGCTTTGGTTGTGCCCTTCCTTGGTCTGCCAGCTTTGCTAGCCTGTGCCTTGGGCTGATGGGCTGATGATGAAGGAGCCTTGGAGCTCCTTCTCCATGCTGAGCTAGGCTTAGCTTTTCCTTGGCTGGCTGCTTCGTGCACTTCTTTGCAGGCTCATCACCTCGCTCTGGACAACAGGCCTTTGCACAGTTGCCTCTACCCTCGTACCTATTTGGCTGCTGCAGCTATACCCTGCTAGGTATGGCAGAGCTGAAGATGTCATGACAGCCAGCCACACAGCAAGTGTTGGCCGTTGACATCTCAGAGCTGGACACAAAGCTGGTCACAGCCACGGAGGGAAACAAGCTGTTTGGGCTGGTCTACAAGAACACGTCTGGCATGGCATGACCTCAAGATGCGGGCTCAGTGTGTTCACGCTGCAACCCGGGCCCATCACATAAGGTACAACACCAGTACTAGTGTTAGCATGTATACGTAGTTACCAAAGTATGCTTGTTTTGGGTCGATTTAGTTAGTTCAGTGGTCGTATACTGCAGTAGCTCTGCAGGACATTTTGTTTCATAGCTACACTTCAACAGTGTTCTGCTTCCTGGCGTGCATGAGATAGCTTCAGAGCACATCAGATATTCCAGCACTTTGAGTCTTTGGTGGATAGGATCAAGAAACTGCAAGCTAGACCTTGCTGATGGCACTCTAGCCACCTTCAGTGGGCATCAGATCCTCTAGACAAGGCTGAAACTGTTCAGCCATGTATTAGGTAACATCAGACATGTAAGCTGAAAGTTGCTGATCATACTCTAGTCAGTTTCAGCTAGTATAAGACAAGGCTGAAAGCGTTTAGACGTACTCTCATCACTTTCAGCAAGTATAAGACGAGGCTGAAAGCGTTCAGACAGGCGTTCAGCCGCGCTTCGTTCCCATAGTGCATCCCATACAGCCAGGCGCTTGTTTACGCGCTGCCATGCGTCTCAGTTGAGAAGCAGTTATGCCATTGACAAGCTGGTGCCTAAGGTTGATGCTGCACCACCCCAGGCTATCGCTATGCTATTGTCCAGTACTGGAGCAAGTTCCTTGTCAGCTTCCTCACCTTCTGCCTTGACATGCGCTGACTGAGCTTGTGATCTGTCAACCTGAATCCAACAAAACCAAATGCCTTGTTCAAGACATGGTCATAGCCGCTGCAGCTGTGTGCCCTGTGGCCTGGCATTAGGGCAAGTCCTGGTGGCCATTTCAGAAGAGTTGAGTACCGATATACATGTCGTCTGACTGCTGTTGTTATGAATAGCTTTATCACCCTCTGCCTTGTTTATAAACACTGTGGACTGGCAAACCCTAGCAAACCCCTTCTGCTTCTTCAGAGTCAAATTCATCAGAAAGCAAGGCCCCATCTGAAGGGTCCCAGTCATTATGGATCAGAGGCCAACAACATGCCCACTTGGCCTCAACACATTCCCTTGCTTCCTTGGCACTACTGGCCTTTCGTCAACTCTTGGTACTGGCAAGTCCGCCCAGTATTCCCCTCTCAGCATACGTCTATGCTGTACTGGGTGTACCCCCCACCCAGACCGGTACTACGATGCCTGATCTGCTGAATTCTTATACACGGGCATTTAATTCAGATTGCGATTATGGGTCAAAGGTTGTGACAGTCAACGCCACTGTTTATGCGGCGCCACAGGCTTTTCGTCCCGATGAAAGGTCGTCGGTCTGGTAGAAACGCGCACGGAAGGAATACGAAGCCGATCGACACGCAGGAGTGGTGCCTCAAACCTCACCTGTCCCACCAGTGTCTAGATGTGGCAGATCTGAGAGGTTTCACAAAGGGTAAGAACTGCACTGCTGCGCTGTGTACGACACGCACCACAGCCATTGTGGTGGCGAGCATTCCGAGGAGTACAATCGTGCCCTGAGACAATACAGAGCTGAGATTTACGATGTGCTTCGCCAGGCTGTGACCAAACGCGCTGGCAACAAAGCTGACACCGAAGAACTGGGCCCCCCTGTAGGCTACAACTGCAGCTTTCTGTGCTGGCTTGTACTTGCCAACCTGCACCAGCGCACAAGGTTGCAGGCTGACATGGTCATTGAAAGACATGCTCATTGAAAGAGCTGGTTTGTGTATCACAAAAGCTCAAAGCAATACATGCTGGATCAAGATTGACACACGCTGTATTTGCTGCACAATTAGGTGTGGTGAATTCATGCAGCACAGTACAGTGCGATCGCAGTTTGCAACATTGTGGAACGCAGGCAGACACTTCCTGCAGCACAGCGCCGTGTGCTCCTGCGGTGAAGTGCAACATATTGATGACAGAAGAAGCTGCAATGCTGCCCTGACTTCGCAGTATACTGCAGTGGCTGATGCTTTGTCAGGTGAATGGCGGTGTAAGTAGGGTCATCTCCAGGAATGACTGGCGGTACTGACCCACAGCATCACTGTGAATGGTAGATGTTGCTGTCATAGACAGCACAGTTAGTCTGTGATGAAGTGGGTGATGGCACCAAGATGTCTCACAGCATCACCATGAATGGTGACAGATGTTGCTGTCATACACAGCGTAGTTGATATGTGATGCGAAGGGTTACGGCAACAACAGCTATGACTGAGTGCGATGTGAGGTATGCTTGCATTGGGGGTACCTGTAGGGCGTGACCTGGCAAGGCATTGCTGTAGCGTGCCAAGCCTGACTTAGCTCTAGGGGTTCACGGGAAAGACCTGGTTGGCGACAACAGCCACACCACGGCAAAGTCTCTAATCACATTTAGTGCCATGTCTGATAGCACAAAGTCAAACTCCTGCAGAGAACAGGGAAAATGTCTTGCTTCAGAGCACAGCAGGGCAGGCTGTGAAGGCAGCGCAGGGCATGATTGCAGTCAACATTTTATTTCTGTTTTGGATAAAGCTCCTACTGGGATCCGACTAGGATAGACATTCAGCTAGGTTTGTCTGCCCTGCCATACTTCCGTCTACATATCCGCAGCAATCAAATTGACAGAGATGTACATCAGCCATGATGCACCAGACACAGTCAGGGATCAGCAGAGAAAGCCCTGCCATCCCAGACGTCATAATGACCAATGACAAGCAGGCCGTATGTTGCTGACCTCTGAGCCCCAGATGGAACATTCTGCATGCTAGCAAGTATGATGCTCAAAATGCCCGAGTGAATATGCAAAACCGCGCATGTATAACTGCACACCTTTCAAAACTTGTGTCTTCTGCAGCAGCTGCTCTTCTCTGCTGACCACTTGGCTGCTACTCCAATGGCCTCTTCAATGGCTAGCACCAGGAACCTTGGGTTTCCCAGCATGCGGCTCCTGAAGGCCGGCAGAAGCTTGCACAGGCTGCCTGCTAGGAGTGTGGACACCAGCTTCAGCCATAGACACACGTCTGATGTGAACAGGGCACCCCTTGCTAAAGCAGCCTGCAGAATTGTGAACGAGACAACATGTTGCAAGCCTTTCCACAACAAGAGACAGCAGCCAAGTGCTGCACCAAATATTCACAAAATTGTGTCAGCTGCAGGGGGGGTCTAGAACACTTTTAGGAGCGGGCGCTGGTAAGCAACTGCCCTCTTGTGACAATTCACATTGTGCTGTACAAACTGTGCTGCGCTGCGCTGTGTATATTGTGCCGCGCTGCGTTATGCTGAGCTGCGCTGAGCTCTGCTGTGCTAAACAAGCTACTGTGCAGCACCAAAAGAGCAAACAACCCATGTCACTGCCCTGAGATGACACAGAATCGCAACACCACCTGTGATTGGGAACTGCATTTAACATGCTGCCAATTCAGAACAACGCACCTGAACAGGTCTACACTGTTGATCCATGAACTGCTTGACATACAAGCACGAGAAAACATACACATGCTGTGGCTGATTTGGGTAACTCACTTTGTGAAGACAGCCTGTGTTACTGATTGCATGCGCTTCTGTCTTGAAGACTAAAGTGCTCTTGTGGTCCTGTGGACAGTACTCGACATGCCTGAATAATGCCTGAAGAACGAAAGGCTGTCAAGGCATTGGACAATTCATACCATGCTGGCTGGGCCCTGACAGTGTATCAGTGCTGCTCAAGCTGCTGTTGCTGGGAGTTATCACACGCTATTCATACTGAAACCTCAGAAATGTGCTCCAAGTGCAGATATCACATGCACGATAATGACAGCTGCGACTTTGTGCACAGTTATGCAGTGTAGCGTTTCAAGCCATCTCATACACAAGGGGGCCTGTGCTAATTCACATGTCATGCTGTCACAGGACGCCTATACAATGCTGAAGTCTGGGCTCTCTGAACCAGGCCCTAGGATTGAATCTGGGGATAGCTGTCGGGATTGCAACAAGTCCTTACTGACATTGCAAATCAGTAAAGCTCAGACTGCGATGCTCGAGTGAGCAAGCAGGCGCCAAGGCAAGTCAAGAAGCATGAGTCCATGGGCCTGATAGCAGCAGCAATCGGTGCGGATTGCTGCTATATAGTCCAGTGCGCTTTTGTGCGGGATGCCTGCCCTCAACGAGCAGGCGTATGAGCTAGCGAAGCCCGAGTGTCAGGTCCAACGCACTGACCAAGTTTTCTTGATACGATTCACTGGGGAGGTGTTTCCTGAATACGAGTACGTGTCTCAAAAGCTATGTATCGTTGCAGACCTGTAACAAATCAGTTGCTTTTGCGTGCCTGCCACGCAGCTGCGCCGTATTGTCGAAGTTTAACCTGCTTGCGGCCATGCCAGGCAGCAAGTTTGCCCTGATACTGACCTTATTGAGGCAGTCCAGCAGCCAGCTGAAACTTATCAGCATTACAACCGATTTTGCGCGCTCGGATCACGCATGCAACATTGAAAAGGCTCGTTTGCGCACACAGGCTGTATCTCAGCAAGTTGAACTCCTATCGCCAGCGACAGTGGTCCTGTCAGGTGACTGGTAAGCATGGACTGACATACGAAGAAGCAGCCACTTCGGAGCAGAAGTCCAAGGCGTCTGGCGGCCAGGTGAGTCTTTCTCGCAGTGTTGACAAGCTCTGTTTGTTTGAGCCGGGCACGGTGGTCGCAAGCTCCACAACTGATCTTGGTCTGAGATGCTGAGTAGGACACCTGTGGCCTGGCTTCCGTTTCACTTTTACTTTCCTTCCCTCGCCCCATCATCGTTGTTCACAGTGCTTTATACATGCATACTGAGTAGCCTTGCTGCCAGTCACAATTGCATAGTCTGTTACCTACAGGCTGTGAAACTACACCTTTTTGTTTTGTTTGCGCGTATGCTCATCGCAGCACTCACTGCAGCTCCCCCATATTTGATGTTATACTCAAGTTGGAAGATGCATGAAGGCTCTGCTGGTCTGGCATGTTGACCGCTGCCAAGCGTGTGTAGCCTCACAGCACAGCGCAAGTTACACAACTGTGTGCAGCCATCTCTGACAGTCCCTCCGACATGATGCAAGTTACCCCTGCATGCAGTTCCCGGCCATATATGAAGAACCTGTCATGCGACACATTCATCATAGTACACACAAGCTGGATGACCTAGCAGGCCGCATTGCAGCCCACTTCAGAGACTCCTTTGTGTGTGGAGAGGAGGTGCTTGGCAGCAAGGACAGCACCCCAACACCTTGCAGGGTCGTTGCCGTCCATGAGGCTCCTCCTGTTGAAGGTGATGGCAGCAACTCACATACATCCACATACTCCATGCTCTGTAAACCTCAGATATGCTTGAGGGTCAACCACTGCCACATATTCAATGGTCATGCAGCATGACCATACAACAAGGCATACATGCATCTGCTAGGCTTTTACGGGTGAACTGCAGGTCTAAAAGCAAGTGTCATTGATTCTCGGTACAATGCCCAGCGGGTGGCTGCTACTTGTTCTGCCAAGAAGTACTTATACTGCAATCTCCTGAGCACAGTCTTTCATGAGGTGCAGGTGTGGAGGCTAGTGTCTTTGACACGCAGTATGATGTACAGTGGGTGGCTGTTGGCCACCTGCCAGGCGAGCCTATCAGAATGCCCCGCACAGACTTGTTCAGGAAGAAGCCTGTTGTGACCAAGCCAATGCTCAAAACATGGATTGCTGAAGTAGCATCATGTGAGATGATCCAGGTGAATGCTTGCGTCAGCAAGTTCAGCAGTTGGCAATAGTGCTGCTGCCTGGTAATCTGGTGCAGTGCAAGGCAATGCTTTTGTGTTGTATGCAGGTCTCAGCCCTGTTCATGTTGCATTTGTTGAAAGTGAAGCATCAGATATGATCTCCTTCACAAAGAGTTTCATGTGTGTCCTCGCAATGCAATGCCAGCTTGTCTGCACAGGGTGTCAAGGGGGTTGCATGCATCTGGAGAGCAAATGAAGAGTTTGTAGACAAGTACAGCTTGGCGCTGGAGCTGCCGACAGACTTGGTAAGTTTCACCTCGATGTACTCATGCAACAGCCCACATCTTTTGCAGTTTGGCTTTTGCCAGGTGCTCCCTGCTTGCCCACGTCCACATCTTCATGTGAGTTTACACACAGCGTGCTGTGCATTGCGCCTCACATGATGCCCTCTGCAGTCGTTCTGGCGAAGATGCTGGCTTGAGAAATGCACTCTATTGCTAACCAGAGCAGCAGAAAGTATAGCAGAGCTGGCATGCATTGTGCAGCACATAGCACATCAGCTGGTCTGCATGGGGGGTCACATCATGACTGTGATGTTGACACAACACTAGTGCTGATGCAAAGGGCAAGAAGACAGCCTGCTCATGCATTTGGCTCCTTTTGCAAAATCCTGACACAGTGCTCTTCTTGTATGCAGAAGCAAAAATGAACATGTCAACTGGACTGTGCAGGAACTACGCTTGACTGCTATCCATGCCTTTCACTGCTTCTCATATCCACTCTGCATCGTGCAGCTTGTTGCCTGCATGCAGAAGCAATGTCTGAGGCTATCAGAGCAGCTCTGTGAGCGTTGCAGTCTCATGCACCTGCCTCTGCTACTGTGTGCTTCTTGCTGGCAGAATCAGAAGCTGAAAAAGGCAGAGCAGCGCAAGGTGCAGCAAGCAAACAAAGCCTCCAACAAGGCGGCACTTGCTAAGGCAGCTGAGCAACAGGCCATCAAGGATGAAGCAGCAGCAATTGTGGCGGCTGCCTTTGCACAGGGTGCAGAAGCTGAAGACGCCCATCCCAAGCCAGATCCCGAGCCACCGCTGTCTATCAAGGAGCAGGCAGCTGGTATAGCAGCTGCTGCTTTTGCGCAGGCTCCAGATGCACAACAGGTGAGGGATTGACAGATGAGTCACCATGTGATAATCTGGCCCACTGATCCACATGCCGCACAACAGATTTGGTTGTCATCAGATATGGCAACATATGCCAACAACAGACAGCATGCATGCCAACCACCTGGCAGCTTGGCAGGCTGTTTGTGCCATCAACAAATCTGCTGTGGACGTGCAAAATGATCAAATGAACATCAAGCTGTATTGATGCTCATTGGCAATCCTTGACTTCATTGATGGCCAGCATGCATGTAGAGCGCCATTGTGTCGCCGCTGATACCGTGGCTAGGCATCGAAGCAATGTTCATGCTCAAGCTGTCAAGCCTTGCTTTCAGGCACACCAGCAAGACGACATGCTGGATGATGATGATGAAGACGACGGGCCAGAGGAGGAAGAAGAAGTAAGCGAACCAGAGATGCGGGTTGCCAAGCCCAAAAGAGTGCCGGTGCCTCGGCCCAGCGCTGGAACCCCGGTCAAGCCAGAGTCCCTTGAGGAAGTAGAGCAACGGCTGCAACCTGGATCTGTCAAGCATGCCATCTTTCAGGTGCATGACTAACCTGCTGGTGCATCACCAAAGCCCCCACCTGTCACGCCTTCAGGGCAGCTGTACCAGGCAGCCAAGAGGGCGGGAGGTCGCCATGCTGTGTTTCAAGGCCATATTGTCAGCCTGTGCTTTTGGTTGAACTTCATCGCATGCTGCTGCCAACATGTATACAGCTCAAGAACCAATGCGGCATGAAAACTCGGCGGAAATGCAGCAAATCCACATGGGTCTGCATGGCTTCACAGGATGAAATAGCCTACAGATTCTTGGTTGTGAGCTTAATGTCACGTGTGCGCACAGGTGCTGAAGAACTATGGGCACAAGGGGCAGTCAGTGGGCAAGATAGTGGAGGAGATGTCCAAAAGGGGGCTGCGTGACTTCAGCAGCGCCCGCAATGCAAAGAGCTCCGTAGCTTCAACTTGTGCTCATGACACCGCCTTTGCCAGAGTAGCTCCTGGCACTTTCGCCCTCAGGGCTGTACCTGGCGTCGTAGAGGTGACACACACCGCACCTGACCGTGCTTACTGTTGCTCCCACACTTCATTGTCTTGAACTTCAAGCTTTAGTTTGGTTCTATGGTTGTTTCAATCACTGGCTGATCTGTAGACAGATCAGCCGGTGACCAAGTGACTCCTTTGTGGGTGTCTGTCTATGAGTGGGTAATGACCCACTGTTCAGGGCCCACTCGCCTTTTTGTGCATTCCTCATCTGCTGCTGATGCTGCCTCAGGGAGCATCTGGAACAGATGTTTGGTGTGCTGCAGACATGATTTTGTTTTGGTCCCAAAACAGTGAAAGTATTTTGAAATGTTGTGTGGGTACGATTATGTACTTGGGAAGAAGATTAAGCCTGGTGCAATGGTTCAGACTTAGCATATGGCTTTCTGTTGCATGCTGGCCTGTGCTACTTGGCTGCTACTGTCAAGCTGATGCAGCTTGTGGTATGACTGCCCTTCACCTCATGTCATCAGTGTCTAAAAGAAAGACACACTGCCACTGCTTCTTGGCTGCACAATGTCACCTTACACATTGAGGAGTTTGGTGTAAGAGAGCGAGGATTGTTGCATGTGTTGCTTGGCATCACACTCTTGTTTTATACACTCAGGTGGTTGTCAAAAGTCTGGGGATTATTGCATATGCTGTGTCCAGGTTCCTCCAAGCACTCCAGGGACCAAATCCGTCCCAGCTCATCACGAAGAAGAAGCAGAGCCCGAGGAGGCTGTCATCAAGCCTGCCCCCCGCTTTGCCAAGTTTGATCGCAACAACTTCAAGTGCAGCCGATGCCTCAAGGTGCGGTGCAGCAAGCGGCTTCCCCACCTAGCATGGTCAATGACTAGCAGATGCAAGACGCCATGCCTGCAAGCTTGTCTTATGTTACACTCATTACCCATGTTTCTGACCAGGGTACTGACAACCCTAGCACGTCTGTACAACCCAGTTGGTTGGCTTTAGATGTAGATTCTCCTCCTCCTCCTCCTTGTGTTGCCGCCTTGTTTTGACCTGCACTTGCTGGCATCCATGTAGAGTCTTTGAATGGCACATTTTAAAACCCCAACCCTACCTTTAACCTTGATTTTGACCCTGACCCATTAACACTAAACACCGCCTGCCCTTGCTGCCTTGCTGCCTTGGCCTGCTGGGCATGGGGACACCACCATAGGACTCAGGTAGAGCACACCTGCCGAATTTGTGCTGCTGCTCCAGAAACGACTTTGATGCGGCTCAAATAGCTATTGATGCCTCAGTATGTGTGTTAGCCGCTCCATCACCAGAATAGCCTTCAGTCAGTAACGTGTGTTACGGTCAACAAACACAATCACTCTTCAAGAGAAGAGATTCAAAACAAAATTTTGAGGCGTTACTCCAGTTGCAGCTGCACCTATGCTCTGCCATCTTGAGGCAGCCAATCATGTTGTAGATGCACCGTCTGGAGGGCAACAACGTCATTTGGTGCTTTGTGTATATTGATGGGGCATTGTCTGTGCATTTCCCTGATGACTCCCAAGAGACAGGTAATGTCAAGTGGTCGAACTGGCACTGTATGTGGAACTTCCTGCTGGAGATCTTACAGCTTTGAACCCGTCAAGCAGGTTTTCAAAAGTTCAAAGTTTTCAGATTTCCTGCGCCAGCTTCCAACCGCTGTGGTGCCGGAGGACTTGCCAGAGTGGCAATATGGTCCTGCTCAGACTTGCATCAACAAGTCCCAATGGACTCTCCTTGACCACTTCCTTAGCTCTTTGGCCACAGACCTTCCACCTCAGTTGGATTCCATCAACACAGGTCAGGCTCCTCAAAGCGGCCGAGGCCTTTGTCAAAGACCAACCTGGCTGGTTGCTGCAGATGCATCACCCAGAGGGCAGCCCGCTGGCATTGTGTGACACCTGCCCGCGCAGCTTCCACCTGCTGTGCATGGGCCTAGACTGGGAGGAGCTGTCAGAGGGGGACTGGTCTTGTCCACGCTGTGCTGAGCGCAAGGGGCTGCCCACCAAGCGCCTGACTGTAGATGAAGTCAACAACAGGCAATCCACTGGAGGTGGTCGGTGCGTTCCCCTCATGTCTGTATGCTGATGCATCTGTCTGCGTGCCTACCTGCGAGCCTGTCTGTCTGTCTGTCTGCCTGCCTGTCTGTCTGTCTGTCTGTCTGTCTGTCTGTCTGTGTTTGTGATTGAGTAGTGGCGGGACTGTGCCTGCCTGTCTGCACGCCGTCCGTCTGCCTGTGTCTGTCAGTGTACGTCTGTATATCATCCTGTGTGCCTGCCTGCCTGTCTAGTCTGTCTCTTGCAGTATGTCTGTGTGTCAATCTGCCTGCCTGCCTGTATGCTTGGCCTGCCTGCGTGTTTTAACACACAGTGCACAATATGCAGGATGTCCAAGGCAGAACAAGAGAAGACAGACAAGATGCTGATCAAATCTTTGGAAAGAGAAGAGCGAGAGCGTAAAAGGGTGCGTCTGTAGTCAACCCGGTATCCTGGGTGGGGGCGG
>JAABUP010005059.1_pt1 | contig 20671 bp, 29 predicted proteins | sample 5559201 | NCBI WGS metagenome assembly JAABUP01 (sample SAMN10711887, study PRJNA513373) | rock metagenome | isolation source: Antarctica rocks | place: Antarctica
GGCTGCTCTCTAGTCAGTCGATGGTCATCCTTGGGCATAAAATGTGGAAAATTAAGGTCAGAACGCCTGCATGCCCTCATGTCATTGTTGCACAGTACACTGGCATCCTGTTGCAAATGCCTAATGCATAGGCAGTCCACTTGCAATCAACAGGCTTGCATCAACCAACAGGACAAAATCATTAAAATCCTCAGCAGCCTCTACCTGACATGTAAGCCAGCATGAACAAGTTACAGATTTGTGTGTTTGACGTTGGCAGCCATTCAGCAAACACAAGCTTCACAGGCTTGTGGACTCATGCAGCTAAGCTTGCTAGCACCCAGCCGGCATTCATGCACTTGTTGGGAACCCCTGTAACAGCTAGGAGGTGCATGCAATGCTGCAGCTTCTGGTTTTGTGACAGTCTGTGACATACATTGTGCTGGACACACAGGGAGAATGGATGGAGAACTGAAGGTGCATTGTCATGATGCTGCCACCTGGAAGTTCCCCTCCTTTGCTGGCCAAGTCGCCTGCAGGGGCCTCGACTTCCATTTCTGGGATGCTGTGGATGACTTGTCCAAGACTAACATTGATTTGGTCTTTGATGATCAGCGTCTGTACATGCACAATGCCATCGGCATGTTTGGCTCCATTCCGCTGACTCTGTCTGGTGGGTTGATTCTGACTGTGCCTCAAGCAAGTGTTACACCTCATGTATGATGTGTCTGTCTACAACTGAAATAGGCTGCAAATTCTGTGAAATCACACTGTTCATGCATGCAGCATAATCATGCATACGGCACCTGCATGTAAACAGTGCAAATGGTGTCCTGGGCCCGGTGCCTCTGACATGCTGCGTCAGGGACTTGTTGAAAATGCTTGCTATAAGGCTCCAACGGAGGCACACAGTCCTGAGTCCTGTGATGTGACGATCTGTGTCAGGGCACCTTTGAGAATGCCTGCTGTAAGGCTCCAACAGAGGCAGCCATTTTCCTGATAGTGACGATTGTAGCATGGCATGCAATTGTGATCCTGGCGGTCCAGCAGACATACTTCAACCACACTGTGTGAACACGGAAATCCCTCTTGGCCATGGTCACACGAACAGCTTTCTGAAGCTGCAAGCCTGCAGGTGATGTGGGCATCAACCCTGACTCGGGGCAGTATCGGTTGTCTGGGGAGGTAGCAGGAGTGGAGGTGAACGAGCTGCGAAAGACCCTAGGCGTGCGCCCCACCCCCTACAGTGTGGGCGGGGCGGTCAGGGGGGTGCTGCATGTCACTGGACCCCTTGACCAGCCCATCTTCTCAGGTATACTGGAACGCAAGTCACGCTGTCTTGGCTGGTAATATCGCTTTACTATGTCGCACTCCAGCTCCATGTTGTTGTGCTTAGTTCCGTCCTGCCTTCAATGTCAACTTGTACCCAATCATGTATTATGCTTATGCACGTGCTCATCTGACTGTGTATGAATGCTCATGTCACGATCATGCCCATACTCATGCTCAGTGTCTGCTAGCCCCTGTGATGGAATGGGGCTACTTGCATGGCAGATGATCTTCCTAAAAGCACACAAAACAGCATGCACATGGATCACAGATGCGTTCATTTTGGTAACATGCAACCCATCAAGCACAAAGTGCTGTGAGCTGTGCAGGCACTGCAGTAGCCACTGCTCCTAGCAAAAGCATGCTTGAATTGAGTGAGGACTGCGATGCCAAATCCACCCTGGTGCAGACTCAGGGCTGTGTAGGGGCATACGACAAGATGCCCTTGGCCTCAGCCAGCTGCCTGTTCACCATGGACACCTCCTCTGATATCTTCATCATGCATTCCTTCCAGGTATCAATCATACATAAAGTTGATGACTAACTTATGATTGAATAATTTTGATGTTTACTTTTCAAGTTATTACATGTAAAGTATCCATCATCCTTTGTGGTGGGCCAAAGGCAAAGCATGCACCACATGTGCCCTTGCAAGTGGCTCAGCTACAGTCAGACGCAAGCTAAGTCAAGCAGCTGCCAAATAAAGTCATTGTTTTTCTGAAGAAGTGCAGCCATCGGATGCCAGGGACAGTAAAGCAACTGCCAAGTAAATTTGTAAGTTTTATAATGAGCTGCAGCTGTGAGCTGTATGAAATGGCACAGCTTGAGCAATGCGGAGGTCTGGCTGGGGCCCTTCGCAGCGTCAATCTTGGGCCCCCGCCCCCTTCCCCTGTTCTGCAGGCAATGTGTGTTTGGCTTGCTGACTAAGACGCTGTGCTGTCTGGCAGGCAGAACCGGTGGGTGGTGGTAAGATGCTGGGGTCTGGGCGCATGTGGGTTGCTCAAGCTGCCTTGGACAACCCCAATGCAGTCAAGATGAGCATGCGAGGGCAGGGTCTCCCCACAGAAGCCCTACTGAAGCGCTACCTGCCCTCTGTGAGTCTGAATAAGGCAAACACGTACCAAACTTGTCTGCTGGCAAGACAAACATTAGAAGGGCACGACTCTTGAAGGACGCGCATATGCTGTGCTTGATACCATCTGAGCATCGCTTGCTGTTATTTCTGATCCAAAGCTGTTCCCCTGCAAGGCAAAGATCAAATGTTCACCTGATTGCCAAACTGTCCAGGCACGCTTGCCTGTTGACCAAAAGATGATCCGCTCCTGCACTTGTAGATCACAGTCACATTCTGGAAAAGGCATCATTTGCTTATGCACCCGCAGAGCACAAACAGGCTTGTACAGACCCCACCCCTACACCCTGCTCTGCATAAAACACAGTGCATCTCTAGCGTGCTGGCTCTAGATCCAGGACTTGCTCAAAGCGACATGCCGGACAGTCACACCGCCCACACCATGCGAGCAATACAGAAGAGCTTGCTCCCAAGTCAAAGCATGACAAACGTATTTGGGTATCTTTGTTTGACATTTCAGTCTACTGGTCAAATGGTCATGGTCGGCCCCAGCGACCTTTAAGATATAGTGAATGTTCCTGCCTGGAGGCTTTCACCAAGTACAGGCAGAGGTTGTGATGCCATGCGCATGGTGATTGCAGGGCACAGTGCTGCCAAAGGCCCTTACATTGGGCCCAGGGGAGGTTCAGGGTAGCATGGAGGGTAGCCACACCAACCCCACCATTCAGGCCACCTGGCAGGTCCCTGTGGCCCAGGCCTCCGGTCAAGTCAGGCTGGACAAAGATTCCATGCACCTCTCTGCCAAGTGCGACTCTTTCTGCTGCAACTTTGCTATTGGTGACTGAGTGTTGCTGTTTGACTTACAGCATGGCTGCCCCGTCTTTGCATCAGATGCTAGTGTCAGTGATACCGAGGGTAAAACAGCTGTGCGCAGGTGGCTGCTGCTAGCTGTTTGGTTTTTCTGTTCCTGCTGACAGCACTGTTGCCCTTTCTTTGCATCAGCTTTGGCTGGAAGTGCCTGCAGGGCACACGCTCTGGTGCATGTGACAATGCGGCTATGCCTCAACGGTGCTCTGTGCAGGGACCTTCTATGCGTATCAAGCTCAGGAAGCTGCGGCACACTGTGCGTGCACAGCTCATTCACAATGTCATTTTTCTGTGTCAGCTTTGTAAGAGTAGGGCAGTGTATCATGCACAACAACACTCACCTGCACCGACCTATCATGAAAGTCGGTCTGCATTCATGACATTGACTCGGGATGTCATGTGTGTTACGCACCGTCGTCTGACTATACCTGAACTGTATTCATAGCTTGGATGAGCAAGAGAGAGAGAGAGAGATCGCAATGAAAGAACAGTGAGTGAATGAATGGATGGATGAATGAATGCAAAACGAGTGAGTGAGTGTATGCTCAATTGGCAGGGCACCAGCTCTGGACGTTTCTGGCATACTTCACATGCGGCCGCCACCACCAGAGAAGATTCGGGCAGCTGTGACGCAAGCCGAGATGACCGCAGTGTCCGTGCCTGTGCTGGAAGGAGCTGAAGTCGATGCAAACTTCAAGGTGCGCTGCAACAAGCACACAGCACAATACCCATGAGTTTGCATCTTCCCCTGAGGTCAGGTATGCACAGTCATGGGTTGGTCCCAAGACAACACGAAATGATGGTGCACTGAAGCATTGCTGGTAACATGGGTGCAGAAGTTGTCATCATCCTGCATATCATGTGAAGCATTGCTGGTAACATGGGTGCAGAAGTTGTCATCATCCTGCACATCATGTGAAGCATTGCTGGTAACATGGGTGCAGAAGTTGTCATCATCCTGCACATCATGTGGCATGCATCGCTGACTTGGACAAACCGCAAGACAAGTCTGCATTGCATAGGTAGATGTCGTGCTGTTGGGGACACAGAAACGTCACTGTTATTCAGAAACTCCAATTCATAGTGTAGATCTACACTCAGAAACGTCTGGGACTCGTATCAGGCATTTCTATTTAGTGAGATAGGAGCATTATTGGAGTCTGCTTATAATTGTGCATACTAGACCCTTAGAAACCCTGAGAAACCCTGAGGAAAATCTGTCTTATGGGTTGAGAGTTTAGGGTCTGTGTGCCGGGCAGTGGATGACATGCAACTCCGACTGCTCAGGGCTGAACAGGGTATCCAAAAGGGCCTTCAATGGGTGATACATGACACGATCTGATGAACAGCTGCCAAGCAGTACAATGGTGGTTGTTGACCTCAATGGTGCTGTCTCAGCTGCCTGCTGCTGAAAATCAAACAGTGCTGTTGCATTCAGGGGTTGGATGTGATGCCAGTGGTGTCCCCAGCCACAGCAGAGAACAGACCATCCCTTGGTCAGCCCACAAGGCTAAGGCTGACAGGGCGCACCAAGCTGTCCGGCCGCCTCTCGCCCCAGCCGGACCAAGCTGTGCCTTCCACCCAGCTGCCGGCCTCTGCTTTCGAAGGTGGGATGCACATCAACAGCTTGCATGGTGGTTCATGTCTTTGGCTTGGGCTTGACTACTGTACAATGTACTAGTGTCCTCTGCACTGCAATACTGCGCTGCACTTTACTGTACACTGTTGTGCTGTTTGCTGTACCTCAAAACATGCTACTGCTGGTGTATCAGCCGATGATGCAAGAGGGGTATATCAGAGGTTCAAGCATGTGCATGAAGATGCAGATTGTGCATGCTGCAAGACATTTTTCTTTTGGAGTACACATTCATGCAGCATGCCTGAGCATTAGGGCGATTGACATAGCTGTACATGTATTCACATGCAACTAGATCACGAAGCAGCTCGATGCCACCTATACATCAGCGTTGCTGACGAGACAAACTAATGTTACAGCCTTTAGGGCTTGATGAATTCACTTCAAGGATTCAATGGTAAACCCCAGAACCGTACGCTGCACGATGCTCAGCAACATACAGGCCGGACTCACATCTTGCTGAGTCAGGAGGTCCCAAATGTTGCTGCTGCTAGCATGGCTGGAGGGAGCTCTGTCCACCATGACAAGTTGTGTATGCCCCTGTCGCTGCAGGTGATGTCTTGCTGGATGGCCTGAGAGTGAATCAGCTGAAGCTTTCTAGAAATCTGACAGGAAGTCTCCAAGTGTCAGAGAAGGAGGTTCACATGCATGCTAAGGTACGACATGCTTGCTGCCACAGAAAGTGCTGTTTGCATGCTCCTGCATTTTGTCTCTCTGGCCTGGCATTCTGCTCCCCCAGGGAAATGCATTACTGTTATACTCAATGATATCCACAGTGTAATTGCGCCTTGCACATATGGCTCGACTGCCTGCTGCTAGTAGAAAAGAAAAGAAAATGAAACTGAAAATCTGCCTGCTGCCATTCTTCAGGCTACTGCCTTGAAAGGTCTTGATTGTAATGGCAAAACAAGGCGTAGGCTGTTCTCTTTTTTGCTGGTCTGCTGCTAAGCAGCTGCTGTGGCATTAGGGCTCAAGGCCAGATGAGTCGTTGGACATGGATCTAGCCCTGCCCTTGTTTCAGCCCCAGCCCACTCCAGAACCCCAGCAGATCAAGACCCAGTCCACGGGGGGTCTGCTGCCGGGCCGCCTAGCAGGGGTAGCTGACTTGCTGCCAGTACCCCGTTTTGCCCCCTCCAGCCTACTGCCAGGTTGGGTTCCATACTAAGGTCTTGTCACACCAAGGTCTTGTCATATAAGGGCTTTGACAGTCGAACACTCTCTGCTATATGTGAGCATGCAGAGTTATTTGTGACTATCACAGCCAAACCAAATGCAGTCGATTAACTATTGCAGTGTTGCCTGCATATTGGCATGATAAACATGTGTGGCGTGAGGAAAGCTGTTGACTGCAGGCACACGCAAAGCATCGACAGCCGGCCCACCCAAGCCCTCAGCCGCCCCAGGGATGGGGGAAGGGGGCACTTTCTCCTTACGCTGTGGCCAGCTCAGTATCTCAGCTCAGGTGAACTCAGCCTGATGTCATCAGTTTCATGCGCAACATTCATGCTGTTGCCCTCAGACAGAATCAACTAGGCAGACTCAGAAAGAATCAATTCTACAGCAACATTCATCCATGACACGCCTTTGCTCAGGCTTGTCATGAATGGTGTCGCTTCACAACAATTAGTGCTGTATGAGTCTGTCTGGTCAATTCTGAGTGCATCTGGGCAGGCCTGGCAGCCATGCAAATGACAATCATGATGAGGTGATGATGCCTTTGCTTGGCCTGTTTGCACAACTGCCTGCGTCCTGTTAGTGTCTGTAAGGCTTGAAAGGTGTACACTATCAGTGTGCTTGGCAGTATGAAAAGGCAGCACACAGCTGTCAAGACTGCCTGGCTGTTGCATGTCAGCAGACTATGAGCCAGATGCGGCAATCATGAGCTTGCAGGAAGGGGCCAGTGTTCAGTAAGCTAGTCTGTACATCTCACCACAATCACACTCGAACACTCTGAAACCATGTTTGCGCAAGACAAGCAGCTGCAATATAGTGGACACACGCGATGAGCACCAGAGCAAACATGCCATGTATGGTACCTCTCAAAGAGGGCAGATCCAAGAAGCTAGTGTCAACCGTTGCTTTTCCTCCGTGTCTGTCACCAAGCAATGATCTGGCGTGTGGAAATCCTGTGACGCATGCTTTGGTGTTGTGCTAGGTGAACGCCAGCAGCAGCTTGGTAGATGCAGCTGTGATGGGCCTCAAACTAGATGAGCTTGAGCTGGCATCCCTGAGAGGGGAGGTGCAAGAGGTCAGCCTCAGCCTCAACTTTGACACCTGCATGGGGCGGGGCAAGGTCAGCGTGGCAGGGCCCCGGTTCAGTGGGCTGCAGGGGGAGGCCCTGAGTGGGGGCGTGCGCTGGGAGAGGGATGTGATCCGCCTTGAGAAGGCTGTCCTGCAGCAGCGCTCTTCCAGGTGGGGAACTCAGCATGGCAGCTGATACCTGACCTGCTGCCATGTTGAACATCTTGTTTCCGGTCCAGGCAAGGACCTATTTGCTTGAAATTTTGGAGTGAGTATCAAGAGTCAGTGCCCAAGGATGTTGGACAGGAGTCAATTTGAGGGTCTTGCACCAGGCAAAGTCAGCTTCAAGCGCTGCAGGGTTATTATGCTGCAAGTGATATTGGTCATTCAATGAACCCTGAGGCGCCATGTCTTTGCTTATGGGGGATCTACAGTGATACTCTTACTGTTACGCATTGTATGCTGAATGCAGATACGAGGTGCAAGGGGAGTACGTGATTCCTCCTGACACTCACATCCCAGATAGCGCGGCATCGATGGCCCCCATGGAGCTGATGGGGTCCAGGTCTGGGGCCCCCCTCAAGCCACCCAAGTCAGCCTTTGGGCAGGCTACTGGCCGCTGGCGCTTACAGGTCAGATCATAAACAGAATATTCTCTGCGCTACCTACCATTTAGTATTGCCTCAGGCAGCTTTCAGCCACTGCAGCATCAGCAACGACATTTAGCAATGTACAAGCAGTTGTGGTCGAAAAGCAAGCATCTAGCATATAGTCACAGTGTGGGAATGCCTGATACCAGTCCCCAGGCGTTTCTGAGTTTAGATTCACACTATGAAGTGGGCAACGCCAAAAAAATCGATTGATGTATCTGCGTCCCAAAACAGCTGAATTGGAGCATGATGATGGTGGTGGTTAATGACATCAACGTATGTTATTGTTGGTACGCTGACTGCTAAGACAGGACCTCATACAGGGAGCTAGTCAAGACTGTGCTTACCTGACCCTAAGGGAAGTCACGTCTGTGCTGAATGAATGAATGTTTGACTGTTGCCTTCCAGGTGGCGGTGCCTCAGGCTGACATGGAGGAGATCCTACCAGCAGCCCGCCTGCTCAGCAGAGCTACTGCTGTCACCCCTTCTGACTATGACCGAGCCAAGACGCTCTTCCTTGCTGGCCTGCATGATGCTGGCATGCAAGCTCAGGTCGGTGGTGCTTTTATCCACCCACACTCAGACACTGATCTCTTTGTGATCTGCCACATTCACGCTCAGACACAGATGATTCTTGAGCTCTGCTATATACATGTTCAGACTCGGACCTCTTTGTGATCTGCCACGTACAAGCTCGGACAGAATTCTCTTTTTGATCTGCCACATACAAGCTCAGAAGCACATGACAAGGAGACAGAGCTTATCTTGCTCCCAAAAGCTGTTACCATCAATTGGTAACAGCTCACATATTTGCCTTCAATGCACAATTCAAGTCTATATGACCTTCACATCATGCATCACTCCACAAGACGCAATGACAAGGAATTGCACCACATCTTGTTGCAAATCGCTCCATTTCTTAGGCTAGGCCGTACTTCTGATGCCAATGCATTGCAGAGTCTGGTCCATCAGCTAGAAGAAGCAGCCAAGCAAGCCCGCCAACAAGCCAGAAGTCTCCAAGAGGCTATTCCTACAAGCCCTCACTCTGCCCTGCCCTCCACTGCCCCAGAGGCCACTGCAGAGTCAGGGCCTGGCAAGGGCCCCAGTGCAAGGGGCAATGTGCCAGGGCTGCAGGATCTTAAGGGGTCCTGGAGTGGGGCCTTCCAGGCTTATGGGGGCGGCGGGGGTGCTGCCAATACAGACTTTGATGTGAAGGGAGCTGACTGGCAATGGGGCAACTACAGAATGGATCAGGTCAGACAAACTGTCATATGGGGGTTGGTCTTCAAGCATGCAGTTTTTAAGACAGCGCAAGTCAGTGCTCAATTGTGCTCATAATGAGGTTTGTGCGAGACGCAATCCAGGACAATTCTTAGTCACCATAGCCAGATCACAAACGTGACCGCAGCGCTGCTTTCTTATGCACTGCATGTTTGCGCAGCTAATCTCTGACATGCTTTCAAATGCGTGTTTCATTGTCAACTCCTCTGATTGGCGGAAAAAAAGGCGGAAAAGAGCATGTTGCTCTGCATGATGCTGTGCATGCATCTGAACTCAGCATATGGGTTTTGCTGCAGGTGGTTGCAATAGGCAGCTGCCACAGCAATGAAGGGCTGAAGCTGGAGGAGGTTGCCCTTCGAGCTGAGGATGCCAAGCTGCTGTTGAGGGGCGGCCTGCTGGGACCCCACCAGAACGCCACCCTCATGCTCACCGACTTCCCTGTTGCCCTGCTGCAACCTCTCTTCAGGCAAGCCACTCACAGTCTGTACTTACAGATCAGCACTTACCCATTTCATGCTTCATCCAACTTGCTGTGCATCTGCACCAGTTCCGCCAATGTCAGCCAGTGTATCCTCCAGTTGAAGCTGCTCATGGAAACCAGGCAAGCACATGCAATGCTTCTTGGACCATGATCAGTATGATGGGCAAGATATGATCCAATGCATTGCAGCAGGACTGAGACGCAAGCCAGGTGCACTTCACATGCAGGCTGTCCTTCAAGTCAAGCTAAAACCCCACCTGCCTTGTCTGTCTGCGGCGTTGTTTTCATAAGCCTGTGCCAGCTTTGTAGCACGACGGGCCAGCATCAGGCACATCCTCAACATGAAGGCTGCTCCTGTTGCAGTGCCAGTGTCTAAGCACAAGTCATCCCTCTACGTTGCGCCAATGTGACGGAGACTTAGCTCCTGCATGACAAGACAGGCTGCTTCAGCTGCAGTGCCACTGTCAAACCTCTGTGTTGCACTGTGTGAGTGAGACCTAACCCCTGTATGACAAGTCAGGACGCTTCTGTTGCAGCAACACTGTCGAGCCTCTGAACTACACAGTGTAACAGAAACATGAGTCCTGCAGAACACATCGGCATGGTTCAGTTGCAGCACCACTGTCAAGGCAAAAGAGTATAGTTATGTGACTGAGACCTGGTTTCTGCAGGGCTGTTCCAGCTTTGGAGCATGCAGCCCCAGCAGTAGGCACGTCCTCAGAGGGTCTGGGCCTAGGGGCTTCCCCGGGCGCCCCCTTTCACGGCCTCAACATGGCCTTCTCCAGGACTGGCAGGGCTCATGCCCTCATCCCTGCTGACACCCTGTACAGCAACAGCCCTGTCAATGGCCTGCTGTTTGTGCATGGTACCATTGGTAAGTGCCCTTCTCCCTGAATCAGCATACGATACCAATTGAGAAGATGCCACAGAAGTTGGCAAATGGCAGTGTCATAACATCTACTTGTAGTCCTGAACATGGCCAGACAGCACTGCTGTGAAAGCATGAATGGTTGATGCACCAGGCAAGTTTGGGGCATGATGCAGACGCCCTGCAGTTGGCAAACTGTCACCTGTAGACTTTGCTTTCTGGCAGATCACAGCGATCAAGTACTGAGGCCTGCACATAGAGGGTCGCACCTGTTCCTAGACATCCACAGGTCTGTGTCAGCAATGACTGTTGAAGCCGTGCGCAGGTGGCTACTCTATGTAAAAAGACAGGCTGTGGTGTATCTGTCTGACTGCAACCAAGGAGCAACCAAACTTACCTGAAGCAGCAGCCAGACTTATTTCAGTCATGCATGTGTCATCTGTGCAGGTGGTGATGATGCAGGTGTTCCAAGGGCAAGTGGAGCTTGTCATGCATCTTCTTAGTGACCCAATAATGACCCAGACCAGCTAAAGCCACTGCTACAGTTTTGCCTACTTACATCCCTCTCACCTGTGCAGGCAGCTGTGCAAATGTCATGGAAAGGGGGGATCGTGGTGCTTCTCTGTGACACGGCACCAGTATGCACCAAACTGGCTCAAGTCACTGCTGCAGATTCCCCCATTGACACATCCCTCTCATCTGTGCAGGTGGTAGTGCCAGCGTCCCTGAAGGGGAGATTGTGGTGCGCCTCTTTGAGGGGGCAATAGGGCCTACCAGACTGGCTCAAGCCACTGCAACAGCCTGTCTGGACAGCCAACAGCGCCTGGCCTTTGACTGCCACCTGGAGCCCGCACAAGCACGCCAAACTGGGCATGTCAAGCTTTCTGGCTCACTGCCACTAACATTCACCAATCAGCCCAGCGCCATGGTAGTTCCAACGTTCACGCATGCATGCACTCATTTAGTCCTTCCTTCCTTCCTTCCTTCCTTCCTCCCTTCCTTCCTTCCTTCCTCCATCCATCCATCCATCCATCCATTCATTCATTCATGCACGCATGCATTGCGTGTATTCCCCTAGGGTCAGGTATGACTGATTTGGCAGTCAGCATACCAAACAATGTGTCGATGTTTCTTGAAAACACGACTGCAGAATGCAATGGTGATGATCAGTCCCAAAGCTGCTGCCTGCTTGTTCACAATATTTCTGGGAAGATGCCGGCCGTCTTTTTGTGGGCTTTCCTTGATCATTCCCTGAGTCTCATTTCAATGCTTTCAGTCAATTAATTACATGTCTTGTTCTGGGATCATCGACGCCTATAACAGGCAGCTTTCTGAGAGGAACTGTTAGTATCCGGTTGTCGGCAGGCGCATGAACAACAGCACATGGTATTCACACTGGACTAGCAATGTGAATGACGCTGATGTAGAATACACTGATTAAAAATTATGCTCCAGTTACTTTAGTATCTTGCATCAAGAGAGTACCACACTGAACACGAGAGTGACACAAAACATATCAAAACCTTTCTGTTCATCAGCAAAGAAAAGGGTGTCCTCTCGACACCATTGTTTCAAACAACTGTGATACAGTTTCGCCGCCATGTGGCATGTCAGGTGGTCAGAAAGCATGAGCCATTGTTGTCATGCTGAAGAAGAGAGACGCTCCTGCCTGAATGCAGGAAAGGTCAGAGCTAGATGACGCTGATTGGGAAGAAGCAGGTGATGCAGCCCCTGAGGGCAGCCAGGAAACTGCCCCTGCCCTGGGCCCTCAGGATGTGGAAGCTGCCCTGCATGTCAAGGATGCTGGCATGATGCTGGTCAGCACTGTCGCCCCAGACTTCACCTGGCAGTCTGGCAACGCAGACATTGCTATCAGGTGAGCAGCAAACATGGTCGTGAGCCAATCTAGCAATCTAGCAACACACGCATTACTGGGACGTAGTCACACGCAGCACATGTAGCAGACTACAGTGATGACACATGTATTTGGATATTAGACTGCACTGGATTGTTTACACAGTCTCCATACAAGCAGTGTGACCAGGCTGCAGGACCAGGCAGCACAAGCCATCAATGCTGGGCGCTACTCAGCAGCAGATGTCTACCTCACTCAATATTCCTTGCATAAGAGTGACGCGGTGAGAATCTGGTTCAGAAATTCAGCATAGACTCATACAGACGTGCTCTCTGCAAGGCAAGTGCCACTGCTAAAGTTGCAGTGGTGAAAACAATCGGGTCGCAAAGACAGAACAAATTGCACAACCATGCTGGGGCAGATAGCAGTACAATTCATGACTAGAAAGGGCATGACTCTGGTGTGGCCATGTGTGCAGGGTCTCAGGGCAGCAGGAGCAGCCCATAGTCGAGGGCAGTGCCCAGCTCAGGAAGGCCGCCATCTATTGCCCCCACTTCAAGTACCCCATGACCAACGTCCACGCCGACATCAATATGGCCAACAACCACCTCCAGGTATGTTCATTCACTCATCCATCCATCCATCCATCCATCCATCCATCCATCCATCCATCCATCCATCCATTCATTCATTCATTCATCCATCCATCCATCCATTCATTCATTCATTCATTCATTCATTCATTCATTCATTCATTCATTCATCCATTCGTTCATTCATTCATGGATTATATGTCAGATCTAGGGTCAGGTACATGCAGTCCTGAGTAGCTCCCTGTATGAGGTCCTGTTGTTGGCAGGTATGGCGCCACACCACTAGCTTCTTGGGCTGGCATGCGTCATGCAGACATGGAAGTAGAGAAGTACTGGAGTCAGCATGATTTGGCCTGAAATCTCCTGCTGCTATTAGCAATGCAAAACACAAACTTTGTACACATGACAGAACATACAATCTGGTGTAAAGCAGCAAACCAATAGATGGTCAATGATGGCACAGGCCTGTCATCAGATGTGCATCAGGAGCTCCAAACAGCTGTTTTATTGGCAGGCTTGACCTTCACTTCCTGTGCCCTGTACAGAGAGAGCTAGAAAGAAGATGGCAACATTCAGCGGCACTTTCCCCAACTGCCATCTATACAAGTTCAGTGCTACACACAGTCACTGACGGTACACTAGCCTATGGACTATCTCTGCAGCGCCTCACACAACTGTAGCACAGGCCCAATGATAGCTGCAGCTCCTATGCAATGCCTCCTTGAGATTGAAATCTATCTGCAAGGATCCAAGACAGGGTTGCTGTTTGTGTGCAGGTTGAGGGCTTGGAGGCAAGAGTAGGCAGGAGGGGTCACATCAAGGTGCGTGGGGGCCTGCCCGTCACCCCTTCCTCCTCCTCAGCTTCCCCTGTGGCCCCCCCTGTGGAACCCAGTGGCACAGACAGTAGTGCTGTTCTAGAGGGCATCAATGTAGCTGTGCAAGGCTTGGAGCTGCGTGTGCGCAATGTCTACACAGGTCAGCAAATCCTTGTGTCCATACACGGTCACACAACTGGTGATGGGTCACTTCCAAACATGCTTTTCTGCACACACTGACTGAAACCACTGTCAGTAAGCTGTTGGGCATGGCAAACTGCTGATATGTGAATCACAGCTCATACAGCATGTCTCTTCCTTATCATATTAGCCGTCATGCAAGTCGCAAGCCATCAATCATCTTTATAACAAACCAAACAAGAGTAGACTGGTCATGCTGCAGATGCAAGTTCATCAATGCACACAAACAGTGATGTTGCACATGCAACTCCACCAACACGCTGGAAGAGTGGTGTTGCAGGCCACCTGGATGCAGACCTGCAGCTGCAGCAAAGCCTGATGCAGCCAGAAGTGGGCGGCGTCATGAGGTTCAGCCGGGGGGTAGCCTACCTCAACCCCCAAGGCCCCTCTCCAACAGGGCAAGGCAGTGCTGAGGCAGGGGCTCAGGAGGCAGATCTGGTGGCCCAGGCCTTCTCTGCTCTGCAAGCTCGCAAGGAGGGTGCTGCTAATGGCCTTGTACGCCAGCATAGCCGCCTTGAAACCTTACAACAGGTACAGTTGCCATTTGCATGGCAGCCTTTGTGTGTGCTGAGCTTAGAACTCTGTGTGGCTTCTGTCCATGCTTTGTCTGAGCTTGGTGCCATTCTCTGAAGTCTGTGCAAGCACACAAGGAGGCAGCTGCTAATGGCCCAGTGTGTCAACACAGCCTTGAAGGCTTCCAGTGGGCTACCTAGGCCAGGTGATATGTTTTTGTGTCTGTCAGAGCGTCTGTCTGGCTGTATCTCTGTTTGTGTCTGCATCCCCCCTTGAGCACACTGCAAGAGCCTTCTGGTGGGCTTGTATGGCAACATAGACACCTTAGAAGGCTCGCAACAGACGAGTTTGCCAGCAAGCTTTTTGTGCTCGACATTTGATGGTGGCTGTTGATGACTGTCTATGCAAGAAGGGCTCTGCTGATAGCCAATTTATACTCTAGCTTGGCCGCCTTGCTGGCTTGCAACAGGTGTTTTGCGCTCCTGGGGGTCTTGATTTACAACTTGGCTAATGTTGACAAATTCCTGTGACGCCTGTCTGAGCATGCAAACATGGCAGGCGTGCACAGACGCACGCATGCATGCACACTAGAGACTCTCAGAGGAGCCGTATGATATGTGGACCTGCATAGGCTATGTATCAACTGTTTGTGATATTCTTGCCGGCAGAGGTGGCGCTGCTTCAGCAGTGGCAAAGCATACGGTGTTGCATTGGTCTGTGTATGCACTCAAACATATTGCTGCAGGTAGAGGTGGCATTGGTCTAGTCAGCGGTGGCAGAGCGTGTTGTGCTGCCCTGCCTGTGCATGAACCCAACACATGTTGCTGCAGGCAGAGGTGGCGCTGGTTCAGCCAGCAGTGGCGGAGCGTGTGGTGCTGCAAGGCCTGACCATCCAGCTGGGCCCCGACCTTCGCACCACCTACCCTGTGGTCATGAACTTCAACATCTCAGGCCAGGTGGACATCACTGGCCCAGCAGATGCCAACAAGCTGCAGCTGCAAGGGACCATCAAGCTAGACAGTGGAGAGGTGACTCGTCTTGGCTGTTAGATTGTCCATTCATCCTCTCACAAGTTAAGTTGACTCATTCATTCATTCATTCATTCATTCATTCATTCATTCATTCATTCATTCATTCATTCATTCATTTCTTCATTCATTCATCCATTCATTTGTTCATCCATTCATTTGTTTGTCATTTACTCCCGCGTTTATCCAGTCATACGTTCCTGCGAGATTGAACTTTCCATGCAATAAGTCCAAAGCAGCCAGCTGACTGAGCCCGTTTCTTACAATTACACCATCATTTGGCACTTGTGCGTTGTTTGACGCATGGCATTCTCCTCCAGACTGCTTCATGCATGTGCAGGTGAATCTGGTGGCAACACAGCTGGTGCTGGACAGGGAGCACACCAACAGGCTGGTGTTCGTGGATGGCCAGGGGTTAGACCCCAACATGGACCTCAAATTCAGGGGGCCCAACTTGAGGGCCCTCATCCAGGGGCCTGCCTCCAGCTGGCAGTCACACCTCACCCTCACCCCAACTGGGGGGTCAGGAGGTCTGTCTTGCAGCCCCAACCCCTGCTATTATTCAAAAGAAGTTGATATTATCAATGTCATCAAGCAAATCCCCATCCTGCCATGCACTGGAGTCAAAATGACACACAGCAACAACAGACATGGCTGCCAAATTTTGTGGCTAAATCACTTCATGCATGTATGTCAATGCGCTCATTTTGTGGACAAGAACACATACACTGGAGATGCAGCTGGTCCTGTCTGTATTGTGGTTCAGTGTTGTTGGGCAGCCTACACACGGACCTGCACTTGTGGTGATGCGAATTGTTGCAAGGCTCCCTGGCAGGTCATATACGTGGACAGTATTAAAATTTCAAGTAGGCATTGAAATACAGAATGGACTATGTGCTGGTTTTGTTGAAGTGCAGCCAATGTAGTCATGTATATACTGTGACGTGTGCATGTGTTGCAGGAGAAGGCACAGAACAGCTGGACCCCAGCCAAGCAGCCAAGATCTTTGAAGGGCAGCTGGCATCAGCCCTAGTGGCAGAAGACGGCCAACTGGCCCTCAGTAATCTGGCCCAGTCTGCTGCCCATGCCGTCATGCCAAAGCTGCAGACGCAAGGCCAGCTGGGACAAGCCAGGTAGAATCACTGCATTGCTGTTCAGAACCAGACAGCTTCTATCAGATGCATGAAGCTTGCAATTGCAACATACAGATACCCTGGATGACAACGCGGTCATCAAAGGCACACATGTGACAGCAACGATGATCGCAAAACGTCTGGGTGATGCTTTCAGCTGCTGCCTCATGATGCAGCTGAGGGCAGCATGAGGCAGGCCTCACCACACCACACAGACATGGCACTGCCGCAGTTGTCGCGCTACTTGATGCTCAAGCAATAGTGAACACCTTGTGAAATACATATGGTGGTTTGGGTAGTGTCCCCACCTACACCAGCTCAGCTGGACAAAGCTACCGATAAGATCAGAGGACGCCCATTTCAGCACATGAGTACAGCCAAAGGGGTTAGTACAAGGTTGCTGAGTGGGTCTGCTGGTTGCATGACAGGTGGCGGCTGGTGAGTGCACCCAGCATTCCTGGGCTTCTAAGCCTGGACCCCATTGGGGACCCCACCTCCCTCCTCTCGTCCCTCACCATGGGTACAGAAGTGGAGGTGCAGTTTGGCAAATCCCTCCAGGTCAGTTTTTCCATTGATCATGACAAAAACATGATTCAAGTGCAAGCAATGGCTGCTTCTTGCACTGACGTGATACTGGCTTGAAAAGTCAATATAAGCAGAAGCAAGGTCCTAGCTCTGTTTCTGGGGTCAAATGATTGCCAAATCTGGAGTGTCCAAGGATAGCCTCTGTTCTGCCAAGGCAAGGCAGCGCATGATTGAGCATTGCATATCAGGCTGTGCGCGAGTCACATGTGTGATTGCAGGCCACAATGGCGCGTAAGCTGAGGGACAGTGATATTGCGACTCAGTGGACTCTCAACTACCAGCTCAACACCAAGCTGCGGATGCAGTTCAACATAAGCAGCTCCACGCCCTATCCACGCACCCTAGTCTTCCAGTACAGTGGTGAAGGAGGCCCCAGGCCCTGATACTTCTTTACTGATGCATGACAACACCCTGCCTGAACGGCACACACTGTTGTTTGTACCATAAAGTGGCTTTGAGGGCTGATACTCTCACACAAAACACAGTACAATGCCAGCAGACTTTGGCCCCGCTTTGATGTTGGACTGTCACACCTAGTGCTGAATTAGATCTGACATTGCATTCCCCTCTTTCACCTACTGCTTGCTGACGCAAATGCCGGACCTATTTTGTCACTGGTCATGTGCTTGTTGCATGCAGCAGACTTGCGACACAAAATATGGCTTTATAGTGTGCATGAATTTACATCCAGTTTACTGCCCATCCTAGCAGTATGTGCTGACAGATTACTGTATGTTGTTTATGGCAACTAAGGCGCTGTGCTGTTGCACTGTGCATATTTAGAGACCGCGCATTTGTAATGCACCCTACTTCATACCAATGTCACTTTCTTACACATGCAGATGCATAGTACTGTGCTTCAGCACTCCTCGTGATGGCCTCTGCATACTCATTCATTGAGGGCAACATACTCTGTACCATGACACGCTGCCCGGTGGCATGCAATCAATGGCCCTCCTTTATTGCCAAAATCAGTATCACTCAAAATTGACTGCTAGTTGCTGTATGTCATCAAAATGAAACACCCTCACCACACAGGCCACAACATGACAGCCTGATCACACAGACCAGGCATAAGTCACAGGTGTCAATTCCAAACTCTGTGTCTGGACCTAAGTCCTCTTGTCCACCTCTTTGAAGAAAGGATCCTTCTTCTTTGCGACTTCGCTGTCAAGCTCAGGGTCTTTGCCCTCTGGCAGACCACTCTTGGAGCCTGCAAAGTAGGTTAAGTCAAACACATGTCTGGCCATTTTCTGGGATGCACTACATTGCTGGAGACACAGCAAAAGCCCAATTGCAAAGTGTAACCAGCCAGGAAAGGTTGGGCTGATTGCTGCATGTGGGTGCCAGTCTTCAACTGGAGGCCAAGCCACAACAGGCTTTTCAAAGGAAACAAGCATAAGCACACCTGACTTGCTGCCGTTGGACCCTCCAGAGGATTTGCTAGAAGCGCTGGTGGGAGGGGAAGCTGGGGCTGCATTTTCAGGAGCAGCTCCAGCCAGAGCAAGAGCGCTGATGACCACCACAGCTGCAGCCCCAGCTGCAAGGTAGGGGGTAGGTAGACCACCACCTGCATCCCAGTTGCACTCCTAGATGATGCCACGGCCTGTGGGTAATTTCTGACGGTGCATGGCTGAGCGGTACTGACTGATGCTGAGATCATTCAGTCTGCTGTTGTGTTGGCAGGCCACCCACAATTTGGCTTGTACAGCTTCGCCTTGAGCCCAGGGTAGCTCAAAGCATATGCCCCAATCCAGCGACCAATCAGAAGGAAACAAACAAGAATAACCTGATGATTTCGTCCCTTGCTTGTGACATGACACAAGCTTTTCTGAAAGTTTATGTCTGGCATACATTGTGAAAGCGCTTGCTCAGAGTTAACATGCACCACAAGTTAGTGCAATTGCAGATATGTCGATTCTGCTCAGAAGTCCCAACAAAAAAAAAGGCAGATCCTACTGACTCAAGGAAAGGCCTTACCTTCTTGTTGAGGAAGGGCTGGGATCTGGGGAGAGGGAATGGAGGGGGCCTTTGGAGCCTCCAGCTTGGGGGCCTTCACCTTGGGAGGCTTCGGCACATCCAGCTTTGGTGCTTCTACCTTGGGCAGCTTTGGCGCCTCGGCCTTTGGCGCCTCAATCTTGGGCAGCTTTGGCGCCTCAATCTTTGGTGCTTCAATCTTGGGCAGTTTTGGCGCCTCAATCTTTGGCGCCTCAATCTTTGGCGCCTCAAGCTTGGGTGCTTCAAGCTTAGGTGCGTCTGCCTTTGGCTGACCTGGAGTTCCAGCATCTGGACCTGCACAGCAGTACAGTGAGGCAGTTGGGATCTCCGCTTGCTCATACTTTCCGCCATCAGTCCATGCCGAGTGGCATTGAGACTAAGTTCAAGACCCTGTATACAAGTTTAGCCCAACCGCTACTAAGTGCCCATATCTTAGGAATATGCTGGGGTATCTTCTGCTTGCTGTGTAATACGTGCATAAGTGAGTCTGTGAGTTTGACCAGGGGGCTCACTAGGTGTGGGTGGGGGTGGCAGATTCTTCAGTGCCTCTGGCAGAGCCTTGTCAGCAATTTCCTTTGGTGTGTCAAAGGTGAGCTTTGGTACGTCTGGCAACTTGAACTCTGGACCTTCTGCTGGCTTTCTTGGCTCAGGAGGCTGCAAACATCAAACCCAAAATCTGATTCAGCACTGCTGACTGAAATGCACTTTGGTCAGCGCTGTCAATACACCCTTGCGACAGCATGTGACAACAGTTGCACAAAACGGTGTCGATGCATCGAAACAACATCATATTTATCACATGATGCTAGAGCGGCTGGTGTAAAGAGCTCTGGAACATACTGTTGGCAAAGGAGGGATCGAGCCTCGCTTTGAGATCAGGTCTTGCAGCTCCTGTTGATATGAACTGTTGTTGTCAAACAGGCTGGGGGCTGCTGCATTAGCTGGCAATGCCTGCAAAGCAACAGGATTAAGTAGTTTGCATACTTTGATAGCCGAAGCAAGGACTTGTCTTGCAGCGCTCAAATCGGGCGGAGCTTCACCAGAATCAACGCAGCGGCACTCAGGGACGTCGCCAACTTTGCTGCGGTCTCCTTTGCGTGTGCAACTGCCCGTGCTGGTGACACGTGAGATCGAACAGTATACTGTGTGCGACGAGCTGGCCGCTTGCTTCTAAGATCGCTCTTTTGCTGCAGTGCCGTTCTGAAAGGCGAGCCTGCTAATGCGTAAGCCATCTTGAGGCACTGCTGTCAAAGTAATGTCGGGCGCAAGGTTTTCGCGCTCTAATGAATCCGCTCTTATCTATTTTTAGGCATGAGCGTTACGATACGTACGTCTCGTCGCGGAGCAGGGGCAGGGCTAAATGTTTCACAGCAACACTTCACCCTGCCAGAACTCATAGGCTCGGCTGAAAGTCTGTGTACAGGACAGGTGCATGAATGTCATGGGAGTGGTCAGTAGAGTGTGCTTAGAAGCCACCTATTATTCCAAATCGCTTTCATAGCTATTTGTACATGTTCACTTACCATCTGAGGTCAATTCGTGTCTT
>JAABUP010005061.1_pt1 | contig 20665 bp, 18 predicted proteins | sample 5559201 | NCBI WGS metagenome assembly JAABUP01 (sample SAMN10711887, study PRJNA513373) | rock metagenome | isolation source: Antarctica rocks | place: Antarctica
AGGTAACGTGCACGCGGCTCGGGAGCGACCGTGCGACATCACACGTGAGTATGATTGTTTTCGCTATTTCGCTCTCGGGCGACTTTTTAGTCGTTTCCGACTAGCTTGCGCGCTGATCGCAGTATGAGTCTAGCCTGACGTTTGATATACAATCAGTAATCAACAGGAAATGTTTTATGGGGGAAGACAGCCAGATTGTGTTCATTTGTTGAGCAAACTGTCTACGGATCTGTATCAATATTGATCTTTATATTTCCCCCCCCCATCCTTTGACACAGTATTTGCTAAGCAGATTCTGCTTTGTCGTTCAGACCAATCCTTTCAGCTCTCGCAGCAAAGCACTGACCGACACGCCTTCTCCTTTCAAGATCGCTGGCATGCATCATATAGATGATGCATACATAATCATGATCTCTACTTGCTTTTTGTATGGTCTTCCTGGACATGACCGCCGCTGATCTGGCAGCAACCACCCTGCACTCATAAGAGGCTTCACACAACAACCCTGACCCGTCAGCACGTCACAGCATATTCAGCCACCTCAGTCACTGCTGCTGGACCACTAGGGCTGAAGTACAGCTGAGCTAGAATTACATTAGGCTAGAACCTGCTCTGTGTTCTGTTCTAAAGAGCTACTGCTCAATGCTTGGTTAATGACATTGCCCTATATTTGTATGATGATACCTGTGGCCGCCTCACAGATCTTCAAGGACATCGTCTCATTTTCATTTCATTTATTCAACACCTTACAGTCTTCAAGGACATCTGTAAAGCCACCCCAAAATGAGTTGTACTCGACATGCTCTAGAGCCACCTCAAGTTGAGTCACAGTGACGAATATCAACAACTACCAACAGCGGGACATTAGGCTCTTTTTCGCACAGAACTCCCACCAGCTTGGCCTTGTCGCACACCACATACACCTGTGCTTTCAAGCCAGGATGTCTGATGAGTGACAACTGGCTCCACACCCCAGACTGTAAGGTATAAAATGAAGAGCCGCCTCAAGCGCTGTTCAACTTTGCTTCTTGACGGCTTTGCGTAGCTCTGCTTGTGAACATGTGGCTCAGAAGCCCTGTCGGCCCAAACATGAAACACAAGACGATGGAGTGTGCTGTGACCACCTGCTTTCTGAGCCCATCTAGATACACGTGCCTGCACACATGCACAGACAGTGACAGACACACAAGTCTTGCGTTGAGAACATGCACAACAGGACATGTGCTCTCAGCAATGAATGATTGAGTAGACCAACATTTTGATGGTGCTCTGAACCAAGCTCCCTGTTCATTGTATATGTGTCTGATGATACCATCAATGCTACTTATAGCTTTCTATGACATCATGTACTATGACACAGCTTCCTATGACGCAACTTACTATGACATGCGGTTTATGTCACAGCTTTCTATGACACAGCTTTCCATGGCACAGCATCCTTTGACATGACTTGTACAACACATCTTCTTATGACATAGACCACCATAACATGACTCACCTTGCGACACATAGATCCAGAAGAAGAAGGTGGGTCCATGTCAGGGCGGTGACCTTGGGATTCTGGAAGAGAGCAGCAAATGCAGTCACCTGCAGTTCCAGAATGTCAGGAGTATGTTGTCTGGGTGTACACAGAACCTGCGACTTGACATGTTCATAAGTCATTTGACATCATGCAACTGCAAAAAACCCACTGCAAATGCAGCCACCTGCAATCCACAGGTGTGCTGAGATGACTGATGCTGGTTTGGTCTTCATGTGTCACACAGCACGACTTGGCATGTGTTGCCAAAACAAGGAAGTGGGTGACATTTCTGCGTACTGAGCATATCACAGGCGTCAGCATTCAGCTTTGGTCTATGAATGTCTGAACCTGCAGGCTTGAATGCAGTGTTTGCTTTTTCAGGTACAAAAGACCTTTACACCAGGGACATTTGCTTGTGACTGATGACTTGTGGCCGGCAGCACTCAGATCAGAGGTAGCATTCAAATTCTGCTAAAGACAAAAAAAAAAAAAAAAAAACACCTTCTGGCGTCAATTTACTGAGAAGCCAGGTATTGTACCAGGCTGTCCAGGTCCAAACTCTGCTAAGTTTGTTTTCACAAACTCAGCTCGGCACAGACAAGCTTCACAGCTGAGCTGTGGGTCCATCAAGACTCATATTGGGGACGACAGCAGTGCATGTTTCTGAGGCTGATGACAACATTTTAGCGTTTACCTAAACCCTAAACCGACGGCTTGAGACAGGGCTTTCTACATTCATTGTGTTTGGTAAAGCACTGCTGAGGACCTAGTAGGTACCCGGCAAAAAGCGATTGGCTGGAACGCCTGTAACTTATTCATCATTATTATTATTATCATTTTTATTATTCTTCTTATTACTATTGTTGTTGTAATTGTCGTTATTATTACTGTTATTTCTGCTGAGGGCTCCCCGGAGGTTGCCGACAAGTGCATCAGAGCCACATACAGCAAGTACTGCCTGTGCTGATGCATGTATGATAGTGCAGGTACAAATCGAGCTCAAACCCCAAAGGCAAGTAAGGACAGAGTAACACCTGGGTCCTGAAAGTAAAGAGAAAAACAGTAAATTACTGAGTTTGTGACAGAGTTAGCTGTCAATGCGTAAGCTGTTGATCAGCTAGGTTTCTGGTGCCTGAAATAACCGATAAGCACCTGAAAGATAGCCTAAAAAGTTTTGCCTGAAGGGTGTTGCCTGAGAGGTTGAAACTGTTGGTAGGAATCTGAAAGACACCCTGAAAGGTGTTGCCTAACTCAGCTCCAAATGCACTTTCAGACCCCAAATGCAGCCCCAGGGATTCGATAGGTATCTGAAAGACAGCCCAAAAGGTGTTGCCTAACACAGCTCCAAATGCACCTTCAGACCCCCAATGCAGCCCCAGGGACCATCAGACCCTCACACAGCAAGCGCTGTCTGTCCAGATGCAAGTGAAGCTCATGCATTGTGGTGTGCTAGCAAGAGCTGGGTCTGTCTAACTAGTAGGCCTTACAGGATTGCACAAGACAGTCTGCTCGCAAGCGACAACACTCGTCCTACCTGTACCTAGCTCATAATGAGCTGGAAGGCAATGTTGATTGTGACAATTAGTAGTATCTGACCTGTTGATCAGCTAGGCACTGCCTGAAGGCTCCCCAAACACTGCCCAAAAGGCCTTCAGAGCCCCAGACAGCTAGCGCTGCAAGATATAGTAGGCTGCCCACTGTGTAGAAGAGAGGTGAAGACACCACAGACTTCGTCTGCACAGACAGACAGTCCTTTAGCTCAAGGTATCAAGCACATGCTTGAGGAACGCTTGAACAGCTGTGATGCACTTCTCAGCTTTGAGATAGCTGCTGGAAAATAGTCAGTATTTTCCAAACTGGAGTTGTGCAGGCTGGTTGATGAAGACAGCATGATGAGAGTCAATGTCTGCATGATGCAAATGCACTGGAAAGGGCCCATGGAGAGTTTGTCTGCAAAGAGAACACTTGAAGCTTATGCTCTGTGGGAAGGATGGGCTGATTATAGCAACAGCAGCAAGAGCATGATGTCACTTGTGTGCAGAGGGACATGACATGACAATAGCAGTTGATATGACAAATGCAATCAGAGGGCAGGACCTGCTAGTTGATCACACGCACCAGCTGCGTTCTAGGAAAGGCAATCATCATCCCATAGACAGGCATGACTGCAAGGGTCACTGTGTTGAATACGAGCTGTGGAGTGAACGCTGTAAATGCTGTGCTGACTACTCTCTGCCTGCCTGCAGACAAGAGATGTGTGTTTGGTGGTGAGGATGACCTATAGGCACAAGTGGCAAGCTCGGCTGGCAGCATTCATTCGTTCGGAGGACCTTGCGATCTTGAATCTTACCTAGCCTTGTGTTCGTTGTCTGGCGTGTTTGCAACACAGTGTGAGGACTCCAGGCATGCTGTGCAGTATGGACACTGCGCTGTAAGAATTTCAATCCGAGCTGACTGTTGCATACACATGCAACCCGCATCACTTGCTTGAACGGAACGCTTCTTCAATCAAGGTTAGAGCTTGACGAAGAATGCACCAGGAAAGTCGTGTGCATGCCTGTCATCACCTGCACCTAGCTGTCCTCCTAGGCCCTGGAGGGCTCACAATTTGCTGTGCAACCGCTATCGTTTTCTCTGCACATATAGATGGTCACCGTGTGAACATGTTTCACCGCGGCATTGTGGTACTCTGGTATGGCAAGCTGCTTGTTACGGTGCTGTATGTGTCCCCACTGGCACGGTGTTACCGATTCAGAGTATCTTCATCCTATCTTACTTAGCAGCAAGACTGCGTCAAGCGGCTAGTCACACAGTCGCGCCAGGAAATACCTGGACTGATATTTGCGACTCGTAGCAGAAGGATCTGCCTTCAGCCATGGCTTCCGCTCTGCTGCACTGTGCTCTGACCGGCCGACCAGTGATCGCCCAGCCTGCTGTTTTCCAGCGTAACACAGCAAGGCGCGTGCAAGTATGTGCTCGTCAAAGACCCATGATCTGGTACCCCCCAACTCTGAGCCACCTGCGCACTTGGACGGCAGCACACCTGGAGACTTCGGGTGAGTGCACAACCGTCTCATGATCTGTCGTTATTTGACGCGAAATAGACTCCAAACAAGCTCCCAGTCGGAACCCACAGGTTCGACCCGTTAAGATTGGGGACAACAAAGCCAAGATTCGAGTGGTTCAAGGAGGGTGAGCTGACTAACGGCAGGTGCGATACCCAAGCGTGGGATGCTCGAGCAGTCTTCCTGCAGCTGCACTAGCTATTCAGCTGTCGCAAACTTGGCAATCTAGGTCATCTTCAACTAGCACCTTGTTTCAACCTCAAATCTGTTCTCTGCAGATGGGCCATGCTGGCTGTTGCTGGCATTTTGTTCACAGAGTTCTTTGGCATTGCACAGCCATGGTGGGATCTGGGAAACAAGGTACATGCAACGCTTTCCAACGAACAGTGTGCAGCTGCATGCATAGACAACTTGCTTGCAGCAGCTGCTCCTATCAAGTGGTAACAGCTTGTGCTTGTTGCATGTTAAAGTTGACATGCTGCATAGAAAAGAACCCTCCCGCCAGCCATCATGTTGTTCAGTTCTGTTCAGCCCATCAACAGCAAGGCATGATATACAGCATGCTGCGCAGCAATGATAATGAGACATTGAATCACGACCACACATGCTGCAAGTTTTGCGCAACACATGATTGCTTTAACACGCCATTCTTGCACTGTAGCCATTGGAGTTATGGCAATCACAGTGATTAAATGCTGTGTGTGTAATATGCAGCCCCTACTACCACCGCCCATCCTATTGCTGCTGGGAGTTGTGCTGTTTGGCTCTGGTGAGGCAGCGCGATTCAGGAACTACCAAAAGCATGGTGGTGGAGAGGTATGCTCTTCTTCCTTCCGCTTCCCTCTTGTTTTGCGTCTGCATGCTAGCCATCTAAATTTTGCCATTGACATGATCAACAGCTGGAAAACCCGTGTTTCTTCATGGTAACAAGCGCGTTACCTGCGTAATGACTCTGCTGTGTATGTACTGCAGTCTGGTTTCCTGTCAACCATAGCATGAGTAACTGCAATTGTATACGTTGACAAAGGTACTGGTAACAATGGCGTATTACCTGCATAATGACTCTACTGTACATATGCTGCAGTCAGGTCTCCTCAACCAGGTCCCTCTTTGCGCCCATTGCAAAACAGAAAACCATGTGTGACTGTGGTGACAAGCCCCTTACCTGCGTAATGACTCTGCTGCGCATGTGCTGCAGTCAGGTCTTCTCAATCAGGTCCCCTTTGACCCCCTTGGCATTTTGACAGAAAAACCGTGTATGACTGTGGTAACAAGCGCCTTACCTGCATAATGACTCTGCTGCTTATGTGCTGCAGTCAGGCTTCCTAAACCAGGTTCCCTTTGACCCCCTGGGCATGAAGAACGATGACATGAGGGAGAAGGAAATCAAGAATGGCCGGTTGGCAATGGCTGCCTTTGTGGGCTTCTCTAGCCAGGCAGCAGTCCAGGGCAAGGGCCCCATTGAGAGCCTGAAGTACCACCTGGCCGACCCCTTCCACCACAACAGTGAGTCATCCTCCATTTACTACAGTAACTCAGCACTTACACGTGTAACATGCAAAGATAATTTAGGGCAAGGGTCCCATTGAGAGCCTGAAGTACCACCTGGCAGACCCCTTCCACCACAACAGTAAGCCTCTGTAATGTTGCATAATTACAGTAAGTCCGCTGTAATGTTGTGTAACGAGAGTAATTCAGCACTTACGGGTGTAAGATGCCAAAGTAGTCTAGGGCAAGGGTCCCATTGAGAGCCTGAAGTACATTTGGCCGATCCCTTCCACCACAATAGTGAGTCATCCTCCATTTAGGACAGTATTTCAGCACTTACATACGTAACATGCCAAAGTAATCTGGGGCAAGGGTCCCATTGAGAGCCTCAAATACCATCTGGCAGACCCTCTCCACCACAACAGTAAGTCCTCTGTAATGTTGCATATCTACAGTAATTCAGCAGTTATATGTGTGAAATGCCAAAGTAATTTAGAGCAAGGATCCCATTGAGAGCCTGATGTACCACCTGGCCGACCCCTTCCACCACAACAGTGAGTCATCCTCCATTTAGGACAGTATTTCAGCACTTACATACGTAACATGCCAAAGTAATTTAGGGCAAGGTCCCACTGCCAGCTTGAAGTACCACCTGGCCAAACCTAAAATTTGAACCTTACACCCTAAAGCTTCTTCTTTGCTTGCAGTCTTTACCAGCAAGGCGGACAACAAGATTGCTCATGAGTCATTATGAGTCATTGTTCCAAAAAATTGGCGCCAAACAACATTAACAACAATTTGAACGATCCTTCCCAATAATTTCTGCGAGAACATTGGCAATATGTTTGCTGTGGCATGTCACTTGCCCTGAACCCTCTTCTCGGTCTAAAACCCTGAGTTCCTTTGAACCTAGTCCTAAACCCTGAACTGCCTTCTTTGCTTTCAGTCTTCATTAGCAAGGTGGGCAATGAGTTTGCTGTGGCTGTCGTGGCACTGGCCCTATACCCTATTTTGGTCAATTATCTGAAGTTTCAAACCCTAATCCTAAACCCTAAATTGCGTTCTTTGCTTGCAGTCTTCACCAGCAAGGTGGGCAATGAGTTTGCTGTGGCCGTTGTGGCACTGGCCCTATACCCTCTTTTGGTCAAATATGTGAAGCCTCAAACCCTAGTGCTAAACCCTAAACTGCTTTCTTTGCTTGCAGTCTTCACCAGCAAGGTGGGCAATGAGTTTGCTGTGGCTGTCGTGGCACTGGCCCTATGCCCTATTTTGGTCAATTATCTGAAGCTTCAAACCCTAATTTTAAACCCTAAATTGCGTTCTTTGCTTGCAGTCTTCACCAGCAAGGTGGGCAATGAGTTTGCTGTGGCCGTTGTGGCACTGGCCCTGTACCCTCTTCTGATTGAGGCAACAAAGAACACCCAGGGGCATGACAAGGTCAAGGTTTAAGCAACCAGGTGAGCTGCGTATAGCCACAAAGATGCTGTTTCCGTACAATTGTGCTGGTGCTGAGTGCTGAGTCACCGACGAACTGCGGACAAGCGCCTGCTACATTACTCATAGGAAGCGGCGGGTCAGCAGTTTTGTGTTGCGACCAACAGGCCAAAGACTAATGTGCCAAAACAAAAGCAATATGCATCGAACCTCCACACACATCAAGGGTACTGGTCGAGACACAAACCACTCTGCATGCTACTACATGATACACATTAGTGCACCCATGACGCTCAGCAAATGGTAACAGTGCTGACACACCACCCAGGCATGGATGCTCGCAAGCATCGTGTACTGTGCGGGATGGTTTGTGTCTTGATAAGGATACCGATAAATATACAAACCACCTTGCCATACGGGGAGCGTTATTGCATATGGTTTTTGTCGCGCTGGTCGCTCTTCAAGTCTTATAATAACCATGACCAGCCCCGTTTCAGGAGGAGTCTTTTAGTGTATGACTAGTCTTGTGACAGTTGTATTGTAACCTGAAAGGCTTTGCCTGCATTGCTAGACTTTCTTGTACTGCTTTGATTGACTGCTGCCGAGACTTTCTTATACTGCTTGTCTTGACTGCTGCTGGGACTAATGCTGAAGTGCTGTGATGATGCAGGTACAGACAAGCAAGGCAGTTTTGAGCATTGCATTTTTTGAGAAGACCACATCTGTCTGGACCCGTTTTTTGCAGAGCGTTTACGCTCCTTACTGATGGTCATTACGTTGTTACCAGTCAAGCCAGTAGTGCACCAGTGAGCTCAAGTACAGTTCAGTATCCCTGCAGCAGAGTCAGCAATGTAAAAGGTGTAAAAGTACAGCTCTGTTGATACAGACTGCCAATGTAACAATGCATTCCCAATCTTGTTGAATTCTGCAACGAATTGTTATTTGGTGCCAAGTCCGGGCTAAACTTGCATGTGAAGCTTCATCTTGTATGCTGAATTCGATTGTGCACAAAAAGGGACCCAAAATCAGCACCTGTGTATGCCACATGTTGCATTGTGCACATATGGTAGATCTAGATGACCTACCATGGGCACCTTGAACAGGCCTTTCATTGAAGCAGCTCTGCATTCACTGCAGCATGATGTGTACAGATGTGTGTGCGAGATGCATGAACGGCCAAACATGAACCAGCATAAAAATGTCGGACTGTACAGCACCTGTGGCGTTCAGCAGCCGTTCAAACAACGTCAACCATATGGACCAAGGGTTTGCCTAGAGCTTGTAAGAGGGCAGCAGTCTGATGTTGCAATTCAGTGCATGCGCGAATTTTGGAGAGTCTTTAACCACGCAATTGCAGTGCATGAATCTGATGCAACGGTCATGCATGATCCTCCTCCTGCTCTTCGGCAGCTCCGAGATGTTGACAGCTGGACTATGAAAGAGGTCCCAGGAGGTGAGCAAGGTGACTTGTGCCATATCACAGACTTGGCGTGGTTGCTCGTGCGGGTGAACGCGGATCACGTGCAAGCAGCACTAGAGGTGAGCAAGGTGACTGTTGGGCACGCATCGATGGTATTATTAGCCGCAACAGCGCTATGACGTAAGTCTGATGGGCGAGCTTCGACCGCTATACTCTGCACGTGCGCACAAAATCAGAAACGATGTAAGTGCTGAAGCAGCTGACTCCAGCTGGTATTTGACTGTCGTTGCGTGTGGCTTCCGACTGTAAAGGCTACAAAGCTGGATGCTTAGGTAGGCGGCAGCAATACAGCACGCAAAGGTCCATCTCTCATTCAATCTGACCAAGGCTGAACTGAGACACGTCTTCAGGTACGTTTCAGGCTTGTGCAGCTCTGTCGCAGGGCACGCGCAATGAGTTTGTGTCTGCTCGACGTAGTCCCTAGCTACCGTAGTCTTGTCAGCAGTCGTATTTGGTCCGGCTACTGACATGGATCCGATGGCTTTTGCAGAGATAGCCAGACTCAGTCAAGTCATGACCGCAGCCATCATGCCCAAGGGTATCAAGGCTGGTTTCATGGTTTTTGCCTTGTTGATGACCTTGGTGACATTCACTGGGGCAGACTGCCCAGATGCGGGCATCAGGTGCCGCATCCCGGCCTCGGACGCGGATACCACGGTTATCGCAGCTTGGCCTCGTACCTCATTGGAGATGGACCATGTTGTTGATGTGCCAGTGACAAGGCTGGACCCGCGAAAGTACAACCAGCTCATGTCTTGCACTGTGAGCAGGTGGCACACCTTTGAACAAAACTTGATGCAGTTGCAGGCACAAAGCCTCAAGGTTGCTATCTTAGGGGTATCTCAAGCCAGGTTGGAATCTAGGAGTCCGAATGCTGAGAGTGCATCTTTGAAGTGAGTTGTGGACTTCTTGGGCGTACTGCTTTTGTTGACAAGACAAATGTGAGCTTGTTGGACACTGCAGATACATGGCACACAATGCAATCTCACGGAGGTACTGCTACACAGTTTTTCCTGACAGTTTGAATCTCAGATAGACTTTCCCAAGGCTGCACTGAGTTGCAGCGTCTAAAATTGCTTGGATGCCTACATGCTGCACAGTCCCTGTCTTACGTGGCTAGAGTGCGTACAGTGCAATTTTTGACTAATGCTCACCTTGAGTGGTACAGCGAGTATCTGAAACACGGATCGAAGGCAGTTTACATATGTGCACATACCTTTTGAGGAACAGTTGCGACAGATCAAGCTGGTGCAAGTTAGATGTGCAACACCTCTGATTGATAGCATACAATACTTGAGCTTTGTGCAAGTGGCATTGTCGGTCACAGTTTGGTGGTATCGTGCAGTGTGACGCACAGATTGTGCGTGTGTTTCCTGCAAGTCAGAAACGACCTGCGAATCGCCCGAGAACGGACTAGCGAAAATGACTGCGCGAATGTTATTCGCAAAGCCGCTGCCGAGGCAAAGTTCAGAACTTCTGAACCAGAAGCTTTAAGCTTCACATTTGGGTAAATCAGTCAACTTAATCATCACGTGATACAGGACAAGCTTGGGGCGTTGCGACGAGTCTGCAAGCAGCGCGCACAGCGATACGGCGACGCCAACACAGCTTTCTTGAAAGTCTTGCTTCCTCTTATTGATCAGAAACGCCGCGCCAACAGTCGGTAAGAACTTAAATGGCTGCTTGCAAGATCTAAGTTGTCGCTGGTTGTCGTGTTGACGTCACGCGACTTGCTGTCTGCTTGGCTGCCGACCAAGACAGCTGCTTTCCACAAGATGCCAAACTACGTTGTCTACATGAAAATATGTTGTTTAGCCATGCATTTTGCATAGTTGCTGAGCCGCACGTCTGGTCGTTGACTAAACACATGCACATGCTTGTACAGTGCTTTTAAGCTGAGTTGCTTTATGCTGACCCGCCCGTACTTTGCAGATTGAGTCACGCGTGTTTCCAGCCTTCTGATCCTTCTGCTGAGCGTCCTGATTGCCTCCGCTGCATCACGCACGCTGCTGGACGGTATTAGTCAAGCTTCTGCAGAGGTCGAACAGGAGGAACACCAGAGAATCCTTGCTGAGCTTGAGGAGGTACACCAGCTGCGGGAACGTATGCTGCAGCAAGGTATGTGCGTTCTGTATCGGTGTCTTTTGCTTGTCAGCAGTACCTCTCGCTGTCTATCTGCACCTGTGCAATGACTCGCTCTGCTGCTTGCAAGACCACCTTTCTTCAGCTGCAGCAGCCTTTTCCACAGCATTAGCAAGTGCACATCAATCACTGCAAGCTGTCCAGTGAGATGCGACACATTCTCTTGTTGGGAGAGCATTGAATTGTCACCAAGCATACATCAGGTCTCATGGCTGACATCAGTTTGATCATTGCTAGTCTTAGGGCAGTGCAAATCACGCCCTAGCATGCTAACTGTCAGTACACTTCACAGCACAGCTCACAGAATGCTGAGGACTTTATGTCCTCAGGCGTACACGCATAAGCACAGCAGCCAGCAATGCATTGCAAACTGCAAAATTACTCAGCGCTGAGCAGATGCATGCATGCATGCGCCTGGAAGCTTCATAAGGAATCCCTGTGCCACCACTCACCTCACTCTCACTCAAACCATGTCTATAGTGGCTGTCATGAGATGGCATCAAAGAGCAGCAAGTATTGCATGCACAGCTCACAAGGAGTCCCCAATATACCTCACCCTTGGTTGTTTCTTTCCATGGAGTCCCATGGAGTCCATGGAGTCTCCAATATACCTCACCCTTGGCCAATTCCAAATGGCTCCCATCAAATCTATGTTGCATGTTTCATTGCCTTCCTCTTGCTGATGCAAAGTATGTGTATGCTGTGCAGCTGCAACATACACAAGCAGTGGGTCAGGAGCACCAGCACCAGCGCCTGCAACTGCCTACAGCAATGGTACAGGGGCTTCACAACTGATCACAGGACAGACTTCTGCTGGTCCAGCTTTGGCTGGCACGGGGGGCACATCCACTTCTTCGTCGGCTGTCAGCGGGGCAACTTTAAATGGCGGTGCTTGATTGGTGGGGCATAACACCAAGAGTGGTTCTGAATCCAATAGCAATGGCTCAGCTTTTCCTGTGATAATAAGAGTGTGCCTGATGGGCATAGGCTGGAACGTTTGGGATTTAGGCCTCAGATTGGGCACACCATCACAGCTGGCAGGCACAGATCACCATGCAACAAGGCATATGCATATATGGCTTTGCAATGTCTGATGCTGAAGGAGCTGCTAAAAGATACCCAATATGACTGTGAGTGAGCTCACTCACACCTCGAGGCTTATAAGCATGTGAAAACTTCAAATACCACAGGATGAATTTGCAGCAGCAACAAATTGTTTGACACTAAATTTATTTCACATTGGTGCAGTCTTTTCGAGCTGATGAGCTGCACCACACTTATCGGGGAAGTATATACTCTCAAATGTATTTTGCGATGCGTGGTTGCACATGTACATCATACTGTCAGTGCAGTACAGTGCAATGCCGACCTTTGTAAAGTTCCATTGCAGAGCTGTGCTGACAGTTCTTAAGGGTATCAAAGCCCGATGAAAGACAATTGATGCATGTAGACAATCACAGGATATGCGTTGTAGTTCTGGAATTGCATTGCGCATCCTAACACGTCTTGCATGACTCACACTGTATCCAACACAACATTCATAGTCCAGGCATTTCCCCAGCTCTGCAAAGCAGTGCATCCTTGGGGACATGTATCTGAGATCCAATCTATCAAGGACAGACCAACACTAATGAAGATACCCTTGCAAATGGGCAAGTGGGGTGGGGACTGCACCCTTGCATATAACTTCTGACTAGAGGCAGCAGCAGTGCAAAAGCCACTCAGCAGATCTTATGATCTTATCAAGGCAAAGGCCTAGATATCCAAGTCATCATCAGGATCTTCGTCTGAGTCATGCTCGCTGGCACTGTCACGCACATACAGTATGTGACCCAAAGACCCCTCGCCGGCGCCCCTGCCTGAACCCCCAGCTGCTTGTGGCAAGTAGTCTTTGAAGTCACCGGTCTTGTATGCCTGCCCGGCGCCTTGATGCTCATATGGCAACACCACAGCTTGGCGCGCCAATTGCTCCTATACACCACATTGTTTACTCAGACAGATGGAAAGCTGCAGAACTTTTCTGAAAAGAAAAGAAAATTAAAGTTTACACTTTTCAGCGATCATAACGGGAGTCTCCTAAGGCGGCAGCCCGGAGCATTTCTGAAGTAGTTACAGCTAAAAGGTGGCTCACTTGAAGATTGATCATTCCTGTAGTGGTTTTATAGGTGCATGTGCACTTGTCTACAAATGTTGCACCTGTCTATGGTCCAGAGTAGCATTGAATGACTTGTTGCATTCAAAGTTTCCAGAACTCTCAGTCATTGTGTATTGACTCCCTTAGTCATGTGGCAAGTGGTGTTTGAGAGACATATGCAAATAGCTATATATAGGCAAGCAAACACACCATTTAACAATTGTTTTGTTGAAAGGGGCGTCTGGAGACATAAGGTAGGTATGCATTGTAATGGAGAGTGTATTGCCGCAGGCAGTCACCAATTGTGGCTACTGGTAATACTGTAATGACTCTGCAACACTCACTAATCCTTTATGAACACAACATAATCCTTACTGATCAGCTGAGCCGCCGGCTCAGCCTTGCTTGAACACTGAGAACTGTATTGACTATGTTGAGACACCACAGTCAGTACAGTTCTCAGTGTTCAAGCAAGGTGAGTTGGCGGCTCAGCTGATCAGTAAAGATTATGCCGTGTTCATAAAGGATTAGTGAGTGTTGCAGAGTCATTACAGTAGTACCAGTAGTCACAGTTGGTGACTGCCTGCGGCGTTACAGACAGTGTTTAGTCATCGCCAAACACAACCTGACTTTTCCTCTAAACATTTCAGACAGCGAGCATGCGATGTATGTCAACGAGATGTGTGCAACGCACAACATGCATAACCTCAGCATGCTGAAACGCATTTGCCGACCAGTTCCTCTTTTTCAATGCTTGCAGGAGGAAACCTTCAAGACAAGCACGTTTTGTTTTTGTGCCACACAAGCACATCACTGGTGTAACTGTCATGGTACGTTTCTGCCGCTGCAGAGTTGTGCCAACAAGATGTTCAATGCTCATGGTGTGCATGGTGCAAGTACAAAATCTGGTGTCCCCTCGTGGGGTAGGGCCTTAGCCTCAGCAGGATTTGTACTCTATGCTGGCAACCATCGGGGTATGCCTTGTACAATAAGCCTATTAAAGACCAAATGAATCAAAGAGAATGGTGCAATCCTTGTGCAGGAATGTCAGTGACAAGAGCCACAGTGGCCAAACAAGAGGGTAGAAAGAAAAGAAAAGAAAAAGAAAAGAAAAGAAAAGAAAAGAAAAGAAAAGAAAAGAAAAGAAAAGAAAAGAAAAGAAAAGAAAAGACAAGACAAGAAAAGAAAAGAAAAGAAAAGAAAAGAAAAGAAAAGAAAAGAAAAGAAAAGAAAAGAAAAGAAAAGACCTTTTGGCGTCAAATTCATGAGAAGCCAAGTATTATACCAAGCTGCCCAGGTCACAAGAGGGTACCTTTTGAGTAAGCGTAAGCTTCATGCCAGCTTGCTTGGTCAAGAGGGTCAAGCCTGCTTCTTCTTCAGCTTGAGCTTGACGCTCTTGTGCCTCCTGCCTTTTGTCATGCTGGGCTTCTGCAGAAGAAACCATATTGACAACGCTCGCCATGATCACAATACAAGTAATAAAACTAAACACAAAGATGATGATGTTGACAATGATGATAGTGATGACAATGATTATACTGACAACAATAGCGATAATAACAAAACCGCAGGCTTGGTCAACAGGCATCAGGTGCAGACTCTACATATTGGCACCGATGTGCAAAAGGGTAAGAAGCATCCAAACTATTATGCATTTCAGTCTGTGAGTAGTGCTGAACAGAATGGCAGTTAACCTGTCATTGTTGGAAAAGCTCATGCAAGTTCACATGGCTGCTGTATAACTTTTAACAATAATTGCTGGCATGTGAATTGAAGTGCGTGACCCACAACAGGAAACATGATCATTGTGAAGCTGACAGCAACTGTCATGGGCACGAGCATTGTCATAGAAAAGAAAAGAAAAGAAAAGACTACGCCTTTCGGCGCCAATTTAATGAGAAGCCAAGTATTATACCGGGCTGCCCACAGAGCATTGTCATACTTATAAGCGCCAGCCCGTGATGCTCTGAACAAGCCTGTCTGGAGGGAACTGACTGCGTCGCACGTACCTGATGTCTGCTGGCTAAGTACACGTACTAATTATGATTATTTCTATTATTATTATTACTGTTTTATTATGTGCAAGGCCAAACAGCAGGTGTAGCAACCCACCTAAACGGCCAACATTATGTGCAGCCAGCAGCTGTGCAGTGATAACCTCTTGAGGAGCAGCGTCAGTCTCAATGCCACCTCCTTGACTCAGACTGTACAGCTCAGACTCAACCCGGACTCGGCCTGTGTGCCTCTTGAGGTGTAGCTGCAGCAGGCCATGTGGCGCCCATGTGTGCTTGCCTTTAGTCATTGCGGCCATGTCCTTTTGCAAGCCTTGGATGGGCTGCAGGAGCATGCTGGCTGTGCAGACTGAAGTCAGGGCTGCTAACACCTGAGCTGTGTGCAGATCCTGCAATATATACGGGTTGCTTCAGTGTTGTGAAGATGACAATTCAAAGAATGGTGATAGTAATGATACCAATAATACATTATTGTAACACGAACAACAAGTAGTAACAATACTGATGATGATAAAAACAAGTATAGTAATGATAACAATATTTATGAGAAGAAGAATAATAATGATGATGACGATGATGTGGGAAATGACAACAGCAGCAACAATGATAACAATTATTGAAATGCAGGCTTAGTCCATGGGCGTCAGGTGCGTTCAATGCAAGTCAGCTCCCTCCGGACAGGCTTGTTTAGAGCATCATAAGGAGTTAAGGCTGTGCACAGCTGTGTACAGCAAGCTCTGTCTTGGCATATATATGCTTCAGATCTGCAAGGTTTTGTCCTCGAAACTATTGTGTCAGCACGAACCCATGTGGCCAGCCATTGTACAATGTCACCAATGGATGACTGTGGCCTCATGGACCTCTACTGGGTGCTGAAGGTCAGGAAATGACAGCTCACAGCTCACAACTCACAGCTCACAACTCATAGCTCACAACTCACTGCTCATAGCTCACAGCTCACAGCTGCACCTGGAAGCTTTTGCTTTTAGCCAGGGCATGTCCTAACCCCACACATGTGGTTGCTACAATGTTAAGTGTGATGAACATGCTGCAAGGTTGCCTCATACATGCATGGTCTGCATGCAGAGACATGCAAAGGGCGAGATACATTTAAAAGCAGAAAACGGAAAAACACCTCAAACATGCATTGCATGTATGCATGCATTGATGCATGCAAGTGCAGGCAAAGATGCATAGTATCTGAACAGCACCTTGTGTATCATGCCACAGACACTGGAGATGCAAAGGATAAGAACTTTTCCAAAGCGAGAGTGGGAAAAACACCTCACACATGCATGTTTGTATGGGCGAATGCATACAAGTGCAGGCCAAGACGCATGCATGGTGTCTGAAGAGCACCTTGTGTATCATGCCACAGACACTGGAGACGTCTGAGTGACTGCGCAGATCCTCCAAAAAGCGCAAAACCTGCAATTCACAACTTTTTGGTTGTGATAATGATGTCACATGTCACAAGTCCATCACATGCCCATCATAATGTCATATACTGTTGGTTGTGATGTCATACTCTGCCAGCACTGCTGAGCACCACAGCAGTCATGATTCAAGAGCCAGCAGCAAGCTTGCCTCATGTATGCCTGCATGCTGCAGCAAGTGATCAAGAGAGTCTATGACCACACACCAGCCTGCGCTGTTTGCTTCTGCTGAACCATCAACATCATTGAGGCCATTGACTGTAGCTTCATACAGCTTGGCTAACCCTTTCTCTGCACACAGGGTTGAGGTCAAACCAGTTGCTAGACAGGCCAGCAGCAACAGAACAGAATTGCTGAGGCAATGCATCACCTGTCCTCCATGCAATCGCTTGACTTGTGCCAGAGCAATTCAATGAGCTGTAGGCGCCAAAAATGTCAGATCATTTGACATGTTGTTGTGACCAGAGCTGCATGTATGTCTGTGACAGTGGTTACTAGAAGATGGTTGTCTTCCACTTTGTCAGCAACACCAGTTTGTCATGCATGACATACATACCATGTGGCTATGCACTACAAGGCTTTGCAGTGAAAGGTTGCTGAACAATACAGCTTTAGGAGTGATGCTGATCACCTTAAACAATCGAAGGGATCTGAGAATAGGTCGACCACAGCTCCTTTAAGGCTGGCCTTCCCAGTACGTTCGGAATAGCACTTTGGGTGATGATCAGTGGCCAGTACCAGGGTTCGTGGGGATAGCGCAGGAGCTCGAGCAGCAGCTGCGTACAATTGCGATATGATCTGCACATGCAGCTATTGCGTATGAGTGAGGGCTTGGCTGACACGCTTTGTATCCGTCGCGTACTTCAGCACGATGAAACAAGCACCTTGCAACAGACTGCGTGCCGCCCCAACGCCTGAAGGACGTCTTGTATCAATAAGAAAGGACTAGTAGAAGCGTTGGATTTTGTAACTCGTAGATGTCGCACAGTTGCGTCCATCAGCGGCACATTGATCTACCGGAATTGTAGGCCATTATTGCCTTCCGGCGCGTTTCGGAAACACGATTGAGTAAAGCAACGGGGTAGGGTCTGAGGGTTTACCATCTGGGTCTGCATGGGGGGAGGAATTCTTGGCATGCACTGGGTCAGAAATTTGAGAAAGTACGCCAGAGTTGCGCGAAAGACACATGAGCGGCTGTCAGTGTAGAAGGCATCAGGCGATACCCACCTCATCACCCCTCTGAAGGCAAAAACGGCAGTCTCTTTGGACAGCGCTAGCAAAGGCATTCTCAGCTGCAGTAGCTGCAGTGCGGCAACATATATGACTGCACAGTCAATCTCATGTTGTTCATAAGGCAAAACATGTTGGTACTATGCTGGCACTAGGTATATGGCTGTGGTATGTGCGGCATGCATAGCGGTGCGCACATGTGATACAGCTAAGAAATCACAGGTCAGGTGACTCAGGTGTATAATGGTGTAAATATCCATCTATGACGTAGGACTCAGGCGCCTGCACTAGTATTGTCAGCGACCATAGTATCTGGCCAGACCCTGGCAGGACCATGCAACGCTTTTTGCAGTTCGTCTATGCACCCTGACCTTGACCGGCTTGCTCATCTGCGATTGCAGGGGTTGCCCCTGAAAGGTGCGAGTACTGCGGCTTATCTATTTGAGGCACAATGATTTGAGCATTGCAAAATTTAGCCTGTTTGGTTTCAGAGCGAATGTCAATGCGTGCTGCGCTCTTGGCGTGCTGCGGGTCCTAGCAGGGTTGCTGGGTTGCAGCCAAGAATGCAAGCACTGCGGGAGGTTTGCAGTGCCTCTCAATCATGCCTGCTGACAATGCACCCCGTAAACGCGATTCGCTGCTAAACGGAGTCGTCCACGACAACGACGGCATCGTTCACAGGCTTGTCAACAGCTCGTTTGGCAGCTTTTAACAAATCCCTTGAAAGTATCAGATTCCTGATCCCGGAGGTTGACTTGGCGCTTCCTCGCGTAGTTGTCGTTGGCAGCAGAGACGCTGGAAAGTCCAGCTTACTCGAAAACATCACCAAGTGCTCTATCTTCCCTCGCGACAAGGGGCTATGCACCAAGATGCCTATCAGATTCCATCTGCAGCAAGTGCAAACGAAGGAGCTGTGCTCGTGCACTATCATTTACAAGGGCATTCGCACGTCTGTAGAGTTCACAGATGATGTTCTGAGCAGAGTCACCAGCATCATGAGTGAGACTGGCACTTTCAGCACTGAAGAGCTCGTCGTGGAGCTCAAACGGGTATAGCTTGCATGTTCACGTTAGTAGCCTGGTTGGCTGTTTTCTCTTGCTCCGACTCAAAGTCAGTGGTGAGTTGCTATGCTTACAGAGCGTCATTGCAGAGGCTACTGTTTGATGTAGGTCAATGTGCCGACCTTTGACTTCATCGACCTGCCAGGCATTCAAACTTTGCCTGAGGAGGACCGCATCCAGACTGAGCGCCTTGTGAACAGCTACATCAGTGATCCAAACACCTTGGTGCTGTGTGTTGTGGAGGGCACTGATGCTGTGTTGGACAAAGGAAATGCTCTCAGGGTTGTCATTGATGCTAATAAGCTGGGCAGCACCATTCTCGCCCTCACCAAGTCAGACAAGGTCCACAAAGATGACACTGAAGACTACATCTTCAAACGCATCTTGCTCAAGTCAGGAACTACCCCAGCGCACCTTGAGGGACTGAAGGGGTGTGTAGCTGTTGTCAACCGTAAGCATCAGGACAGCGCCCTTACCTTAGAGCAAGCAGCTGATAAGGAGCTCCAAGTGTTTGCCCAGATGCTTCATGATGCTGAGGGCGAGTACAAGGCACCAGCCATGCAGCATCAGCTTGCTAGAAGCATGACCAGCAAGCAGCTCATGGTCATGCTGAACAAGATGTACCATGTGCACATCACGGGCAAGTGGGTTGACGAGACTCTGACTCTGATAGCCGATGAGGCAAGCAAGGTCAAAGGGAGTTTGCAAAAGTTGGGCGCAGAGGCATCAAGCGTAGGTGCAGAGATGGCAAGTTTAAATTGCAAGGTCTGCCTGCCTGTCTGCCTGCCTGACTGCTTGCCTGCCTGCCTGCCTGCCTGCCTGCATGCCTGCCTGCCTGCCTGCCTGCCTGCCTGTCTGTCTGTCTGTCTGTCTGACTGTCTGTTTGTGTCTGTCTGATTGTCGCCAGCCATGCATGCATGCATAGGTTCAGCCATGAATGTATAAAGCCGTTGCACGCACGTGCACTTGCTCATACACACATGGCATGAAATAGAGCACCTGCAAAATTTGCATGCATGGTAGTGCTACAACAGCACATCTATGAATCACTCGTGCCTCTGCTTCTGCATACCTTTACTCACTCTTTTGTCTGCAGGTGGACTTTGCATGTCTATGCAGAGACGTGTCTCAAGCGGTATTGGAAGTCATGGGGGATCCGCCGTCACCATCAGAAGGGCCAGGATTCATTGGAGCTTGGAGCCCTGAGACAATGTCAGGTTCACAGATGCTTGCTATTGCAGTGACACAGGCCTGCTGTGAGCCTGTTTTGCAGAGCACTACTGAACAGTGGAGAATGCAATTCACCTTGATCAGTGCTGCAGTGCTTTTGAGCTGGCTCACTGCACACCTGTGAAGAGTAAATCTCCACAGGTGCTATTGCAGTGACACAGGCCTGCTGTGAGCCTGTTTTGCAGAGCCCTACTGAACAGTGGGGAATGCATTTTGCCCAGACCAGTGGTGCAGTGCTTTTGAGCTGGCTCACTGCACACCTGTTTGAAGAGCAAATCTCCATATGTGCTATTGCAGTGACACAGGCCTGCTGTGAGCCTGTTTTGCAGAGCACTACTGAACAGTGGGGAATGCATTTTGCCTTGATCAGTGCTGCAGTACATTTGAGCTGGCTCACTGCACACCTGTATGAAGAGCAAATCTCCACAGGT
>JAABUP010005063.1_pt1 | contig 20658 bp, 31 predicted proteins | sample 5559201 | NCBI WGS metagenome assembly JAABUP01 (sample SAMN10711887, study PRJNA513373) | rock metagenome | isolation source: Antarctica rocks | place: Antarctica
CTCTTCAACTCCAGAAGCAGCCAGCCATTCAAGGGTATAGTCCATCATAGGCACGTTGACCAATGGCAGAAGCATCTTGGGCTTTTCCAGTGTGACTGGTGCAAAGCTCTGCACACACACCAGGATTTGGTTCCTTGCAGAAGGCTGGGTACCATGGCATCTGCTTGCTGAACAATTTAAACTTGTCTGCTGACAGATGCAATGTAATGCATAGACAGGCTTCAGCCAATCGCCTGAGCCCCTAAGGCTGCATACCTGCGCAAAGCTGTCAGCAAGCAGTATTGCTGACAGCACGCTCTTGGTTTCTGAGCCAGGCATGTCTGCTAGAGGTGCCATATTGTGCAATGTACTGCTACAAATTAATACGGCAAACTTTGCTGGCCAGCGTACAAGAAGCCGTAGGCTGTTGCTTTGCAGCCTGTACACTCAAAGCAAGGGCAGTACGCTTGGAGTGGCGACGTGGTAGCAACTTCAGTTAGGCGTGTCTTCTGCCTATGCGAGGCAGGGATACTCTGAGGTGGTTGAACCGCGCTGCACCACTGAAGGTGATCACTTGCAGGGTGTGTGTGATGTCTCTGCTGAGGGCTGAACCGGCCTCAAACCAATCCGTCAAATCCTGGCAGGGCTTGTAACTGAAAATACAGATGCAGCCAAGCTGGTGGGGGTGACGGTAAGCTGTGTAGCAGGCGTGGTCTGTACTGCAGTCAGGAGACGTCAGTGCCTCAGTCGGCAGACAATTGTCCTGTGGCTGCTGCGATAACAGCTTCGGCAAGTAAACAATCAATCCGCTTGCCAATGAAGCGGTCGTATCGGAAAGTACCCTCAGCTGCTACTGTGATGCGTGCGCCCGAGTACACCTCGCTGAGACACACAGACAGATTTTTCCAAGCTGGTCATGGATCAGACTGCTGGCACTGACACGAGATGGCGCATCATTGCTGAGCTTTCTGCGCTAAAGCAGCAATGAGTGGCGAGGTTGCGGAGTCTCAAGGGCAGAGGCTTTCTCCTAGAAAATGGTACCCTGCATCCTCAGCTCTCAAACACAGACCTGTAACACCCGTGGACAAAGCTGCGCAATTTGTGCCCCTGCTTGATTGGCAAGAAGACAGGCAACCTTCTCGAGAATTGGTTGCCCCACATCATAAATCAAAGCCCACTCCATCACAGCAGGCCACCACCGTTGATCTACACAGATTGAGCACTGCTGCCGCAACTTCCGACGCATCTATCTCATCTAGCGATGAGGAGTTTGATCCTAGCAGGCAACCTCGGCGACGCCTCGCAGGTAGTCCCCAACAATACAACAGGGTTAAATACTGCAAACCAGCTATGTTCCACTTCTATTTTGAGCGTATAACCCAAGTCTGACATGGCCCCAAAACAAACCAGAGAGATGCAGCTCGACAACAGACCATAGGTTCTGGTGCAGGTCGTAAGCAGTCCCAAGCCAAACAGGAACCAAGCCCTGACACTGTGCACAAAACAGCAGCTGCTGCTTTGCCAGTCTTGTTCAGACCTGGGCAGCGTATAACAGCAGGTTCCAATGGTACCCATAAAATGTCTAGCAGCTTGCAGTCAGGACACTATCAAGCAAATGTCAATGCCTTTGCTCAGCATGTACGAGAGCAAAGGCTCAAGCTGAAGCAGGCTGCAGTAAAGGCTGAAAATGAGCTTGACAGGCTAACAGGCTTACTGCAGCGTGAGCAGGCCTTGCAGGTGCTGAACCCTGCCTCTTGCTGATTGACACTGTATCAAGTTTATACCACAGGCCAACTACATGCATCCTGCACCGTTGATTGAAATACATGCAAATGATGCAGCCTGAAAGCATCAGCAACCGATAGTAAGCTTGGCTCATGGATACACAAAATTCTGCAAATCTTTGTGATGCCACCAAAGCTTTAAAAGGAATCACAACACGCCACTGGGCTGTGGCCAGGAAACACCGAGTCATCATAGCTCATGAAACAGCTGAGACATTCTGCACTTGCAAATCTGCTCACTATCATGTGTAACCTTCTGTGCAGGCCAGTGTGAACAAAGGCTCGATCAGATTGGCAGACAATGGGGCTCGCCTTGCTGGCAGGTTGGCACAGCTGCACGGTGACATCTCCCGCCAGCAAGAGCTTGTTCAAATGTTTGCTGAGCAAAAGGCACTTGATGCTGTGGAAAATGAGCAGCACCAAGCCAGTGCTGCATCACATGGGAATGAGCCACCATCTCCACAGGGTCACCAATCAAGTCACATCCAGCAGGCAGGATGAGTCTGACGCTAGGCAGAGCGCAGCACGAGCTGAAGGCAATGCTGATCAGAGGCAAGACACAAAAGGGCGCCATCTGAGGCCACATAGTGGCAGGCAGTCCAGGCATGATGAACAGCCTAGAGACCTTGACGTGAGAGGCAGGCACAGTGCACGCCAGGGCCATGGTGACCCCAATCATAGCCCTAGAAAAGGCCGCCAGATCAATGAGCAAGACACCCGGTACATTGCCTTACTCTGTGCACAAATGCACTCACAGGAGTTACAATGGTACATGTATCAGCTTTGTCAATGCTGCACAGTGTCAGTCACAATGCTTCTACGTTGTGGCTTTGTGGCACAGCTTGATCTGGCAGAAGTCACTGTCTACTGATGCTGCCAGTCGTCCTGTGAGTGCATTCCCTCCAAACATGCACCAAGACTGTTGTTCAACACACAACCTATTCATAAATCAATTGGAAACACTCTGACCTTCAGCAACTGCAGGCCTGCAAAGCGTCAGCGGCAGCAGGGCAGTAGCCGCTCATTGCAGAGCCAGCGGCAAGCCTGGATGCACAAGCTCACATCTGATGCAGCTCAAGAGGTACCACTTTACAAGCAGCTGTCCGCCGCGCAACTTTGTGGTGCACGCTGCACACAGTGACACCTTGTCAGCGTCTTGGAACTAAAGCATTCTGCAAGCCAAGCCTGCTTGCTAGTCTGCATGTCATGTTACACTTGGATGGTCCGCCTGCACTTTCAGTGGCACTGCATGACAGAATGCAGCAGAAATCTGTGAGGCAGCAATGCCCGACGCCTCGTAATTTTGTGTTCCACCATGAATACATTGCTCAGTCACGCCTCTGTGCCTGCAAAAAGCAGTAAGAGCACTGTTGATCTGGGTCTTGCAGGCTGCAAGGCTGGAAGCAGAGGCATGGGCTGCAGAATATGAACCCAGCTGGACCTACCAAGACAATCAGGGCTTATCTCAGGGGCCCTTTCAACTGGCAGAGCTCAAGGCAATGACAGCACAGTGAGACTCAACTTTGCATGATGAGTGATCTGAATGGTGCTTCACATTTTTGGCAGGATATGCGGGTGTCTGTGTCCGCCCTGGACTTGCGCTCAGCACAGAATGACATCTGGATTCTCTCACAGCACTTTGCCAAAAAAAAGAGGGCATCACAAGCTGCAAGATCAGGCTGTCAGCTGCAGGGTCAAGCTGAGTTTTGCCTGCTTGTGTCTAGCATACCCATTCTGCGTCTAAGCTGGGATTGTACAGGTGACACAGCTGTCCAAGTGAGTTTTTCTGCATGATGTCCTGGTACACCCTGTACCATGCTCAGTGCATCAACGCTCTATGACTCTTAAGTATGTGAATCTCACCAGCACACTCCAGCAATGGCTCACAGTCATGATCTTGATGCAGGGGGAGCCTGCAGGGTAGCACAATGGTGCACGATGAGGAGGCAGAGATCTCAATTTGCTTGGATACTTTGATTGCCAACAGCCAACGCGGCCGCTCCACCTTTGGGCAGTTGGGCAGCCCAGAGTCCTTGCCCAATGCTGCTGGGGATGCTGCTGAAGGACTGAGTGACTCCCACCAGGCTGCTGACGCAGGCACGCTTATCCTTCTTCCACCAATTTTTTGCCACAATCCGCTCACTGTAGCAAATATACTGTTTGGCCATGTTCAGTTTGTGTATACTTGTGCCAGAGTTTGATCTCATGACTGTGTCACTCACATTTCTTGGGCTTGTTGTTTGGGTTTGGGTTTGACTTGCTATGTCATTTGCTGTTGGTTACTGGTACAATGCGGGCATTTGCAGTTTAGCACAGTGCTTACAGTGCTGTCAAGTGACATCAGACTGTCAAGTGACATAGTAAACATGCTCACATTGTGCCTTATGCTGCATGTGCAGGTTTGACTGTGGGCATACAGGAAGCACCACCTGTCTTTGATGACGTGCCAAACTCAGACACAGCAGAGCAGTCTGGGGAGCCTGTTGACACCCCTGTTGAGCCTGTCTGGTCACCCCAATACTCCCCCAATAGATTGGCCAGTCTAATTCCTGAGAATCAACCCCCTGTAAGCAAACCTAATTCCCATGATCAATCTGATTTTCAAGATCAACTCCCACAGGGCTCAGCAAACAAAGGTGGGCACCAAGAGCCTGCAGTCCCGCATGCTTCTTCCTCAGAACGTTGGGGTGTCCCCAGTGACCGTGCTGAACACTACTTGCAGCACGCTCATTCATCAGGCAGATCTGCAAGCCAGCAGCAGCAGGATGTTGGACCAGCACCATCAGGCATGCTTAGGTCTGTGGCGCCCTGGCATCCACTGTCTGCCCCACCTCTGCCATCTTCTGGGCCTGAGCATGGCTCGCATGCTGTGGCAATGCAACACTCTGGCGTGCTTCCAGGTCATTCAGTAGGTTATGCTGGCTCTGCTGTGCCAGCAGCTGCCCAAGGCTTGCAAGGCTATCAGCAGCACACTCAGCCTCTACCTGGTCAGCATCCTGGCACACATGGCCCACCGGTTGCAGCTGGGCTCCCAGGGCATAAAGCCCCATTGGGTTCTGCAACTGCTCCTGGTTCATTCCAGTCTGAGCAGCAGCAAAATGTGTCAGTGTACAAGCAGGATGGATACTCCCCCTTGGCACACCATGATGCTCATGACAACAGGCCTGAAGGTCCTGTAGGCTCCCAGTCTGATGCCTACAATGGTCACTCAGAGCAGAGCTCTGGGGCTGTGTATGACCCCTACATCCCAGAGGCCTTTCATAGCAATCCAAGCCATTCCAACGGCATGCAACATGTGGGCAGTATGCAACAGCTTGTGCCATCACAAGCTGACTCCATGCACAAGCAATACCAGCCAGGTGTTGACAGTCAGGCTGGCGTTGCACCAATTGGACATGACCAGCAGGCGCACCAGCAGAGCATGCATGGCGGACTTCATCAGCATCACACAACACACTTTCCTGCTGGGCATCACTATCAGCACAAGACCAACCATGCCTTGCATGACCACCTGGGCCCTATCAAAGCAGAGCCTGGAGTCTCGGCGCCATCTTTTGGCCATCATGGTGGCATCAAACCTGAAGACCACACTCATGGCCAGGGTGCTGCCCTTGACATGTCTGCTTCTCAGACGCCCAGTGGTGCACAGTTGTCAACAATACTGTCTCCTGAGCTGTCTGCCGCTTTGGCTGCTGGTGTGCTGGGACCAAGTATTGCACCTAGTGGGCTGAGGCCTATGGCAGATGCACAGCACCAGGTAGGGTACCAGCAAATGCCACAGAGGTCTGAGCATGCTTTTCCAGGTGCTGCTGTTGCGGCCTTGCCACCAGAGCTCTCAGCAGCCCTTGCTTCTGGCCAACTTAGCCTGCACCTGGGCGCTGACTCTGCCCCTCAGTCCAGACATGTAGCTGCCTTTCACTCACAGCCAGCACACCCAGCACAGAGTCAGAGCCTTGCGCAGCAGCAGAATCAAGACCCTGGACTGCATAGGCGCCATCATGCCCACCCTCAGTACAGCCAGGTCCCTGCAGCGCCTATGCACCACAGCGTGCAACCTGATGCTGCAAGGCAGGGCTTGTCACAAGTGGCAACGCACCGCCCCACTTTGCAGGACGGCGTTGCTGTTCCTCACTCTGGGCTGTTGTCGGAGCTGTACGCCAGTCACCAGCCGTCCCCTCAGCCTCTTGAACCCCCTGCAGTCTCAAGGCCAGAGCCACAACTTGTGGACATGCCAGGGCATCACCAACCACAGTTTGATGTCAGTCAACCTGCTTACCGCTCCCAACAGCAGGCTCAACATCGTGCACACCTGAGCCAGGGTGATGTCCCCTACGTGCATGGCCAACAGATGCACTCACAGGAGCAAGCTTGGTCGCATGGCAGCCAGCAGCGCCCATATGACACTCACATGCCACATTCAGATCTGGCACATCACCCACAGATGCGGCCGGCTCATCTACAGCATGTCTCAGATGATGTGCCGATGCCACATGCTGAATTTGCCAGGCGTGACCATTCTCAGCAGATGATGCAACAGCCAGACCCCAGGTCAATGGCATGGGCAGATGACAGGCCAGTGCCAGATGCTGAATACAGGCCATCTCGTTACATAGCAGAACTGCCTGAAGGTACCCAAGTGTCTCAACATGTGTCATCAACTGCTTGCATTGTTTTCTGGGCAGTATGGTGTGTCACCTCCTGAGTATGCATTCATGACTAAATGAACTAGAAATGACAAGGTCTTCAGTACCTGTGAAAGCTGCAACGTAACGTGCTGAAGGCTTGATTACACTGTCTGATTGTGTGTGGTGTACAACCTGTAAAAGATATTTGCAGGTCTGCCAGACCGTGTTTATTATGAGCAAGGCTACGGGCCTGGTCAGGAGCAACAACAGGATGCAGAACCCCAAGAGGGGGTTAGAGGTGGATATGAGCCCCCTCTTACGGCTGAGGAGGCTGAATGGGAGTGGCAGCGCCAGCTAGCAGAGCAGCAGGATTCTCAGGAAGAAGACGTCTGGTACGTCTGCTGGTCCAAACACGTCAAGCTTGTGCAGGTCATTTACAAGGCAGAAAGTAGGCAGAATTCATTGCTGCATGTGCATGTCACATACAGTTTCATCCAAATGGGCTTTCTTACTAATGTTGCATTGTTGTGTGGCTTCAAACCTTGATATTTTTTCTGTGTTACTAATGCTGTTCTTCTTGTCGACGTTGGCAATCAGCTTGTATTGCATGCGCATTAGCTGCATGTGCAACCTATTAGACACTGAATCTGAACCACAGGTATGATGATGCTCACCCTGGAGAACACCCACCTGCCTATGATGATGGGTATGGTTTGTACCCTCAGTCCCCCTCAGCACATTGGGAAGAGGACCCCCCTGAGGGAGGTTGGCATGATGACCCATATGTGCAACCCGGCCCTGGGTCACACCCAGGTGATGGTGCACCAATGCATCAGCAGCCAGGACAGTCACAGAGGCAGGACATTAGGCCTAATGGGTGGCCTCGCAGGAACCGTAGGGGAGGACGCCGCCATCGCCGACCCCATATTCACCCCTATGCTGGGTAGGCAAATGCTAGCCAGCTTGCACATGTTGTGTTGCACCTCAAAACATCTGCAACCCAACATTGTCAAATGCAGTCTTCATGCTGCTGTATAGGGACCTGCATGTAAAGTAAGCATCATGCGTCCCTTAGACTACACATGATTGACCTAGAAAGTCCATTGCGCTTGTAAAGTAAGCATCATGTGTCCCTCAGACTACACATGATTGACCTAGAAATTCCAGTACGCTTGGGCTGAGATGTGTTGTGGGTGGTATGCAGTCCTACCCGGCAAAGTCAGCCTCCTTCCAGGGGTCTGCATGCAGCAAGCAGTCAAGGCAGGCACGGGCAGCAGCAACAGGGACAGACGCACCTGCAGCCTGAGCCTCAGCATCCTCGGAGAGGCCCTCGAGACCCGGTCCAGAGTTCTCCAACATGGCCTGATCATAACTTGCTGCCGCTGCAATCCCGATCAAGCAGAGCAGATGCCAGCAACAGGGGTCACAGCGGCAGGCATTCAGGGCATATGCAGCTAGACAGGCAACATCGTGATGCTTCTAGACTGCCAAGACATAGGTCCAGAACATCTGAGCATGCTGCTGCTCAGATGCCTGGGCACCAGCGGCAGTTTGAGAGGGAAGCTGGTCCAAGTCATGCTGTACCATCTGCAGTCCAGAAGAACCTTTCTTCTTCATCCATGCTACAAGGGCCAAGAAGCAAGCAACGTAGCAGCAGGCTTGATGGCAGAAGCTCTGACAGACAATCCAGGCCTTCACATGAACATCAGTCGGGGCGTTTTGGGCAGGATGTGTCTTATGCTCAGCAGAGCGGCTATCCTACATGAGCAGGCGTTTTTGAATTGGCAATTATTGGTATGATTAGTGACTGACGGGAGGCTAGTCTTTCCTCATTGTGTGCTGCTCATAGCACAAGCGCATAGCAGCTTTGATCTTTGCAGTGGCAGCTTGACATTGAATGATACTGTATTGAGTTTTGCTTCGCAGTTAGACTTTAAGAACCAGGTTGTTTGAATAAAGCGGTTTTACTAGCTGCTGACAAACCCAAACTTACACATGTACTCACCTGTTTGGCAGGACATTTTGTCACCATTGTCTTGGAAACCACACAAGAACAAGTTTCAAAGCTTGCAGCTGGGAAAAGATGCATGATTCAGAATAGTAATTGTTCATTACTTCATCCCTGCGTCGCTTCGCACTCCCATACAAACAGCAGCAAGTTTGAGCAGGCACGCATCTGCACGGTCTATTGGCCTGTGTTCATGTGTTCTGCAAACCAAGTCTGCAAGTGTGCGTCTTCAAGACTTGACAGCAGCAAATCGCTGGCATTTTTTAGCGTGTGATCGTGGATCGTGGATCTGCCAGCCAGCAAGCGTGCTGCTGCCTGTCTTTCTGCATGCAGGACAATTGCAGCTGCACTATTTTGCTACTCCACAGCTGTTATCGGGCATTGTAGTCAGTGCGGCGAGCTTGTGATTGCAAAATGCCAGCCGACGCAGAATCATCACTCGGCAGCGACGCAGCCAGCAACGCTGGAAATGATGAAGGTACAGCACAGCAAGTACATGACACAGACGGTCGGAACAGAGCCTGACTTACTGCTGGTACACAGGAGGCGTCGGTCCCGCCTTGGCTGGTGATGACGACAGGCCTGATCTTTTGAAGGACAAAGCCTCTCTGCAAGACGCGGTTTTCGGGGTGAGATCTGACTCCTTGTTACTTGCATAAAGCTGCAGTGAGTGCTAGCAGCCGCAAGCCCGACTTAAAAGCTGGCCTGCACACTTTGCAGGTTCTTTTCACAATTACAAAGGTGAGCCAGCTCAATGACCTGTTGCTGTCACAAAAGTAAGGGAGTAAGTAAGTAGTACACATAACACAGGAGAAACTGAACAACTCGTGGAGGTATGCTATGACAGTCCTGTTACTGGATGTCCTCCAGGTAAGCTATCAAGCCTTTCCTACGGACCGTTCTTTGGGTGACCTTTTGACTTAAACAGCTATGTTCAATTGTATTCTGAGGTGTTGAGCATTCCAACGCAATGGTCAGGCTCAGGAGTTGCATTGCGATGAATGGACAATGTGTTTCGCATGCAGCTGCTTGTCTTCAACCTCGAAGATGACTTCCCATGGATGTTCAAGAAGTCAAACTGGTACTGACACTGTTTCTGATGGTTCCTAACCAGCTCACAAGGGTTTCAACAGGACCAAGCTATCCAGCTTGCTTTGCTGGTTTCTGATGTGGCCATGTCTACCCTGCAGGGAGTACCACTTATTTACAGACTTCCAGCTTCAAAGGCTTGCTTTGCGTGGGGTGAGTCCTTGTGCCACAGTGTCTGTCATGCAGGTGTGAGAAGACATACAAGTTGACTTTCCTTCTTTGCCTGCAGGGTGAGCTGGTCTACCTGATTTTCTTCTGGCTCTTGACAGCTGTGGTGGTCGTGTCAGCAGGGCTTTGCGTGTTTGTCGCCTACAACTTCAAAACCAACAACTTTCCTTACATCTGGTGAGTTTGTTGTGAGCTTTCCTTTCTCCATAAACAGCTGCATGTCACTGTACTCATCCAATCCCTCAACGTCTTGAAGTTGGCATGTTATATCAGCTTACAAGCCAGTATGCGCTGTAGGCCGATCAAGCTGCTGAGGTTCACAGTCAGCATATTCTTTGAAATGTTATACATTTCTTCGCTGGCGATGTTTTCTGTCAGCTTTGACTGCAGAGTCATACACCAAAGCATTCCATATTGGGAAGTAAGTCAATGTCACAAACAAGACACTGAGGCACTGCTAAGCCTGATGACTTGGTCCCAACCATCTTTCTGATCTGTTCCATGCTATTCAGGCATTCCCATCTCATGAGTGCTTCAAGATACCTGTCATCATCATTGCAATTGTGGGAGCCGTCATGCTGCTCATCTCTGCGGCAATCTCCTTCCTGCAATCAGTGGCAGCAACAGAGCTGGATCCTGACAGCAGAGATCTCCTGGCATTGGCCCATTCAAGGTAGCTCTGCAGGCACCAGCCTCCTCTTTCAGCTCCGCTCTTTCCTTACTTCCTGTTGCAGGGTGTCCGAGTCTGCTTTTTGTGCATCCTATGTCTCATCTGACATGGAAACACATATGTGTCTGGTTTGGTTGCCAACTAGCCAGCTGCGTGTGGTTTGCAGTCCCAGCATACAGATGTGGGCCTTGAAGACCATTGTCACCATCCTTGGAGAGATCATTTCTGACTATCACAAGCTTCAGGGCATCCTGTTGCTGCTCATCAATGTCAGCCTGCTGTGGATAGTGGTGCGCAATGTGCCATACTACAATGCTGCCATTAACTGCTTTCAAGGAGCGCTGTATACCCTGCTCACCTGGCAGGCCCTCATCCTGTTTGCCCTAGTTTGGGATGACTCATGGGCAGAGGTGAGATGCCCATCTCTTGCTCAATATGCATCATGAGCGCTGCATGGCTGTCACAATGTCAAGGACAAGAGTCATAAAGCTTGCTCAACATCAGGATAGTATTTGCTGAACGGGATATACATGACTCTGCCCTGATTACACACACATGTTACTGCTAGCTGGCAATATACTGATGCATTGCTGTGGAGGTTGGTACATGCTTGTCTTACACTTCTGCATGATTGCTGATCAGCTGTGCATTGCAGATTGCCACATACATCATGCTGATTGGTCAGCCATTTGCCCTGGCAGCTGGCGTTGCAGTCATCTGGACCAGGTTGTTTTATGCTGAACGCATTGCCGGGCGCTTCAAAGATGCCAGAGCAGCAGGTGTCCTTAGGGTGCGTCACAGGTTCCGTGATGCATACGAGGTAGAGATCTGTTCTAGGTGGGGTCTATGAGAAACAAACCTTTGGTTGTCCACGCACATGCCCTTCACGCATCTCATGTGCATGATGCACAACTGACACATTTATGGCGGCTCAGGTGTGCCAGAAAGAAGGATCCTGATCATGAGCCAATCATGGCTTGGGTGGACGCTGCTGACATGATGTACAGCACTGGGCTTGAGCAATACCCAGAGTCTGTGTTCCTGCACATTGCTTACGCCAACTTCCTGTCAACATACAGAAAGTCAGCAGGGGTAAGCACAGCAAAGTACACTTTGGCTTGCTTACTGAGTGTAAGCTATAGTGTCCAGATTTCCTGTCCTTGATGGTCTGCATATGGGCTATGACACAGCATTGCTGGTGCCTTGGCATATTTGGAACATTGCCTCTGTGTTGCTATGCAAATCTGACTGCTTGGCAGCCACCATTGCAACATGAATTTGATGGGCATGACTGCTTCTTGCTAGTCTGTTGGACTGATGCAGACTCAATCAAGCACCCATCTAGCAATAGCAAAGAAGTACACCCCTGGATTGAGTGAGCGCTTCAACCTGTTTGTCAAAGAGCGTGAGCACAGTCAGGCCAGCGAAAGTGACAACAGTGGAGAGGGGGCCAAAGATCTGGTCAGCATTGTGGAGTTCCAGGTGTGCCTGAGCATGGCTACCATCCTGCTGCTAAGCTGATTTGCAGATGCTATGTTTCTGTTTGCAAGAATGCAAGTGCCTGGCAGGCCAATGCTGTGGGCGTGAACAGATATGCCTTTCCATGCAGACAAACCTGAAGCAGGTTTTGCAAGCTCACAGTGACACCTTGCGTGATATCAGAGGATTCTGGAGGGAGCTATGCAACAAGAAGACTTCTTTTGCCTCTTTGTCTGAGGTGACATTCGTTCACACATGCTTGCTATTGTGCCATTGGGCTCATTATGATGGCTTCTGCAGTTACTTCTGAGCCAAACAGCCATATGAAATGGGATCTTCCTCATGCACAACTTGACTTGCAGGCATTTGCTGAAATGTATCAGTCAGAAGGTCGTGCTGAGGAATCCTACAAGCTGGTCATTCTCAAGTATCCCAAGTCAGTAAAAGTCTTGCGAGCGTATGTTCGCTTTTTGAGAGAAATCAAAAATGATCCCTGGAAGGCTCAGAAGTATGAGCTGCAAGCTGACAACTACGAGCAGGTAAGCAGACACTCAACTTTTCAGACAGTTACACTGCACCTGCCGACAGAAGACCTCTGACTATGCTACCTGTCCAAGACAAGATGTTGATACTGAGGATTGATTAAATTGGCATCTGCAGGCACAGATGGAGGCTGCCAAAGAGGCCGCCTTTGCTGCCAACATTGGTGTCGGCGGTGATGACTTGTCCAACCTGCTCAGTGAAGACAACCCTGATGGTGTCATGATCACTGAAGAGGGCAAGATCACCTTCGCTAACAAGGTACTGATTTTGCTGCATATCTGTTGCCCTGCTGATGCAGGCTCTGATCCTATTCTGAGCTCGACACAAGCAGACAGTAGCCTCAGCTTTGCTATGCTTGGTGCAGAGGGTTCAAGCCATGTTTGGTTATGCTCGCTCAGAAATGGAGGGCAAGAACGTTGCCATGCTAATGCCTCCGCCGTTCAGCATGCAGCACCACACCTTCTTGCGCAGCTACAAGCAGACCCAAAAGGGCAATTTGCTCGGCACTGGACCACGAGAAGTCATTGCTCTGCATAAAGCCGGCTACGTCTTCCCTGTCAAAGTTGCTATCGAGAAGAGTATTAGCGCTGAAGGCTATACTGGCGTCTTCCATGAGGTAAGCTCCCACTGGCTTTGTCAGGACACCAGCTACATCAGTCACACGGTCATTGTTTAGACTTCATCTTCCAGGTGCAAGAAGACCCCCGAGCAGGGATAGCATGGGTGTCTGGTGAGGGGCAACTGTACTGTGTCAGCAAGGGCTTCATGGCCTTGCTGGGCTACTCATTCCAAGATATGAGAAAGACAATCCAATCCATTGGTGGGTCTTTGACTGCTGTAACCTCTTGACCATGCTCTGCAATTATGATGCTGCATGTTGTTTGAGAGGGTCATGCATGCTGCAGGGGTCAATGAGGACTTTGAGAAACAGATAGCAATTGCCAACACGAAATGCTCAGAAATTTTCAGGATGATGAAACATGACAAAGGGCAAGCCTTGCTCCTGCCACCCCATGAGTTTGAGGTACAGCTGTGTTGTTGTGTGTGGCAGAACTGCAAAATAAATTGTCAAAAGCCATTTATAAGGTCCCTGCAAAGACTTCAACCGCATTGTTGTGTCTGCAAGGTCCCTGTCAAGCACAAGTATGGCGCTGTAGTCCTGTGCAAGGTCTTAGTCAAGTTCAGTGGTGCTGAGGACTTGCGGCTGCTGTCCTGCACTTTCACGTTGACTGGAGAGAACGCTAAAGCAGGGCTGATGACAGCAGGTAATGTGGAGCCTATTCTGCTGATGCACTTCATGCCTGATGCAGCTCACATCAAAACCACTAACATATTGCTGCTGCTTCAGATATCAATGGGAAAATTTTGTACTCTTCAGTGATGTTTGAAGCGGCTTTACACTACCCATTTGGTGAGCTTCATCTCATGTCTATGCCTCACAGTCCTTTCTACATCTCTGTGACTCAGTCTTCTGCCATTGAGCAGCAGCAGAGACCGGTGACATTCATCATATGTATGCAGGATCCTTGGCCAACCACCACAACGTTTCAGAGCTTTTGCCTTCCCCCCATGCTGGCATGCACATCAAATGGATCCAGGCAGCAGCAAGACCCAAGTATGCCACTGCACAAGCTTTGTGGACTGTGTCTGTAGGATACAGATGTCTCTGTTGTCACTGTCATCTTGTGCTGGAGAGGTGACTAGCAACTACTCTGCCCAGAAGTAATCCTCTTGTACGCTAAAGTGCTTGCAAGCTGAAGTATGTATGTGCACTGCAGGACACTACCAATGGCTCCTACCTCATGTCGCAATGGGAAAAATGTGGTGTTCATTGGCAACAGAGGCCGGGAGGTGCCAATGAAGCTGACTGTCACCCTTGGTGATCTCTTGGGACACCGCGTCTGGAATGTGATGGCAGAACCCATAGAGGTCCCTATTGGGGTGTCTGGCGGTGGATTTGGCCCACTGCGCATTCCGGTAAGACTGTATGCACAGCTGTACACAAAAGCTCAGGATAGGAAGGACGTTGCAGCTTGGCAGATAGCGTGGTGCACTGCCCTGGACATGACAGCATACTGACTTTTTTCATGCATGCTCTGCTCAAATGGCATGTATGAGAGGTCTATGTTTAAAGTTTGTGTCAGGCCCTAATCCCACATTCCTTGTTGCAGAACATAGTAGCAAAGACAAAAAGGCTGCGGCTGATGGTCAGAGAAGATGGCATCATTGTTGGTGCATCTGCTGACAAGGCCTGGGCTTTGAACGCACTGGGAGTCGACCCAACAAAGATCATCCATCAGTCGATGGCTCAGTACGTCGACATTTTCACTGATGTCAGCAGGTCACTGCCTACTGGGCGGCTGACACCAACACTGGTCACGGGTAAGAAGCACAGCATGCAAAGGGCCTCATGATGTGCATGAGCAATGCTGGACGTGAACATGCCTGAGTTTGCACTGTGTGCTTGAGGAGACTCGAGCGTGTGTCTGTATTGTGCAGAGCTGCCTCCAGCTACAGCTCAGCCTTACTGCCTTTAGCAATTGCCTGCACTACATTGCAGATCTATGTCTTGCCACAGTGCTTGACAACCATCGCAGTGCCTGCATTGCTTCAGCACAGCAGCATTTCCATTTGTTCACACAGCATCTGCTTGACGTACATCAGCAGCTGGTTGACAAGCTGGGCTGGGCATTGCTATGCTAGGCCCAAACAGCAGTTTTGTGCTGCAATAGGAATCTGCCTTGTTCCTGCATATCACTATACCTTCAGCTTCCACTATCGGATTTTCTGTGAGAGCATGACTTGGCACCTTTGGCACCTTGGGTTTGCCCTTGCTCATTGCACTGTACTAAAACAAGTCTTTGTCATGATGCTGCTTGCATGCAGGGGATGGGCTTATAGGGATAAACCCAGTGCAAGCAATAGCTGGACTCATGCAGAAGCTGCAAACCCACAGTTCTGTCACAGCAGGCACACAGCATGGACCCACCTCCTGGCCTGCCCTCTGGGCTTTCCCACCACAGGTGGAAACTCCAGGTGGCAAGGCTGCTAGCATACCCATTCTGCTGGAGCTGCCTGACATGGCTGAGGAGGAGATTGATGTTCAGGAAGCTTGTGACGCTGGTCTTGTAGACCGTGAAGATCTAGTCAATGAAGCAAGTGAGTCTGGCTGCTCTGTCTTTGCCAGCTGATGTATGGCAGACTGCTGCTTGCCTGAGCTGCTGCATAAGGCTGGTCAAATGACTCTACTGATTCGATGGATGCGTTCTCGCCCAATTCTCAATCTGTGAATTGACACAATGTTGGACCAGCACCCAGCTGAAATTGCAGACTTGCTGCCCTGGGACTTGTGTCATGTCAGTCAGTGCAAGGCATGAACCGTTGTGATCTGGCTGCAGCTCATGTGGAGTACACTGTGTACACCCTTGACATCTGGCGCACTGACGTCCTGGATGCCATCATGGAAGTGGACGGCAACTGCAACATCAAGCAGGCCAACAAGGATGCAAGCACCATGTTTGGCTTCCCTGTGGCTGGCATGAAGACCCTGAACCTGTCACGCCTTTTCAAACTGGCAGGTATGCTTTATGGTGTTGCTTTCTGCTGCAAAACCTGATTGATACATACGTGATTCCAACATGCAACATAAGCTGATTGTTCAGTCTTGTGCCACAGCGCAAACTGCTGCAGAGCTCTAGGAATAAGCAGTGCTGGTCTTGGCAGATTGTGAATGTGATACAACCTCAGAGTTGTTGCGGCACACGCAACAGAGCAGCCTGTGCATATGCAAACCAGAAGGTGTCCCCTTGACTGCAGATGCTATGCCAAAGGGTGGTCAGCATGCTGGCAAGCTGCATGTGGAGGACTTCCTGGACATCAAGAAGACCCAGCTGAAGGGTGCCAAGGCAGAGTCTGTGACTGACAAGAAGAAGGTCCGTGGCCAACACTCAGATGGAGCACCTCTTGTCTGCACAGTACAAGGCAGGGACAAGCATGGAGATGGATTCAGGCAAGCGCATCCCTCACATACAGTCTGCAACGGCAATCAGCCCTGTTCTGCATAGTTGCTTGGTACAGCTTATCTTCAATCCAGCCACAACACTTTCGCTTACACCATGGGGTGCTTTGTTCACGTTGGTGTGCAATCATGCTCAGGCGCCAGCTGTCCAGTTCCAAGTCCAATGCATAAGAGAAACTCTGTCATGCAGGTTCCTGCTGCGTGTAACAGCAACAGTGACAGAAGCAAGCGGCAATCTAGAGCGTGTCCTGACTAATGCTATGACAACAAGATTGGTTGGCGGCCTTGCTCACCTGTCAAGCAGAGGATTGGGCGCTCCTATAGGTGCAGTTTGTCTTCTGCCATGCAAGCATGGCCTCTGCATCTCATATCAGCTCTTGTGATTGCTGCAGACCATGCACAATGCTTCTGCCTGCCTCAGCTTATAGGGCACTACAGCTGCTGCAGCAGCACCTTGGGTTTCTCATCTGAAACTCTGAAACATGTTGTACACTATGTGGCTGCGAGCTTGACAGAACATGTCTAAGACGTCAGCATTGCACTGCAGGCACAGATGAAGATGAAGCTGCAGAAGCTGCTGAAGAGGACGCTGCAGCCCCTGAAGAGGCTGCTGACATTCAACCTGCTGCCCCAGGTTAGCCTTTCAAGCATGTTGAGCCATCAAGCACTCTTTTGCTGTGTCCAAAAGCTGTAGGCTTGCTAGTGCATTTTGTCACTGACATGCGAGATGCCGTTGCAGAAGAAGACGAGGAGGAAATCAAGGGCAATGTCAAGGGAGACCAGGCTTCTGTGGCAGACTCTAATGCATCAGCAAACAAACTGGTAAGATATAAAATAACTGTCTATGATGCTTGCAGACTGCTGACATAAGCAAGTTGAGAGAGAGCATGTTTACACCCTGTCTTTGTTTCTCTGTTGCTGGTCTTGTGTTATCCCAGCATGTGCAGTTTTGACCTGGTGTCTTGCCATTTGTGTAGATGGATGACAAACGCCACGAGGAGTTTGCACGAGCCAAGCAGTTCAAAAAGCTTAACAAGCTGCTGAACACGCCAGCTGCCAAGCGCCCAATCAACCAGTTCCGCAACTTTGCCTTTGTTGTGCTTGCAGTCTTGGTGATCGTTCAGGTGGTTGTTTTTATCATAACTCGCGTTCTGCTGAAGCAGCTTAACAGGTAAGTCAGGCCCTAGACAGGCCTACATGTGCGTGCCTTTCTGCTTGGCTTACTTTAGATCAAGTTCCAGGAATAGAACTGAAACGCAACACCTGTCACAAAGGCTTTGTACTCAATTGTTTCTGGTGCTATGCAGTATTGTCTCCACTGGCTTCCTCACTTTGAATGCAGGTACATACCACCACAAATGCGCTGGTTGCTTTAGCATGCCACATGCCTGACATGATCCTTCATGAAAAATGCCGACTACACATTGTTTTGCACGCAAACGTCCCTGCTCTTATGCCTGCACTGCATGTCATCTGGTGCAGGTTCAATGCCCCAGAGGTACATTCATCATGATGATACTCTTGCAAGTTGCGTGCATTTGATGATGATGTTGTAATGCAGCAACCTCCACTGTCCAAGTCAACTACTATGCCACCCTATTGTGGGCTGCATTGGATGCCTATGCTCCTGCAGCATGGAACACCTACTCCCCTGCAGTTGTTGCGGAGCTCACAGCTGCGGCTGCAGCTGGGATTGTTACCTATGTATGCAACTACCTCATGGCCTGTCAGTGTCACAATGCAGCTTCTGTGATTCAGTTCTTGCTAATCTTGACTTGGAAAAGGGTCCAGTTGCCCATATGCTATGACCGCTTCATCTCAATCTGGACACACACAGCACCCGTGGCAAGCAAAGGTGAGAATGTGGCCTCTGTTGCAGACGACCAGCTTCAATGGAATCTTGACCAATGCGTTCCTTCATCCCATCTCCAGTAACGTCTTTAACTTCTTTGTCCCTGGCACGGTGAGACTTTAGATTTTCTGTCGAGGCACCATGTGTTGTTTGACAGTCTGCATGGCTACTCACAGGCATAGTGCCCAGCACAGTTTGACTGACTTGTTGCATACAGCTGAATGCTGCCATACAAATGCATAGCAGCACTTTTCTGACAGTCATTGCAAATGATGTACGCCAGAAGCCATCTTAGTTGCTACAAGTCATATGTGGCACTGTTGCTTGCAGAGCACTGACTTCTATGAAGAGAGGTACATTGATGTGAATCCTACTCCCTACTACGTCAGCGAGAGAACTGCATTGGAAAAGACACAAGCCATGTAAGCTATGCTGATTGCAAGTTGATTTGGCGCATCAGCCTGACCTAAGAGCACTCTGTCAGCATCATGGCCATTTGAAACTTTGTTGTTGTACAATCATCTGCATGATGGCAACACATCTTGAATCACAGCAGTGCCTATGTGGGTGTTCTGTTGCAGATTCGTGGTGTCAGCCTACCAGGTGGCACAGCTACCAGCTGCTCATAAGAACAATCTTAGCTACTGGGGACCATACAGGTAAATCTCTTGTTGGCATGGTGTTGATCGGCATCTCCATGATGTCAATCCATCTTACTTCTGCTTGCAGGTTCATTGATGACAATGCACTTCCTGTTGTGTTGCCAGCCATTGCACTATTTGTAGAAGGTGTGGTGGGGCATGCTCAAACAAGTTTCAATACAACAAAGACGGTAAGCTGCATACTTGCAGATCCACCAAATGGCCCCCTGCAGCCTCCTCTCAACTGGCCCAGTCAGGGATTTTTGAGTCTCTTTTTCTTTTTATGCTCATCAATTTCTGGACTGACATATGTCTGTGCAGCTGCTCTTGGTCCTGCTGGTGGTCTATGCCATTGTGATCATGTCGGCTCTCACATTACTGATGATGCTTCTGGTGAGGCGTGCTGCCAAGTCTCGCCTACGGCTCTTTTCTATCTTCACAGCACTGCCCAGACCTACGGTTATGGCCCTGGCCAGCCAGAGCATTGATGTATCAGGTATTGACAAGTTCTGGCTAGACGCAACAGCATTGCTCTCAGTGACATGACCAGGCAGAGTTGCAGTCTGAATTGGGTCTACTAACGTGTAGGAGGCGGGAACAATGAGGAAGATGCAGAGGCATGGCAGCAGGTAAGCTGAGTGGAATCTTGCACCAGTCAAACTTTGTCTTGCACAACATCTGTATCCTCAGTTCCACCTACAAGCGGCATTGCAAAGTTCCCTAACACATCTGCTGATTTACCACAGGCAAGTACTGACAAAGACACGGCTGGCCAAGAAAACCCTGAACTGCAAAGCAATCCTGATCTTGGTGCAGAGCAGTTGCCAAAAGGTCTCGGGTCAAAGACTGTCAACTACAATCTCAGCAACAGACGCCCACTGGTGAGCTTGCTGCAAGCATTTATGCCTGTGCTTGCGCAAAGCTCAAGATGCCCTTGCTCAAGACAACTCTGTCCTTGCCCATTTTGCTGAGTCTCAAATGTGTTGCAGGAAGGCATGGGATATGGCATTTACTTTATCGTGCTACCTTTCCTGGCTTGGTTGATTGTGCTTGTGGTAAGCTTGCAATGGATCTTGTGCTGAGTGCAGACTTAGCTCTTGCTGTTTGCAAACTTTACAATTTATACTTGCCTCATTCAGCATACTGTTACATCACTGTTGCAGTTTTCAAGCAGGCAGTGACTTGCAGGCTGTATATGCTGATGCCTATGTGAAAGCGAGCAGCAATCTGGGTCCAGCGCATTCTGCCATTGTGCTGAACGAGCTCAACAACTACAATGGCCAAGTTGCCCTGGCAGCACAGAAACTTGTGCTGTCAACAACCAGCACAGCGAGAGCTGAGCAGCGCACATTGTAAGTCATTACCATCCCAATGTCATCATGGCTACATCAACTAAAACATCATGCACACTTGCTGTGTGCAGTCATGCAAGGCCTGTGTGCTGTTCAGGTGGATTTGTAATGCGGCATAATAAGCTGTCATGCTCGCAGTCATCCTGACCCTAGTTCTCTTGCTGGTACAGCTGTCTCATCATCAAACAAACAGTTGTTCTATATTGTGCAGGCTGACTGACAGCGCTGAGGAGCTGACAGCAGTTTTGCAGGCTGTGATTTTTGGCAATGCATCGCAGAGTCTGCCTGCTGGCTTTCTCAGTGATGCGTATGCACGAAGTATTCTGCTGGATCCAGTCTGCCTTCGCAAGCTTGCAGCCAATTGCCGCTCCACTGCTGACCCTTACTACACGGTGAGCTGGCATAGACCTGTCATGTTCAGGTGCTGCAAGGTTGCTGCAGATCACCTCT